>Ga0316220_1001254_pt1 | contig 29228 bp, 21 predicted proteins | sample TBH18005metaG_FD_203632 | JGI IMG/M metagenome (GOLD analysis project Ga0316220, IMG submission 203632) | Freshwater microbial communities from Trout Bog Lake, Wisconsin, USA - TBH18005 | ecosystem: Environmental > Aquatic > Freshwater > Lake > Hypolimnion/Profundal zone | place: USA: Wisconsin...
TGGTAAAATACAACCGATATAATCAATTCACCCCAGGTAATCCAATAGCCCCAAAACGCATATACCGCTGCTTTTTCAGGAGTTGCTGACTCGTAAATCACTTCCCATTTTTCGCCCTCTTTCAAATCCCGTAAAAAATAGCGGGCATCAATGGCGTATTGCTTTTTCCCATCACTGTAAAGGGCTTGGGGTATTTTAGTTCCTGAACTGCTATCCGTTTGCCAATGAATTACAGCGGGTGATTTTTCGCCGTCAAAAAAATCCGGCTGTCGGCAGAATAGAACATACGATCCAAAACAAATGATATACAGTATAGAAACGGTTTTAAACAAAATATTAATTTAATAAATGATCCAATGAAATTGCTACCAATCTACACTTCCTTATGAATATTCAATTTATGCAGTTCCAGTATCGTAGCTTGTCCATCATCGCTTTCGCGATACATAGGTACAAATTTCCGGTTGAAAATAATTTCATTATAAGTGTAGGAAGTGCGTTGTTGTACATAATTTGAAAACACATCATCAAAACCTCGTAACATCACATATAGCTCCACATCGCCATTTTCCATATCTTCTTTAGTGAAACCATAAAAGGGGCTGGTTTCTGTGATAGGATGTACTACAGTCCAGCTCATGGACATACTTTCTACGCGATTTCTTTCGAGATCAAGGGAAAAGTATTTGTAAACAGGTATTTCGTCTTCCAGCACTTTCAACCCTACATTCAATTTGACCTCCAGATCGGTTAAAGAATGATTGTCTTTATAAGCGGCGAACCGAAACATCAACCCGGTGCCTTCTTTATATGGGCCCACAATAGCATCCTCGCTGAAAACAAGATAACTTTTTGGTTTGGAAAAACGTCCGTAGATCAAACCCGTGGTGATTGCAAGAGCTGACAAGCCTGTTAACGATTCCAGGCCAGATATTAAGTTTGCAGCATCCCCAACCGGGTTTACCCTGCCATATCCTACCGTTGTAAATGTTTCCGTGCTAAAATAAAAAAGCTCTTTGAAGGTTTTCCATGTATCGCCGGATTGAATTCCCTGCATTTCAGCTGGACCAATCAAAAAATATACGCCGGTAAATGCCAGGTTAATCCCTATATAAAATACAAGGATCACGGTTACGAATTTCCAGGTAGGCAGGTTAAGCATATCATGAAAAAGACTGGCTCTTCTCCAAAAAGGCATGCCTTCCTTTACAAGATTATACGACCCATCTTTATTAATAAACCGTCCGCTACCCAAATCGCCAGTGTTCGTACTAAACCCGGTATTATTATTTTGGTGAGAGAAAGGGTTTATTTTTTTGTATAATGACATAGTTAATAATTAAGTGACGTACTAAAAATAACATTTGTGGCACTAAACAATTCTGGCCATGCTAATTAGCAATGGCCAGAAAAATATATGCCCCAATTTTTGGGATTAGCCATATAAATTCGATTATTTAATTCGCAAGGCTCCTAAAATCCACCGGCACTAGCTTACTCACTCCCGGTTCCTGCATCGTAACTCCATAAATCACATCCACCGCACTCATGGTTTGTTTGTTATGGGTTACAATAATGAATTGAGAGTTATCGCTGAATTTCTTAATCATTTGTGTGAACTTACCTACGTTGGCATCATCCAAAGGAGCATCTACCTCATCCAGAATACAGAATGGAGCAGGTTTAATCAGGTAAATGGAAAATAACAAAGCAGTAGCCGTAAGGGTTTTTTCTCCTCCGCTTAACTGGGTAATGGAAGAAGGGCGTTTTCCTTTAGGTTTCGCAATGATCTCGATACCGGTTTCAGCCAGGTTTTCCGGGTTAACCAATATCATATCTGCCGTATCTTCTTCGGTAAACAAAGCTTTGAATACTTTCTGGAAATTTTCTCTTACCTGGTTAAACGTATCCAGGAACTGCTGGTTGGCAGTGGCTTCCACTTCCTGTATGGTTTGCAGTAAACTTTCTTTGGCAGATACCAGGTCATTCTTCTGTTCCAGAATAAACTCATACCGTTTCTTCATCTCGGTATACGCTTCAATGGCTGTTGGGTTTACTTCTCCCATATTATCCAAACGCTTACGCATTCTATCTGAGGATGCCTGTAATTCTTCCAGACTGGTTTCTGTTGTTCTTTCCTGGTCAATGATATCATCCAACGCCACTTTGAATTCTACACTCAGTCTTTCCTTCATCCCGGCCAGTTGGAGTTTCAACTCGTTCAGCCTGTCTTTGATCTCTGTTACCAGGTGATCAATCATTTCCTTGCTCTTCACTTTCATCCGCAACTCACTTTCTTTTTCCTGTAACGCATTACGGAGATTATAATAAGCCTGGTCTGCTTCGTTTAGTTTTTTCTCCTCATCTTCTTTTTTACGCAGCATTTCCAGTAATAACTCTTCTGATCCCAGTAAGGCTTTTTCATTTTCTTCAATATTGGAAGAAGCTTCGGCTAACTGTGCAGTATTGGTGCCTATTTGTAAGTGCAGGTCATTCAGCTGATTCTCTTTGAAAACCAATTCCTGCTTTAAAGTAGTAATCTTACTTTGCTGGCGGGTTAACTGTAGATTGGTTTCATTGAACTGTACCAGTGAATAATTGTATTCCTGTTCTGATAATTGGTAATCCTGTTCAACTGATTTTAATTCTTCTGAAGTCTGTTGCAATTGCTCATTCAACACAATGAATTCTTCCCGTGTAGCGGCTATCGCATCATTCTCATCCTGAATACGCTGTTCTATTTCTTCGATCCTTTGTAAACCATTTTGCTGTGCAATCTGCAGGTTCTCGATTCTGTTTTTGGCAGCGAATACCTGGTTCGTGAGCTGGTTGATCTCATTTTCAGTTTGACGAATCAGGTTTTCCTTTAACTGGTCGTTAAAAGCAATTACTTCATTGTGTTTTGCCTGAATATCTGATTTCAGCAGGTTCACAATGGATTCCTGATCAGCAATTTCTTCAAATAATTTTTCCAGGTTTTTGGCCCGACCTATTTTCTTACCCTCAAATAAACCGATACTTCCGCCTGTCAGGGTGTATTTCCCTTTCACATATTTCCCATGCTTTTCCAATACTACAGCACCATTGCTATTAACAATGGCTTCTTCGTTTTCTGCGATATATACATTCCCCAATAAGTATTCAGCCAGTTTGCGGTATTGTTCATCCACTTCAATCACATCCATGGCCCGAATGGTTCCTGCAGGCTGGTGGGTGTCGATACGTATATCGGCAAATTTTTCCAGCATGAAAAAATTCGCTTTCCCTTTTTTATGTGCATCCAGTAAATGAACTGCCTGTAAACCTTCTTCAAGGTTATTGACTACATAATAATTCAGATAAGGTTCCAGAACATTTTCTACCGCGGTACGGAATTCTTCTTTCACATAAATGATATCCGATAAAATAGGTGCGGAATGGTTCCATTCCGGGTTTTTATGCAGGAATTTAATACTCTCGGGATAACCTTCCATCGAATCAATCAGACTCTTCAGCAGGTTATATTCATTGCGCTTGGAATCAAGCTTGCGGTTTTCTTCGTTTAATTCATTTCTTAATACTTCCAGTTGTGCCTGGGTTTCAAAAATCTGCTCTTTGGTCTTTTCCTGATGCTCCTGTAATTGCTGCATATCTACCCTTTTGGCAGCCAGGGTAGCTTCTTTTTCATCAGACTCAATCAATAACTGTTGTAATTGCTGCTCCCGGTTTTGCTTTTCATCACTTAGTTGTACATGTGCTCTTTGCAGGTTCTGAATAGAGGTATCTGCAACAGCCACTTTTTTCTCGGCATCAAACTGGTTACGCTGTATCTGCTGATAACGGTTACGCAAATTATCCAGTCCGCTTCTTTTCTCATCAAAACTCCGGCGTTTATCTTCTACTTCAAATCTGCCGGATTCTACTTTTTCCTGCAATTCCAGCAAGTTCGCTTCTTCCTCTCCAACCTGCAACTGGGTATATTCGATAGAATCTCCGATCGTTTTCAACTGACCTTCGGCTTTCTCCAGAAACTCACGAAGATTGGTTTCCTTTTCCTTTAAGTAATGTAATTTTTGGGTAGCCAGGTTCTTTTCATTTTCCTTGCTCCTCAATTCCTGTAAGTATTCATTGAATTCGTGTTGCATGCTTTGTAAGGCACGTTCTTTTTCAATAAATCCCAGTTTCTCCTGCTCAATAGCTGCTTCTTCAACAGCTATCACAGCTTCCAGTTGTACTTTTTTATTGATCTCCAGATCCTGTTGTTCATTCAGATCGCGATAAGTAACATTGAATCCTTCCAAAGAAGCTTTGGCTAATTCAATGGCGACTTCTTTGTATTCTTTTTTTATCTCGAAGAATTTCTCCGCTTTTTTAGCCTGGTTTTCAAGCGTCTTTAACTGGTTATTGATCTCAAATAACAAATCCTCAATACGGGCAAGATCCTGTTCGGTAGCATCCAGTTTATTCTTTGCTTCCTTTTTACGGGTTTTATAAATGGTGATACCCGCAGCCTGTTCCAGCATTCTTCTACGACTATTCTCTTTGTCTTTGATGATATCATCTACCATCCCCAATTCGATGATTGCATAACTATCTGTGCTAACCCCGGTATCCAGAAAAAGATTATGAATATCTTTTAACCGACAGGTTACATCATTCAGTCTGTATTCGCTTTCCCCATTTTTATAAAAACGACGGGTAACGGTTACTGTATTAAATTCTGTGGGGAGCAGGTTCTTGGTATTTTCAAATGTGAGACTTACTTCCGCAAGTCCACTAGCGCTCCTGGTTTTACTTCCGTTAAAAACCAATGCTTCCAGGTTTTCACTACGCAAAGCAGATATCTTTTGTTCACCTATCACCCAACGAATACTATCGATGATATTACTTTTCCCACATCCATTGGGTCCGATGATACCGGTAATACCTTCATCAAAACTTACCACCGTTTTATCAGCAAAACTTTTGAACCCCTTGATTTCTAATGATTTTAATCTCACGTTCTCCTATTTAAGTACCTGCGAACATACACGAAATGAGGTAGAATTTCTGAACATAATAAAAACCTGTGTATAAGAGGTGGAGAAATTAGATTTTTTTACCTTATTAAAGTATAAATATTTGTTCAATTATTTGATTATCATATTATTAAGCAAGATTAGTTTACTTTAAATTAGATTCGCAACCTGTAGAATTACTGTATTTTCAAAATATATTTTCAGCCAAATTCAGTCCATTTTGCCAAGGATTATTTTTACAGTTACTAACGATCTGGTTTACGACCAGCGGATGAATCGCATTGCGAACAGCATGGTCAAATCCGGCTATCAGGTTTTACTCATCGGCAGGAAACTTTCTTCCTCACAGGATTTGTTACCCCATGCTTATCAGCAAAAGCGAATCCGCTGTCTGTTTAACAGGGGTTCTCTTTTTTATGCAGAGTATAATTTGCGGCTTTTTTGCTGTTTACTATTTCAGCAGGCAGATATTTTCTGTGCCATAGACCTGGATACAATTTTAGCAGTCTATTTTGCTTCTGTGCTAAGAAATAAAAAAAGAGTGTACGATGCGCATGAATTGTTTACCGAACAAAAAGAAATCATTACCCGCCCGTTTATTCAAAAAATCTGGCTGCAAATCGAGAAATTTTCGGTTCCGAAATTTACAAACGGCTATACCGTAAACGCCTTTATTGCCGATGAATTCAAAAAAAGATACGGGGTCAGCTACACAATTATCCGAAACCTGCCTGTCCTGTTTCCTGTGGCAGATACATCCCCAGACAGAAATGAAAAATGGATTATTTACCAGGGGGCAGTCAATCAGGGTAGGTCTTTTGAAACCCTGATCCCAGCCATGCAACACGTGAATGCCCGTTTGGTCATCTGCGGAAAAGGAAATTTTTACGAACAAACCCGGCAACTAATCAGTCATTATACACTAGACTCAAAAATCGAACTCAGGGGTTATATCAGTCCCGAAAACCTTCATATACTCACGCCAGAGGCATATATTGGTATCACGCTATTTGAGCCAGAGGGACTGAACCAATACCATTCCCTGGCCAACCGTTTTTTTGATTATATGATGGCGGGTATACCACAGGTTTGTGTGAATTACCCGGAATATGCAGCCGTCAATGAGCAATATGGCATTGCATATATGATTCCAGACTGCAAGGCAGATACAATAGCCCATGCTTTGAACAAATTGCTAAACGATACTGTTATATACAATGAACTTGCCACCAATTGTATTGCAGCAAGAAGTATCTTGAACTGGGAAGAGGAGGAAAAGATTTTAGTTAATTTTTATAAGTACCTGTAATTGGTGGAAAAACATTTGCATATTATATCATTCACAGTACCCTATCCGGTAACTTATGGCGGGGTGTTTGACTTGTTCTATAAACTTCCGGCTCTTCAGGCTCAGGGTGTGAAAATACACCTCCATTGTTTTTCTTTAGGAGAAGACGAAGCTCCCATACTCAATCAATTTTGTGAAACTGTGGTGTATTATAAAAGAAACCATGGACACAAAGGCATTTCGAATACCCTTCCTTATATTGTTTCCAGCAGAAAGAATGAAACACTATTATTGAATCTCTTACAGGATGATTACCCCATTTTTATGGAGGGGGTTCATTGCACTTATCTCTTAAACGATCCTCGTTTTACAAACAGAAAATGTTTTGTACGGATTCATAATGTAGAATTCCAGTATTACCGGGAACTATGTAAAAGCAGTTCATCCCTTATCAAAAAAATGTATTACTGGATGGAGAGCAGGATGCTGTACGCATATGAAAAGAAAATGGTTAAAAAAGCTATTTTCTGGGGAGTAACCGAAAAAGATGATACGGTGTATCGGAAAGAACTGGGTTGTAAAACCATTGAACACCTGCCTGTATACCTGCCCCCTGACTGGAAAGTTCAGGGAATAGAAGGAATGGGATCTTATTGCTTATACCATGGTGATCTCAGTATTGAAGCAAATGAAAAAGCCGCTACCTGGTTGCTGGAAAAAGTATTCCATACAATAAAAGTTCCCTTTGTGATTGCAGGCAAAGGTCCTTCTGAAAAATTGATTACCCTTGCCCATAGCCAGGACCATACCTGTCTGGTTGCGGACCCTTCTGAAAAAGAAATGCAGGATATTATTGCCAAAGCACATATCCATGTTTTACCTTCTTATATAACTACTGGTATCAAATTAAAATTGATCAACACCCTGTATAATGGCAGGCATTGTGTGGTAAACCTTGCAACCATTGCCGGAAGTGGCCTAGAAAGCGCCTGTCATACAGGAACCACCGCTACTGCTTTTCAGGAAATCATTGCCCAATTATATCACCAGCCATTTACTTCAGAAGAAATTGACTTGCGAAAAAAATTGTTGGGGGCTATGTTTAATAATGAGGCAAACGCAAAAAAGCAGGTTGGGTGGATTTGGGAAGAATAAACACCTGCAAAAATTTCAGGTGTTTACTTACATCCAACAATAAAGTCTTACTTGAATAAATTTAGGCCATCACTGCAGCGCTATCGATCACTTTCCCGTTTTCTGTTTTTAGCATACGGGAAGGATAACGATTAATCACGATAAAATCATGCGTGGCCATGATAACACTTGTTCCGTAATCTTTGGCTATCTGCATCAGTAATTGCATAATCTCATCACTGGTTTCAGGGTCAAGATTACCTGTGGGTTCATCTGCCAGAATCAGTTTGGGCGAGTTCAATAAGGCCCTTGCAATATCTACCCGTTGTTGTTCCCCGCCACTCATTTCAAAAGGCATTTTAAACCCTTTACTCCGCAAGCCTACTTTATCTAGCACATCATTAATCTTTTCTTCTATCAAATGTTCATCTTTCCACCCGGTTGCTTTTAAAACAAATTTCAAGTTCTCATGAACTGTTCTGTCGGTCAGCAACTGAAAATCCTGGAATACAACACCCAGGTTTCTACGTAGAAAAGGCACTTTTTTCCAATCCATTGTAAGCAAATCAAAACCCACTACTGAACCAGCCCCTTCACGCAGGGTCAATTCACCATATAAAGTTTTGAGCAGACTGCTTTTGCCGGTACCTGTTTTTCCAACCAGGTAAACGAATTCTCCCTTAGTAACCGTAAAATTTACGTTTTCAAGAATCAGGCTATCCCCTTGATAAATATTGGCATTACTGATAGATACAACGGCTTCTGACATACTGCAAAATTATATGATTTATCAAATTCCCATCCTATTGTTTCAAATATACAACAGCCCCGGGTGGAACCATGTGTTAATATTCATACTTCAACTCTCCAAATTCACCCTTTAATATAAGGGAAGCTTTCGCTGCGGGCTCTACCCTTCCGATAACTTTGGCTTCTATCCCAAATGAATGTGCAACTTTTATCATTTTCTCAGCAGCCACTTTATTTGTAAATACTTCCAGTCTATGCCCCATGTTAAACACCTGGTACATTTCCCTGAAATCGGCTTTTGAATTTTTTTGTATCAATTCAAAAATGGGTGGTATCTCAAACAAATTATCCTTGATTACAGACATCGGTCCGGGTAAGTATTTCATACATTTTGTTTGCCCGCCCCCGCTGCAATGTATCAATCCATTGATATTGTCAAAATGTTCATCCAGCAATACTTTCAACAATGGAGCATAGGTTCTGGTGGGTGATAATAATAATTTACCCACACTCAACTCTTTCCCATTTACCAATAAACTATCTGTCAGCATACTTCCACCCAGGTATACCACTTCTTCAGGCAATAAAGGCTCAAACGATTCAGGGTATTTGGTTGCATAGTATTTGCTGAGCACATCATGTCGGGCACTGGTTAGTCCGTTACTTCCTAATCCGCTATTATATTCAGTTTCGTAAGTACATTGCCCGGAACTCGCAAAACCAACTATCACATCACCGGGTGCTATTTTTTCATTGGTAATCAGTTTTGATTTGGGCCAGCGTGCTGTCATTGTGCCATTCACCGCAATTGTTCTTACCACATCCCCCACATCAGCGGTTTCGCCACCCAGGAAATGAATATTTACCCCAAAGCCTTTTAATTGATCAAAAAAAGATTGTGTTCCGTTAATTACGGCCTCCAGCACTGCCCCGTTAATGAGTAATTTATTTCTGTCAATGGTAGATGAAAACAAAAAATTGTCGGTAACCCCTACACACAAAAGATCATCCAGGTTCATGGCCACTGCATCCTGGGCAATCCCCTTCCATACTTCAATATCCCCTGTTTCTTTCCAGTACAAATAAGCCAGTATACTTTTTGTGCCCGCCCCGTCTGCATGCATAATATTTACCCAACCCGGGTCTCCACAAAGCGAATCGGGATAAATTTTACAAAAAGCATTCGGATACAATCCCTGATCCAGTTTCTGGATGGCCTGGTGAACTTCTTCTTTCTGAGCTGATACCCCTCGTTGAGCGTATAAAGACATTTTGGGATTTTGGAATTGGTAAATGCGCTGACCGCTAATTTTTGACAAATGTACAATTCAGAAAGGTTCTTTGAAGTGGACTTTCCCACTTTCTTGGAATCACTTAGTTTTGTGGCCATTTATGAAGGTATATCGTGAATTAGCAGACTCATTACCCCTGTTTACAAAGGCCGTTGTTACCATTGGAACATTTGACGGGGTGCATATGGGTCACAGACAGATTATTAACCAGCTGAAAGAGGAGGCAAAAGCTATCGGGGGAGAAACCGTGATCATCACATTTCATCCACATCCCCGAAAAATCATTTCTTCTGTACCGGGTGATATCAAATTATTAACCACATTGGATGAAAAGATCATTTTACTGGAAGATGCCGGTATTGATCACCTGGTTGTAGTTCCTTTTAATCATCTGTTTGCCAACCAGACCGCAGATCAGTATGTAAAAGATTTTTTATACAAATATTTTCACCCGCATACGGTGATCATTGGTTATGATCACCGGTTTGGTAAGGGTCGGGAAGGTAATTATGCATTATTGGAGCAATATGGAAAAGAGTTAGGGTTTCAGGTAAAAGAGATTTCAGAACATCTGCGAAATGAGGTATCCGTAAGTTCCACAAAAATCCGTCACGCTTTAATCGGAACCGATATCGATACTGCCAACGGATTACTTGGCTATCCCTATTTTTTTGAAGGATTGGTTGTAGAAGGCAATAAACTGGGCAGAACCATTGGCTATCCTACGGCCAACCTCCATATCAGCAGTGAAGAAAAACTGATTCCCGGGAACGGAGTATATGCAGTTACCATTAGCGGTATCCGTCCTTCGATTGCTACTATTTTCAAAGGCATGATGAATATTGGTGTAAGACCTACTGTGGATGGCAAAAAAAGAGTAATAGAAGTAAATATCTTTGATTTTGATGCTGATATCTATGGCCAAACCATTCAGATTCAGGTACACGCATATTTGAGAGGGGAAGTAAAATTTAATGGACTGCCTGAATTAAAAATTCAATTACAAAAAGATAAAGAGGAGGCGGAGGAACTACTGTTTGATTAATCAATAAATATCCACTTTATACCATCATTTTTACGGCCATTTCTTTCATTAGTCCTGCATCTGAACTGCCTCCATCATGAACACCCACACTTCTGAGATTGTACTGGTGTAATAAGAGCAATATTTTTTCAACTCCCTCATAATCATATTTACGGGCAGCCCCCAGATAGTCTTTTACAAAATAAGGATTCACCCCTAAAGCAGTAGCTGCTGTTTTTTCATCGGGGTTGGGAATGCTGAATAACATGAAAACCTTACTGAAAAAATTATACAATGCCGGTAATATCATCTGAATAGGTGCGGCTTTGGGATTGGCTTCAAAATATTGGATGATACGAATGGCTTTGGAAAGGTTTTTTTGCGCGATGGCCGCCTGTAATTCAAAAACATTGAACTCTTTGCTTACACCAATGTAGTTTTCAATATCATCTTCTGTGATCTCTTTCCGTTTGCCCAGGTTGACTGCCAGTTTTTCAATTTCATTCTGAATGCGACTCAGATCATTACCAATATGATCTACCAATAACATGAGCGCTTTCTGAGTAATGGTTAATCCGTGACGGTTGATCATATCACCTGCCCAAGCAGGTAATTGGCTATCATACATTTTTTTGGTGGTAAGCATCTCCCCTTTCTGCTTCAATAGCTTGGATAGTTTGGAACGGCCATCCACTTTTTTTTCTTTATAACTAACCACAAACACGGTTGATGGAAGCGGGTTTTCAATATAGCTCTCCAGTTTTTCAATATCCCGCATTTGCTGTGCTTCCTTTAGTAATACTACCTGTCGTTCTGCAAACATCGGGTACCGTCTACAGGCATTCACAACCGCCGCCCAATCTGCATCTTTTCCGTAAAATACCGTAAGGTTAAAACCCGACTCAGCTTCGGTCAATATTTTATGCTCGGCATACTCAATCACCTGGTCAATAAAGAAGCTTTCTTCTCCCTCAAGCCAGTAAATTGGCTTAAAGCTCCCTTTCTTCCATTCGCCTATGATCTTTTCTGCAGACATGGTTGCAAAGATGTAGGACAAACCACGAATCACGAAAAAATGATGCAAAAACTTGTAAACAGGATTTACCAATGTAAATGATAGGGCAAAAATTAGACGATCAGAATCCTGTTCTCAGTAATCAATGGCAGGTTTTGAAAACGGAGAATGATATTGGCCGTTACCACCACATCCCGCTGACAATAGGATACAATACGGGGCAGATCCTTTTCTTTGTAATATACATCCTGCACCATACTCCCGTCAATATCTGATTTAGAACTGGGTATATCTAATACATTGGCCAAAAGGTGTAAGGATACATAGTTCTTATTATCGCCAAATTTCCACCAGCTAAGGGTATCAAACATCCTGACTTCCCATGGTTTTTTATCATGCAATTGAAGGTAGTCTGGCAAGGGTAGCTGATTGATCAGCAGTCTGCGGCATATATAGGGAATATCAAATTCTCTAATATTATGCCCGCCAAATTGGAAATGCCGGTGGTGCAAATACATTTTATTACATAAATCCGTAAAATTCCTTAGTATTTCTACCTCATCATCGCCTGCAATACTTTTGATCTTAAGGCATAGAGACTTGTCTTCTCTCTCATAAAAATAGGCCGTAGAAATGCAAATAATTTTCCCGAATTCAGCCAGAATTCCCGCTTTTCTGCGATAGGACTCTTCAGGCTTAGTGTCTTCTGGCACGGTTTTAGATATTTTATCCAGAAACAGGGTTTGCCAGTTGGAATTGAGGTCAGCAAAGGACTCCAGAGCCGGAACTGTTTCAATATCCAATAACAATAGATCTGTTAACGTACCCATATTTTATTATTTTTGATTACCCCTTAAAACTTAACACATGAGCCAGAGTCCATCCAGCTATCCCAATACACCCGAACAAAAAGATAACCGTAAACTAATATACGGAATCCTGATTGTAGCATTGATTGGTACATGGGCGTATATTTTCTATGACAAAAGCAAGACACATGAAACGGTAACCCAATTGCAAACCAAGATTGTTACTGTGGATAGTGCCAGAAATTCCATACAACAGGAATTCCTGACTGTCTCTGCAAAGGCAGATTCCTTAACACAAAATAATATCCAGTTACAGGGTACCCTGGCAGATAAAAATTCAGCCATTCAAAAATTGAAAGGTGAGATTGGCAGCATCCTGAAAAAGAAAAATGCGAGTGATGCAGAACTGGCCCAGGCAAAACAGATGATCGGCGAATTGAATGGAAAAGTAGATGGCCTGTTTGCAGAAATCGAACAATTAAAAGGTGAGAACAAACAGCTTACGGCAGATAAACAACAACTGACCACTGAAAAAACACAGCTGACTACCGATAAGCAAAACCTGGAACAGAACCTCAATACCACGAAAACAGAAAAGAAACAGTTAGAAGATAAAGTGGATGTAGCTTCTACCCTGCATGCCTCTAATATTGGTATTACCGCTTTGAAAGTAAAAAGCAGCGGTTCTGAAAAGGAAACCAGCACTGCAAAAAGAGCAGATCTGATCCGTATCTCATTCAACCTGGATGAGAACAGGGTTACGCCTACAGGAACCAAGGATATTTATGTGGTAGTCACTTCTCCTGATGGTAAAGTCATCAGCGATGGCAATGCTAATTTTATGACCCGTGAAGATGGCAGCAAGGCATTTACCAGTAAAGTAAGCGTGAACTATGAACAAGGAAAAATCATCCCGGTTAGTTTCGATTGGAAACAGAATGAGCGCTTTAAAGAAGGCAGCTATAAGATTGAAATCTATAATAATGGATTTAAAATCGGTCAGGGTGTAAAAACCTTGAAAAAAGGCGGATTATTTAGTTAATATTTTTGCATATGCTTCAGCAAAAGGTCTCCTGAATGGGGACCTTTTTTTTGTAGTGAAGGATCCATCAAATAACCCATTGTACTTCTACAGTATCCCTGAATTGTTCTATTTTAGTTGTATGATACCCCATTGGCTTAACTGGAAAATGATCTTATTGGTAATAGCCCTGTTTTTAGTGAGCGGAACCATTTTTTATTCTCAGTATGTTTCCGGAAAAATTGCCAGGGAAGAAAGAAAGAATGTAGAAGCCTGGGTTGAAGCGCAGCGAACCATACTCAATTCATCAGACAGCGCTAGTATTAACCTGGCTACTAAAATTTCCACCGAAAATACCCAGATCCCAATCATTGAAACAAATGAAAAAGATAGTATTACCGGTAACTATGTAAATCTTGACAGTAGTCTTGTACACAACCAGAAAGATTACCTGAATAGGAAATTGCATGAAATGAAAAATTACCAGGCTAAACCTATTGTATTGGTTATCCGGGATCATCCTTATACAGCAAACAAATATTATTATGGGGAAAGCAAATTATTGAAAGAAGCCAGGCTTTATCCCATTGTACAATTGTTTATTGTGGCCTTATTTATTGCGATTACGATCATGGCATTGCAAACTACTTACCGTAGTGAGCAAAACCAGCTCTGGGCGTCTATGGCCAAAGAAACCGCACACCAATTGGGCACGCCGGTATCCAGTTTACAGGGTTGGCTAGAAATTTTAAAAGAACAGCCGGTAAATGCTCCTATCCTGCCAGAAATAGCGAAAGATATTAATCGTTTATTATTGATCACGGACAGGTTTGGAAAGATTGGCAGTCAACCCAAATTAGAATGGCGCATTCCTTCAGAACAAATTCAACAGGTGCTGGAATATATGAAAAAAAGAACGGGGGGAGATGTTGAGATCCTGTTTGAAGATGCTTTTATAAAGAATATACACACTTTACTCTCGCCTCCTTTATTTGACTGGGTATTTGAAAACCTAATTAAAAATGCACTAGATGCAATTGAGGGAAACGGGATCATTCGGATTAGAGCAGTGGCCAATGAAAATAATCTGTTGATAGATGTAACCGATACCGGCAAGGGCATTGCAAAAAATCACCTGGATGATGTTTTCAGACCAGGATATACCACGAAAAAAAGGGGATGGGGATTAGGACTTACGCTCAGTAAAAGGGTCATTGAGCAGTATCACAAAGGGAAACTCTTTGTAAAATGGAGTGAGCAGGGAAAAGGTACTACTTTCCGGATTATTCTGCCTCTTCGGCAAAACCCGGACTTAATGTAGCCTGCATACCAAAACAATTTAACGCTGCATACCATTGATGAATCGACTGGGTGGTAGCTGTTTCAACATACAGGTTGGCTTCACTGCAGAGATTCAGGAACTCTGTTTCTACCGTAGTCATTTCATGGTTACTGGCTGACTGCCCCAATTGACGGATACAACTATGCATTCTTGATAATTTCTCATCCGAGAGATGATCGAATGCGTGTTGCTGCATCAATTGCCCGGCAGCATTCACCAGCATTTGGTAAGATGTTGTTTTCATAACGATTGGTTTTACATGAGCAATTACGTTATAAGACAACAGAAAGCTTGCAAATGTTGATTAGGAAATTGTTAATGGATTTTTTTGGTGGATAAGCTGGGGAAAAAAGCTGTGATACGTTATAAGTTGTAAGTAATAAGTAGTGGGTTGCCTGACTTATTACTTACAACTTAATACTTATCAGCTCTGGCGTTTTACGGAGCCTCCGCTGTTTACATTGATATCTCTGATCAGGCCATCGCCTTTGAAGCGAATAAAGCCGCCGCTATTGGCTTTGGCAGAAATTTCTTTGGATACAGAGATTTGGATACCTGCACCACTGCTGGTTTCGGCATAGCAATTGGCTGCGTTTAAAGAGTAGCCACGGAACTGGGCACCACTGCTTCCATCAATTTTTAAATCGTCTACGGATCCTGTCAAAGTGATATTGGCACCGCTATTTAGTTTTGCAGTTAACTTTTCAAATTTCAAATCAGTACCTGTAACTGAGCCGCCACTGGTAGCTTTCACGGCATCCAGGTTTGTATAAGATACATATACTTTTACTTTCCAGTTTTTCCATTGGTTCCAGAATTTCCAATCACCGGCGCGGGATATTTTCAGCACTCCATTCTCTACAACTGTTTTTATCTCATATAAATAATCCTTATTCCCCACCCCTACCGCAAGCTCTTCTTTATCTCCTTTACTAATAATGACTTCAATACCGGAAGAAGTTTCAATGGCATGAAAATCATGCACTGGGCGCTTTTCAACATTATCATCATACACAACTTTCTGGGCCATGACAGAACCCATACAAATAAGCATCGCAAATAATATAGCAGTCTTTTTCATACTTTTTTTCTGTGAAACGGTTAATCCCGTTTCATGTTACAGTTTTTAAAAAATTATCTTAAAACGATTGCCCCCAGGGCAGGTAAATGCACCTTTAATTTATAACATTTAGAAGGCTTGTCTACCAGTTCTGCTTCTACGGAAGGATTATACACATCCCCTGTACCCCAGAAATCTTTGCTGTCACTATTAAATATCTCTGCCCAGTTTCCTTTTCCATGCACATATACTTCCCAATCCAGTCTTACTATCGGCGTTACATTTAATATCACCAGTATATCATCTTTGGGTTTCTTACCCTTCCTCGCATAAACCAGTACCGATTCACTACGATGGTTCAGGTCAACCCATTCAAACCCGCCGGGTTCAAATTGTTTTTCATACAATGCCGGCTCTGTTTTGTAAAGTTCATTTAGTTTCCTCACACAATGCTGCATACCTGCGTGACCGGGAAATTGTAGTAATTCCCATTGCAATTCACTTTTATAATTCCATTCGTCGGTAGCACCAAATTCATTACCCATGAATAGCAATTTGGAACCCGGATGTGTAAACATGTACGTGTAGAGCACCCGCAGGTTGGCGAATTTCTGCCATTCATCTCCGGGCATCTTGTATAACATGGGACTCTTTCCATGAACAACTTCATCATGACTCAGGGGGAGCATAAACTGTTCATCATAAAAATACATCATGCTGAAGGAGAACTTATCCTGGTGAAATTGACGGAACAAAGGATCCATCTTAAAATAATCCAGGGTATCATGCATCCAACCCATCATCCATTTCATGCCAAAACCAAGCCCATCTTCAAATGTAGGCTTGCTTATCTTGGGCCAATCGGTGGCTTCTTCTGCAATGGTTTGAATATCCGGGAAATCGCGGTATAATGTTTCATTCAGGTCTTTGATAAAAGCGATAGCTTCCAGGTTTCCATTGCCCCCGTATTCATTGGGCTCCCATTGACTGGCTGTTCGGCTATAATCCAAACGCAGCATGGAACTGACTGCATCCACGCGTATCCCGTCTGCATGAAATTGATCGCACCAGAAACGGGCACTACTAATCAAAAATGATTTTACTTCTCCGCGTTTATAATTAAAAATATAAGAGTTCCAATCGGGATGGTATCCTTTACGCATATCCGCATATTCATAGGTATGCGTTCCATCAAACATAAATAAACCATGTGCATCATAAGGAAAATGAGAAGGCACCCAGTCGAGAATCACCCCAATACCTGCCTGGTGAAAAGCATCAACCATTGCCGCAAAATCCTGTGGCTCACCAAAACGGGAAGTGGGTGCAAAAAAGCCTGTTCCCTGGTAGCCCCAGCTGCCATCAAATGGATGCTCCATCACAGGCATAAATTCTACATGGGTAAAACCCATATCTTTCACATAAGGAACGAGCCGTTCGGTAATCTGTGCATAGCTGTTATATATTTCTTCATTATTCCTCTCCGGACGCATCCAGCTGGCAAGATGCACTTCATATACAGAAAACGGTGCACCCAGGTTATTCGCTTTCTTTCTTTCCTTCATCCAAACCTGGTCGTTCCATCCATAATCTGTTTGCCAGGTAATGGATGCAGTATACGGGCGCTTTTCCCAAAAATGCGCAAATGGATCTCCTTTATCAAGCTTCACCCCATTAAAACCATGGATATGGTATTTGTATGCTTCGCCTGATGAAAGATGGGGTATAAACCCTTCCCAGATACCTGAATTATCCAGTCTTACTTTTAATGGATGTGATGATTTGTTCCAATCATTAAAATAGCCCACCACCGCAACAAATGTTGCATTCGGTGCCCATACAGAAAAATAAGATCCCGGGGTATTGAGTACTTCAATTTGCTTATTTCCAAAATGATCATATAAGCGATAATGGGTTCCCTTTTGAAAATTCCGGATATCTTCATCACTAAAAAGAGAATAGTTCCATACCGCCTGTTGTGTATCTACAAAATGGAGCTCTTCATATTTTTTAACAGCTGGTTTTCCAACTTTCCCCAGTTTCCCTTCTCTTTTTTCTGTTTTCAATGGCATAACTGCATGGTTTTCAAATGGCAAATTTATTTAACATGAATTTACAACTAAATATTTAGTTAAATAAACTCATTTATGGATTATTGTACTCTATTGCATCTAACCCGACAAACTGCTTAGCTTTCATGAAAAACCGAACCCTATTCCTTTTTATCCTGTCTATTTTTGCACTTTCGGCCGCTTATTCACAACAACCCACTCTTAAAGGTAACATAACAGATACGCTGAACAAACAAAATCTTACAAATGCTGTCGTATCGTTTTTAAGGGCAAAAGATTCTGTGTTGGTCAAATTCGTTAGAACCGATCAAAAGGGGCATTTTGAAATAAAGGGACTTCCCCCCGGCAAATATGTATTGCTAAGCTCCTTTCCGAACTATGCAGATTATACGGATACCATCACAGTAAAGGATACTACCCTGCTTGATCTTGGAAATATCGCCATGATCACCAAAGCCCATTTATTGGAAGAAGTGGTAGTAAAACAAAGCATTGGTTCGATCAAGTTAAAAGGCGATACCACAGAATACAGGGCCGATAGTTTTCATGTACAACCGAATGCGACTGTAGAAGAGTTATTGAAGAAGTTACCGGGGATCCAGGTTGATAAAAACGGACAGATTACTGCACAGGGACAAAAAGTACAGAAAGTATTGGTGGATGGAGAAGAATTTTTCGGAGATGATCCCACCCTCGTAACACAGAATATACGAGCGGATATGGTGGATAAAGTGCAGGTTTTTGATAAAAAAAGCGACCAGGCAACTTTCACGGGTATTGATGATGGCGAGAAAACAAAAACACTAAACCTGAAACTGAAAGACGATAAAAAGAATGGTTATTTTGGAAAAATTGATGCAGGGGCCGGTACTAACCAGTTTTATAATGACCAGTTGATGTTTAATAAGTTTCGCAAAAAAGAGAAGCTTTCTTTTTATGGTATCTTTTCCAATACGGGTAAAGTAGGGCTTAACTGGCAGGACCAGCGCAGTTATGGCGATAATTCTACCAATATACAGTTTGATGATGGCGGAAATGGTGTCATCTCTATTTCATCCGGGGATGATGGATTAGAAAACTGGGGGGGAACTTATAACGGCCAGGGTTATCCGAAAGTGCAAACAGGCGGAGTTCACTATAATAACAAGTGGGCAGATGATAAACAATCCTTCAATGGAAATTATAAGATCCTCGATCTATCCGTAAATGGCACGAATAATACCAATACCGAAACCATTTTACCGGATACACTCTATTATAATAACCAGACTCAAAAATTCAATAATCGTATCATCCGTAACAGAGCAAGTACTGTATATGATGTAACTTTCGATACGACTTCTTCCTTAAAAATTATGGCAGATGGAAGCTTCGACCATAAAATTACCAGCAACCAATATACTACCGAAGCTTTGGCAAAAGATAGTTCGCTAGTAAACCAAGGCACACGTAACATTTCTTCGGTTGGAGATAACAATGCCATTAATAGCAGTCTACTCTGGCGAAAAAAATTAAAGAAAAAAGGAAGAACTTTATCACTCAATATAAAAGAGAATTACAATACAAATATTACCACCGGTTATTTATATGCCAATAACAATTTTTATTCGGGGGGAAACACAATTCCTGTGCAGAATCAGGTAACGGACCAGTATAAAACCACCAATAATAAAACACTGGCATTTGATTCTAAACTAACCTATACGGAACCTTTAAATAGTGCTGCTTCATTAGTTATGAACTATGGGGTTACTTTAAACAACAGTACCTCTAACCGAAACTCATTTAATAAATCTGCTGCCGGCAAATATGAGATTTTGGATACGGTGTATAGTAATAATTATCAATTTAATGTACTTACCCAAAAAGCAGGGGCCAGTTATTCATTTATCAAGAAAAAATACTCTTTTAATCTGGGTACCAATATAGGCTATACCAATTTTACGCAAACAGATCTGAAAACTTCGAATACTGCCAAAAGAGATTTTATCAATTGGTTCCCCACAGCGTATACTACCTATGCATTTACCAGCCAAAGAAGATTATGGATCGGTTATAACGGTTCTACCATTCAACCTTCCCTGCAACAGATACAGCCGTTAAAAACAAATGATGACCCTTTGAATATCACGATCGGTAATGCCTTACTGAAACCGTCTTTTCGAAATAATTTCAATTTGAATTTTAATGATTTCAAAGCATTATCTAACAGAAGCATTTTCCTGGGCGTTTCTTATAGTTCCACCAATAATGCATTTGCTTCAAAGGATTTTATTGATACACTTGGGCGAAAAGTTTCACAGTCCATCAATGTTGATGGCAATAATTCGCTTAATGGTTATATAGATTATGGCTTTAAATTATTCAAAGCCAATGTAGGATTCAATAGCAATATCAGCAGTGCTCATTATGCAAGCGTAGTTAATAACCTGCAGAATATTACCACCAGCAATAGTTATTCCTTTGGAACATTTATAGGTAAGTCCGTAGAAAAATTATACGACAACAGCATTTCTGCCAATGCTACATATACTACCAGTACTTCATCTATACAGCAGAATATTTCTACGCATTACTGGACTTATAATATCCGTCCCGACCTGGATTTCTTTTTGCCCTTAAAGTTGCAAATTCATACCGACTGTGATTTTATTTTCAGGCAGAAAACCAGTGTATTCGACAATAATAATAATGTAATTCTTTGGAATGCCTGGTTCGGGAAAAAGTTAATGAAAGGGGATGTTATGGTGATAAAAATTTCCGCAAATGATATCTTAAATAAGAATATCGGTTTTAACAGAACAGTAAACTCAAACTATATCACCCAGAACACCTATTCAACCATCCAACGTTATTTTATGCTTTCCGTTGTATGGAATTTTAACAAGGGACCTAAACCAGCCGGTCAACAAAACTGATAAACTGCCAATCGACTATTATGAAAAAGATACAACCTATTATACTTGCTTTTTTATTATTGCTGGCAGCGAATGCTTATTCGCAGCAGGCGCATTTTATTACGGAAGGCAAAATTGAGTTTGAAAAAAAATTAAACCTGCACGCTCAATTCAGTGATGATAATTTTTGGGGTGAAGAAATGAAAAAAACGCTCCCGCAATTTAAACTCTCCTATTTCGATCTGCAATTCACCAATAATAAAACTTTGTACAAACCCGGGAAAGAAAACCCTGATAATAACCGGTTATGGGAACAACCTGCAGAAGACAATATTGTTTTCAGCGATCTTAATAATCATGCTTCAGTAAGTCAGAAAAATATATTTGAAAAAACATTCCTTGTTCATGATAGTACCCGTAATATCAAATGGAAGATTACTGACGAAAAAAGAACGATTGCCGGTTTTGAATGCAGAAGGGCCAATGCGGTTATTATGGATTCCATATATATAGTAGCTTTTTATACAGATGAAATCGCTATCAGCGGTGGACCTGAATCCTTTTCAGGCCTGCCGGGCATGATTCTGGGGGTGGCTATTCCACATGAGCATGTTACCTGGTTTGCCACTAAACTATATGGCATACCTGTTAAGGAAACCGATTTGAAAATCCCAACCAAAGGATCAAAAACTACCAACGCAGCCATGAAAGAGAATATAAAATCAAGTCTGAAAGATTGGGGGAAATATGCAGATATGTATGTTAAAGCAGCGCTATTGTAAAACCCTTTACTAATTACCTTATAAAAAAAGTGATGTGTATTGATTTACACATCACTTTTTATTAACTGTTATAGGCCGACCCAGGTTTTACCAAAAGGATAAATACCAGGCTCTGCTACCATATAAATGTTCTATCATATTTTTTCAACTTTCACTGCCGACGGGCCTTTTTTTCCATCTTCAATTTCAAACTGCACTTTGTCTTTTTCCTGGATAGTGATGCCGTTTAACCCGGTAACATGTACAAAAATGTCTTTATTGGTAGCGTCGTCTACAATAAAACCAAATCCTTTGGCGGCATTAAAAAACTTAACGGTTCCTGTGTTCATGGTATTTGTTTTGATGATGGTTACTAAAATTATTTACTCAATTCAATGATACTTATTTTTTTGGGCGCCAGGGTATACTTCTCGGATATGACTGCTCCACTTATCACATCTTTCCCTGACCTGAATCCATTGGTTCGCTCAGCATAATCTGTCAATTTAATCTCCTTCTCTTTATCACTTGTATTCAGTACACACATAACAGTTTGTCTGGAATCGTACCTGAAATATACATATAAACCTTCAGAAGGAAGATATTGCATGGTTTTTCCCGTTTGCAAAGCAGTTGATTTTTTACGAAACCCAGCCAGGGTTTTTACGAAATCAAACGCTTCATTTTCAGGTTGTGTCCTACCCGAACTCAGGAATTTATTTGACGGATCGCCTGAAAAACCGCCCGGAAAATCGAGTCTTACCATGGCATCGCTGGGGTTCTTATAATTTTTCATCAATATCTCTGTTCCATAATATAACTGCGGTATCCCTCTCAGGGTAAGTAATAAACCAATCCCCTGTTTGTATTTATCCATATCCTCTCCCACCACGGAATAAAATCTGTCCATATCATGGTTATCCAGAAAAATACAATTGTTGAGTGGGTTTTTATATAATATGTCTTGTGCTAAAGTTGCATGCAGACGGTTTACACCGCTGGACCAGCCATAGTTTTGATTCAATGCATCTATTATGGCAAAACTTATCGGGAAATCTGTTACTCCAAGCAGGTTATGCTTAAAAGGCAGATCCATATTGTTTCGGGTAAAATACGCACTTCCCACTACAGAACTGGTCCAGGCTTCTCCAAATACTGTAATATTTGGATACTCTTTTATTAAAGCATCATTGATGCGGTTCTCAAAAGCTTCGTCGCAATATTTATAGGTATCTACCCGCCATCCGTCTATCCCATATTCTTCAGTTGCCCATATTGCATATTGGATCAGGTAATTGGCCACAAAGGGATTTCTTTGGTTTACATCGGGCAAATGTGGCACAAACCATCCATCAAGCATTCGCTTTTTATCTTTCTGACTTCCATTTACATCAAAAACCGTTTCTTCTTTATGATTGCTGCCGGTATAGCTTGGCCATTGGTTTATCCAGTCAGGTGAAGGTGCATCCCGATACATCCAATGCTCATTTCCAATATGATTATATACTGCATCCTGTATAATCTTCATACCCCGATCATGCGCAGATTCAATTAATTTTTTATACGCTATGTCCCCACCATATCGCTTATCTATTTTGTATTGATCTGTAAACCAGTATCCATGATATCCGCTTAACATACCAGAAGGTTCCTTTTCCAATGGCATATCATTTTCATTCACAGGTGTCATCCATAAAGTAGTAATACCCAATTCCTGCAAATAATCCAGGTGATTGGTTACTCCTTTCAAATCTCCTCCATGATGTAGTAACAACTCTTTCCTGTCACAGCTCGTATCCCGCAAATCAGTAAAATGATCATTCGATAAATCGCCATTACTGAATCTGTCGGGCATTAGCAAGTATACAAAATCTGCGGAACTAACGCCTTTTGCAAAACGGGTTCCTCTTCCCTCCCTCCGGGCATGTAATGGCCATTCAACGATATGGGTGATCCCTGCATTTTTGATTTCTATTTGTACTCTTCCGGGTTTTGCAGTGGGATCAATCTTTATATCCAGTGCCAAATATTTACCGTTTTCAAAATGATGTACGCCAACTAACTGTACCCCGGGATATTGGATGCTGGGTTTGCCTTTAGAAAAATCTGTATCCTGGCCCCGCAAAATGATCTGCACTTTATTCCAGTGCATCCCTGTAAACCAATTGGTTGGATATAATGTTGCGTATTGCGCCTGTAGCGAAAAAGCATACAGGAAAAAACTAATTACTAAAAAATACTTCTTCATAAATATGCTGCTTTGCAAAAAATCAATACACTTTAGGATAACCCGGATTTTATTTTCACCGCACCTTCATCATATACAAATAACACGGAAACCGCTGCGCATAGCATACAAAAACCGGCAAGTACAATGGCATAAATGGGTTGTCCGTTATAAATATGTTTCACAATCCATCCACCGCAAATGCCGTTGATGATTTGTGGAAGGGTGATGAAAAAATTAAAAATGCCCATATAAATACCCAGTTTTCCCGGAGGAATGGCCCCTGAAAGAATTACATAAGGCATGGCCAGTATACTTGCCCAGGCCAGTCCTACGCCAATCATAGAATAGGTTAACATGGCAGGGTCTTTGATAAAATAAATCGAAATCAATCCGATTCCACCGGCAATCAGCGAAAAAGCATGTGTGCCTTTTCTACCCAATAATTTTGCCACAAAAGGAAGACATAAAGCATATACAGCCGCTACCAGGTTATAGGTACCAAAAGCAGAACTTACATGGTTACCCGCATCATTGTATGCAACAGATTTTGCATAATCACCGGATAGCCCATATACATGTGTGGCTACCGCATCGGTAGTAAATACCCACATACTAAATAAAGCGAACCAGGAAAAAAATTGCACGAGTCCTAACTGACGCATGGTTCTTGGCATCCTTCCAAAATCTTTTACGATTTCGGCTAGTCCGGCTTTTTCTGCTGTTTCATTTTTTCCATGGTATTTTTCATATTCTGCCGGAGGATATTCTTTCGACTTAAAAACAGTAACCAGGATGGCAATTACAAAAACAGCCGCTCCTATATAAAATGAGTACCGGATATTATCAGCCACCCCGCTTTTACCTGCTTCCTGTGAAAAACCATTTTTGGCCAGGATAGAAGGCAATTCAGATCCTACCACGGCACCAATCCCAATTAAAAAAGTTTGCACTGCAAACCCACTGGTTCTTTGTGAATCAGGGAGATTATCAGCAACCAATGCCCTAAAGGGTTCCATCGCAACATTAAAAGAAGCATCCATAATCATCACCATACCGGCACCAATCCATAAGGCAGGTACGATAGAAGATACCGCTCCCGAATTGGGGAGAAAAACAAGGGCGGCACAGGATAATAATGCGCCTGTTAAAAAATAAGGTTTTCTTCTTCCCAGCCGATTCCAGGTTCTGTCGCTATAATGCCCGATCAGGGGTTGCACAATCATACCTACCAATGGCGCAACTATCCAGAACATGGGTAACTGATCAACATCTGCACCAAATGACCTAAGTATACGACTGGTATTCCCATTCTGAAGGGCAAATCCAAACTGAATGCCCAAAAAACCAAAACTCATGTAACAAATCTGGGCAAGACTTAGCCTGGGTTTGGCCACAGTAGTTGGTCTGGCAGGGGTAGAAACGGTAGAAGACATAGCAATCGTTTATCGTAGTAAATATGTAATAAATACACAAACTCTAAAATACAATAAAAAAACATCCAGATAGGGATGTTTTTTTATTGTATCATTCAGTATACTGAGTTATTTAGATGACAAAACCATCAGGTAATACGGCTGTTTTTTTAACCACCACAATACCATCTTTTACAGTATAAAGCGCATGATCCGTATTTTCAAGATGACTGCCCCCATTAATTCTTACATCGTTTCCAATCCGGCAGTTCTTATCAATGATGGCATCTTTGATATAACAACGTTCACCGATACCGATCATAGGAATTCCGCTTTGCTTATTATGGGCCATATCTTCTATCGTTTCATAGTAATCGTTACCCATAATATAGGTGCTGACAACGGTTGTACCATGACCGATTCTTGAACGGATACCTACTACACTCTGCTCAATACGGCTGGCATGTATAATGGAGCCTTCGGCAATAATTGTTTTTTCCAAAGTAGTTCCACTAATCTTGGCAGGAGGCAACATACGGGCCCTGCTGTAAACTGTTTTATTGTTGTCGAAAAGATTAAAAGGAGGAATTTCCTGTGTAAGGGCCAGGTTGGCTTCGTAAAAAGAATAGATATTTCCGATATCTGTCCAATAGCCATCATATTGAAACCCTACCACTTTATAATGTGCAATAGAATCCGGAATAATCTCTTTACCAAAATCGGTGGCTTTGGGGTGCTTGGTATTTAAGAGATCATACAATACCTGCTTACTGAATATATAAATACCCATGGAAGCCAGGTAATTTTTCCCTTCACGCTGCATATCTGCACCCGTATCACTTACCCAGTCGGGCAGCAATTCTTTTTTCGGCTTCTCAATAAAAGAAGTGATGAAATTGTCTTCATTGGTTTTCAGGATCCCAAATTCAGGCGCATCTCTGTCATTAACCGGTATGGTTGCTATAGAAATATCTGCTCCTTTGGAAATATGGGCAGCCATCATTTCACTAAAATCCATTTGGTAAAGCTGGTCGCCACTCAGTATCAAAATATATTCAAATTCAAGATTGGAAATATGTCGCAATGATTGTCTTACCGCATCTGCCGTACCCTGAAACCATCCCGGGTTATCGGGGGTTTGTTCAGCAGCAAGAATATCTACAAATCCGGTACTGAATGCGCTGAAATGATAGGTATTCTTAATATGCTTATTTAAGGATGCTGAATTGAACTGGGTTAGTACAAACATCCGGTTAATATTACTGTTGATACAGTTACTGATTGGAATATCTACCAAACGATATTTTCCTGCGATGGGTACTGCCGGTTTCGATCTGCTGGAAGTAAGTGGGTATAACCGGCTTCCGGCTCCTCCGCCAAGAATAACCGATACAACGGATTGTGATATACTTGTCATATGGGGCAATTTACGAATTTATATTTCGGTTATTAGTTGCTGGTTGCGGTCCGTTTCAGTAAAACACATGCTTTAGCATGCGCTCGTAAAGTTAGTCTAATACTATCATCCATCCTTACCATTATCTTCCAGGTGCTATAATTCCTTACTGTATACTTTTATATACCTGTGTATACTGATCAACAGTACTCTCCCAGCTATGGTCAATCTGCATCATCCATTTGCGCATTTTTTCCATATATGCTGTATCCTGGTAAACAGCTATTCCTCTTCCAATAGAATATTCCACATCATGAATACTGGCGTGATTAAATCGTATACCAAATCCTTCAGGATCGCCCATATCCACTACGGTATCCTGCAACCCTCCCGTACTTCTCACCACCGGAACGGTTCCATAACGCATGGCATACATCTGGTTCAAACCACAGGGTTCTACCCTGCTGGGCATTAATAGAAAATCGGCACCTGCATACATTCTATGGCTCAGTGTTTCATCATATCCGATTACGGCATTGAAACTGCCTTTATAAGGTTCTATCATTTCGGTAAATCGCCATTCAACTTCCGGGTCGCCACTACCTAATACCAGAAAACAAGCCGCCCCCTGTGTATAATAGAGAGAAGTTTTAATCGCATCGGGTAATATTTCAGCTGCTTTTTCCCCTACCAGACGTCCGATAAAAACAAATAAAGGTTTTTCAGGATCCAATGAAAACTGCCGGCATAAAGATTCTTTATTTTTCTGCTTACCCGCAGTTACCTTTTTGACAGAGTAATGATCTGTCAGGTATTTATCCGTTTCGGGATTCCATACTTCATTATCAATACCATTCAAAATCCCAATACATTTTCCTCTTTCGTATTCAAATAATTTTTCAAGACCATTTGAATGGAACCTGAGTTCTTCCATATAACTCCAGCTAACCGTAGTAACCCGTGTAGCACATTTAATGGCGGAAGCCAATGGATTAATCGAATCGGCCCAATCCAGCATCCCTCTTTTCCAAAGATCCCAGCGGGGTATATAGCGACTTTTATCCCAGCCCATCCATCCCTGGTACTGGGCATTGTGAATCGTAAATACAGTAGGAACAGAACTCAGTTTCTTAAAATCATAACAATACTGCATCATAAAGGGCAATAAACCGGTATGATGATCATGACAATGAACCACATCTGGATTGTGCTCCCAACTACTCATCCAACTGGCTACTGCAATCTGAAAAGCGGTAAAACGTTCCGAATCATCATCATATCCATAGATTCTTTGCCTGTCCAATAGTCCGTTGATATCTACCAGGAACAGATCAAAACCCAATTTATTCGTGGATTCTTTAATAATAGTGAAATCAAAAAACCAACTCCCCAGATTGGCATTTCCTTTAAAATCGACCGTCCATTCGTTTTCGTAGAGGAATTTGGTACGGTACATGGGCATCACCACTTTGGCAATATGTCCGGCTTTACACTGGTATTTGGGAAGGGCTCCCACCACATCACCCAGTCCACCGGCTTTCGCCACGGGATAGCACTCGGCACTAATATGTATAATCTCCATGTAAAGGTTTTCTATAATTCTTTTTTGAAGTTAGCAACTAAAATGATTCTGCCAAATTCTACTTTTAAAATATTTAGTCATTATTTTATTTTATTTTACAAGCTAAATCATAAAATGCTTGCTATGAGCCAACCCACAAAATGGTCACAATTCGGGACCCTGATCAGCGTATTTTTCTTCTGGGGATTTGTTGCTGCCAGTAATGATATCTTAATCCCTGTTTTTAAGAAAGCATTCAATCTAACTCAATTACAGAGTCAGTTGGTTTCTTTTGCATTTTATGTGGCCTATACGGTAGGTTCTATCATTTATATGGGTGTGTCAAAAATAGCAGGAGGAGATTTGCTTAACAAAATGGGATATAAGAATGGAATTGCCCTCGGTCTGGTGATTTCTGCCATCGGAACCCTGCTGTTTTATCCTGCGGCCAACACAAGTTCTTTCACTTTAATGATCAGTGGATTGTTCATTGTAGGATTGGGATTTTCTTTGCAACAGATTGCTGCGAATCCACTGGCGATTGTTATTGGCGATCCGAAAACGGGCTCACAAAGACTGAATATGGCGGGTGGGGTCAATAATTTTGGTACTACCATCGGGCCTTTACTGGTTAGTTTTGCCATTTTTGGAAGTGTTGCATCCGGATCTTCTGTAGCCAGTATTGAAAGTGTAAAAACGCCTTATCTTTTATTAGGTGTTGCCTTTATATTGGTGGCTATTTTCTTTAAATTTTCCTCTATACCCAATAAAATTGATCTGGAAGAAGTGGCCGAGAAAGAAGCCGAATCTGAGTCAAAAGTATTACACCGCAGTTCGGCTGTGAGTTACCCGCAACTGGTTCTGGGAATGATTGGCATCTTTGTATATGTAGGAGTAGAAGTATCTACAGCCAGTAATCTGCCAGAATATATGCGGCAGCATATGAACACACCTACTGATAAAATCGCCCCTTTTGTTTCACTATACTGGGCCAGTTTAATGATGGGAAGATGGACAGGAGCTGTGGGTGCATTTGATGTAAGTATGGGAGCGAAAAAAATCCTTAACTTCTTAATGCCTTACCTGGCATTTGGTGTTTTTCTTTTGGTGAACAGCATTGCACAACATGATATCAGTTCATTCTATGTTTACGGTTTTGTAATCATC
>Ga0316220_1001269_pt1 | contig 28976 bp, 21 predicted proteins | sample TBH18005metaG_FD_203632 | JGI IMG/M metagenome (GOLD analysis project Ga0316220, IMG submission 203632) | Freshwater microbial communities from Trout Bog Lake, Wisconsin, USA - TBH18005 | ecosystem: Environmental > Aquatic > Freshwater > Lake > Hypolimnion/Profundal zone | place: USA: Wisconsin...
CCCCTTTCTATTTCGTAGTTTAAGTGCAACGTCTTTCTCAGTAAGGCACGCTTTTGAGGCAAGGAAAGAATCTGAAATCATCAGACAAATGATGTCAGCATTGTTTAAATTATTATCAATGTCGTCTTGAAAATCCTCGCCAGTTTCTATTTTCCTGTCATACCATTCTGAAATTAGCCCACTGTTTTTAAGTGGAGCAATATGATTTATAAACTTTGAAACTAATGTCTCGTCCTTGTGTGAATAGCTTATGAAAAGTTTTAGCATTATCTTTATTTTCTTATTGTTTAAATAATGTTTGTTTACGGTTAGCACTGTAGTACAAGCCTTGCAGGTAACGAACAGGGCTTTATGCAGGTTGGGAATTAGTATTCCGTCTGCACATAACTGCTGCTGATTGAAAATATTTTGATGAATTTATGTACAAAAGTTGATTGTTATTCGTCTGACCAAACCGAAGATGAGATTTGCAATTTGTTGATGTTGTAATGTCAAGCCCAACTTGCATAAAACCCAATGTTAGCGGCTGGTTAGTATACCGTCTTACCTTCATTTTCTGCTTCTAATGCCTCAATAAATCTTGTGCTCCCATTTGAAGTCCTGAGAAGATCTAAATTAAAGTTGTGAGGATAATCTTGTAATTTAGTCGGAATGTTTTTACCTGATTGAACTCCTTTAATATATTTTATTAAGTCAAGAATGCATTTACGGTCGATACAACAATTGTTGTGACTTAGAAGAGTTGACAAATTCGAAAGTCGATTAAGAGCTGTAGTTATGTCCAAAAAGAATTTATATTTAGTTTTTAGATTAATAATTGCTTCCAGTGCTAACCTTATGTCGGAGAATGACTCGTGAAATTCCGCAAGTTCTTCGAGATACTTAATTCTCCAAGAGATTTTCTCAATCTTTGAAAAGGCTTTTGTTAATTTATTGTGTGTCGGAATGTGAACAGTTAAGGATTCTTGTTTGTCTGTTCTCCAAGTTGGAGAGAAAATGTCTAGTTCATCACTAATATAACGCTGGATCCATAAGAAGTAAATAACAGAATTGCTCTTTAATGTTGATACTCTTGTTAAAATAATGGGAGTTGGAAATCGTTCTGCATATAGAAGAAAGCTTTTGTCGATACTGCAACTTATAGTTTTGTCTTTGTTGATTTTAAGGGGACTGTCTGTCCCTTTTATTTGGAGGTAACATACATGGCCAGTAGAATTGAAAATGTCGTGCCCATGTTTGTTTGTCCCATTTTTTGAAAAGAACTCAATCATTAAATCAATGCCGTAATCTCTTTCAGATAGTCCTCTTACAACACAATGTTCTGGGACAGCATTAAGCACTTGTCTTACTGCTTTGGTGTCTATGATATGTTGGTATGTTCTCATGTCTAACTTGCCGCTAACATTAAATATACGCATAAAACCTGCGGAATTCCAGATACCAAACTTTTATTCTCTGAGCTGAAAATCAATTAAAATCTATTGCTTTTTTTGGGTTGCCAGTGAATAGGCTGCCTTGCCTGGCAACCCAAAAAACGAATGCAACAACCCAAAAAACGAACAGATCATCCAAGGTCTGGTTTACAGGCTTAGGCAGTATTATCCAGCCAGCCAGGGTTTCGAACTATTCATGCCTAAACCCATCTCCCTCCCAGTTCCCTCCCATCCCTATCCCATCCCTATCCCAGTCCTATCCCACCATAGTGGCGTCTTAGTGGCACTTATCCACATTCCATTTTCTAAAATACTTAGCATTTTGCCTGCATTTTTCCCTTTCAGGCCCGAAAAATGCAAAATTTTCGGCTGAAACCCTTTGCCCGTAAGCAGTTGTACCGGTTGTATACAACCGATACAACTATTTCAACACTACCACGAAATAGTTTTGTTCCTGTAAATGCATGTACACCCACACCGGTTTTCACTGCAGGGGAAAAAGCTGTGGTTTCACCGGATGGGTAAATAATAAAACATACAAAATGACAAACAATAAGCAATCACGTATTCAAAGGCGCCATAGATATTTTTGCTTTTTCCGCAAAGGGTTCAGGAAAATCTATTCTACCCAAATATCATCGCGCCCTATAACGAAAACAGGCCTGGAACGGTATTTCCTATCGCGTTTAGCTTCATCTATAAGAACTACCAATTGGTGGCCCTATTTACGGGGAAATCAATTCTTTTGGCTGCCAATCTTCCCTCTGTAGATGTTTCGCAGCAGAAATTTTCGCAGCTAAGCCTGGTTAAACAGTAATGAAATAGTGGTGTAACAGTCATGTAATAGTGCTCATCCTTCGTTGCAACCGTGTTCATCCTTCGTTCTAACACTGGTCAAACTCCGTTTATCTTACGTCCATCCTTCGTTCATCCTCCATTTTTCCTTCGATGTAAATGGCAGGGATTGGGTCAGAATCAACCCGTAGAAATCATCACAACTCTCTCGCTTTGCCTAATAAATTGGGTCTGATAAAAATACTATAATTCTACAATAATTGTACCTTTTTTTGGTGATGATCAAACCTGCCAAAACGGAAATTCGTTTGCTATTTATTGATGCTGAATTATTAACCTGCAATACTAAAATAGATAGAAATTCAAGTAACCGACAAATACCGAATCTGTATTAGCAATCTCCGTTGGTGAATTGGTTTGTAAAAAAACTATTCAACCAATTGCCCCAATTTCATCAAAATAGCATGCACTTCTTCCGCCCTTGCTGTGCCAATAAGCATTCGATGGCCATCCTGAGTTTCCAATTGAATGCCTTTAGATCCGTAAACACTGATACTTCTGTTTTTTCCAACCCCCTTCAAACCCCAACCGCCATATTCTCCCAATGGACTATATTCCCGAACATAACATTTGGTCAAATTGGTCCAGGCATAATAAGAAAATGAAAACTGAAATGGGAAAAACCTTACATAAATGCCATCTCTGGTTATCCTGGTTTCCATCTTAACACGGGTAAAGCCGAAAGAAAGAAGCAAAACCAATACCATTGACAAAACCAGCGCACCATCAGACATGGGTTTATCGCCAAATACTTGTTTAAAAATAATCTGTTTTACAAAAGCAAATACAAATAAGCCATTCACCAAACAGAGGATCACCCATAGCCAGGTTTGATTGAATCTTTGCTTTTCAACAAAAAGAATATTTGATTTATGGATGGGTAGATTAGTCATTGGTGGAATTATTTCTATTTTAAATTTACAAAACAATTGATTTGCAACACGAATCCCATATCCGCTTATTTTCGTTCCCTGATTTCCCTATTTTACCAATTAAACCCTAAGTTGATTTATAGGTCTGTACCATACATTTTTACATTTATGCCAATATCCAAAATTCTTTTTGCCTGTTTGGGCATCTTAATAACGGTTTCTGCCTGTAACAAGAAAAATGATCCGGTTACCACTAACCCCGTTACCCCAACTACCCCCGCTTCCGGTGATAGTGCCACGCTAACGGTTATTAACGGCTATGGGAGCGGGAAATACAAAGTGGGTGATACCGTGCATATCTGGTCGGCTGCCATACCTGCTAATTCGGTATTTGATACCTGGTCTGGTTATAGCAATCTGTTGGCCAATAATGGCGAATGGCATAATACATTGGTAATGCCCGCACAAAATATAACCCTCACTGCCAGCACCAAAGCAGTGGCTGCTTATACCCTGGTATATGAAAAAATAAAGGGCAAGAATAACCTAAAAAATGTTTACTATTATTTTCCATCGGGTCATAAGGGTATTGTTTACTTATTGCATGGCACTTCCGGCAGCGCCCAAAACCTGGTAAACAATTTTGAGTGGATACAGATGATCAATGAACTGGTAGCAGATAATTTTGCCATCATTGTTACAGAAGCAGAAGAAGTTACTTTGAATACAGATATTAACGGCGATGGAAAAATCAGGTGGAACCCCACGCCCATAGATACAGTTGCCAATGTTGATTATGCCAATATCAAAGCCATCACAGATACATTTTATAACAGGGGTTATAGTACCCGTTCCATACCCAGGTATTCAATAGGCATGAGTGATGGCGGGGCTTTTTCCGCCGATCTTTCCTATGTGTATTCTTTTAAAACAGGCATTTCGTATTGTGCTCCTTCCGGAACTTTTATTGCCACCACAGCTACTACTCCTTTTCAATACTGTATGGCCAAATATGATGATAACCCAAATGTAGGTACGCAGGGTAATGCAGATGCATTGAGTAATTCGCAGAGTTTTAGCAGCCGTGGTATTTGCAGCAAATATTTTATTCATGATCATTCTCCGGTTTATCCGGAACGGTTTGCAAGAAGATCGGATATTTCTATTACGGTTTCTACCAACCTGGTGAATGAACTCAGGAAAAATAACTGGCTGGATAGTAAAAATTATTTTGTGAACACTTCCGGTTTTGTGAGTGCTGATGTACAGGCTAAGCCCGCTAATTATCCTGTGTTCCTGGGTCTTAACTTAACACAGCAGGTAGATGTGCTTAACCAGATTGATGTGATGTATGCTGCGCATCAGTTTTATAGTGATTTTAACAGGACAACGATAAAATTTTTGGATACACAGTGTCAGTAGCCACCAAATAATTCCATACAATTATTCATCAAATAAAAAAGACCTTTCGAAAGGTCTTTTTTATTGTCGACTTATAAACTTCTTTCAATCCCCAGTTCCAAACCCCTCAATTCGGCCAACCCGCGCAAACGCCCGATAGCACTGTATCCGGGATTGGTGACCTTCTTAAGATCATCCAGCATCTGGTGCCCATGATCCGGACGCATGGGTATGGATATACCACGACGCTTTTGTACCTGCACAATTTCTTTTACCACGGCATACATGTCTACATCGCCATCCAAATGATCTGCTTCATAGAAATTTCCTTCTTCATCCCGCTTTGTACTTCGGAGGTGGAGGAAATGGATATAGTCGCCCAAACGTTTTACCATGCCGGGCAAATCATTATCCGGTCTTACGCCAAATGAGCCAGTACAGAAACAAAATCCATTAGCGGCTGAGGGAATCGCTTTCCTGAGATCATTGGCATCTTCTTCAGTGCTCATGATACGGGGCAATCCTAATACAGAATAAGGCGGATCATCCGGATGAATGGCCATTACCAACCCCAATGATTCAGCTACGGGAACTACTTGCTCCAAAAAATAAAAAAGATGTTCTTTCAGTTTTGCCCGATCAATTCCTTCATATTTTTTTAGCGCTGAAAAGATCTGTTCATTGGTAAATTGTTCCCGGCTACCGGGCAGCCCCATCAGCATATTCTTGCACAGCAAATCTTTCTCTTCCTGTGTCATACCTGCCAGTTTCTTTTTCCCTCTTTCCATCTCCTCAGCTGTATAATCCTTTTCTGCTTCGGGACGTTTCAACAGGAACATATCAAAAGCAATAAAAGCGGCTTTTTCAAAATAGAGGGCACGACTTCTGTCGGGCATTTCATAAGAAATATCGGTACGTACCCAATCGAGAATGGGCATGAAATTATAAGTAACCACTTTCAATCCGCAAGCCGCTACATTATGCAGGCTGATTTTGTATTTATCAATCCATTCCTGAAAATTACCATACTGTCGTTTGATGTCTTCATGAACAGGAAGACTTTCAATCACCGTCCAGCGCATACCGGCAGCTTCTATCAAGGCTTTTCTTTCATTGATGGCATCGATCGTCCATATTTCTCCTACGGGAATCTGGTGCAGGGCAGATACTACGCCTGTGCAACCTGCCTGACGAATATCCCAGAGATCTACAGGATCATCAGGACCGTACCATCGCATTGTATGTTCCATAATATATATTTTATCCCCCAGCCCCATTTTTCAAAATGGGGAGGGATAGGAAAATTAAATGGATACGATTAGATTTCGCAGATCCGGTTTAGAAAAATCTGCGAAATCGATGTAGCTATTGATGGTTTACCAGAAAATGGTATACAAAGCTGTCAGAATGCCGCCTACAATCAATACACCAACGGTAAATGCTGGACTGAGTTTAAACATGCTTCTGTCTATCTCCAACCCCTTTCCTTTCACACCCATTTTATTTCCTATGGTACTAATCAGCCACATACCCACAATACAAATCACAAATACAAAACCCATTCTGTCAAGGAAAGGAATTTCATAAATGCCTTTATCTGTTTTTGCTGCAAAACCATAGGGTTCCAGGAAAGCCAGGTTCATAAAGGCCGGAAGAAATTTAAAGAAGATGGAGAAGACAAAACCACCAACGGTTGCAAATAATGCCGCAGAGGAAGTGGTTTTTTTCCAGAAGAACCCGAGTATGAACATGGCAAAAATACCAGGCGATACAAAGCCTGTATATTCCTGTATAAATTCAAAACCTCCCTTTTTATCAATGCCCATAAATGGAGCAATCACTACACCAATGATCAATGCCAATACCACGGTAATTTTCCCGATCCATACCATCTTCTTTTCATCTGCATCGGGATTGATTTTTTTCTTATAAATATCCAAAGTGAAAATTGTAGAAATACTATTGGCTTTACCGGCAAGCGATGCTACTACCGCAGCAGTTAAAGCAGCAAAAGCCAAACCTTTTAATCCGGGTCCTAACAGATTCAACATAACCGGATACGCGTTATCCTGAACGATTTCTCCATTCACCATCATTTGCTCATGAAAACCCCCATTCTGGTAAAGCACATAGGCTGCTATACCCGGAATAACCACAATTACCGGCATCAGCAATTTGAGGAAAGCGGCAAACAGGATTCCGCTTCTGGCGGTTTTTAAATCAGCCCCCAGGGCACGTTGTGTGATATATTGATTACATCCCCAATAATTCAGGTTAACGATCCACATACCACCCAGTAAAACAGTTAATCCCGGCAGACTGATAAAATTTGGATTATCCTTTTTCAAGATCATGTGAAAATGATCATTGGCCTTATCGGTCAGTAATTTCAAACCGTTTAACACACCCGTAGTACCAAATTTCTCCGATACCAGGGTAAGCGCCAGATAGGTAGTAGCCAATCCACCTACGATCAGAAAGAATACCTGGATCACATCTGTATATCCGATTACTTTCATTCCCCCGAGTGTGATAATAACGGCAAAACCCGCAAGGAAAATCATACACAGGTATAGCGGCAACCCTGAAATGGCATGAATTGCCAGGGCACCCAGGTACAAAATAGAAGTCAGGTTTACCACCACATATAATAAAAGCCAGAAAATGGCCATGATCATAGCTACTGTACTATTATACCGCTGGTTCAGAAACTGCGGCATGGTATAGATCTTGTTTTTAAGATAAACCGGTATAAAAAATATGGCTACGATCATCAGCGTAGCGGCGGCCATCCACTCGTAAGTAGAAATGGCGAGACCCATTTTAAATCCGTTACCACTCATGCCAATCATCTGTTCTGCCGAAATATTAGAAGCGATCAGTGAAGCACCGATGGCCCACCAGGTAAGCGATCCTTCAGCAAGAAAATAATCATGCGAAGCTGTGGTACTTGCTTTTTTCTTGCGCCTGTAAACCCAATAACCATAACTGGCTACTATCACAAAATAAACAAGGAATACAATGTAATCAGCTGTTTGCAATGATTTCATAAGGGCGTTCGTTTAGGGGTATTGATGAATGGTGATTATTTTTAAAATGATTATTGAATAAGACGCTTATTTTATTTCTGGTAATACATATCGTTCCATCTCAATTGGTTCTTGAATTCATGGATCCTTGTGTCTTTATCTATCAACACCAGTTCTATCCCTGCCATTTCTGCAAAATCAGTCAGGTGTTCCGTGGTCAGGTTCTGACTATAACAGGTATGATGCGCCCCGCCCGCCAATATCCAGGCGGCACAACCGGTATGCATATTGGGATAAGGTTTCCAAAGCACCCTGGCCACGGGTAGTTTAGGCATGCTCTGCATTGGGGCAACAGCAATTACTTCATTGACCAATAACCGAAAACGATTACCCATATCAATCATAGAAGCATTCAAAGCCGGACCAGGTGCTGAATTAAATACCAGCCTTACCGGGTCTGCCTTACCGCCTATGCCCAATGGATGAATCTCACAACTGGGTTTTGCATCGGCAATGCTTTCACAGATTTCCAGCATATGGCTTCCTAATACCATCCGGTTATCCGGATTAAAATGGTAAGTGTAATCTTCCATAAAACTATTTCCGCCTTTCATACCACTGCCCATCACTTTCATGGCCCTTACCAAGGCTGCTGTTTTCCAGTCTCCTTCTCCCGCAAACCCATATCCTTTTTTCATTAATCGCTGTGCGGCAATACCGGGTAATTGAACCATGCCATGCAGATCTTCGAATGTATCTGTAAATCCCTTGAAATTTCCGTTCTCCAAAAATGTTTGTATCCCCAATTCTATTCTTGCAGCTTCTCTTAATGATTGTCGTTGTTCGCCCTTAGGTAATAAGGATTCTGCAAGGGTATAATCAGATGAATATTCTTCGATAAGTCTGTCAATTTGTTTATCACTGATCGAATTGATCACCGCAACCAGATCACCTACACCATAGGTATTGACACTATACCCAAACTTAATTTCCGCTTCTACCTTATCCCCTTCTGTAACAGCCACATTTCGCATATTATCCCCAAACCTGGCAAATTTGGCGGATTGCCAATCGGCCCATGCAGCGGCAGCTCTTGTCCAGGCATTGATTTTTTCCAATGATTCCGGATCTTCCCAATATCCCACTACCACTTTACGGTTCAGTCGCATACGACTCATGATAAACCCAAACTCACGATCACCATGAGCGGATTGATTCAGGTTCATAAAATCCATATCAATCGTTGCCCAGGGAATATCTCTATTGAACTGTGTATGAAAATGCAACATCGGTTTATTCAAAATACGCAGTCCCCCAATCCACATTTTTGCGGGAGAGAATGTATGCATCCAGGTAATGATACCAATACAGTCAGTTGATTGGTTGGCTTCCATACAAACTGCATAAATTTCCTCCGCTGTTTTTACTGTTGGCTTATATACAACTGTTACCGGTATTTGTGTGGCACTATGTAATGAAGCAGCAATGGTTTGCGAATGTTGCGCCACCTGCAATAAAGTTTCTTCTCCATACAGATGCTGGCTTCCCGTAACAAACCAGACTTCCTTTTTCTTCAGATCTATCATAATCATCTTTTTAGTATGCAATGAATTTTATTAATTTCCATAACCCCTTACACCAACCTGTACTCCCTAACCTGCAACACAATCTCACAATAAAATAGCCAAAAAAAGTACACCTATTTGGCTATTAGCTCAACATCTTTCACCTGTGTTGGAAACCATACCATCATTTCACCTTGTCCCCGGTTTGCCCAGCTATAATAAGGAATGGCAGTCAGTTTTTGGTTCACAGTAGAAATGGAATTTCCATTCGCTGCAATTACGGCAGGCACTTCCGCTGTAAGCACCGTTACCCCATGTAGTAATGCAGGTTGAAATTGAGTGGTAAATTTTGTATTGTTAGGGATAATTAAGTTCGCTGCCTTTTCATGATTATCCACCCATTCCGCACAATACATTAATGGACCGCGTTGCAAGGCAACTTTACCAATATCATCCGTGAGTTTTTCGTTGGCTGATACGGTTCTTACTTCCATCGGTAAGAGCATCTCTATTTTATCGCCTTTTTTCCAGGACCTGCTGATAACAGCGTATCCATGTTCCATGGTATACGCAAACGGCTGACCATTTACTTTGATGATGGTTTTCTGATTAGACTGATCGGTAAACGAATACAGATCAGAAGGCACTGCTTGATTCATAGCCCATCCTGGGATCCGGATCTTCATAGCAAAATTGTCAGCGCTTGCCGGATCAAGGGTAAATACCAATCCCCCATCCCATGGGTAATTATTTTGTTGTGTGATCTGTACTGTCTGGTTATGAATAGTAAGGTTAGCTTTTCCATTAATGAAAAGATTTACATATACATTCTCATCTTTCTGTGCGTATACATATCCCGGAATAGAAGGAATCAATCTTACCAAATTGGTTGGGCAGCAGGAACATTCAAACCAACCTGATCTTTCAAATTCAATATCTGCATGTTTAAAATTATGCGTGATCTGCATGGCATTGGTGTAGAAAAATGATTTACCATCCAGTCCGATTCCTGAGATCAGTCCGTTATACAATGTTTTTTCTAAAACATCGATATACTTAGCATCTCCATGCAGTAAAAACATCCGATAGTTCCAGTAAACATTGGCAATGGCTGCACAGGTTTCATTATAAGCTGTCGCATTGGGCAATTCATAATTTTTCCCATAACGCTCACCGTCACCAATCGCTCCCACGCTTCCCTGTACATAGTATTTTTTCTGTACCATGTTTTCCCAGATCTTGTCTATGGCATGCAACAGACTATCATCACCGGTTAAAGCAGCCACATCGGCCATAGCTGAATACAGGTAACCCGCGCGAACTGCATGTCCTTCCGCTTCCTCCTGTTGTACCACAGGAATATTATCCTGCCAGTAAGCTCCATTTTTCCAGGGATCGGTACTCTTGGTATCGTAGCCTGTAAAATGTCCTCTTTCTTCAATAAAAAATTTAGCCGTTGCCAGGTACTCTTTTTTGCCGGTAACACGGTAGAGTTTTACCAATCCCATTTCTACTACTTCATGACCGGGTGCCACATGTTTTTTATCCGGACCAAATACAGAACAAACCAGGTCGGCATTTTTCAAGGCAATGTTTAAGAGATTTTTTTTCTTAGTGGCCATAAAATGTGCCACCGCAGCTTCGTATAAATGACCCGCATTGTATAATTCGTGACTGAGTTCTCTTTCTTTTTCCCATCTTTCTTTTCCTGACCATGAATGAACCGCGGCAGGATCAATGGTTCTGGCGGTATACAGATAACCATCGGGCTCCTGGGCATTACCAATGATAACAATCAATGAATCGATATAGGCTTCCAGTTTTGCATCCGGATATAAGGCAAGAGAATAGGATGCCCCTTCTATGGTTTTATAAATATCGGTATCGTCAAAAGGATAGCGTGTGCAGAATTTTCCTTTTTTTTCTGCGGCCATGATAAAATTTTTCACCCGCCCGGTGCTTTCACATCTTGAAAAAGAAGCCGGTATAGTTACCATCCTGTTCACCTGTATTCGAGGCAGCCAGAAATTATCTGACAACTTTACCTGGGTAAACGGAACTGATTGGATAGAATAATCTTTTTGCTGCCCGTATAGTATAGAAGCAGACACAATACTTAGTAAACAAATTATTTTTTTCATGGTTACTATTTATACTTAGATCATTTTACAGAAAACTGGTAACGGGTTGAATGCGTATAGGTTTCGCCTGGCTTAAGTATCGTATTCGGAAAGGAAGGCTGATTGGGCCCATCAGGAAAATGTTGTGTTTCCAAACAAAGTGCCGCATGCTGTGCATACACCCAACCATATTTTCCGGTTAATGTACTATCCAGGAAATTTCCTGTATAAAATTGTAGTCCGGGTTCTGTAGTCAGTACATCCATTACACGGCCACTACCGGCATCATACACAGTGGCTATTTTTTCCAGCCCTTTTGTATTTCTGGATAATACCCAGTTATGATCATAGCCTCCTTTTACAAGCGAAATATCTTTACCAACCAGTTTGGGCGAACTGAAATCCATGGGTGTACCTTTTACATCTGGTAATTGTCCGGTTGGAATCAATAGACTATCTACCGCAGTGTATTTAGCAGCCTGTATCATGATTTCATGATTGAGTATCGTAGGCTCTTTCCCTCCGGATAAATTAAAATAGCAATGATTGGTCAGATTTATCGGAGTGGCTTTATCTGTTGTAGCAGTATAATCAATCTGTAAACCATTGCCGGAAGTTACCGTATAGATCACCTGTACTTTCAGGTTTCCGGGAAACCCCTGGTCGCCATCGGGACTGGTATAAGTTAATTGCAAACTGCTATCTCCAGGCATACGTGTGGCAGTCCATACCACTTTATCCAGTCCCCTGATTCCTCCATGAAGTGTATTGCCATGATCGTTAAGCGTCAATTGATAGGCGTGTTTATCCAATTCAAATTTCCCTTTTGCAATACGGTTACCATAACGCCCTACGATAGCACCGATATAAGGGTTTGTCTTTTGTAAATATCCTGGAAGCGTATCGAAGCCCAATATAACATCCCCCATAGTCTTATCCTTTCCGGGGACCATGATGCTGGTTACCGTTGCGCCATAATTGATAATACTTACCTGCATTCCTGTAGGGCTGGTAAGCGTATATTTAGTTACTGCCTCATTCTCTAATGTGCCGAATGGCTTTTCGGTAACACTGTATTGATTGGCTTTGGTATCGGCGCTTTGATGGGTTCCACAAGCCGTTAGCAAAACGATTGCTGGGAGTAAAATGGATAGTACCTGTTTTTTCATATGGCTGTATTTACAATCGATTTTATACTTGTCCGTAATAACTATCCGGACCATGTTTTCTTTCAAAATGTTTTTTGATCAGGGCTTCTTTTAACCTGGGTGAATCGGGTCGTATCTGTTCTGTGAGATAAGCCATTTGCGCAATACTTTCCAGCACAGCACTATTATACACAGCTTTTTCAGGCGTTTTACCCCAGGTAAAGGGAGCGTGATTACCAACTAATATCATTTCTACTTCTTCATAACTCAATCCTTTTTCCTGTAAGCAATTGATGATCTGGATACCTGTTTCATATTCATAATTTCCTGTAATCATCTGGTCGCTCATCGGCGGTGCACAGGGAATATCGATGGTGGTATGATCCGCATGCGTTGTACCATAGATAGGAATATCTCGTTGGGTTTGCGCCCAGGCTGTTCCATAAGTGGAATGGGTATGTACGATGCTGCCAATGGTAACCCAATGTTTGTATAAAACGGCATGGGTAAGTGTATCGGAAGATGGACGAAGTTTGCCTTCTACCGTTTTACCATCCAGATCAACAATCACCATTTTATCAGGTGAGAGGTCCTCATAAGGAACACCACTGGGCTTAATAGCAAATACGCCCTGGTTCCTGTCAACCACGCTAACATTGCCAAACGTAAACAGTACCAGGTTTAGTTTAGGTAACTGCATATTTGCATGGTATGCGGCCTCTTTTATGGATTGATATTTCATAAGCCTTCCAAAATGATTGTTTGGGCAATACAGCTAAGTTTTATCTCTCACAAGATAGTTTGTTGTACAATAAATGCCCCTAATTGCTTATAGTTTTGATACCTTTTTTCGTAAATCACATTCTTTGTCGGATCGGGATGATATTCTGTATCAAAGCCCTGTCCCATGGCATTCATCGCATCTTCTACTTTGGGATAAATTCCTGCGGCAGTTGCTGCAAACATGGCTGCTCCTAAAGCACAGGTCTGTTCACTTTTATGAATGCGGATGGGCATATTCATGATATCTGCCATCATCTGCATAATAAAAGGGGATTTCTTAGCCACCCCACCCAAACCAATCAATCCTTTTACAGGTATGCCCTCTTCTCTGAACCTGTCAACAATTGCCCTTGCTCCAAAACAAGTTGATTCCACCAATGCTTTAAACATCCTTGGGGCATCTGTGGCAAGATCAAGACCGGAGAAAGCAGATTTTAATAACTGGTTGGCATCAGGTGTTCTTCTTCCGTTTAGCCAGTCTACTGCCAACTCATCGTCTGCCGACAAGGCTAGTGCATTTGCCTTTTTACTCAGCTCACTGATCATTTGATCGCCGATTTCAGACTGTAGTTTTTCAGCGGTAATTTTATCTACCAATGTGCTTTGCAATACAATATTTTCAATTGGCCATTCCAATAATTTTTTAAACCAGGCATAAGCATCTCCGAATGCTGATTGACCCGCTTCCATTCCCATCATACCCGGAATAATAGAGCCTGGTACCTGTCCACAGATTCCTTTTACCAATTTTCCTTTTACGTCTTCCATAGGTGCCACCAGCATATCGCAGGTAGAAGTGCCCATCACTTTACTTAAGTGATACGGTTCGATTTGTCCGCCTACCGCTCCCATATGACAATCAAATGCCCCTACACCCACTATTACATCTGTTGACAAGCCCAGTTTTTCGGCCCATTCCGTTGAGAGATTTCCGGCGGCTTCTGCGGAAGTATGGGTTTTTGTAAATAATTTTTGTGTGAAGCCATGTAATAAGGGATCCCATGAACCAAAAAAATCATCGGGTGGCAGTCCGCCGAATTCATCGGCCCATAAACTTTTATGCCCTGCGCTGCAAACCCCTCTTTTGATTTCTTTACTATCCTTGCCACCGGTAAGGACAAACGGAATCCAGTCGCAATGTTCTACCCATGAACTGCAGTTTTCTCTCACGGCTTTGTCTGCTCGAAGTATATGCAACAATTTTGCCCAAAACCATTCAGAAGAATAAATGCCTCCTACAAACTGAAGATAATTAATGGGGAATTTTGTTGCGTGCAGGTTCAATTCCTGCGCTTCTTTTACGGAACTATGGTCTTTCCACAAAACAAACATGGCATTCGGATTATTTTCAAAACCGGGTAGCAATGCGAGCGGTGTTCCGGTATCGTCAACCGCTACAGGGGTTGACCCTGTTGTATCCACTGAAATACCTTTGATAGCTGAGGCAATGGCCGGGCCTGCTTTTTGAACACAATCCTGAATGGTATGAGTGAGTCCCTCAATATAATCAGCCGGGTGTTGCCGAAACTGGTTATTTGCCGGGTTACAATACAAGCCTTTTTTCCATCGGGGATAATAAAATACAGCCGAACAGATTTCATTTCCATTGGTTGCGTTTGCAATAATAGAACGAACAGAATCTGTTCCGAAATCTACACCAATTACATATTGATCACTGGCCATACAAGGGTTTAAAAAAATAAATGATCCAATTGCTTATCCGTATAATCTTCTATAAAACAAATGATATTATTATAGTCGCCAAATTCTTCTTGTGTATGCATGGTAGTAAGCACCACAGCCTTCATCCCGGCATTCAGGGCCGCTTCCACTCCTTTGGGAGCATCTTCAAATACGATACAATTTTCATACGCTATTCCCAGTTCGTTGGCACATTTCAGATAGGTTTCGGGATCGGGCTTGCTGATCACCACATTCTCTGCGCTGACGATTGACTGAAAATAATGTCTGAGTGATAATCCATCCAATACAAAATTGATATTGAACATAATGGCAGCGGAGCCAATGGCCAAGGGTATTTTGGCATCATCTGCTTTTTTGAGAAAGGCATCCAATCCGTTGATCAACTTCAAATAGGGTCTGAAAGCTTCCTGATAGGCCGCTTCTTTTTCATAAATCATTTTATCCATCTCCTCTTTCGAAAATTTTCCCGGAAATATTCTTTCCAGCAACTCATCATTTTTCCCATAACATTCCTTCTTAACTTCTTCCATACTAAGATTGGCTCCCAGATTATTCAGAATTGTGTGCCAGGCCCGGATATGAAAATCCATGTCATCGATCATGGTTCCATTTAAATCAAATAAAAACGCTTTTTTTTCAGTCATATATTTTTTACTTATCGATTGTCTATCCGTTTCTTTATAGATAAGATTTGATTTTTACCAGTATCCTTTACCGATTCTATTCACTACTAAACCATTTGCACACAGGATAAGACACAATCAGATAAACCGGTTTATCAGGTTCTCCAGGTATTCCTGTTTCCCACTGACTACTGCAGGTTCTCCTGTAGCTACTGCATAATCTCTCAAATCTTCCAAACTCAGTTTTCCATTTGTAAAGTCCTTTCCCTTACCTGTGTTAAATGAAGCGTATCGATCAGTTCTTATTTTCCGATAGTCAGATTTTTGTAACACATTATCCGCCACAATCAGTGCCCGGGCAAAAACATCCATTCCACCAATATGTGCATGGAAAAGATCAATCGGGTCAGTTGAATTCCTTCTTCGTTTGGCATCGAAATTAATTCCCCCGCCGCCAAAACCACCGGCTTCTAAAATGATCAGCATGGCTTCTGCCAGTTCATTGATATTATTGGGAAACTGGTCGGTATCCCATCCATTCTGGTAATCGCCACGGTTGGCATCCATGCTCCCTAATAAACCTGCATCTGCTGCTACTTGTAACTCATGTTGAAAAGTATGTCCGGCAAGGGTTGCATGATTCACTTCTATATTCAGTTTAAAATCTTTCAAGAGATCATACTGACGTAAAAAACCAATTACAGTTTCACTATCATAATCATACTGGTGTTTACTCGGTTCGCAGGGTTTGGGTTCTATAAAGAAAGAACCGGTAAATCCATTCCTTCTGGCATAGTCTTTTGCCGTATGCAGAAATCTGGCCAGGTACTCTTTTTCTTTTTGCATGTTTGTATTGAGCAGGCTCATATACCCTTCCCTTCCTCCCCAAAAAACATAATTCTCCCCCCCCAATGCAATCGTTGCATCCAGCGCTGCTTTTACCTGTGCTCCGCCATGTGACAACACCTGAAAATCAGGATTGGTGGCTGCGCCATTCATATAACGACGATTACTAAACAGGTTTGCTGTACCCCATAATAATTTCACACCACTATCTGCCTGTTTTTGTTTTGCGTAGGCGGTAAGTGCCTGTAGTCTTCTTTCATTTTCCACTACATCATTCGTATAATCCACCACATCCACATCATGAAAACAATAATAAGGTATATTCATTTTGGTTATGAATTCAAAAGCGGCATCCATTTTATCTTTGGCTCTTTCTACCGCATCTGCTTTTGCGTTCCAGGGATACAGATGAGTGGGTTCACCAAAGGGATCAGCGCCATTGCCTACAAAAGAATGCCAATAAGCACAGGCAAAACGAAGCCATTCTTTCATCGGTTTTCCCGCCACCACTTTATTTTCATCATACCACCGAAATGCCAAAGGGTTATCAGATTCCGTTCCCTCAAATTTCACCTGGGCTATCTCTTTGAAAAATTCCTTTTCACCTGTTACTACTTTCATTTTGGTCTATTTTAATTTTTACTGATTAGGTTTTGCAATTTGTAGTTGTAATAATGCGTTCCAGCTTTGGTAGATATCATCATATCTGGCAATAGCTGTCGGCTCTATTAATCGGAGACATTTATTGTTTACAAAAGCCTCTTTCTCGTTAGCATATACACCTGCTCCAAGGCCCGCACCTATTGCGGCTCCTACACTTCCATCACAATCATATAATTCAACAGGCACCTGTGTAGCATTTACGAATGACTCAATAAACACATTACTTAAAAACAGGTTGGCTTTTCCTGCCCTGATCACGGTAGGAGCTAAACCGTTTCCCCGCATAATATCCAGACCATACCGGAATGAAAAAGCAATGCCTTCCTGAACAGCCCGATAAAGATGTGAAGTAGTATGCTTGTTCAGGTCTATATTCTGCAAATGCGCATGTATCGTTTTATTATTTAGCATTCTCTCTGCACCGTTTCCAAAAGGAAGAACCTGTAACCCTTCGCTTCCCACTTCAACCTGCGTGGCCAACTCATTCATTTGCGCGTAACTAAGGTTTTTACCAGTAGTATTTCGTATCCAGTTATTCATGATACCCGTTCCATTAATACATAAAAGGATACCCAGTCTTGTTACTATTTCCGTATGATTCACATGTGCAAATGTGTTTACCCTGGAGAGTGGATCAAAAGCCAGTGTATCACTCACACTGTAAATAACCCCAGAAGTACCCGCGGTAGCAGCAACCTCACCCGGTTGCAAAACATTCAGTGATAAAGCATTGTTTGGCTGATCCCCTGCCTTATAGGCAATAGGAATACCTGGTGTTAAAGAGAGCGCCGAAGCGACTTCCTTTTTCAGGCAACCATGTATATCAAATACTTTTTTGATGGAAGGGATAATACCTGTAGTAAACCCAAAATAATTGAAAACATCTTTTGATAATTCCTGTTTAGCGAAATCCCAGAATATCCCTTCCGATAGTGCAGAAATAGTAGTAGTGGTTTCACCAGATAACTTCATAGCAATAAAATCTCCGGGCAATAAAACTTTATCCACCTGTGCATAGATAGCAGGCTCATTTGCCTTTACCCAGGCAAGTTTTGAGGCAGTGAAGTTCCCCGGGGAATTCAACAGCGTCGATAAACATTTCTCTTCTCCTATTGCCTGAAACGCTTGGTTGCCTATTTCAACAGAACGACTATCACACCAGATAATACTGTCGCGTAGTACTTTTTTATCTTTATCAATTAATACCAGACCATGCATCTGGTAGGCAATACCAATAGCGCCGATATCTTTTGGGTGATATGTTTTGGTAGCATGCACTTTAAGGATGGCTTCCTGAACATGGAGCCACCATATTTCCGGCGACTGCTCCGCCCAACCCGGTTGGAGGGAATTGATTGGCGACTCTGTATCAGGATATTGTGCAGAGGCAATACATTGCTGAGTGGCCGAATTAATAACGGAAACTTTTATGGATGAAGTGCCAAGATCTATTCCTAATAATAGCATGGATTGTTTTTTTGGGATACCAAGCTGAATTTGGATGAATGCCGCTTCATTTGATTGACCAGACCAACCTCACAACAAGGAATCCTGATAAACTGGCGGGCACCCGCTTTTACGGTAATGAATTGAATAATGATCAGGAATAGGTTTTGACTTTTCGTCATGACAATCGATAGAATGTAAATAGCTGGGGTTACCATAATAACATGACTAAAGTCGGAAATATTTTTGGATTTGCAACCGATTGCAATATTTTTTTTATCTTTTCAGTCAAATCAGGGATTTACTGTGTTCTTTCCCGGAGCCCGCTTCGAGTTCGGGGATATTTACCAGGCTGCAAAAGGGGAAGAAAACAAAGCAGTTTATTTTTATTGATCAATTACATTGCAACCGATTGAAAGATGAGCCGGGAGAAAGAGATCACCATTTATGATTTAGCCAGACAACTGGATCTTTCGGCAGCAACGGTTAGTCGCGCATTGAAAGATCATCCGGCCATTAATAAAATCACCAAGAAAAGAATAACGGATCTGGCAGAAAAACTGGGTTATCGGAGCAATAACTTTGCCAGCAATCTTCGTAAACAAAATACCAATACCATTGGCGTGATCCTGCATGAATTAAGGAGCCAGTTTATGATCTCAGCATTGGCTGGTATTGAAAAAATTGCGACCGAAGCCAACTACGATCTCATTATTGCTCACTCATCCGAATCATGGAAAAAAGAAGCGGCGAATGCACTGAATCTTTTTCACAAAAGGGTGGATGGTGTGATTGCCTCTCTTTCTTTTGATACAGAAGACCTCTCTCATTTCGCTCCCTTTGAACGAAAAGGAATACCCGTTATTTATTTTGATCGGGTATTTGAAGAAGCAGAAGGTGCCAAAGTGATTATCAATAACCAAAAAGCAGGATACGATGCAACCGCTCACCTGATTGAGCAGGGATGCAAACGAATTGCACATATCACTGCCAGCCTTAAAAGAAATGTATATAGCGAACGTTTAAAAGGATATCAACTCGCATTGGCGGAAAAGGGTTTACAATACAATGAGAAAATGGTTTTTATCAGTGATCTCACAGAGGAAGCCAGCATTCGAGCAGCCAAACAAATTATCAAAATGCACCCAAGACCCGATGGGATCTTTCTTACCAATGATTTTTGTGCAGCTGTTTGTATACAAACCCTGCAGGAAGCAGGCATACGCGTGCCTGAAGATATTGCGGTGGTTGGATTCAATAATGATGTGATCTGCAAAATCATTGAGCCAAAGTTGACTACCATTAATTACCCTGGACTGGAAATAGGCGAGATCGTTGCCAGGAATCTGATCAATCATTTACAAGGCAAGTCAAATATTCGTTTGACCAATACCATTATCATTAAATCCGAATTGATCATCAGGGCTTCATCATTGAAAAAAAATAAAAAATGATACCCATTCATTCTCATACAATTGTCTTTTGCATTTTCAGATGCACTAACTGATTTATGAATATTTAATTGAACTTTCAAAATACAAGATTGCCTTATGAAAAAATTACTACTGTCTATGAGCCTGTTGGTATCTCTGGCTTCTATTGCGCAAAATGAAATTGTATTGCAATCAGATAAAGGAAAAGACATTATCAGCAAAAATATTTATGGTCATTTTGCAGAGCACTTAGGGCATTGTATCTATGGTGGTTTTTATGTAGGTGATAATAATTCCAAAATTGCCAATACAAATGGTGTCAGACTGGATGTAATCGCCGCTCTGAAAAAGCTAAAAGTGCCGGTTCTCAGGTGGCCGGGTGGTTGCTTTGCAGATACTTATCATTGGAAGGATGGGATTGGTGCAAAAGACAAACGTCCCTCTATGCTGAATGTTTGGTGGGGAAATGTAAAAGAAGATAACAGCTTTGGCACCAACGAATTCCTGAATATGTGTGAATTGCTGGGAGCAGAACCTTATCTGAGTGGCAATGTTGGTAGTGGATCACCCCAGGAATTATCAGATTGGGTTAAATATGTGAACCATCCCAATGGCAGTAGTCCGATGCCCGATCTCCGTTTGCAAAACGGAAGACCCAATCCCTGGCATGTAAAATATTGGGGCATTGGTAATGAAGCCTGGGGTTGTGGTGGCAATATGAAACCGGAATACTATGCCAATGTATACAGGCAATATGCCACATTTATGAACAATGGCAATGAGAAAATTTACCGGATCGCTTCCGGCGCCAGTGATGCAGATTACAACTGGACAGAAGTATTGATGCGTGATATTCCGCATAATATGCTCGATGCGGTGGCACTCCATCATTATTCTATTATTAGCTGGGCTAAAAAAGGGCCGTCAACCAATTTTACAGAAGAAGAATATTTCTCCATCATGCAAAGTGCTTTGCAAATGAATGAACTGGTGGAAAAGCATAGTGCCATCATGGATAAATATGATCCCAAAAAGAAAGTGGCCCTGGTGGTTGATGAATGGGGTGGTTGGTACGAAGTAGAACCGGGCTCAAACCCTGCCTTTCTTTTTCAACAAAACACCATGCGTGATGCAATGATCGCAGGCACTACCCTGAATATTTTTAATAACCATTGCGACAGGGTACGAATGGCTAACCTGGCTCAGATTATCAATGTATTGCAGTCCGTAATTCTCACCAAAGAAGAAAAAATATTGCTTACGCCCACATACCATGTAATGGAAATGTATAATGTTCACCAGGATGCCACCATGCTTCCCATCACCCTGAACTGCAATGATTATACAATGGGGAAAGAAAAACTAAAAGCAATATCAGCATCCGCTTCAATGGATAAAAACGGAGTTACCCATATATCCCTGGTAAATATTGATGCGAATAAAGAACAGGAAGTAAACATCAATATCAACGGAGCAAATTATGCCAGCGTAACCGGAAGAATCTTAACTTCAGATAAATTACAGGACTATAATAGTTTTGAAAACCCTAACAAAATAAAACCAGTCATTTTTAACCAGGCTATTCTTTCCAAAAATAGCCTGAAATTAAAAATGCCTCCTTTTTCTGTGATTGTACTTGAATTAAAATAGTTTTGGGAGTGACGAACCCCTCTATCTGATGTATACAAAATAGTATGATGAAAAAATTAAGAAGTCACGATTGGTTTGGCAAATCTGATAAAATGGGATTTGTGCATCGCTCATGGTTACGTAACCAGGGTTACCCTGATGATTATTTTACAGGCAGACCTGTTATTGGCATCTGTAATACCTGGAGTGAATTGACACCTTGTAATGGGCACTTGCGCGATTTTGCTGAAATCGTGAAAAGAGGAGTGATTGAAGCAGGAGGATTTCCGCTTGAATTTCCGGTTACTTCATTGGGAGAAACCATTATGCGCCCTACCACTATGTTGTTCAGAAATCTGGCAAGCATGGATACAGAAGAAAGTATCCGTGCAAATCCGATTGATGGGGTTGTATTATTAACCGGTTGCGATAAAACCACTCCCTCTACTTTAATGGGTGCCTGTAGTGTAGATCTTCCTACGATTGTTGTTCCAGGCGGCCCTATGCTAAATGGTCGTTTTAAGGGACAGTGCATTGGTTCAGGCTCTTTTAACTGGATGGTAAAAGAAAAACAACTGGTTGAGAACTATACTGCCGAAGATATACATGAAGCGGAACTGGGCTCTGCACGTAGCCAGGGGCATTGTATGAGTATGGGTACGGCATCAACCATGGCTTGTATGGTAGAAGCCTTGGGATTAACCTTACCCGGAGCAGCTGCCATACCCGCAGTAGATGCCAGAAAAAAAGTAATGGCTCAAATGTCTGGCAGAAGAATTGTAGAGATGGTGAAAGAAGATCTCAAACTATCCAAAATACTTACCAGGCAAGCTTTTGAAAATTCAATTATTGTAAATGCAGGTGTGGGTGGTTCTACCAACCTGATCATACACCTGCTGGCTATCGCCGGGAGAATGGGGGTTGAGTTGAAACTGGAAGACTTTGATACATTAGGTAGCAAGATCCCTTTATTGGCAAATCTTAAACCATCCGGCAATTATCTGATGGAAGATTTTTATTACGCAGGCGGTTTACCGGTTGTAATCAAAGAACTCAAAAAATATTTACATAATGAGATCATCACGGTAAACGGGAGATCCATTGGAGAGAATAATGCCAATCCCATTTGCTATAACACAGAAGTAATTGCCTCAATTGACAAGCCCTTACAGGAACACGCTGGGATTGCCGTATTGAAAGGAAATCTTTGTGAAGATGGAGCGATCATTAAACCTTCAGCAGCCACTAAAGAATTGATGAAACACCGTGGTGCTGCAATAGTATTTGAGACCATGGAAGACTATCATGCCAGAATAGATGACCCGAATCTGCCCATTGATGAAAATTCGGTAATCGTATTAAAAGGGGTTGGCCCGGTAGGTTATCCTGGTATGCCGGAAGTGGGTAATGTAGATCTTCCAGAAAAACTGATTCGCAAAGGGGTAAAAGATATCATACGCATTTCTGATGGCAGGATGAGCGGGACTGCTTATGGCACAGTGATCCTGCATGTATCTCCTGAATCATCTGTGGGCGGAACTTTGGCCCTGGTAAAAGATGGAGATATGATTGAACTGGATGTTGAAAAAAGAAGATTACATCTTGACATAAGTGATGAGGAACTACAAAAAAGAAAAGCAGCCTGGAAAGCACCGGAGCCAATGGCAACAAGGGGTTATGTGAAATTTTACATCGACCATGTGCAGCAGGCACACCTGGGCGCAGATCTCGATATTTTGCAAGGTGGATCCGGATCGGTTGTTACCAGGGACCTTCATTAAAATGCCGATTATGAAAAAATATTTTCTCTTATTGCTTATTCCGCTTGTATCAGCCTGCCATTCGGGTAAGCATTACAAAACCATTGGTGAAATAGAAAAACTGGATCCCTCCCTTGACAGTATTCTTTCACCGGGTGCCAAACCAGAAATCATTGCAGAAGGAATGGGATGGGCAGAAGGTCCGTTATGGATGGAAGAAAATAAAATGCTTTTGTTTTCTGATGTAACCGCAGATACGATTTATCAATGGACTGAAGAAAAAGGTAAACAAGTTTACTTAACCCCTTCCGGGTATACAGATACCTTAAAAAGAGGCGGCGAAATGGGGTCCAATGGGTTAACTACCGATAATCAGGGAAACCTGCTGTTATGCCAATGCGGTAATCGGCAGATTGCAAAAATGAATGCTTCCATCACAGACCCCAAAGCCCTATATACTTCTCTTGCTAAAGACTATCATGGGGAAAAATTCAATAGTCCGAATGATCTTATCTGTAACAGCAAAGGTGAAATCTTTTTTACAGACCCGCCTTATGGATTAGAGAAAAACATGGATGACCCCAAAAAAGAAATCCCTTTTCAAGGTGTTTACAAAATAAAAAAATCGGGTGAAGTGATTTTATTAGTAGATTCTCTTACCCGACCTAATGGTATCGTGCTGCTACCTGGTGAGAAAACTTTACTGATTGCCAACTCTGACCCTGATAAACCCAACTGGTATGCATACGATTTGGGAGATAGTGATCGGCTGATCAATGGAAGAATATTTTATAGTGCCGCCGGATCTGATAAACAACTAAAAGGTCTACCAGATGGAATGAAAGCAGATAAATCGGGTAACCTGTTTGCTGCCGGCCCGGGTGGCATCTGGATATTTTCTAATCAGGGTAAATTGATCGGCAAAATCATCATACCGGGAATACCAGTTTCAAATTGTGCTTTATCCGGAGATGAAAAAACATTGTATATTACTAATGATATGAATGTTCTCAGGGTAAAGATGAGGCAATAATGTTCCAAATTTTATATACAGTAACCATCTGAGATGAATAATTTCCTGGCATGAATATGTGTTAATGCGCTGAGCAGATTCCGTTTGATAACAGGTATTGGTATGGTTTCAAATACAGCTCCTTACTAATTGATCTAAATTCCATTCATGAATTTTTTGGTGATCATTTTTGCCATTGCACTACAAGTCTTTCTAACCATAAAGAAAGTAAGCCCTTTTTTATCCTTGCTACTGGTAGCGATTGTTTCCGGCCTACTCCTGGGCATGCCTCCCGCTGAATTATTGGGTTCTGTTGAAAAAGGAGTGGGTAGTACATTGGGTGGACTAGCCCTGATATTATGTTTGGGTGCTACGCTGGGTAAAATACTTGAAATAAGCGGGGCAGCAGAACAGGTATCTCTTACCTTGATCCGGAGTTTTGGCGAAAAGAATATTCAATGGGCCATTATGATTACCGGGTTCCTGATAGGCATACCCATTTATTACAACGCAGGCTTCGTGATATTGGTTCCGCTGGTTTTTTCCATTGCAAAAAGAACAGGGCTGCCCTTACTCTATATTGCCATTCCCATGGCAGCCGCGTTGTCAACAACCCATTGCTTTTTACCTCCTCATCCCGGGCCGGTTGTTTTAGTGAATGCATTTCATGCCAATATGGGGCAAACCCTTGTGTATGGTATCCTGATAGCGATACCTGCCGTAATAGTAGCAGGTCCTTTACTAGGAAAATTACTAAAGCCGGTACAGGTAACTGTCAATGATCTCTTTGGCGGAACCAGTCAGTCGGTAACTACACTCCCCCACCCGGTCCCCAGTTTTTTTGTAGCCCTGTTACCTGTATTCCTAATCACATTATCTGTTATTGCGAATGCCTTTCTGGATAAAGGAAATATAGTAAGGACCGTGTTATCATTTACAGGCGATTCAACGATTGCATTATTAACAGCGGTTATTGCTGCTATGTATTATTTCGGAATCAGAAAGCATAAACCAATGCCAGAAATTATGCAATGGGTGAATGAGGGGATATCAGGTATCGCCATGATATTACTAATCATTACTGCAGGAGGCGTATTTAAACAGGTGCTGATTGACAGTGGTACCGGGGCGTATATCGCCTCCTTTAGTAGTAAGTTACAATTACCTCCCTTATTATTTGCCTGGATCATTACCGCTCTTTTACGGGTAACATTGGGTTCGGCAACAGTTGCGGGTTTAACGGCTGCAGGCATTGTTGCTCCATTACTGGCAATGGGCAATATCTCTCCTGAATTAATGGTATTAGCCGTAGGTGCGGGAAGTGTATTTGGGTCGCATATTAATGACTCTGGCTTCTGGATGTTTAAGGAATTTTTTAAGCTTAGCCTTAAACAAACCTTTCTCTCCTGGACACTTATGGAAACAATTATTTCTATTTTGGGTTTAGCAGGTGTATTAATTATTCAGTTATTGATAAAACACTGAATACCTTATAATGATTTTCATCAGAGAATCCCTATCATTCGATAATAAAAAATTTCATAATCACGCTGATTGAACAAACTTAAAACAGGTCATCCATTCTTAAGATTGAATATAGGTTTGCAAGTGTGAAATCGTTTCCTGCTGATTTGAAATGGTTTCAGTAACTACATCATTAATAGAAATAATTCCGGCTAGTTTTCCATTTTCAATTACAGGCAGATAACGGATATGTTTTTCAGATAGTAACTGCATACAGGTTTCTACTGTATCGGATTGTTTTATGGAAGGAAATTCTTTGGTCATAATTTCCCCCACGGGTGTATCACTTGAGTGGCGATTCATTAATATCACTTTTCTGGAATAATCTCTTTCTGTCATAATCCCCAGAAAGGAATCATTTTCCATTACTACAACAGAGCCAATATTCTGTTCAGACATGATTCGCAAAGCTTCGATCACGGTAGTGCCTGGATTTACAGAAGTTACCTGGTTACCTTTTCTTTTTAGTATATCACTAACTTTTCTCATACGACGCAATTTTATCCATAAGTTAAACATAAAATTCGGGAATTGCAAACCCGATTTATATGACTTTACTGCTATTTCTTACTGAATTTTGTCAGTAGAAAAGGAGAATATCCCTATTTTTATAGGGCAACGATTTGATTACCAACCTCTGTAAAAGAAAGAAACCCTTCAAACAAAAACTAAAAGCCGTATGAAAAAAAAACTCCTAGCCTTTACATTATTACTGTGCATGGTATTCGCCACATTTGCCCAGGATAAAAAAGCAGAACAGCCTAAAACAGGCCCGGCTAATAAATCCGCCAGTACTGCAAAACCTGCTACTCCAGCAAAACCTGCAGCTGCACCAACAGCAGTCAGAAAAGATGGCAAACCTGATATGCGGTATAAAGCAAACAAAGAAGCGGCCAAGCCTACCGGTCCGTTGCGGAAAGATGGCAAACCCGATATGCGTTACAAAGCCAATAAAGAAGCGGCTAAACAAGAAGGTCCAAAGAAAAAAGATGGTACTCCTGATAAAAGATTCAAGGAAAATAAAGAAGGGGAGAGAAAAAAAGGATAATACCCGGTTACCCATAAAAAATGCCGTCATTATATGATGGCATTTTTTATTCGGTTACACTAAGAGAAGCTATTGTTTTTGCTGAAAGCCATCCGCTTGTCCAGGCATTCTGAAAATTAAATCCCCCGGTAATCCCATCAATATCCATCACCTCCCCTGCGAAAAACAAATTTGGTGTCATTTTACTTTGCATAGTATTGGGATCGATTTCACTTAGTTTGATTCCACCACAGGTAACAAATTCTTCTTTAAAAGTAGTTTTCCCTTTGATACCGAATTCCTGTGTGCAAATATTTTTGATCAACCTGTTTTGCTCTTTCGCTGGCAGATCCCCCCATCGCGTATCCGCTTCAATTCCGCTGGATGAAAGCAGGTATAGCCATAGGCGGCCGGGTAATCCAAAAGGATTCCTATTTCCTAGTTTCTGCGACGCCAATTCTTCCCTAAATGATTGCCAGTCGCTTCGCAAATCCTGTTCCCGATAATCTGGCAACCAATTCACCAGTATTGTAAAATGATATTTTTTATCGGCCAGCTCTCTGGCGCCCCAGGCTGATAAACGAAGAATAACAGGCCCGCTCATTCCCCAATGCGTAATGAGTAATGGCCCTTGTTCCACTAATTTGGTGCCCATTACTTTTACCATCACTTTATCAACACTCACTCCCATTAACTGTGTAATAGAATTTGCAGGTATATTAAAAGTAAATAGAGAAGGTACGGGCTCCTCGATGGTATGACCCGTTGTTGTTAGCCAGTCAAACATAGCCGATTTAGGATAACCGCCACTGGCTACGCAGAGAAAATCTGTATGTACTGTAGCAAGCTGCGTATTTAATTGAAAACCATTTTCCTTTTTCTCAATGCTTATTACTTCAGATCGGAGTTTAATAGCTACACCATACTTATCCGCTTCTTTTAATAAGCATTGGATAATGGTTTGTGAATCATCCGTGTCAGGAAACATCCTTCCATCTGCCTCTGTTTTCAACCCCACCCCTCTTTCTGCAAACCAGGTAATGGTATCCAGGGTACTGAACCAATGAAATGCTTTTTTTAGAAAATTACGGCCCCTTGGGTATTTTGCAGATAGTTCTGGAATTTCGAAACAGGCATGGGTAGTATTACAACGGCCACCACCACTTACTTTTACTTTTGCTAAAAGTTGATTGGATTTTTCAAGTATGATCACCTGTAACAGGGGATTCATCCTTGCTGCATTTACCGCGCAAAAAAATCCGGCGGCCCCACCTCCTATTACCACTAATGTTTTCTTTTTCATCTTATTTCATCATCATAATGGCTGCTAAAGTTTCTATGCCATTCCATAAATTCTGTAACCGTATATTCTCATTTTCTGCATGCTGGTTATTATCATGGTTTGCAATAGGCACCATCAAGGTATGCGCATTCAGGTATTTTTCAAATACAAACAGTGGAACACTTCCACCCATAGAAGGCAATAAAACCAGTTGCTCCCGGCTAGTGCTTTTTACGGCGGCAATCAGTTTTTTTGCAAATGGAAGTGACATGGAAGTTCGTTGCGCATTATACCCTTCACTCAATTTCACCTTTGCTATTTTGGGAAACTCTTTTCTCTCTGCATCGGTAGGCTCCTGCTGAGTAATATGATATCCTTGTTTCCTGATAAAATTCAACACTTTTTGCTGCTGAACCGTATATTCATTCCCCATCACCATTCTTAGATCGAGTACTGCGCTGGCACTGGTAGGAATTACATTACTGGCCTTTTTGCCAATATTTCCTCCCTGCATTCCATTAATATTCAATGAAGGTAACATGAGCGATTCTGTTAACCCAAGTCCCGTCATTTCTTCATTTGAAAATTTCAATTCATTTTTCATCTGGCTATCCACCGATGGCGTTTCCGCAATCGCTTTCTTTTCCTCAGGGGTAAGGGGTGTTATATTATCATAAAAACCAGGAATGGTTACCCGCCCTTTCTCATCTTTCATAGACGCAAGTAATTTTGCCAGCATCAGCGAAGGATTAGGCGCCCAGTTTCCATAATGCCCACTATGCAAGGGCCTGCTGGGCCCATACACAGTTACTTCTACATGT
>Ga0316220_1001270_pt1 | contig 28933 bp, 45 predicted proteins | sample TBH18005metaG_FD_203632 | JGI IMG/M metagenome (GOLD analysis project Ga0316220, IMG submission 203632) | Freshwater microbial communities from Trout Bog Lake, Wisconsin, USA - TBH18005 | ecosystem: Environmental > Aquatic > Freshwater > Lake > Hypolimnion/Profundal zone | place: USA: Wisconsin...
CAGATGCTCCTATGTTACCAGGTACAGTAGTTGAAATTGGCGGATTAAAAGAAATCACAGCCGCTGTTCAAGAATTAAGTGAAAAAGTATTTGGCGTTATAAGTACAGCAGCAGGTTTCTTAATGAACGGCAGTGCTGGTAACGACACATCACATCCACCAGTAGCAGTACAAGGGCGTGTACCGGTTCGTGTAATAGGTCGAGTTTCTAAAGGTGATCGATTAGTATCGGCTGGCGGCGGACTAGCACGTGCGGCAGCGCCGGGTGAGGCAACAGCATTTAATGTTGTTGGTCGCGCATTAGAAGACAAGTTAACTGATGATGAAGGTTTAGTCGAAGCTACTGTTAAGATAAATAGTTAAAAGGTAACGTAAAGAATGGCATATTCACAAGGTGGATTAATATCAGCAGCTGATTTTAATGCGTTTGCATCTACAAACACACAAAATTTAACCACTGTATGGGGTACCGGCAGCGGACAATATGGGTATGGGCAAAGTACTACTGCTCTTGCTACATTATCATCCGGAGCAACTGTTACAGCAGCACAATGGAGTGGATTTTTAACTATATTAAACAATGCTCTTGCTCACCAATCAGGATCAGCCGCACAAATTAGTGGTACTAATTATACTGCTGGGCAATTGATTACATATTTTTCTACGATTTCTACTGGTGTAACTAATGCTTATAATAATCACTTGTTGTATGCGTCAAACGGTGGAACTTCTTCTAGTGGTGGTTTAAACAATAGTATTACTTTTACGCAGACTACTGGTAGTACAACAGCACAAACATCATCATTTACACATACTATTTCATTTGCCAATGGTGATGCAGCTAGATATTTCTTTAATTGCGGCGGATATATTACTTGGACACAAACAGCTTCTAATGGTAATGGTCTATTGCACAGTGCTGATATTGCTAATAATTGGAACACTTTCCAAAGTGGGGGAGCAATCTATGCCACAACAAGCACACCGAGAACAGGATCAGGTGGCACTGTAAATACAGCAGCTACAAACTTAGGATACTGGAACTTGACTACTAGTCCTCAGGTATTATCTAAAGTTACATCTACTAACTATCGTTATGAATATACGCAAGATTACACACAAGTTAGTGTACAAACTAATACTACTAATAACAGCGGTCATGGTGATAACGGATATGTAATTACTTTAACATTCTTAACCAGTGATGAAGGTAAAATTAATCCATCTGATCCTGCTAACTTCAATGATAGTATTAGCGTTACCTCAACAGTGACATTCACTACACATCCTCCAGAAACTACATATCTGAGTGCCAGCTGGGGTTCTCCAACTTACGCTTAATATCTCTTGATTTTTTACTTAGGTCGTGTTATAATAGATATATACTATTATGACCGATCTAGAAAAACTTACAAATCAAATACGTATCGCTACAGACTATCAAGTCAACAAGCGTATACTACGTGAAAAAATACAAACAGATTTACATTTTCCCTATAATAGCGGACTATTTAAATCTACACCAGAGCTGATAGCGTTCCTCAACGCCTGGGACTCTAGTGAGTTATACCTAGAAGATACCTATAACAATCCAATCAAAGTGAACAGACTTGAGTTTCTAGAACTGTGTAAACAACATTATCAAATGGCCATGAATGCCTGGCATATACAACATGAAGAAATCAAACGTGCCCGCAAAGTCTAGGGGAGTATTGCTGTTTGCTTTTAATACAGAAAAAACCAGTTATGTGACTATAGCTGAGAGATGCGCACGGTTAGTTAAACATACTTTAAATTTGCCAGTCGCATTGGTAACAGAACCTGGAATCAGTAGTACAGAATTTGATATAATTATTCACGTAGATAATACACTTAAAAACTTTAAAGTAGGTGAACAAGGAAGTTGGCGTAATGGTGATCGATGGCGTGCTTATGAATTAAGCCCCTACGATGAAACTCTGTTGATAGATAGCGATTATCTAGTTCTAGACAACAATTTGCTTAAGTTGTTTGAACAAGATTTTGATTATCGCATAATGAGTTGGAATAATAAACCAGCAACTCCATGGAATATAAATATGGGAATGTTCGGCCTACCATATTTATGGGCCACTGTTATATTATTTCGTAAAACTGTTAAGTCAAAAATGTTGTTTGATCTAGTAGGGAGAATACAGCGTAACTATCAATATTACAAGCAATTATATCACATGCGAGAAGGGAACTTTCGTAACGATTATGCTTTTACTATTGCTAATAATATTCTTAACGGGTATGACTTAAGTTTCGATCAAGGAATACAATTTCCTATGCTAACATTTGCTGATATAACTACTAGCATTATTGTTAAAGATAATCTATTAACACTAAAAGAAAATGATCGTGCTTATGTAATGCCTCGGCAGAATATACATGTCATGGATAAAGGATATTTGCTCAGTGACAATTTTGGTGAATTTGTGGAGTCTATATGCGCAAAATAGCACACCAAGCTCAGCAAGGCTTTATGACTATAGCACAAAATTCAGCAGATGTTGATTATCTTCAACTAGCATATTTACAGGCTTTGAGTATTAAAATTACTATGCCCGATAGTTTATATGCTGTAGCAGTGGACAGTAATACCCACTCATTACTGACTGATGACCATCGCAAGGTATTTGATTATGTGATATTAATCGAAAATGATTTGGCGCAATATGAAGATTGGAAATTAAGTAATGAGTGGCAGGCTTTTTATCTATCACCTTTTAAGGAAACTATTAAGTTAGAAAGCGATATAATCTTTACCCGAAGTATAATACATTGGTGGCATGCCTTCCGCTTACGTGATATAGTATTAAGCACTGGTTGTAGAGATTATTTAGGCAACAGGTCTGAATCTAGAGAATATAGAAAACTTTTTGATGATAACCAATTACCTGACACATACAGTGGATTAATGTATTTTCGTTATAGCCCCACATCAGCTGAGTTCTTTTGGTTAGCTAGGCAGATATTTCAAAATTGGGAATATGTTAAAAACAATCTTCTTAAAAACTGCGGAGACAATAATCCTACAACAGATGTGGTTTACGCAATAGCCGCTAAGTTATTAGGTGAGGAACGTTGTACTTTGCCTAGTCTAGATTGGATCAGCTTTACACATATGAAACCAGCAATAAATCAATTTAGTTCTACAACTATGTGGAAAGACTTGGTTGTAAATGAATTAGATGTACCTATGTTACGCATCAATAACATTAATCAATATCATCCTGTACATTATCAGGATAAAAATTGGGCCAGCGAAGAGATAATTAAGGAGTATGAGAATGAATTCAGAAGAAGAATTTCTTAAAGCTCTTATGGCATTAACGCCTGTTGAACAAGAACCGTTTGAATATCGATTTCATTACGATGAATTTGGCAGAATTTATTCTTGTTCGATGATCAATCATCCGGTTGGTACAGAATACTTAGTAGTAGATAAAGAAACATTTGATAATTTTTTCAAATATAAAGTGAATGTTAAAAAGAAAAAGCTCGAAAAGATTGTATTTGATCCTAATGTGAGTGTACAATTAAAACGTAGCAATCAGGGATTTAAAACAGTAAAACATCATGCTGGTCTAATTATTGAACCAGATGAAACCTATGAAGATATAGAATACTATGAATCAAATTATTGATATAGCTGACTTGGACGTAATTTACCTAACATATGACGAACCTAATAAAGAACAAAATTGGATTAAGATTCAAAACATGGTACCATGGGCAAAAAGGGTTGACGGGGTTAAGGGCAGTGACGCCGCACACAAGGCATGTGCTGACCTCAGCGACACTGATCGTTTTGTGGTTGTTGACGGTGATAATATACCCGATCCACAGTTTTTTAACCTTCAGCTTGCTCTTACTGATGCTAATAGCGATAAAGTATTTCGTTGGCGTGCTCGCAACCATATTAATGGGCTACAGTACGGAAACGGAGGACTAAGTTGCTGGACTAAAGACTTTGTCTACGCGATGAAAACGCATGAAGCCAGTGATGGCAGTGCGGCTAATGATGTAGAGTTTTGTTTTTACCCTAACTATTGGGCTATGGCAGACTGCTACTCAACAACATATCCTAATCAAACAGCTTTCCAAGCATGGCGAGCAGGCTTTAGAGAAGGGGTTAAGATGTGTTTAGATCGCGGCACTAAACCTAGCTTACAAGAGTTTGAACAACGTGTACACAGCCGTAACTATGATAACTTATGTATATGGCAAAGTGTTGGAAGTGATGTAGAGAATGGATTTTATGCTATATATGGCGCACGTTTAGGCACATACATTACTATGTTAGATGACTGGTGGGATTACAAGCAGGTACAGGACTTTGGCGCACTTGCTGACTTGTGGAAGGAATACGAAAACAGTAGTGACGCTGTAGATCACTGTAAACGTTTGGGAGATGTACTACGTCAACGTTTGAGCTTGCCTATTGTGGACATGGATCCAGAAGAAAGTAAATTTTTTAAACATCATTACAAGAGTAATTTTGTCAACCGAGGAATAATGACCCGTGAGTAAATCAGTATTCATGTCGGCCGCAGAAGAGATGAAGGACAAGTTAGGTCCTAGTCTTTGCTTGGCTAAATGGCAACAAGTAAGCCTACACTTACCTACAGGATTAAACAATAGCTGCTACCATCCTCCCTTACATGAGATCGATGCGGCTCCATTGGTATTCCATCCTAGTGCCTTACACAATACACAGCATAAGAAAGAACAACGTCGGAAGATGTTAGCAGGTGAACGCCCGAAAGAGTGTAACTACTGCTGGACTATGGAAGATGCTGGCCACCTAAGTGATCGTCACTATCGTAGTGGTGAGCCATGGGCCGCTGAACACTATGACACTATTAAAGATCTACCATGGGATGCTGATGTTACTCCTAGTTACGTAGAAGTAAACTTTAGTCACGGATGTAACTTGGCCTGTAGTTATTGTAGTCCACAGTTCAGCACAGAATGGCAGAAGGATATTGATCGTTGGGGTGCTTATCCTACCAGCAAACCACACAATGCGCCAGAACACTTTCAGGGTCGACGCAAGCCTATTCCTGTTAAAGATGATAATCCTTATGTAGATGCGTTTTGGGCTTGGTGGCCTGAACTATATCCTAAACTCAAACACTTCCGCATGACTGGTGGTGAACCCTTAATGGATAAAAACACGCATCGTGTGTTTGACTATATCCTAGCGGCACCTAAGAGCGACCTACACGTAGACGTTACCAGTAACTTTAGTGTAGAACCTCAACTGTTTGAAAAATATCTAGACAAAGTCAAACAGCTATGTGAAGGCACACGGATTGAACATTTTATGCAGTATGTGAGCCTAGATACAGGTATCCCAGAACATGCTAGTTATATTCGTCGTGGTTTACATCCTGGTAGAGTAGTTGATTATACTACTCGTTTCTTAGAAGAAATTCCAGGACGCAATAGTCTAACATTTATTATTACCATGAACAATCTAAGCATCTTAGGCCTAAAACGCTTGTTAGAAGAAATTTTGTTTTTGCGTAAGCAATATAGTTCAACTTACCAACGTGTTTGGTTTGATACTCCGGTACTACGCACACCTAGCTGGCAGAGTCTACAGATCCTTCCGGAAAGCTACACAGCCATATTAGCTGATGTAGTCAAATATATGAAACAACATCAACTTAAAGAAGGTGAACAACGTTTCGATGGGTTTAAAGACTATGAAATCCAACGCTTAGAACGTGACCTAGATTGGATGAAGAAAGGCAAGAAACTCAGCGACAAGTATCTACATGAACAACGTGCTGACTTTTACCGTTTCTTTAATGAATATGATAAACGTCGTGGCGCTACAACCAAGGATGCTCGTGACGAAACATTCTTAGATTTGTTTCCAGAAATGAAAGAATTTTGGCAGGAGTGTAAGTATCATGCCGAAAATACATAACGAAACAGACGTACAATACAAACGTAGAGTAATTGACATTAAGAGTGCTAGTTTCTGTGGAGCTAAATGGTATAATGCCACTATATGGTTAGGTAGCGGACAAACTACTAGTTGTCATCATCCCTTACCACATCAAATTGATGTTAACGCGGCTTTGATTAATCCTAGTGCTATTCATAATACACCACAAAAGAAAGAACAGCGTCGACAGATGCAGATAGGGGAACGGCCGAGTGGTTGTGAATACTGCTGGAAAATAGAAGACATGTATAAAGACTCTGGGTTATTTAATGGAGTTGATGTACCTGTGCCAATCAGTGATCGTGTGTACAAAACAGTAATATATAGTGATGAGGATTTAGATCTTGCCTATAATACCCCCGCAGAACATGATGTCAACTTACAGACTCTCGAAATTGCTTTTGATCGCACTTGCCAGTTTGCCTGTAGCTACTGTAATCCTGCTTTCAGCACTAGCTGGGTACGTGACATTAAGCAAAACGGACCTTATGTCAATCTTGTCAGTGATGGTAGGAATCACTTTACCCACATTCATGACAGTAGCCAATTATATAAGCCCACAGAAGTAAATCCCTATGTTGAAGCATTTTTTAAATGGTGGGAGTCAGACCTACACAAAACTCTAAAAGAACTACGCATCACAGGCGGCGAACCACTCATGTCAGGATATACTTGGAAACTAATTGATTGGTTTAAGGCTAACCGCGGTAAAAGTACTACACGTCTTGCTATTAATAGTAATCTAGGATTTGAACAAGATAAGTTGGAGAAATTATTAGATGCTACAGAAGGTATTGAACTTGATTTGTACACCAGCAATGAAAGCGTTGGTAGACACGCGATTTATATACGTGATGGCCTGGATTGGAATCAATGGTCTAGCAATGTTAGCTATCTATTGGATAGTGGCAAACTGCGCGGCCTACATGTTATGTGTACCATCAATGCCTTATGCTTATTGAGTCTTACTGAATTCCTGTGGAGTATAGTTAATCTTAAACAGAAGTATGGCAAAGATGCGATTAACTTTAGCTTAAATATCTTACGATTTCCTAGTTTCCAAAGCCCACTAATCTTACCTGTAGAGTTTAGACAACAGGCCGCAGGAGAATTGACTAGATTCCACATGGCCAATGGTCAGATCATACATGAGTATGAAGGCAATCAAGTGAGTAGGTTAGTTGACTATCTCGAAACTGTAGATAGTCCACATAGTGGAGCATTGTCACGTGAGATCTTACAACGTGACTTTAAGAATTTTTATCAACAATACGACCAGAGACGTGGTCTAGACTTTAAATATACATTTCCACAATTAGCAGACTGGTACGACACACTATGATTTTAGCATTTGGCTGTTCGGTAACACACGGCGCAGAACTTGTACATCCAAATCAGCACGAAGATAATATCAAATATAGTTATCCTAACTTAGTAGCAAATACCTTAGGGGTTGAGTGTAAAAATTTAGCAGTATGTGGTGCTAGCAATGAAGCCATTTTTCATAAAACTCTTAATGTATTAAAAGTTACCAAACCCGATATAACTGCGGTTATTGTAGGATGGACTAGTGATGTTAGAGAATATTGGCGGGCAGATGGCAGAGAATGGTTTTTTATACCTAGTTGGTGTGCGACTAAACAAATTGATGCAGACTTAAAATATTTTAAAGATTATACCAATGAAGATATTAATCTACATCCAAGGATCTGTGCCGACAAAGAAGAATATTTAGAACCATTGGCTTCGATGTATAACTATTTAATGCGTTATAAGTTTGATCAAGAAGAATACCTGTATAAGAAGTATAATTATATATCAAGTATTAGAGAATATTGTCAACTACACAATATTAAATTAATTGAAACTTGTTGTTTAAGTCCAGTGCCAGGAATAATGAATTTAGACGACATCGGCACTTGGCGACAAGGATTAAGTCATCCTACAAAAACAGACCATGAACAAATAACACAGCAGATACTATTAAAATATGAGCGATAATCAACAACATAACTATTATAAAAATCACAATTATCACACACGTAAGCCAGTTTACATAAGTGAGGATGATCTACGCCCTGATCAATTTGATCGATTAGTTAATAGCGATCACTTTTGTATGATTCCTTGGATACACATGCACGCATTTCCTGATGGTCGTGCGTATCCTTGCTGTCTAGGTGATGATCAATATCCAATTGGAAATCTCAAACATGATACTATGGAGACCGTTTGGAATCAAGAAGCATACCGAACCATGCGTGCTAATATGCTAGCCGAAAAACCTTGTAAAGAATGTACTAAGTGCTACGAACAAGAGTCAAATGGTTTTATGAGTATGCGTAACAGTACTAATAAGAACTTCGGACAACATATTAAGTTAGTAGATGCTACTAAATCTGACGGCACATACGAAGACTTTAAACTACGCTACTACGATATACGTTTTAGTAACCTATGTAACTTTACCTGCCGCACCTGTGGTGGATGGTTTAGTTCAAGTTGGTACAAAGAGGAAACAGACATATACGGACCTCGTAACTATCCTAGTGTGTTGTTTGCTGGGCGTGATGAGATGGACATGTGGGAGCAGATGCAGCCGCATATTCCCCATTTAGAACAGATCTACTTTGCTGGCGGCGAACCTATGATGATGGAAGAACATTATCGTGTACTTAAAGAATTAGTGGCACGTGAAATGTTTGATGTTAAACTAGTTTACAACACAAACTTTAGTCGACTAACTCTTAAAGATGATAATGTCTTGGACCTTTGGCATTTGTTTAAAAATGTCAGTGTCGGAGCCAGTTTAGATGGTATGGATGCTCATGCTGAATACATACGCAAAGGCACTAAATGGGATCAAATTGTACGCAATCGTGAGCAGATGATCGAACGTTGCCCTGACGTAGATTTTTATGTTAGTTCAACAGTTAGTCTATATAATGCCTTACATGTAACTGACTTTCATAGACGATGGGTAGAACTAGGCTATCTAAAACCACAAGACTGGAACGTAAATATCTTACAAGGACCAGACCGCGATAGAATTGACATATTACCTCGGATATACAAAGATCAAGTAACTGCCAAGGTAAAAGAGCATATTGAATGGTTACGTCCACAGGATCATTTACAACGTGCTACTAGTGGCTATGAAGGTATGTTAAACTTTATGAACAGCACAGATAACAGTCATTTACTTAAAGAGTTTTTCCGTGTTAATACTATACATGATAGATATAGAAAAGAACATTTTGAAGATACATTCCCAGAATACAAGGACTTAAGATCATATGTCTTTGCCTGAGAAAATATGTATGCTACCTTGGGTTAGTATTGAAACTAGCCCAATTGGTACAGCACGCCCTTGCTGTTTAGCTAAAGATGAAATTCCTGGATATAATCTTAAACAGCATACCCTAGAAGAAATATATCACAGTGATTATATGCGTGACTTACGCCAGGAGTTTCTTAACGGTAAAAAACCAGAGACATGCCAACGTTGTTGGGATGAAGAAGCTGCTGGTCGTACTAGCAAACGTATGAATAGTCGTGTTAGACTCAAAGAATATTATGATAAAGTTGATTGGAATAATTTAAATCCTGATCAACTTTGGTTCATTGATCTTAAACTAGGTAACATCTGTAATCTCAAATGTCGTATATGCGGTAGTTGGTCAAGTAGTAAATGGGCGCAAGAAGAAGTAGCTTATGAAGTTAAAAAATACGGCCATATTCCAGAATATAACAAAAAAGAACACTTAGCCTACAAATTCCTACAAGACGGAGCATGGCCTCGTGAGACTGAAGTGTTCTGGGATAACTTACGTAGTCTATTACCTAATATCAAATATTTTGAATTTACAGGCGGCGAGCCATTCTTAATTCAACAACATTTTGATCTATTACAATATGCTGTAGATCACGACTATGCTAAAAATATTGAAATACACTACAACACTAATGGCACTGTGTTTCCTGACAGCCATAAATTGTGGCAACATTTTAAACATGTCGAAGTAGCATTTAGTATTGACAATACAGAAGAGCGATTCGAGTATGAACGGTATGGCGCCAAGTGGCTTGAAGTACAGGACAATATAGCTAAATTTAATTCAATGCGTAGTGCTAAATTCAGTACACAGTTGTGTTTAACAGCAAACATTCAGAATGTATATTATTTGCCAGAGCTATGCAATTGGATTAACAGTCAGACATTTGACTATGTATATTTTAACATGCTACACGATCCCTGGCACATGTGTATTACCCGCATGACTGAGGCTGCTCGAGACCTTGTATTAACTAGACTGACGTCTCATACATTTAGTCCTAGACATCAGCTAGAAGTCATGCGCATTGTTAAGTTTATTGAAAACGGTGAAGGCAGTGATGGCAGTGAATTCTTAATTAAAATGCGACAGGCTGACGACTATCGTAATCAAAGTTTTATAACAACACATAAAGAAATAGCAGTGGCCATGGGATATGAGTAAACTTAGATTAATTAGAATGTCGTGGACTGATTTTAATAGCAGTTACATAGAATGGATTCTTAAAGATTATTTCACGTTAGAAATTTATAATCCTAGTTCTACATACACTCGTGAAGATTGTATCTTTGTAGCGTCACGTCGAACACATTGGCAAGAAGAAATAACTGAAAAATATTTGTCACAGGGATTTAGATTGATTTTAGCAAATCCTTGGGAGGCCAGACCTTTTTTCTCAGCTAAAGAATTTGAACCGTATTTGTCAAATATCCTGGTAATACTAGGATGTGCTAATTCATATGATTATGGATGGACTAATAGATTAGATATACCAAATTGGTTTTGGTATAATGAAAGTTTGTGGTACACGTGCGAATCCAGAATGCAGTTTCAGAACTATATTCCTAATCGCACAAATAATAAATTATTTTTTATGCCTATTAAACGATCTAAACCATTTAGAACCGAAATTGTTGAAAAACTTGAAGAGTTTTTAGACAATGCTACGTGGAGTTATGTCGAACGTTTCTGCGATGGAAAGCATCTGGTAACTAGAGATGTTAATCCCGTACAAAAAATCGGATGGGATAGACAGTTTGAAGAAGAATGGTATAATGATACATATTTTACATTAGCAGTTGAAACTTCTGTTGGTACACAATATGATTTAACTAAGGAAATAAATAATCTTAGAACAGACGATGTTCCATGTGATCTGTTTGTTACAGAAAAAACATTTAAACCTATAGCTTTCCAACATCCTTTTATGGTCTGTGCTATGAAAGGAACATTAAATTTTTTACATAATCTAGGATTCGAAACATATGAGCATATCTTTGATGAAAGTTATGACCAATTGGATTTCTTTGAAGATAGACTAGATATAATATATAATAATATTAAACAATTTGATAAATCTAAGTATTTGGATCCGTTGACTATGAAAAAAATACAACATAATTATAATAGGTTTTACGACAGATCTGCAGTATTGGATGGAGTGAAAAAAGATCTAATAGACCCATTGTTAGAGTGGATCAATGGCAATTAAACCTAAGACCATGTGTTTAGCACCTTGGGTACATACATACCTAAGTCCACAGACTGAACGACGTATGTGCTGTGCTAGCCGCGAGCCAGCGCAGAACTTTGAACAGTATATCGATACTGCTAGTGGCACTGGCAAGTATATTCCTATCACACTCGAAGAACATTGGAATAGCGATCATATGAAGAGTGTACGCCGTCGCATGATGGCAGGCGAAACCCTACCAGAATGTGAAGTATGTAATGACAAACTATTGAACACTTCAGTTTACCGTAGTTATTTTGATAGCCTCTTTGGTCATAAGTATGAGAGTATACTAGAGAATACTCAACCAGACGGAACTACTACACTTCGTCCTGTTAGTTGGGATTATCGCTTTAGTAACTTATGTAATTTCAAATGTCGTATGTGTGGTGATATGTTATCTAGTGCCTGGGAATCGGAACAGCGCACTCACAATATGATCGATTGGAGTAATCCAAAGAACAATTGGATGCGCCCCGAAATCAAAGAGCAGATCTTGGCATTTCAAGACAGTCAAATTGAACAAGAGTTTGCGCAAGCAGTAGAACAGCATCGAGTAGAAGAAGTGTATTGGGTAGGCGGAGAGCCCCTGATGTATGAGCAACATTGGCGTTATATGAAGCGCATTGTTGAACTAGGAGATGGTAAAAATGTATACGCAAGGTACAACACTAATCTTAGCCGTATCGATTATCGCGGCGTCAACCTCTATAGGGACATTCTTAGTGGGTTACGCGACTGGCAGATCTGCGCAAGTCTCGACGGAACAGGCGCGATTGGAGAATACATTAGAACAGGCCTTGGATACAGTCACTGGCTTACAAACTTCCGTCAAGGAGTTAAAATCGCAAGTCACCGACGCCAAATGCGAATCGATTTCACGCTTACGCTCCCTGGCATGTTTGAAGTCACAAACATTGCACGCCTTGCTCAAGAATTGGGCGTAGACATACTTGCCAAAGTAGTCTTTAGTTTTAGCCCTGATATTATTATGAGTCCTTTAGCCCTGCCCCGGGATCTATTAGATCCTTGGATAGATGAATTATTAGTTGGCCTTGACTCTGCGGGCTACCCGCAAAATAGCCCACTAAAGGACATACTGATTCAGCTTAAAACTCGCCCAACCTTTCAAGAACAGTGGCCCGATACTTGGAAAGAAAGTCTTGCTCAAGGTAAACAGCGTGTGTTACAATTAGAGCATATACGTGGTGATAATTACACCATGGATGATATTCTTAAGGAAAGACCTGATGTCTACACATGGTGGCGAAACATTAATTGATACAATCGAAATTACTCTTAAGGGTAACAACAGTCTCTTGCCTGTGTACATTGATGTATTCGATAACAGCCTAAGTCGCAAATGGCTGTCGGCTTTAAATGAACTAATAAAGAATAACTATCACTTAGAAAAGAATTATTGTTTCATGGGGTTTGTTAACAGTCCACGAAATGGTTGGTATATATTAGACCAAGTTAATCAGAGCATAAAAGCAATCAATGATGCTAATTTAGGTTATACAATTAATGACCATTTTACCATGGAAAATTGTTTAACTGATACTCCTACTGAAGAAGTTAATATAGGTAGGAATATTGTTCATGAAAAATTCAATAATCTACATCGATATTTTGAAGACCTTCAAGGTATCAGTGGTCAGATGAGTACATATTTTACTCAAGCAAATTCAAAAGTAAAATGGCACATTCGCCAGCTTAATTTATTATGCCATGAATTCGAATCATGGGCATTAAGTTATCGAAAAGAAATACATGCTCCGGAATGGACACGCCCTAGTCAACTGATGTGTTGGCTACATGCTCCGAGATTTACACTAGACGAGGCCGATTATAAATTATTTGGCATTGAAACGATTAATCGTCCACTTGGCGGGGTATTTGTCGGAGTCAATAAAGCTGTAGGCAAACACCATTGGGAAGTGTTCTGTGACGAAGGTCGTGATAGTAGAATAAATGAATTAACAACATCCACTATGCGCGGCCAGACTGAAGCTGCAGGTGATTTTGACATCGAATGGGCTAATAATCCTGGCGACTTTTACTGGCAAAAACAACGATTAAAAGAATTTAAAGAATGGTTGATAGTAAATAATTTTGATCCAATGGATAAACATCTAACCATTGGGCATCCACAAGTGGGGCAAGTTAATTTATTACGTAGCTTCGAAACAAATGATTATAAAGTTATTTGGCCCTTATTAGAACAACATTTAGATGTTTACAGTATTAAAACTAGTACTGCTTACGCAGAATATCCATATACCTGGACTGATTCTGATTTTATTGATAAACAAGTAGCAATTATAAACAATCGATGAAAATAGTAGCTGGTGGTGATAGTATGGTTTGGGGCAGCGAGCTTGCTGATAGTCCTAATGGTGGGCCGAATGGCTATAGTAGAAATACCTTTGCAGCATTACTAGCAGGAGATGAATATATTTGTGTTGCTTATCCCGGCATAAACAATTATGAAATAGCTACAAGAGCCAGGGCAGAATTAACAAAAAATAACACAGCTGGGGTAATTATATGTTGGACTTGGCCTAGTAGAGATGGCGTATATCAAAGCAGCGCAGTCATTCAAGAGTTTCAACTGTACTGTGAAAAGAATAATATTTCATATTTGTTTACCTGTGTAGACAATTGTCTAATAGAACTATTAGATTCTAAAACTAATTGGGATCATTGGTATATGTTTCCAGCTGGGACTGAACCTTATGATACAACTATACCAAGAGGCTTTTACCAATGGTCTATAGAAAATAAGTACAATATAGGGCCCAACGGGCACCCTTTGGAACAAGCACATCATGCCGCGGCAGATTTATTAAAGGAGAAATTCGATGAATTGGTTAAAAAATCTTATTAATCGTGTAAAGTTAGAAATACAATATCGTAAAAAATTAAAAGAACTTCGTAAAAGAGATCCTTTTATCTACAAGTAATGCGCCTGTTAACAGTTGGTGATAGTTTTACATATGGTGAAGAACTAAGCGATTTAACATTGGCTTGGCCTTACCATTTGTCTAAAAAATTAGAATACAATGTTACTAACTTAGCTAAACCGGGCAGTGGAAATACTCGCATGGTCAGGCATGCTATCGAGCAGGTTAATAATTATGATATGATTATTATTGCCTGGACTCATTGGGCCAGAACCGAAATTGCTGACGAAAGTGGATATTATGATATCTGGCCTGGGTGTAGTCCCAAACCACATAGAGAACATAATCCCTGGCGTAGTGACTTAGTGGAATATTATACTCGCCACTACAATGATGAATATTTATATAGACAATATTTGTTAAACATAATTCTATTACAGAATTATCTTAGTAAAAATAACAAAAGATATTTAATGTTAGATGCTTTTGCTAATAATCAATATCAAGGAAGAAAAGTAAACAAAGATCTAATAGATCAAATTGACACCAGTTATTTCATTGGATGGCCTACTGACTCGATGATGGAATGGACCTACGGATGTGATCAAGGACCTCATGGACACTTTTTAGATTTGGGACATTTACGAGTAGCAGAAAAAATATATGCTTTCATGGAACAAAAGCAATGGGTCAATTAATTGCTGGCGGCGATAGTTTTGTCTATGGAAGTGAACTGACTGATTGTATAGACATCCGAGGATATGAGCAAGTAAGTCAATTAACTTTTCCTGCGCTTATTGCTAAAGAAATGAAATCAGAGTATATTTGCATAGCTCGTCCAGGTTATTCGAATTCTGCGATTCGACGAACTGTAATGGATGCCTGCGAACGTTCTAATAATATCGATTTGGTTATTGTTAGTTGGTCATTTAAAGGCAGATATGAATTTAGATTTAATCACGAATGGAAACAAATATCAAGTTGGTCTGCTATAGATAATATTAAAGAAATCGAAAATAAGTTTCAAATTAATAATCCCATAGTATTACAACATCATGCTGATGAATTAGCGCAGGCAAAAAAATCTGGATTAAATGATTTTGCTAAGTGTTTTTATAAAAATACCGATCAGGTATCGGAAACATATGATGCGCTATTGAATATTATTTTCTTACAACAATACTTGACAATTAATGATATTCCGTATATATTTACAGCTGCAGATGAAAATATTATAGATGTTAACACCGACGATGAATCAGTTAAAACATTACATCAACAATTGAGTAAATTGTGGGGATGGTTCGATAACAAGGGATTTTATACTTGGGCACGTGATGAAAAATACCCGTTTGGTACAACACACCCATTGGATTTAGCCCATATAGAAGCGGCACATATATTTTATGAACATATTAGGTATTTCGGCTGGGTTTCATGACGCAGCTGTAACATTAGTTGACGAACAAGGTAAAATCTTGTTTGCGGGGCATGCTGAACGTTACAGTAAGATTAAACATGACCATAAGTTAAATGTTCCTTTGATCAAAGATGCGTTGAGATATGGTACTATAGACCGTATTGCCTACTATGAACGTCCGTGGAGCAAAAAGACTCGTCAGCTCTATGCTGGTCAGTACAGTGAATTAAAAGGTCCTTGGACTGTCTCAGGTATATTGCAAGAACAATTGCCAACCTTACCGCTACATAAGCTACCAATTAAGTCATATAATCATCACTTATCACATGCGGCTGCTGGTTTCCAAACAAGCTCATTTAATGATGCTACCGTAGTAGTTATTGATGCTATAGGCGAGTGGGACACTATAAGTATTTGGCATGCGTATTTTGATGACCGCGGCAATGCCAAGTATCAAAAACTTTGGGGACAAAAGTATCCGCACAGTATTGGACTTATGTATAGTGCCTTTACCAAGTATGTGGGATTAAAACCCATGGACGAAGAATATATTTTAATGGGCATGGCTGGTTGGGGCAAGCAGATTAGATGGGACGAAATAGAACGCCTTAAAGATAGTATATTAGGTGATGATGGTAGTTTTACATTTAAACATAACTTCCATATAGGCTTACCTGGTAAGTTACCTGTAGATTGGTCAGATGAAAACGTAGCACATGCGGCACAGTATATAGCGGAAGATTTAATTGCCAGTGTAATGATGAAAGCAAGTAAATTAGGCTATAGTGAAAATTTAGTATACTGTGGTGGTGTAGCACTTAATTGTAGTGCGAATAGAATTTTAGGAGAATATTTTGATAACATTTGGATTATGCCTAATCCTGGCGATGCTGGCAGTAGCCTTGGCGCGGCTGCAATGGCAGTGGGCAGAAGATTGGTTTGGACTGATGCTTTCTTGGGCTTTAATATTACTGGCCCTTACCCTATTAAAGATATCATTTCCGAGTTGACCACAAATAAAATTTGTGGCGTGGCGAGCGGGCGGGCTGAGTTTGGCCCGCGAGCCCTTGGTAACCGTAGTTTATTAGCGGACCCGCGTGGTCCGGAAATTAAGGATCGAGTAAATGAAATCAAACGTAGACAAAAGTTTAGACCTTTTGCGCCTGTTATACTTGAGGAGCTTGTTCACGAGTACTTCGATATGCCTCCTGGGTGGGATCGTAGCCCTTATATGCAGGTTGTGGCTCGTTGCAGGCATCCTGATCAGTTTCCTGCTATTGTACATGTTGATGGTACAAGTCGCGTACAAACAGTCGGCAAAGATAATACAGGAATCAGAAGACTCTTAGAACAATGGTATACGTGGACTGGATGTCCTATGTTACTTAACACTAGCTTAAATATTCGCGGTGAACCAATGGTTAACAATCGTAGAGATGCTGACCGCTTTGAACTATTATATGGTATTAAGGTAATGTCATGAAAAACTATTGGGTATTAGGAGGAACTCTTGATATTGGGACCTACCCACGAAAACAAGAAATGAATTTTAGTTTATCTGATCTTGATTCTGAAGAACGGTTTAATACATTGCCGCCTAGCAATTGGACCAAAGATAGTTTTACCTACAAGTATAATAGTTACGGATTTCGTAGCTGTGAATTTGACCTTAAAGAAACTAATCCAATATTGTTAACATTTGGCTGTAGTCATACTGTAGGTGTTGGGGTCCCGCAATATAATAATTGGCCAGAAACATTTTGTTCTACTTATTTTCCTAACCATGTAATTTATAATGCTGGACTTGGGGGAGCAAGTGCTGATACAGTGGCTCGACTAGCAGTTAATATGATCCCTATTATCAAACCTAGTATAGTTGCAGTCTTGTGGCCTAGTTTATTTCGATTTGAAACATATGAAAATGGTGCTGTATTTAATGGCGCTTGGACCATGGAACAGGACAATTTACAGTATGAAGACAACACAGCGTATAACAATCAGACTAAAAATAAAATAATTTTAGAGTTATTACAAAAAGAATATCAATTTAAACTGTTGAGTATAGATTGGGACGACACTGTTAATAATGTATACACCGATGTTGCTTGGACTAAAGCACGCGACGGAGCACATTATGGTATAGATTGGCATCAGCAAATGGCTTATGATTTTAATCTACAATATACAACCCCTGACGATTTTACATTAAAGTATACAAATCCAAAAGCATATTGGGACAAATATAAAGATAAGGAGATTAAATGAAAATATTAATTATGGGTTTACCTGGATCGGGTAAAACCACCTTAGCTGAAAAGTTATTAAATGAACTACACAAAAATGGTCCAGCGGAATGGCTCAATGCTGATGAAGTTCGAAAAGAATGTAACGATTGGGATTTTAGCCCAGAAGGCCGCATGCGACAAGCCCAACGTATGCGTGTACTAGCAGACAAATATGTAGCCAATAATTGGCCTATTATATGTGACTTTGTCTGTCCTACTCGTGAACTACGTGCGGTATTTGACGCTGATATGACTATTTGGATGGATACTATCACCAAGGGTCGATATGCTGATACTAATAGTATATTTGAACCGCCAACAGAAGAAGAATATGATATAAGGATTGATAAATTTGACAGCGATAGTTGGAGTGCTACACTTGCTGATCTAATTTACATGCTAACATGAAACCCAAATATCAACAAGCACACATGCGAGCCGCACATATCTACGCTGAACTAAGCACAGCACGTAGACTTAAAGTGGGCGCACTAGTAGTAAAAGATGACAGAATTATTTCAATAGGCTATAATGGTATGCCTAAAGGATGGGATAACGATTGCGAGTACAAATACTACAGCATAGGTAATCCTAATGACTTTGAATTAAAAACTAAACCGGAGGTCCTCCATGCAGAAACGAACGCAATCGCAAAACTGGCTAGAAGTGTCGAGTCTGGTCTCGATGCTGACTTATTTGTTACTCATAGTCCTTGCTTGGATTGTGCCAAGCTCATATACCAAAGCGGTATCCGTCGAGTTTATTACGCTACTAACTATCGCGATGATGCCGGGATTAATTTCCTACAGAATTCGGGTGTGGAAGTTCAAAAACTAGATGTTTGATGTTTTTATAATGGATATGGGTGGTAACGAAGACAATGTACAGAGTCTTGTACAGCGGTTTCCTCACGCTAGGGTGGTTAGATACTACGATAATCACTTAGACACGTTAAAACGCTGTATTTCACGTTCTAGAACCCCTTATGCTTGGGTTATTTCAAGCGTTTGTGACTATAGTGATTTTGATTTTGATTACAAGGCTGTGCCATGGGAAGCATATCAACTACATTGTTGGCATAGTGATCACGAGAAGTTTGGCGACACCTTCCTTGTAAATGTAAGTGAATTTAACAAGCAACAGGATATTCCTTTACTAGAATGGTATAAGGAAGTTAATTGGCATTATCCGGGTGTGCCTAGATTACCTGTACCTGTTGTTACATATATCAGTGATGACCTAGTTGATATAGTTAAGGCTACAAAGTTTGATACCCCTTATGTACTATTCAAACGTGACATAGATGACGTGGTAAACTTTGCGCCTATTTTATGGCGAGATCGCAGTGTACATACCTTTAATAAGGCAAACAGTGTATCGTTAGTACCCCGCGAAATTTCCGCACATTTAAAGCATCAAATCTACGATTATCCTTTCATTTTGAAGCAAAAAGAATGGTTTTTAGGCGATAATAACCTCGATATTATCTATATCAGCAACGGCGAATCTGAATCAGAAAAGTGGTATGAGCATTTGTCCAAGACCTGCGGACATAAAGTTAAAAGAATTCAAAATATTTCAGGAAGGCATAATGCCATCAAAGCTGCAGCCAAATTAAGCACAACTCCTTGGTTCTTTGCTGTACCTGCTAAATTAGAAGTCAACCCGAACTTTGATTGGGCCTGGCAACCTGACTATCTACAAAAACCTAAACATTATATTTTCTATGCTATTAATCCAGTTAATAACCTAAAATATGGACACATGGCCATGGTCGCATATAATCGCCAGCTGGTATTAGACACCGATGAATATGGATTAGATTTTACGTTAAGTAAGCCACACGATGTAATACCTTTGTTATCAGGAACAGCTCATTATAATGCAGATCCGTTAATGACTTGGCGTACTGCTTTCCGTGAAGCAATTAAACTAGCTGATGATGTAGATAAAACAAATAATGTTGAAAGTGCTTATCGGTTAGACGTTTGGTTAACAGTAGCAGAAGGACCACATGCTGAATGGAGCACCAAAGGTGCTCATGATGCTGTTGAATATTATCAATCAGTCAAAGGTGATTATACGGAGCTAATTCGGAGCTTTGACTGGGATTGGTGTAATCAGTATTTTAACGACCACGCCCAGCTGATTTCTTAGCAGGCTTGTTGATGGTAACTTGAGATTTAGGAGCACCTTTACCAATGTCAACTTGTGTTTTGTTATTAGTAGCATGTTGCTCTGCTTGTTTCTTTTCTAATGCTGCTTTTACTGTGTCTTTTAAACTTGCCATTTTACTTCCCCCATTTTAATTTATAGTAGGTTAAATTTTTAGGTTCTAACCACGCATGTATATTTACAGTATAACCATAATTGCTATAGCTACTAGGTGTAATATCAAACATCATCTGCTGATAACTATGCTGATGTAGCCATTGGCCTTTTTCAGTCTTTTCCCAATCTATAATAGGACCTGCGGCATAGATCTCAGGATCTTCCACATCACCTAGGCTAATCGTATGAACTAGTAACTTCATTTAGTCCCACAGATTTTGATAGTAAGTACCGAATAGTCTTAGGCCATTGTTAATACGTTTTTGATGTTTAGCACGACCTGCCATGTCCATTTTGTAAGTATGATTAGGACCTTCTTCCATGGACCATAGTTTAGCCTTGCCATTTTCATCATAGTCACTGACTACCCAGGTATGATCAATTTCTCCTGAGGCATATTGTGCTTCCCAGTCATCAGCACATAGTTGTTCAAATGCCCAGATCATTTCACCTAATACCCAATCCCAACGTTTAAAGTGATTGTCGTCTACGTCCCATTCGTTGGCTTTAGTTGGTGCGCTGGTACTGCGTAATTCTTTAGGCACATCTTTATCATCAACAAATGGAGCACCGTGTTTGTCTTTTTGTAGTTGACGAAGCATAGGTAAGATAATAGGACTAAGTGTTGAATCCATTGACCAAGTGTCCCACGGATCAATCTTAACGTAGTCAATCTTAGGATCAACACAGTCTAGGAACTTTTGCCATAGTTCACATACAGGGGTTAGGACTTTGTTAACACCTTTGACCCAGGGCTCATCGTAGTCAATTTCACGCCACCAGCAAATCTTCTCACAGATCTTGTAAGGACTTACCCAGTGGTTCTTGTATTTGTTTTTGTATACTTTCATTTCCAGTCCTCGTTGTGGTGATCAAAAAATCTCAAACAATAGTCTACATATTCTTCTTCATTTAGGTCAGCATAAAAGCGTACCTGTTTAAACCAATCTATACTGTTACTATCAAAATCAAAATCTAATTTGATGTTGTTGTGTTCAACCCAGGCATATTTGTCTGTTTGACTAAATTCTTTTGCCGCATGGAAGTATAGGGCATCGTTGCCCCAACCATTGGTATGAATGTCGTTTATATGACTTCTATATGCGAACAAGCGCACACGATGAGGGCGTTCAAACCGCCATGTTGGCTTTGATTGGCGGGTGGCAGTTGTATCCATCTAGTCTAAAGTCCTCCATGGTAAATTTATCAATGTCATGAACATCTGGATTGATCCATAATGTTGGCAACGGTAATGGTTCACGGCTTAGTTGTTCTTTTACCTGCTCTACGTGATCAGAATATATATGAGCATCGCCTAGTACATGAACAAACTCGCCTACCCCTAAACCACATACCTGTGCTAGTATATGAGTTAATAGTGAATAGCTTGCGATGTTAAAGGGCACACCTAAAAACATATCGCAACTACGCTGATACATTTGACACGACAACTTATTAGTTGGTAAATTGTATTCTAATAGAGTTTCTATTGTTTTTTGTTTGCCTTCCCACTGAGCATCTAACACTGTTTTATCTTCTACAGTGTTGCGATATGTCATATAGGTGCTATTGATTTCATCTTGTGTTAACGGACTTACATAAAACTGTGCGAAACAATGGCAAGGAGGAAGAGCCATTTGATCTAATTCAGCTGGGTTCCAAGCTGTGATAATATGTCTACGACCATATGGATCCTTTTTAATACCTTCAATTAACGTCAGCAATTGATCGGTGCCATTGAAGTCTCGCCACTGTACTCCATAAACACGACCTAGGTCGCCTTGATACTTGGCTTTAGGAATCCAGTAAGGTGCTAGGGCATTTGGAGTCCAGATAGTAGTTTTACCTTCGCTAGTACCATGGGTAATTTCTGCTAGTCTACGCTCATCGCCACTACCTTCTAAGAACCAAAGTAGTTCGCCTAAGCAGGCTTTAAACGCTAATTTCTTTGTAGTAACTGCTGGGAATCCTTTAGATAGGTCGTAGCGTTGCTGCATACCAAATACACCAATGGTGCCTACACCCGTACGATCATCACGTACTTTACTGTTCTTAAGAACGAATTCTAATGCGTCAAGATAAGTTTTCATTTTATTATTATAACAGAATTAAAGTATTCTGTCAACTAGAATAGTACACGATCCCAAATTTCGTAAGTACAATTCGTACCCGGAATCACTGTTTTAATACGGAAACATGCCAAATAGCGTTCTAGATTAATACGTGTATCACACCAATAATTACCTTTCATACGTGTTAGGTACACACGTTCTACTAGGTCATTAGTAGCTTCGTATAATTTTTGCCCACCAATGATGTATACATCTTGGTTAGGATTAGCTGTCTGTACGTTAGCAATAGCAGTTTCTGGACTACTAGGAATCCAGCGTACTTGATGCTGATATTGTTGGTCAACGTGCTTACTGCTGACTACATAATTTGTACGATTAGGTAAAGGTTTGGGCATCTTGGGATCTTCCCAAGTATTACGCCCCATGACTACAATATTATTTGTAGTATGGGACGCAAACCAACGCATATCTTCTTTATTATGCGGCCAAGGTAAGGTACCACGATTGCCTATGCCCCCCAAGGAGGTACTAGCGAGAATAGAGCAAATCATAGACCTTTAAGCACCTTGTCTGTTTCTGGTTGTACTGCGCCGACAACCTTATCAATGTCAATTAAGAAGTCCACGTTTTGAATATAAGCATCAAGTTGATTAAATTTTTCATCTAACATTTCTTCAATTTCAGAATCTGGCATGCCGTCTTCTAATAATTTCTGTACGTCAATTGAAATATTAGTTCCATCTACTAACTTAACAATAATTTCTTGTAAGATATTGATAGGAACTTCTTTTTTATCGGCACTTTCTACTATACGCTTCCAACTTTTTACACCGTTAAGTGTTATCTTCTTACCAGAACTACGCTGATTCTTTCTTGGTTTTGGTTGTTCTGACATTCTTAGCCTTTACTGGTGCTGGTGTAGTAGCTTTCGCTGGTGTTGCTTTCTTAGCTGGTGCTTTCTTAGCTGGTGCTAGACTAGCTGCTTCTGCTTTTAAACGTTTAGCTTCTGCTAATAGGCCTTTAGCCTGTGCTTCCATTTGTTGAGCTTGTGTTAGGTTCATGTTAGCGATGTCAGCATCACTTAACACACCAGCAACTGGAGTCGCTGTTTCGCCGAACATATCACCACTGGTAGTTTTTAATGGTGCTGGAATGTTTTTAGGCATACCAACTTCGCGACCTTCATTAACTTGACTACCTTTAATACCACGGTTTTTATCAATGTTAGCCAGCGCATCAGCAGCTTCGCCACCTGCTTCGATTTTGTCGATATAGCTGTTAAGAACATCTAGGTTAACATCATTTACTGTTTTGGCATTTGGTGTTACGATAATTTGATTAGTTGGAACTTTCTTTAGCAGTCCACGTTGATGTACTGCTTGTAAACAGTTTTGACCATCTGCCATAGTGTGACGGAACATGGCATCTGCTAGTTCTTTAGCAGTTTGACCCGTTTGGCTTTCTAAGACTTTCATTACATCATCATGTACTAGTTGTGGTAGAGCATCTGAATACATTACCAATGCCATATGGTCTTCACCTGGCACTTTGCGATATACAATAACCACTTTGCGGCCATTGTGTTTACCTACGTGTTTAATCATTTGGAGTTTCCTCAGTTGGGGTTGTTGCTGGCGCTGGTGTTAATGCGCCTGTTGCTTGTAAAAAAGCAATAAGTTTAGTATATAAACCGCCAACTTGTTCTAGTTCTTCAGCACGGAATGTGCCACGTTGTGAACCAAGTTGGATAATTTGAGCTACTAGCACTAGGTCTTGAAGTGTAAGACTAGGAGCTGTAGCAGTTTGTTCTTGTTGAGTTTCATCAGTCATTTAATATCTCTCCTTAAGGGACATAGATATTTAATGGTTTAGCGACCGATGGTAAAATTTCTTAGAAATATTCTTCAGGATTAATCTGTGGCAGATATAGACTAAAGTAAGTAGCTTCGCTGGGGCTTTCGAAAGCAACTAAGGTTTGACGATCAATAATTTTACCGCCTGGTGTGCGTGCTACATCCATATCACCGTGATAAAAACGACCTTCTAGATTTTCGTATATCCAATTAGATATGGTTTTGGGTGTGACATAGCTAAGGAAAACTACACGTTCAAAGTGAGGAGGGCACCAACTTAACTGTCGGAGCCCGTGTACATTTAAGGGATTAACTTCACCGTGTTTAAGCATTAATAGTCTTTCTAATTAGTTTTGCCCACAGTTCATGAGCTCGTTCATTGGGATGAAATCCATCTTCTATATACAGTTTATGATCTTGACTTAGTTCAAATAACCCGTTGCGATCAACGTCTGTGAATATCCACTGACTAAAATCAATTTGACGGTCTAAGTATTCAAATCCCAATCTATATACATCTTCCCAAACATTCATATAGCTCATAAACTTATATTTGATGTTCTGAGCGTGTAGATAACTTTGTAAGCTGATTATACGTATTAAGCTGTTAAACACACGTTCACGTTGCCCAATATCTATGCTGAGGTTTTTATAAGCAGCTTGTTCGTTGTGTAGATAGTGTATGCCAAAGTTATTAACAGATTTAAATCCTGTAGATTGAAGATAGACTTTTTCCTCTACAGCATAATCTAGGCGTTCCAATCCAGTCCACATTACCAACACTAGGTCATATGAGTTTTCACTTAACTCTGATATAGTGCTGTCGCATATCCATTGGTTGCCTGCGGCATGCTGGGCTAGGTTTTTAACCGCATCAGTGCCTAGCAGGTATGGCCAAGTTAGATATGGGCTAGGGGCTGTAAAACTACAGCCGTTAGTTAATATCTTCACCGTGATTAAATCATATGCCAGCTGCGTGTTGCCTCTGCCCAAACTTTACGAGGATGACGTACAAACATATAAAGACAGATAATAGGTACACCAACAATAACTGCTGGATATAAGATCCACTTATTCATCTGATTTACTCTTACCAAAGTCACCTTCTACTACGTTTAGGTCAGGTTTCTTTTTTTCAGTTTTAGGGTTAGCATGTGTATAATGTGTGCCCACTTCTACAATAGGAAATACCCAAATGTTTTCATTTTCCTTCTCACCAAAGAAACGTTCTAACAAACGTTTACCAAACCCTTTTTTATTAGGAATAGCCATAACAACTAATTGGTTGGTTAGTTCTTCATAATCGTCTCTAGTAAGATATTCGTGACGCCATAACCAATTAAGTGTGTCGTGTGTAGCACCTGTTAGTTGTTCTGCCATGTCTGTTGGTGTATAACTAAAACTTTGATATTGCATTATTAAATCTCCCAATCTTTAAATTTTGATAACCAAACTGTTTTTAACTTCCAGTCTAAAATACCCCACCAGTTCCAGCGGTAGTAGATAGCCCAGCCCCTACGACTACGAATTACTGGACGCCAACGATCTGAAACTCGGATTAACTTGTCTTTTGATACAGGAGTACGATATATGCCCGTACCATCTTTATTTCGATTTTGATAGATCATTTCTATTATCCTCTGGATAGGGCACAGGGTGCCATCCTAAACTAGCTAGATCACTGCGTATCTCATCAGTTACTACACTTTCTGGTACATAGCCCGGAGTAATATCATCGGTATTGCCCCAATCGCCGCTGGCGATACCCGAACAATACCAACTTAGATAATCACCTTTACCCTGTAGATCTGCTACAATACCACCCGCACTACGCCAAGTCACTGCCCAAAGCTCATTTGTAAGCACAGGCCATACTTCACTTTTCTGCCACTGTATGTTACACATAGCCGCATACAAGTTCTGCGCATATGAATCATTCTTGACCTTTTCAAGTATCATACGGCTCCGAGACATGTCGTCGGCCATATCGTGCTTAATCAACATTCTTTGCCTGCTCAGCAGCAATAATTTCCTCAACAAAGCGCATAAGGAATGTTTCGTGTACATATTCCATACAATGTTTCTTAGCAATCTCTAAAACTTCTTGGCGTGTTAAGTTCATTCTTGATCCTTGCGGTGTTTGCGCTTTCTTGTATACTTGGTACGATCACGTTCTACCTTAGCTTTAAATGGCAAATCCTTGTTAAACAATGCCTGATGTCTGCGTATATTCATTTTAATTTTCTTGGTATTTTTCATTGTAGTAATTATACAGTCAATAAATCAAAATGTCAAGCGTAAGCGCCAGAACCACCATCATCGGCATAGCCGTAACTGTGATCCAATTCATCGTCATCTTCATCTTCTTCGATGGTTTCGTACCCGCCTAACTTACCTGTGACTAACTTGCCAGTCTTGATAGTTTTCATTAGATGCTTTTTACGTTCGGCATCTTCTTTGGCTTTACGCTTCTTACCATTAGTAAGTTTGAGGGTCTCATCATATTTGCGAGCCCACTCAATACCTTGTAGCCAATGTTCAATAGCTTCAATAGTGCCACTAAAGAAATAAGCGTCACGACTATAGTGCGGAAAGTGATCGTCCTTGGGCTTTACGTAAATATCACTGGTACTACCAATGCTGACCCATGCGCTGGTATTGTAAGGCGTATCGGCGAACTTAAAGCCAAGCTCATCGGCTTTGGCTTCTACGCTCTTCATACGCTGCATGTCATTCCATGTTAATGCCATTATACTACCTTTCCTAATACTGTGCTGATTAATTCATCTACTAGATGATCATATGCTTGTCCACGAACGTGTTTGGCCATGTAGATATCTCGTACTAGCTCGTTACCATTTGGACCAGTCCACATAGAACCAGTGGTAGACTTACGTTTCTTAAGTTCTTCAACTAGATCCTCGGTTTCAAAGTCATCTAGGTCAACCCAAACTTCTTCTTCAACAGTTACGTATGGCATTATTTAAAGTCTCCCTTTTAACTCTTTAAGTAATTCATCAACGCTAGTCATACTAGCTGTTGAACCTTTATAGCCAGGATCATCACCAGCACTCCACTTCTTAATATCTACATCCGTAGAACTCCAACTTGGACCCCACATAGGTTTTGGTTTAGTTGGATCGTTAGTACCAGGCCAACCTGTGTTTGGATTTGGTCCAAACGGAGTAACAACCGTTGGTGGTTGATATGGCGGAGTAAACGGCTCAACTTTATTCTTTTGTTGAGCCCATTTTACTTGATTGAGTTCATCTTCAAGACGACTTAAACGCTGGTTAAGATTGCGCATGTCCTCTATTAAGCGTGCTAGCGGACCGTTCTTTATGACCTGATCAGGATGTTCCGCTGTACACAGCACAGTTATAGTCATAAGCGCACGTAAGGCGTCCTTAATGCGTTGATCGTCTGACTCTAGTGCTTGGTCAATAATGCTTACAATCTGTTCAAGATCGAAGTCTTTTTGGTCTTTTTCTCTGCCTGTACTCATGGTTTAGTGCCTCGTATTGCCTGCTGTTAACATTGGTAGTAGCTCTAGTACTTCGTCATCAATGTCTTCAAATTCATCAACATCAACAGGTACAGCACGTTCTGCTAATTCACCGCTAGCTGCCATTTCTCGAATTCTAGCTACTAGTTCGTTGAGTTCTTCTTGGGTGCCTTCAAAGTCATCAAAGGCGCCTGGAGCAAACTCAATTTTCCAAACCTTAGGTTCTTTGCCGTTGTTATCTTGTTCGCTCATTTTGCCTCCATATCGTTAAGTACACCTTGTAAAAACTGCTCAATCTCTTTAGCTAAGGGATTGCTAGCTTTGCGTAGCTCTTGTTCTGCTTGCGCTAGGAACATACAAGCTACTCTAAATTGTAAACTACTGCTCCTCGGATCCATTGCTGGCATAATTGTCCTCTTGAAAAAATTTACGTAATGGTGTTACCAGTAACGGCAAACACAACAAACCAATCCAGGCAAACTGCGCTACTGTAAACCATATAGACTTATGATTAACAGTAGCTAGTAAAACCATAGCTACTTCGAAATAGAATAAAGTAGACCAAAACAACCAAAGTTCAAATGGTTTAAACTTTATCATACTGATCCTCACTTAATTTACTAAACAAATTAAGTTTTTCGGCGGTAGATTTAACTGATTCCACTTTGTTTGTTACTGTTTTAAGTTCTGAAATAATGCGATCAAGATGCTTATGGTCTAGCTGTTTGATCCAGCGAACTGAACGTTCTATACGATCTAGATCCACTTCTGTGCCAGCCTGTAGCATTTCTTCAACATCATACATATTCTCTATACCCATGACAGTCATCATTTCTGTGATTTCAATTTCACAGATATACTTGTCGTTACCTACACCTAATATTTTCATTATGCGTATGCTTTCTTTTTCTCAAATTCATAGTAAGCAGTAATACCAAATGTTGCTTCTTCTTTGTTACCACCGTGTACTACAAATAGTGTGTCGCAGTAGTCTGGATCACCCCAGCT
>Ga0316220_1001275_pt1 | contig 28813 bp, 21 predicted proteins | sample TBH18005metaG_FD_203632 | JGI IMG/M metagenome (GOLD analysis project Ga0316220, IMG submission 203632) | Freshwater microbial communities from Trout Bog Lake, Wisconsin, USA - TBH18005 | ecosystem: Environmental > Aquatic > Freshwater > Lake > Hypolimnion/Profundal zone | place: USA: Wisconsin...
TTCGGCGAAATTAAAGTGATACTATATAAGGTAGACGTGGCGTGCGAAGGTCAGGGGCACGCGGGTTCAACTCCCGCCACCTCCACCATTTTATCAACGAGTTATGAAACTCCTCTCCAATTCCTCTCAAAAAGGGTGACATTGAGAGCAGCTTCCGGCAAAAGACGGAAGCGAATGGCACAGACAGGCAAAAACAAGCTGCGCCGCTGGGAGTTTCCGGCCGGCTCCGGCATTCGCATTCGCGAAATCATCAACCGTTATTCGGGCCACGATGGCGGCCTCTCGTATCGAGTCACGATTCCGCGGCGCCTCGCGGGTGAGCGGCGGTTCAAACAGTTTTCGGCCCTCGATGCCGCTGAGACCTGGGCCAAGGACCAGCATGGCGGTATCAATCGCGATGGGCAGAAGCATTTCCTGCTCTCTCCGGCCGAGCGCGAGGATGCGCTCGCCGCCCTGGGCGTTCTTTCCGGGACCGGGCTGACCCTCAAGGAAGCGGCGGAACTGGCAAAAAAGCAGCACCATCCGCCCGCAGGAGCACTCACGGTCGCGGAAGCGATCGGGAAACTCTTGGCGCAAAAGGAAGCGGAGAATCTGCGCGACCGGTCCGTACGCGACTTGCGCAATCGCCTCGCAATCTTCGAGCAACGATTCGGCGAGCGTGGCGTGGCCGAAATCACCCGCAACGAAATCGAGGAATGGCTGCGCGACTTACGCGGCATTTCCGACAAGACCGTCGCCGGCCTTTCGGCGCGCTCGAAGAAAAACTATCTCATCACTGTCCGAACCTTCTTCAACTGGGCGATTTCCAAGGGCTATCGTGCTTCTGGGAATCCGGCCGACGCAATCAGCACGCCGAAGATCGACTGGAAGGCGCCCAGCATTCTCACGCCACAAGAGGCGAAGAAACTGATCGTCGCCGCTCGGACCGAACAAAAAGGTCGTCTACTGGCGACTGTCGCCCTCGGGCTCTTCGCCGGAATCCGAACGAGCGAAATTACCAGGCTCGATTGGAGCTCAATCGATCTCGACGAGGGTATGATCACAATCGGCCCGCAAATCGCGAAGAAACGCCGTTTGCGCGTGCTGGATCTGGTGCCCAACTGCATCGCATGGCTGCGTACGGTCCCTAACCGGTCAAGCCGCATTGCGCCGGGCAAATTCAACGCGCGCTGGGCGGAATTCGTGAAGGAAGCCGGCTTCCCCGACTGGGGCGAGAAACGTACAAACGCGATGCGGCACAGTTTTGGCTCGTACCATTACGCGTTGCACTCCGACGCCGCGAAGACCGCAGCGATGCTCGGCCATCGGGCAGGCGACCAGGTACTTTTCGATAGCTACCGCTCGCTCGCCCGCAAGAAGGACGCCGAAGCGTATTTCGCGATCCAGCCGTGATGCCCTCAAGGACAGGCCTCAGCACCTCCCGGCAACCTCCAACTTCGCCAGGGCCGCCATAACGGCATCGCGCCGATACAACCTGCGGCGGCCCAATCGAATCACCGGAAGCAAGCCGCGGGCTGTGAAGTTCCTCACCGAGCGCGGGCAAATACCGAGAAAAACCGCGACCTCGCGTTCGTTCATCAATGTCAGCGGATTCGCGCGCAATATCTCTGGCATCATTTTGTTTGTTTTGTCGCGCTGCCAGCGGTCGTTTCGAGAATCTGGACGGCTGTGACAGGATAGGAAAATGCGGATGAATTCACGCGCGTAGTGTCGCGCATCCCTCCATTATGAAATAGGGGAAGAATGGGCCCCTATTCTCTCCCTATTTCACCGGCCGCTGTGGTATGGATTACGCCGACTCGCTATTCAAGTTCTCCAACTGATTGCGCCATCTTCACCACTTGCCGGCCGACGCACAAGCTTCGCCCGGCCAGACGGGATGGGTCCGGTCGGACCCCACCGGTGAAAATCGGCGGTTCGTCCAACGTCGGCCATGCAGTCCGTGACACCCGAGCCAGGGCCGCGCGCAGCGCCGAGAAAATTCATGGTTGACTATTCCTACAACTGTAGGACTAATCTTACATTTGTAAGACGCATGATACCCAGAATCTCCTCCGCCGAATGGGATGTGATGAATGCGGTCTGGCTGAATTCCCAGCCGACCGCCGCCCAGGTGCACGCCAGCCTGCCTCCCGGGAGACGCTGGAAGCAAAAGACGGTCAACACCTTTCTTGCCCGGCTGGCGGCGAAGAAAGTGCTCAAGGTCACGAAACGGGGAAACATGAACATCTATTCGCCCCTCCTCAGCCGTGAGGAATGCGTGACCTCGGAAGGGGACTCGTTCTTGCGCCGGGTCTTCCAGGGCGCCACCGGGCCCCTGCTGCTGCATTTCTGCGAACGGACCGAGCTTTCCGGGGACGATATCAAGAAGCTCAAACAAATCCTGCGGGTGAAAGGGCGCCGCCGGTGAACTTACTCACCCTAGTGTTTCCGATGATCGTCGCCCAATCTTGCCGGATTGGGTGTCTGATCCTCGTTTTGGGCGTGGTGAGAATGGCTGTTCGCAGCCGAATCCCGGCTCGGTTGCTTTTCGCCGGATGGATAGTTGTGGCGGTGGCCCTGTTGGTTCCCGTCTCCCTGCCGGCGAGATGGAGCCCGTTCAACCTGGTGCACCTCGAGCGTCTCGTGTCGCATGCGGGGCTGGCCGGGGGGCGGCGCGATGGGCCTGCGGCTGGTCCGATTTCATCGGCGCAGCCCTATTCCATTTCAGCCGGAACCCGGATCCCGTCGGCGGAAATCCGGTCCAGCTCCGTCTCGGAGGCCGCGCGCGTTTTGCCAATTGTTTGGGTGGCAGGATTTGGGGCCTTGCTGGGCGTCCAGCTTCTGGGATGGCTGCGGCTGCAACGGCTGATTCGCGAACCAGCGGGGCGCGCCGGTCCGGAAATCGAGGCTGCGGTCGCGGAAATCGCGCAATTGCTTCGCATCAAACGCCGGATCCTGGTGCACGTGACCGATTCGGCGGGCACTGCGGCGTTGGGCGGCTTCTGGCGGCCCCATCTTTTCGTTCCCCGGCGCATGGCGGAGGGCCTTGCCCCAGACGAGTTGCGTCTCGTCATTCTCCATGAACTCGGGCATTGGCGCCGCCGCGATATGGTGGCCAGCCGACTGATCCGGGGTTCGCTGGCGCTGCATTGGTTCAATCCGCTGGTCTGGCTCGGGGCCCGCATGGCGCAGACGGACTGCGAGCTCGCTTGCGACGAATTCGTGCTGCGGCGGATGCCCGCGGATACGTTGCCGGAATATGGCGCGACCCTTCTGAAGGTCCTGGAATTGGCATGCGAACGCGATCCCTCCCCTTCCCTGCTTGGAATTTTCGGCAAAAGGCAACAACTGACACGGAGGATTCACATGATCGCACAATATGGCACGCGCAACGCCTTGGGAATGATGGCGGGATGCTGTTTTCTCGCCTTATTCGCGGCTTCGGCCGTGACCGGAGAAACCGGGGATCAAAACCCGAACGAAAACACCGGCCTGTCGAAGCTCTTTGGCGCGTGGACCGGCTGGCAGAAGAACGTCACCATGCACGGAGTGAACTTTGAAAAGGCCAAGGTCGATCAGCGGGGATTTGTGACCGGATCTGTGGCCGCGGACACGACCATTGGCGGACGCCCCTGCAAGCAAGGTTGGGTGCATCTGCATCCCAACGGTGTGCCAGCGAGCTTCACCGCCTCGGCGGACATTCCACTGGGCCGTTTCTTCATTCCGAGCGGCACCTGGGTCTTTCAGAACGAGCAGGGCATCATCACCGTTTGCTCCTTTCCGCGGGACGTGGAGATTCAAGGCCATGTCTGCCGCGGGGGAGGGATTTGGGGGATTTTGGGAGGCTCGGAAGGCGTGCAGGCGGCATTCTATCCCAGCGGCGCGCTCAAGCATTTCTTTGTCCGGCATCCCGTGCGAATCGACGGCGTGCCCTGTGCGGCAAGCGTCTTCCATGGAATTGAACTCTACGAGAATGGCCGTCTGAAGAGCGCTACGCTGAGCGAGGATTTCGAGCAAGACCGGGAAATTCACCACAAGGGCGAGCGCCTCCGATTGACATCGGAAGGCCATGTCCAACCGGGTCCAATCCAAGGCGGCCGCTAGCGGGCGGGCGGCGGCGCCCGGTCATCGGCCCGGCTACAGGATCCGGATGAACATCGCGACGCTGATCGAGAGGCCGACGAAGATCACAAAGCGGCGGACGTGAGTCTTGCCGATCTGCCGGGCCACGCTGGCGGCGCCATAGCCGCCGGCGACGGCGCCCAGCGCCATGGCCAAGGCGCTCGGCAAATGGACCATGCCGGCTACTGCCCGAACGCATTGTAATCGGGTGCTCGAAATTGGGCCTTACGGGGCAGACAGGTCCTCGGACGCGAAGGATTTCATGGTAGTCTTTTGTTTTTTCACTTGGCCGGAAACCCGGGCGATATTGTACGCCTCTTCGCGGTTTACAAACCGGCCGTTGGTCGTCGTGAATCCGAAGACGTGGAGCGGCAGGTCGGAGTAGTCGGTGTCGGCATCGAGGAGATATTGCTCCTTCGCCTTCTCGAAAGTGTCGTAGTGATCGGCGCCTTCGACCATGTCCTTTCCGAATCCAATCGCAGGGGAACGGATTTTCTCTTTGCCGGAGCGGGAGGCGCGTGGAGTGAAGCTAATGTCCGGGTTACCCCAGGTTGCAGTCGCCTCAACTCGCCGCAGTGGAAGAATGAGTTTTGCGACGAACGGGCTTGGCTCTTTTGCGCGGCTTTGCTCCGAAATAATAATTCGCCGGTATGGACAGCCCACTCATCGCCTTACCATGAGGATGGCTAGCCTCCCAGCGAGCGATCTTAGCAAGGGCTGAACTCAATTTTCTTTCAGTGATCATCTCTTTTCTTGGACCACATAATGGCGCACTTTTCTGGATTGTCCATCCCGACGTATCGTTCTCCAGCCCGGGTTTCCCACCAGTTCAAACCGAACTCCCTTGGGAAACACGACCTCTCGCTGTTCGGGATATTTGGCGCCAATTGCCCGGAAAATTGGAGCCAAATCGCGAGCCGAACGGGGCGACCGAATTTCCCAAAGGGCACCATGCTTGTTTACGAATTCAGGTCGACACGCAATCCGGCGCGACCGGCTTGCGCTCATACCAATGCGTGCGTTGACAAAAACGGCCTTTGCTTCGAGTTGTCTCCAGAGGCGCTTGCGGGCGCTGACTGAGTTAAAATACCAACCTCGCCAAACCGTGCGCCCGCTTGTATCGGGTTGCAGGTTCTTCAACAGGATGCCCATCGTCTCCCGCCATGTTTTGGCCTCCTCAGACTGTGATGCGATGAGGTGCTTGAATGGATTTTCGTCATCGCCCCAAAGCTTCAGGGCGCGCGGCACGGTAGCGTGGCGGAGGTGAAGGAACGGATCCGGCAGACGGTGGCGGCTGAAACCACGGGCGAGCGGTTCGTGACGAAGATCCTCGGCGGAGAGCTTGGGCTGTGAGAGAACGCGCGCTGATCCACGTCAGCGGCCCAGTCGGCGCTGGTAAGACGACCTTTATCGAGCGGTTGTTGGGCACCGACATCGCATTGGCCCTTTGCACCAAGAAAAATCCTCTCACCTCCTCTCATTTCTGGTGCCGTTCTGTGCCTTTTGATGCCGAATTCTCTTTCCACTAAAACGCTCGTATGTAGAGTGATTTTACTCTCTGAAAAATGAATCCAGACCAACAAATTCAACCCATGGGAGAGACGGGTTCAACTCCCGCCACCTCCACCATTTTAAATGCTTAGTAACTCCACATCTGGAGATAAGGCAATGTTACCTTACCTTCATTTCCAAATACAAGTGGTAGCCACACATATGAACAGTTAACAAAGTTCTGTGTATTATGACGCTCTGTCATGAGTATCCAATCACCAGGACTTCCTGGTCTTTCAATAGCGTAAGTAGGCTGCGTATTATAAGAAATTTCAGATGAAGGCCCATTGCAGGGTTTAGATAATTCTACATAGGGACCTAAAGCTTTATTAGAACAATAAACATGCGTTGGATTTGCACGCCAACCGGACATGTCAGATGTAATGAGATAATAAATATTATTTTTCTTAATTAAAACAGGGGCTTCTTTTCTTCGACAATTTTCTAGACGTGACCATGTTTTTGTCGGCGTAAGATAGTCGTCGGAAAGTTTCACAATATAAAGGCATCGGTTATCTCCATCTTTGTGATCATAAACAAAATAGGCAGTACCGTCTTGGTCCTTAAATAGCGTACAGTCTTTAACCGATGCATTTTGATCTACCGGTCTCACAGTACCGCGAAATGAAAAAGGTCCCTTGATCGAGTTGGATGTAGCGACTCCTGCATCCCCTAAACCTGGAAGGTCCCCATGGTCTCCTGGATATCCAACGTAATGAAACCATAAAACAAATTTTTGCGTTTTATCATTAAAAATTATTTTGGGACGCTCAAAACGCATTGGTCCACGTAATCGATCATTTATCTTATCAGAACACTTTAATATTATACCCTCATTATGCCAGTGATAGAGATCCTTAGAGCTATATAAGGAAATACCTTCAGTTGTTGCCGCGCCGTTAGCGCCCTTTTTGCCAACAGGCATTGGCCTAAGAATCATGCCATACCAATAGTAAGTACCCCCAAACGATATTATTCCACCATCATGTGCGTTAATGATCTGACCTTTATCATCATTCCAGGCTATATATTGATTTGGATCACCATTTTTAAACACATTACCTTGATCACCTCTTACCGCCAAAAAGGTAGTAAGATATAACAAACTGAATATATAAAAATTTGAAGACACCCTCATATGAGTTAAATCAATATTAACCCATAGAAGTTTTAGTAAATAAAAAAACTGGGCTATAACAAATAGCCCAGTTTATACACCTAACACCTACTAGAAATTTATAACTGTAGTAAAATGATAGGTAGGAGGCGGATTAAAATATCCATTGGTGCCGACTTGGTACCACTCCTGATTATATCCTAGATTTGTAGCATTAAATATAAATCTTACCTTACCTTTAAAGACAGGTGGCTCATAGCCCATATCAAAATTGATAAGTGTTTTTGAATATAATGTAGTAAGCGTATAGGTAGGAGCTGTAGTAACAACAACACCAGAAGAATTAGTTGTTGATGAGCCATTATTAACAGCAACAACTTGAACACTACCAGAGTAGGTCATTCCAGGCTGAAGCCAAAGCCCTTTGAGTGGACCAGTTAGAAAATCATAGCGCGCACGCAAACGACCTAAATGCTTTGGTAAATTAAATGGATTAGTACCTATATATACATTTGCATTAACATTTGCTGTACCCTGTTGAACAGCCAAAATACCAGGAGTCTGATTGTTTGGAGTAACAAATGAACCAACACTTGTAATTTCACCTTGATTTACTGACCAACTAGGGAAAACACGTAAACTATCAGTGACTTTCATATCCAATGAATAGTCCATACCTTGAACACGCAGAGTTTCAGGTATATAAGCACTAAATCCCGTAGTGTTGGTGTTATTAAATGCCCAAGCTACACTACTCTCATAATTATTTGAAGTCGTTCTATAAGCATCGGCCAGAAACCATACTCTATCATGCCAAGCTTCATATTTAAGTCCTGTTTCAGTATTTTTATAAATAGGAGCATCTATCGGCACACCATTACCGTCTCTGCCTGAGTAAGTAGGTCCTGGATCCATTGCTGAAGAACCATTTAAATATACGTTAAGATCGTCAGTTATCATGTATGATAATGATAATGATGGAGATGCCTCCTTCATCGGTTTTGGACGTGTATTAAATGATGCAGAATCATTAAACTGATTATTTCCTGCATAAGAAATAGCTGTTGCACTTGTTGTGTAGTATGGAGTGGCTGCCCCTACTGGAACTAGTCTACCTGCCACTAATGTACCATTAAGTAGATGAGCGTTAGCAGGAAAAACTGCATATGGATTGGTATTAAATCCGTTAAAATCAGGATCTGATGGTAATATTTGTGAACCATTAGGACCATAAGGATCCGAAGAAGAACGGTAAACCCTGCTCGTTCTGTCGTCTCGTATATATAACAATCCAATATTAGCTATTAACTTATTTTTTAGCCATTTAGTGATCGTATTAAGATAAATATTCTTATCGAAATATTTTGAAATCACATAATCAGGATAAGGAGTTGCTGGCATACCACCAAAGCTGCTCCAATGGTAAACGCTCGTATAATCCTGTGGGGACCTATACCATGCTAAAGCTTGTTGCTCTGAAATTCTTGGCCCAATACTTACTGTATTACCATTGATATCAGTTGCATTTGTTATTCCGTTGAGGTCTTGGGATAAAGACGAAGAATCGCTTGTCATATACCTAATACGCCCTTTGTCCTGACTTTGCTCGTATGCTGAATAATATGCACCAGTCACTATACTTGCATCAACAAAACTCAATTTTTTGTGATAATATAGGTTAGATATCCAAGCTGGCTGAATTTCATATCCATCACCGTAGTACTCATTTGGAAAATACCTAACTACAGCACCATCACTTCTTAAGAGCGCCTTGTATGCAGGATCAGCAGCTACTGCTGCCATTCCATTTGCACCAGTGCCATTCGTTCCTGTCTGTAAACTTATAGTATAGCCCCTACTTTTGCGATGATACTCTTCATAGTTATATCCAGTGTAAAAATATAAATCAGGAGAAAATTCTTTAGTAAAAGATAACTCGTACGACCAAGCTCTTTGACGAGCAAAAGTATCAGGTCCAGACCATCTAAAAGTTCTTAAATTTGGAGATGGAAGTATATAATTAGTTGCACTTGTTAATACACGATTTGATGGACTTACACCGTACGCAGCTGAATCGTTATTCATACCAAAACCCGAATCAGTGAAAGAATGATCTGTATCACCATACTGGTAGGAAACGCGGAATGTAGTATCTGATCTAGGCTTATATACAAATGTTGGATTTGTAGCGATTCGCTGATCGAATCCCCACATTTCTGATACACCCCCCTGTTGGTAGGAAATAGGTAAAATATAGCTTAATTTTCCATCTTTTGTGATAGGACCACCGATAGATAAAACCGAGCGTCTAAATCCAAAACTACCAATGGCCTGAGTAAATGAAGTTGTATTAACTTTGGGAGGTTGCGGACCAGAGTACGCTACTGCTCCACCTAAATTACCTTCACCATATAAAGCACCTGCAGGCCCCTCTAGTAAATCAACACGTGAAATAAAAGCGATGTCTGTAATTAATATTTCTTTAAATCCATCTTTAATAACATTGGAGGCACCTGTTGCTGCCTGTCCACGTATACTAACGTTTGGTTGGACAACACCAATAGCACTAAATGGATTCGATAAGCTGCTCTCGGTGTTAGGAATAACCATAGTGCCTGCAGCATATTGCAATGCGCCATATAAATCCGTTGCACCAACAGACTCCATAAACTCAGGTGTAAAAACCTGAACCTGCACAGGTAGCTCTTTGATAGGAGCAGAGTAAGCCGTAATAGCAGAGGTATTTGCCGCACGTTGCGGATCACTCTCTGGCGCTACTGTAAATGGATCCAAAGTAACAATACCATCAGCTTTATTAGACTGAGTGCTATCTGAGGATATAGTTGAACTTTGTTGTTGAGCTACTTGTGCGTAAGAAAACACACTTAAGCTTACAGTGAATATAGCAAATACGACACCTTTAGTTCTTAACATGGTTTAACGGGGTTTAAGCTTTATGAGACAGGGTAAGAAAAACTTTAACTACATCATCATACGCCCAAGCTTTATACATCAAAGAACGTCGAAAGTTTACGTAAACATCGTCTTATAGATACTAGTCTTAGAGACATAGATACTTATAGTGTGAGATAGCGTTAACTTAAAAAATAAGTACTCTATATTATAAAGAACTCAAAATGGTTATATGAAAAACGCTCTCTTATATACCATACTATGTATTTTAAGTTCTCTCTTTTGTACCGCAAATATAGAGGCACTCAGAAGTCCTGAGAATCAAGTATTCCAATTTTCTTATGAGGACTCTTTTACTTATGATACAAATCTAAAGGTAAATACAGCAGCTTATTTATGGATACCTGAGAACTGTACTCGCCTAAAAGGACTGCTGATATTATGCCGTAACGTAACGGAACACACCTTAGTAGGACATTCCGCTATTAGAAAAATATGTATAGATAACAATTTAGGCATTCTTTGGTGCGTGCCATCTTTTTTCAGTACTCAAAATAAAGATCCTGTAAAATCAGTAAAATATCTACAACAATTACTTGATCATCTAGCTGAGCAAACTGGCTATTCTGAATTATCAACAGTTCCATGGCTACCTATAGGAGAATCTGGGCATTTGCTAATGGTAGATCAATTACTTGATGGAGCACCCGATCGCTGTATTGCAGGTATATACGTAAAAAATGCGCATTACTTTTGTAAAAATCGCACTACACCCATACTGGTTGCTGTCGGCACCGCACAAGAGTGGGATCAAGATAAGATCGATATACGAAAACACTGGAAAGATATTTCATTTTACGAATCGATCATTAAGGAACATAAAATTAATCCGAAATGGCCAATAAGCCTGCTTATAGATGGAGGAAGCGGGCACTTTGACTGCCCTGAATGGATGGCCGTATATTTTGCAGATTATATCGATGCTGTTGCTAAGATAAGACTTTCCGTTGATTCAGATAAACTACTACCTATCAATTATAATGCAGGATACGTAACTGGACTGCCATTACCTAATAAGACACCAATATCAGCTCATCAGTATGTAAATACATCAAATATAGATAAATCATTACCTTGGTTTTTTAATAAATCTTTAGCTCAACAAGCATATTCTGCTGCTAACATAAACTGGAACGCAGAGACTCAATTACCTGCATATACAGATTCTTCTGGAAACCCTGCCTTAATGCTTTTCAGAGGAGTAACAAACCCAGTACCGATTCAAATCGAGGATGATGGAATTACTTTTAAAATAAATAGTACCTTTTTAGATAAAATTCCTAAAAACTTCATAAACGCCGGCGAAAAACTTAACATACCCAAAAATAAACCGACAGTTGAATGGATATGTGGACCCATAGTGCCGATAGGCAATGCGAACTTTAAAATAGCACTAGATCGTACTTGGCTTAATAGCCCAATATGCGTGGCTCTTAGGAACGAAGGAACTGATACTATTCGATATATTGCAGAACCAGGTTATATTAATCTTAAGATAAACACCGAAGGTATGCAGCAGCATATTAGTTTTGATACTTTGCCTACTTATGTAGACGGAATAGGACCTATATCACTACATGCACATAGTGATTCAAATATGCCAGTGCAGTTTTTTATTGTTGCTGGTCCAGCTATTATAAAAAACAACCAAGTAATATTTACACCTATACCCCCACGCTCACATTATCCAATAAAAGTAACAATATCTGCGTGGCAATGGGGACGATCAATAGAGCCTAAAGTCCAAACTGCTAAAATTATTAATCAGTCATTTTATATCACAACTGACCATAATTTCTTGAATTAAATTCTGGAATTCACTTATCCCATCTATCAGTCCTGAATGGTGCAGTAGGAAGTCCTTCCTTATTATATAGATTACATCTTGGTGAATTAGCCCACGCATACCTTACTGCTACTGGTGAAGAAACTGATTCACTACTTACTAAAACACAGTCATTATCAATAACTGCATTGGCTGGCTTCCAAATATGATCACTCCCGGCTATAAAAAAACCAACTAAGTGATCCAGAGGCAATGGCTCTACACCTCGCGCTCTCCAAGGAGCTTGACCTGCCATCAACCCAGTTCCGATATCATTAAAACGTACACGGATTGTGTTCCCAACAATCTTAAAATCACAATATTTTGGACCTGATGCAACAAGTGAAGCTTCACCATAAACATCATGACGAGCAAGAAGAGCTAATCTGTGAGCTACATCATATTTATCAGTCGGATGGACATTGTTAGGATCACCTAAATCAATAGCAACTGCCATACTAACATGCGATTGCGTTTCAGTCATAGCTTGAGCTTCCCTTAGCCAAGGCCAACCTTTTATCGCAACAGGTACTGGATCTTCATAACAAGCTGGTAATTGAACATATAAAAAAGGCATTTCGTTGTGCCAAAAATTCCTCCAACTCTGAATTAGGCGAGGAAATAATTTGCGGTATTCAATTCCAGCGGCACCATTTGCTTCACCCTGATACCATATAATTCCTCGAACTGCGTACGGTGCCAATGGAGCGATCATACCATTAAAACTTATCGTTGGTACTTGAGGACGTTTTGATGGTGAAGGCATACCTGTAGGATCGGGATTTTGAGGCTCGGGCCATGCCGGTTCAGGTTTTTTCTCAACGTTCCTACCTGCATCTTTATCAGCATTATAAGACTTCATGGCCATATCATATAAAGGCTGTACTTCTTTTTTCCATTTTATGAGTGAAGCCTGATAATTAGATTCAAGTAATGGATTTTTTAACACGTATTGATGCTTATCAATAGCCTGATAATAATCTTTAAGTGTTTTATCAAACTCGGGAGATTGCCTAAGTCCATCCAAACTAATCCATGTTTCAATAGGGGTTCCACCCCATGCAGCTGATATAACCCCTACTGGACACCCAAGTTTAGCCCTTAACTCTTTAGCAAAAAAATATGCTACTGCAGAAAAATTCTTAGCACTATCAGGCGTGCATAACTTCCAATATGCGCCGTTAATTGAATCCTCGATCTCTACTGAAGTCCTGAGGGGAACAGCTAGTAAACGCAATAATGGATCATTCGCTTTAGGAATGATATCTTTAGCATTATGGGCAGCAAACAAAGGATAACCCATATTTGATTGCCCACCAGCAAGCCATACCTCACCTACAACGACATTATGAAATATTTTTTTTGTAACATTATCTATTACCACTAAGTCAGAAGATCTCGACTCTGTATTTATAGGATTAAAATAAACTACCCAACGGCCATTTGTGTCTGCTTTTGCAGAATGTTTCTGCCCACCAAAAGATACTGTAATAATATTATTCGCATCAGTATTACCCCAAACAGGAAAACGTACATCGCGCTGAAGTACCATATTGTCTGAAAAAACTCCATTAACAGTTAACGATGCAATAGCATCATCAGCCATACATAAAATTATAACAATTAATGGATATACAATTTTGCACTTCATATATTTAAATGTGATTAGATGCATTAACATCAATTTGAGAATCAAACACGGGTTTCTTTTCTAAAGCAGAATCCAAAACCTCCCAATCACGATCAGGCACTATATGAATAAATTCATCTTCGTGTAATCCGATTTTTTGCCAAGGTATATCAAGAAAAGCCAACTTTATTATTTTAGATTCTCCCAAGTTATTAGAATTAAAATCTAATTTATAAAAGTTTTTAGAAAAAACATATGATGTTACGTAAATACTCCCAAAATGCACACCGTTAAGGTCACTTAAAGGTGCACTTTTTCGAATTCCAACCTTACAATTTAAAGCATAGTTGTCCTGAATATACACATCATTTGGTACACTTGTATCACGAGATTCAATTTCGGCTAAATGCGGATACTTTTCTGACCAGGGAGATTTGGTGAAAGGTACTGAATACAGATCGTATGAAAGTCTTTTATTTTTTAAATTATAACCACGTGATTTACCACGTGCATCAATATGTATAGCACGATCGCAGTTTATAAGAATATTCTTGTCTACGATAATATCACTCCCACCACCGATAAAAACACCAGAACTAGCACCAATAACTATATTATGTGTGATCGTATCACCACAGTCCCCATCATCTAAATAAAATCCCTGCGCATTATTTGAATGATGCACAAGATTATATCTTAAAATATTACCCTGACTAGTCCATCCGCTATTCGTATAAAAAGCACCTAAATCGCCCGAATCCATACCAACGCGGTATACTTCATTATATTCAATTATATTATCATTTCCTGAATATCTTATACCTGCATTTGGGCAGTCATGAATTCGATTATGTGTAATATGATTTCCTACCACTTCAGACATTGTTCCCTCTCCTGCCCTTATAGCTGGATAGGGACCAGAAAGACCAATATCATGAATATTATTATTATCTATTTCGTGTAAACCTGGAGTTAAGTAAGTTCGATTCCCACCAGTAAAATCGATTCCATACTGGCCAGTATTAAATATCTCACAACTAACTACGCTATGATGTGAGCCACCTTTAATATTAACACCACTTAAATCCACATCTCTAATTTTACATCCCCCAATCGTAATATTCTTTCCTTCAATAATATCAATGCCATCACCTAATGTTTGCTCAAAAACTATACCTTCAAAATTAATATACATAGCATGATCAATAAGAATTAAAGGAAACTGTTTTGAAGAAATTAGCATTCCTTGATTTCGATCATTTTTAGGCGGCCAAAAATAAAGTTTATTCCTTTTAAAACTTACAGCCCATTCTCCAGGTTGATCAATTTCCTCAATTAAATTTAGTGCATACCATTTATCTACTTTACTCCCAATTCTGTTACCGTTTACCGCTTTTGAATATTTAGATCCTACCCCACCCGCAGTAGACTTAGTAAAAGTAATAGAATGATTAGTTGTATCTATAGACTTAACACGTAGCCCTTCTATAACCCAGGGTACTCGCCAAAATCCTCGTAACCAAACACCCTCCTCTAATAAAGATTTAATCCATCGTTCAGGTCTATCCCCATGATATATAACTGTTGCGCCATGTGAATCATTAGCATGTAGACTACCACTATCTAGTACTCGATCAAAACTATCATAACCTTGATCCTTATTTGGCCAGCGAGATAAACTCATCATTTCTCCACCATAAAATAAATTAAGAAACCCAGTTATAGAAGAAAATCGATCAGGGAAACGTTGAATTCCTTTTAAACCAATAAGATTTAAATCTAATTCTTTAATATGGCCGATAGCATGGACATTGAGTCTACTTATTATATCAATATCACTTACTTCTTTTAATAGAGATGAATCAACAGGTAACGCCCCTGATAATTTAGCTAATCCAGGCTTTAATGATTTCCAAACTATAGGTGCTTCAAAAGTTCCACTATCAGCAGATGTAAATACGAAAGAATCAGACAATTTATATACTCCCGGCAGCAACCAGACGGAAATTGGCTCATTTGGAGATCTCATTCTCATCTCACGAACAGATTTTTGAGCATCAATTAGTGAATTAAATGGTGAATCCAGCGTCCCTATTCCTTTTTGGCTAGAATCTGCTGTTACATAAAAATCTTTACCCGAAGACTTACCTACTGAATAAAAATTAAATAATAAAATAATCAGGACTTTAAATACAGCTAAAGTACCTGCTTCATATTTCATAATAATAATTAAACTTAAGGTTAAAAACTCTACAAATCATAACCTAAGCTTTCCAGATAATTAAAGTGCAATGGTATGATAATAGGTTTACGTCAACTTTACTATCGACCGCAAAGTTAAGAAAACATGTATTTTATAGATTTCGAAAGTACCAATCTTATTGTTACAGATATACGATAAAATATTAGCCCACCTGTAATAATGCCATATACTAAAACTAATTATTATTTTAAGAATACTATAAGAAATATATCTTAGAAGTTAGATTTAATAAAATAGGTAAGATTTAAATTTCAATCTTCATGTTTAATATAACCGATTTCGGCGCTAAACCGAATCTCGAAATTCTACAAACCGGCGTAATACAGGTTGCCATAGATACCTGCCATAGTAAGGGAGGTGGAACTGTAGTTATACCCAAAGGTAAATATTATACTAGTACTCTCTATTTACGCAGTAATGTTAATCTACATCTAGAATTCGAATCCTATTTAATTGGCAGTAAAAATCTTTGTGATTATCCTGAAATTGACGATACATTCATAGATGCTGTCGGTCATACACGAGGAAAATGCCTAATCTATGCTAAAAATATTAAGTCCTCATCGATAACTGGAGCTGGAACAATCGATGGAAATGGTAGCTCATTTAAATATGATGAAGATAATCGTCCTTTTCTAATCAGATATATTAATTGCTATGACATTTGCTTGCAGAATATTAGTTTAAAAAATTCTGCTGCATGGGTCGTACATTTACTTGGCACTGAGAATGCCCGAATTAATGGAATAAATATTTATAGTCATGCAAATAGTAATAATGACGGTATAGATATAGATTCTTGCAATAATATTGAAATTAGTAATTGCGACATAGATACAAGTGATGACGCGATTTGTGTAAAATCGACAGACTCAAAAATTTGTGAAAATATAAGAGTTTACTCATGTATACTAAAAAGCATTTGGGGAGCATTAAAAATTGGGACCGAAACTTATGGAGACATACGAAACATTTCTTTTCATGACATTAAAATACGTGATACATTTGGAGGGGGAGTAAAAATTATAAGCACAGACGGATGCCGTCTTGAAAATGTATCAATAGAAAATATTTCGATGGAAAATGTTTCTGGTCCAATATTTATACGACTAGGATCACGTTCACGTACATACTATAAAAATCAACAAGTAAGAGTAGCAGGAACATTAAAGAATATTTTATTACGTAATATTAGTATACGTGTTGTCGAAGAAGGTTACTATTTATATGGAAAATATCCCAGAAAAGCTGGAATTATCGTAACCGGAATACCAGGACATAGCATTGAAAATGTAATTTTCGAAAATTTAAATGTTATTTTTCCAGGGAATGAGCTCAGCTTTGAACGAAGTTTTTATAACGTTCCTGAGCAGGAAAACGAATACCCTGAATTCCCAATGTTTCATCCCCTGCCTTCATGGGCATTCTTTTTAAGACATGTAAAAGGGTTAACACTTAAAGACACTTCATTAAATACAGTAAAAGCGGACTCACGTCCTGTGATATTCACTGATGACGTTAAAGATCTCAAAGTTTCAAATATTGTGGTCAATAACCAACAGTTTGATTTCGAAACAGAAATTATTAGCAAAAGGCTACCGTAAAGTTCAATTGCTTTAGAGATTACTATTAAATTAGTTATATTCTTAGTAATATATTACTGGGTATTTTCCGTAATTGGCACTTACTACATTTATGATCAAAAAAAAATTCATAAGAGCAATAATTCTATGTCTATTATTATTTATAGCCTCTATAAATTGCATAGCCGACAATGTTCAGGATGGATTTAATGGCTCACTAAATAAAAAAGCACGCTTAGAATGGTTTCGTGACCAAGGATTTGGATTATTTATACATTGGAGCGTTGATAGCCAATTAGGAACTGTAATAAGTCATTCTTTAGTAGGTTCATCTGAAGATTACCAAAAAAGCTTTTATGATGAATTACCTAAAAGCTTTAATCCCTACAAATTTAATCCACAAGCATGGGCAACCTTAGCTCATTTAGCAGGATTTCGTTATGTCGTTTTTACAGCTAAACATCATTCTGGCTTTTGCATGTGGGATACACATACAACAGATTTTAATGTCATGAATACCCCATTTAAACGCGATATAACTTCAGAAGTTATTTCAGCATTTCGAAATCAAGGTATAAGTATTGGATTATATCACTCACCGGACGATTTCTGGTGGCTTCGATATAATAACATAGAAATCCAACGCGGAGTACAATCAGTACAACCTTCTCGGAATCCTGGACTATTGAAACATGATCAGAACCAAATACAGGAACTACTGACTCATTATGGAGATATCGATTTGATATTTTTTGACGGTGAAGCACAAGGACTACGAGATTTAGCATGGAAACTACAACCTAATATAGTTGTAACGCGTGGTGCTATACCTACTCCTGAGCAGAATATACCAGGAGTACCAATAGATGGACCTTGGGAATCATGTATTACAATGGGCAGAGCATGGCAATATCAGCCTACACTAGAAAACTACAAATCAGCTAGAGACTGTATTTCACTCTTAATTGAAACACGCGCTAAAGGTGGAAATCTTCTTTTAAATATCGGCCCTAAACCTGATGGAGAATTAGCAATCGAACAAGAGCAAAGACTCAGAGAAATTGCCCTATGGATGTTTGTTAACCATGAATGTATTTATAATGTACGACCTTGGATCATAACTAATGAACAAGACGTTTGGTTCACTAAGACCAAAGATAGCGATACTCTTTATGCTATTGTAGAAAGAAATAAACCATGGCCAGATGGTGAATGGAATGACTTCATACTGAAGTCAGTAAGAATAACCCCAGAGACTCAAATATCAATTTTAGGGCAAAATGATAAAACGTATGAATACCACTCTGATATAACACCAAAAACTTCATGGTATGAGTCTAACGATGGATTACATATTCATGCAATGCATGTACAACGCTATGACGATTCAAGAAATTGGCCTAATCCGATTGTAATTAAAATCACCCATGTAAAACCAGCTCTGGTGCCTCCAAAAATCGATACTATTAAAGTTGTCTATAATTCTAGTACACGAAAGGTTAAACTTATAGGTACTATATATAACCTTGGTGATACTAAAAATCTTCCCGTAACTTTCGAATATCGAGATATTACTGGACTAGATACAAATGAAAGATCAGGAAACTGGAATTCATTATCTATACAGGAAAAGACCAATATTGGTGAATTCAGTCTAGAAACACCTATTTTTTTAAGTAATCACACCTATGAAGTTAGAGTTAAAGGAATGCATCATCTTCTAACTATATATGGACGTTCAGTTAATGTTAAAATACCTTAAAATATTATTTAGTAATAATAATTTTAATAAATGATATATAGATATAAGTAATTACTGAGTTGTTTTAAACTAATCGAGCAACGTGAATATATAAAACCATGAGTGTACGCTCAATAGCTAAAAAACTAGGATTATCTGCTACAGCAGTTTCATTGGCACTTAAAGATAGCCCAAGAGTTTCTAAAGAAGTTAAACTTAAAGTTCAGAAAGTTGCTAAAGAATCTGGTTACGTGCCAAATGCACGTTTAGCAGAGCTTATGGATGAAGTCAGACGTTCATCATCTCCCACTTATAAAGCTACTCTAGCAGCTATTTCACTTTATCCAGAGGAAGAGCCATGGAATAACCGGCCATATCTTAAATCAGTTATGCAATCTGCTATAGATGTAGCTAAGAGCCATGGTTACAGACTTGAGTATTTTTGGTTAAAAAAACCTGGCATGACTCCGTCTAGGCTAAGAAATATTTTTGAAACAAGAGGCATTCAAGGAATTTTATCACTAGGAAGTCTTAATCCAACTGAGGAGTTTCCTTCAGAACTTATGCAATTTGCTGTAGTCACTTTCGCAGCAAGTATTCCAAGCCGACTACATCGAGTTATAAGCCACTTTGAGGCAGATGCCAGCATTCTATTTGAGCAATTAAGATTACGTGGGTACAAAAGACCAGGCTTGTCGATTTTGATCCATGGAGATAAACGCACTAATTATACGTATTCGGCTAGCTATCTAAGCGCTCAAGAAAGAATATTTGCTCCCTCATACCTTCCAATTCTAAGAGCAGATAATTGGAATTTAGAACAATTCGAGAATTGGTTTAAAATACACAGACCTGATGTCATAGTTATGCATCAATCATCAGAATACATATCAAATGTTGAGCAGTGGCTAAAATCACAACGTTTTAAAATACCTAGAGATATAGGAATTGCACTTCTAGATAAAAATCCAGATCAGTCACATTATTCAGGAATCTGCCAAGATCATGCTAGAATGGGTACAACTGCTATTGAAATGCTAATAGGTCGTGTTTTACTTCATGATCTTACTTCACCCAAATATCCGAAATTTGAATTGGTGCTAGGCGACTGGAATGAAGGCCAAACGCTTAGATCAATCAACTCTAGTCGTAAAAACAGTAAGTCCAGTTAGGTCTCTATCTTTTGAATCAGGAAAAACCAGACTGATTAAGTAGCCCGATAGCATACAAGAGCCTATGGCTACTGGAGTGTAAAATCCCCAGTGTAATGATGTGTACGTTTTAACTAATAAAGTGATAATTATGCTAATTATTGCACCGCAAATAGCACCGACACCATTTGATCTTTTAGTAAACATACCCAATGAGTAAACACCCACTACTCCTCCTCCCAATAAAGCTTGTATCTGGTTCCATGTAGCTAACATTGATTTAAAACTCTGTGCAGCAAGAACAAGAGCCATTGCTGTAGCAATAATACCAGCCAAATAACAAGCCGTTTTAAGCACTTTAAGCCTTTCTGCATCAGTAGAGTAAGGCTTAATCTTTTTATAAAAATCCTCAGTAAAAATTGTAGCTACGCTATTCATACTACCTGCTACCGTTGCCATTGCTGATGCAAATATTGCAGCTATAATCATACCTGCAACACCTACAGGCATAGCTTGGACAGCAAATAAGGGCACTATTTGATCATTTTGTGCACTTGGATCGAATTGATTAGGGAAAGTATGAAAATAAGCAAAAATCACTATCCCCATAATATTCACAATAATGGAAATCAGTATTGCACAAGTAGCCATCATAGCGGACACACGTCGAACCTCATGAGGTGGCGCTGAAAATACACGCTGAATTATAGGCTGATCACCTGCATGCTGAAGCGTACCTTCAAGTAATGTTTTCATAAATAAAAGCCAAAAAGCTGGAACGGCTAAATCCCAAGTAACTAAGGCTAGATCAAACTTATGATACTTTTTACCAATTTGAATAAATTCACCAAATCCACCAGGTATGGCTTTTATTGCCACGATAATCATTATTAATGGTGCTAAAAACTTTAGAGCTCCTTGAAAAACCTCTGTCCATATAACGGCCTTAAATCCACCTATTGCAGTATATACTGTTGTTAAAGCGCCCATAATTAATACGCTTCTAAAAACACTAATTCCTGTTGTTGCAGAAATAGCCAATGAAGGCAAAACAAGTACTACGCTAGCCTTACCAAAAATCTGAAAAAGTATTTGTTGAAAACTAGCAATTAAACGAAGTGTTCTATTGAATCGTCTTTCAAGATATTCATAAGTTGAAGTGATTTCTAATTTTCTCAAAAGAGGATATATAAAACGTGAATTAATAAAATATCCTAAGATAAACATTACCGATGGTAACATCCAAACCAGGTTGGTTGAAAATGCCATAGCAGGTATTGCCATGAAACTTATGGCGCTAGCTCCGGTTGCGAACATACTTATACCCGCTGCCCACCAAGTTACTTTTCTATTTCCAAGGGAAAAATCAGCGCTTGTTTCTTGTTTCTGTGAGAAATGAAACCCAATTAATGCCATGAATATAAAATATGCGCCGATTACAGCATAATCGATCCATGCTAAATTACGTACTGTTCTTACTGGAATTATATGTCCTATATTTTTCGATCCCTTACCGCCTAAAACAAAAAAACCTCCTGAAGAATCATTCACGATTCGAGCATCAATATTTCGTGTTAATATTTTTGTAGATATCCAACTATCAGTAACTGTGTTGTAAAAAGATAAAGACGGGTTCTGACACGTTCCAAGTTTAAAAGGAGTATCGACAAGTTCAGATAAGTCATTTCCTAATACTAAAACTTGTGATTGCCCGCTTGGTGCAGCAGCTCCAGCTGCCATATGAAAAGGTGTATTAGTGCGGCGTTGCCAACCGCGTAGCGTAGTACTTTCAAGTGGATTAGGTCTATATACCCAATTTTCATCTAAAGCCCTGTAAAGATATACGCCTTTTGTGTCTTTACTAATTTTACGACCACCTAATACAAGCAACTCATCGTATTGTGCTACAACAATAGGAATATAACGACCTACACTGGGTAAATGTTCTAACTCAGTCCATTTCGCGTCTAAACTTGTTAGTTCCAAAGCCCATAGTGAATTTTCTGCATGATCAGCATCTAAAGACCGCAAGCCGCAAACAACATATAGCGTATTTCCAATAACAGCTGCTCCAGATGCTGCGATTGGATAAGGTAAGGATACCATTTCATGCACCTCTATATTGGATTCATTTAAATGAATACGAGTTACCACTGAAGAAACTTTACCGCTAGAATCAACGCCACCTATCAAAATTATATCATTACCAAATTGTACAGTCGCACCCCACGCACGAGCTCCAGCCCAATGAACACTTTCCCATTTATTATTATCTGCAATATCTGAATTCAGTAAGTCGATACTATGAATTAATTGATGTGTATTACTATCAAAACCACCTGCTATTATTATAGACTTACCATTGGATCCATAAAATAAGCCTACTCTTTCGCAATTGATTTCAGCCATTTTTGTCGGCTGAAAATTTACGATCGAAATATCTTTTGCTAGTATTCCAGTAACTAGAGACAAAAAATAAAAACTAAATGCTACTAAATATAATCTCGTTGATGATCCTCTATATATTAAAAATACACGAAAATAATTCATACAAAGTAGATAAATATTTCTATTTTGTATTAAGAGATTATTAATGCACCTCTACTAAATATTAAATTAATGAGAGGATTCGGATAAGCTAACTTTTGTAGAATCAGCATTACTTAACTTCGGCCAGCTAAATGCGTAGTAAGCTATAAATACAAAGCAAAATACTGGAACAATAAAACCACGAGATATGTCGGTTTTATCTGCTACATAACCCATTAATTTAGGTAAAATAGCGCCACCCATAATAGCCATAACGATATATGAAGACGCCTTCTTAGCTCTGCTACCTAAACCATATATAGCGAGCGCGAAAATTGTCGGAAACATAATCGACATAAAAAAATAGCTAAGAAATATAGCGCAGAATGAAATCCAACCCAATTTCATGAATACTAACATACTCATTACAATATTAATAATACTGTAATAACCTAGTACTCTATGGGCATCTATCTTTCTAAGTATAGCAGCACCCGAAAAACGACCTAAAAGGAAAAATATAAATCCAAAAGATGCTAAATTAGCAGCACCTTGGTCACTTATAGAAAATGCTCCGGATTTTGATACATCAAACCAGCTCTTCAAAAAAGTAAATTGCAACGATTTTGGAACAGTAGGCACCTGTGATGTCATGTAATTTATAAAGAAACTAAAAATCCCCGCTTGAGCAGCTACATAAAAAAACTGCGCGATAACACCATAAGCAAAATGTTTATTATTCCACACAGATGCAGTCGATTCATTATTAGAATCCTGCGACTGATATTTATCTTTTAATTTAATATCAGGTACGTCTACAAAGTAAAATATGAGTGCTAAAACAACCACAACTACTGCTACACCCGTATAAGGCAACCAGAGCGTCTGACTTCCGATTGAATTTCCGTTATTATCTTTCGCATAAAAGAACATACCGCCTGCTATAGGTCCAAATATCCATCCTATGCCATTAAAGGATTGAGCCAGATTTATACGAGTAGCACCATAATCAGGATCACCCAGTACAGTTGTATATGGATTAGCTATTGTCTCAAGGAATGTTAATCCTGATGCAATTACACAAACACCTAATAAAAACGCCCAAAACAAGGCGATATGTGTAGCAGGTATAAACCAGAAGCCGCCTAAAGCAACGAGGAGTAATCCAGTGATTATACCACCTTTATATCCAAGTCTTGTAGCGAGTGTACCAGCAGGTAGAGCCATCAAGAAGTAACCTAAATAGTGAGCGAACTGAACCCATGCAGACTGTGCCAAACTAAGATGCAATTCCTGTTGGAAATGCTTATCCATCACATCAATCATACCGTTACAGAAACCCCAAAGTAAAAAAAGCGATGCGATTAGAAAGAAGGTTACTGCATGATTTTTACCATCAGGTGTATTAAATATACTTTTATTTCTCATAGGTGGGGATTTTAGTTGGGGTTAAATTTTAATAAATACACTTATGTATTTTTAGTCTCTGATCAAATTATCCTATTTTTACTTTTCGTAGACTAAATTTCATATGACTAAAGACAATAGATAATAATTAAATACATATGGTGTTGTATTTATAAATTTCAGTCCAAATCAATAATTTTACTATTGTAATATACCAATAAAGTGAGGTATCAGAAATAACTTCTTATTAACGTGCTGCTTAATATTATCACATGGCGTACCTGTTACACATGGATAGAATAAGATTAATGATGGATATAATATACAGTTAATAAGATGAATCCCACAACTGCTAGTATAACCCCTAAAACGGATGGATTAATCGCAACCTCTAATGTTAAAGGGGATTATTATTTCCTAGAGTTACGTCCCAAAATAAAGGATCCACTGCTGATAGCATTTGGAGGAAAAGAATATTGTTCAGAGAATTATAATATTAATAGAAAAACATTCCCCTATATTACAATTGAATATGTAGAGAAGGGTAATGGCTTTGTACGCTACGGAAATGATGATCCTATACCTATACTACCGGGAACTCTTTTTACCTATGGTCCAGGACAAGAAATTAGCATTACTGGATCTATCAGTGGAGGACAAAGTTTAATTAAGCACTTTACTTGTTTTACTGGTAAGCGTTCCAAAGAATTGATGCGTAAATTTGTACCAATTTATGGATTAAGTAGAAATATAGGTCTACAAGCAGAAGTCGTGGATTGCTTTGATCTGATTAGACGAGAGGGAAAGTACCATAATCAAAATACTAAAACAATTTGTAACCACTTAATGTATTATTTGCTTAGTAAAATTAGTGCATCTGCTGCGAAGTCTAATCGATTACGTGACTTATCTAGGGAAAAATACATCGATTGTAAGAAGATGATAGACGAAAATATTTCTGACATAAACAACTTACAGTCTATAGCAAATCACCTGGGAATTGAAGTTTCTGGTCTATGCCGAATATTCAAACGATATCACGGTATAAGTCCATATCAGTATATACTAAGACAGAAGATGTCATCAGCTGCACAGGAATTGCTACACTCTGGTAAGTTAATTAAGGAAGTGGCAGCGACTATGGGTTACTCTGACCCCTACCACTTCTCGAGATTGTTTAAATCTATACACGGTATTTCACCCGCAAAATTTATAAATAATTACAAAAATCAAAATTAGATAAAATCTAATTAAATTTAAACTAAAGTAAAAATGCCTAATAAAAAAATAGTACAACTCATTGCTAACGGTGATTTACGCCAATCAGCTAATATGAAGTGCTGGCCGGCACAATTAGCCATGGAAAAGAACTTATGCTCAATTATTAATCAATTAGGTTATAAAGTAATTAGGGTACATGCTTATGATCCTAAATCGAAACATGGTTTTATCGGATCGCAGAAACAAGGCATGGAAGTATTTTCACGAGTAAATCAAGACCTTCCAATTATAGTAGCTGAATCAGTTTGGCAGTATTCTCATCACATTCTGCATGGTTTAATAAGCCACCGCGCACCTATACTGACCGTCGCTAATTGGTCGGGCACATGGCCAGGACTTGTTGGAATGTTAAACCTTAATGGATCACTTACAAAAGCAGGAGTAAAATACTCCACTCTTTGGAGTACCAACTTTGATGATTCTTATTTTTTAAATGGCTTAAAAACCTGGTTAAAAAGTGGCGAATACAGTCATAAAACTAATCATGTTAGATTATTATCAAAAGCTAAGGTGCCCAAAAAAGTTTCGGCGATCGCGCAGAAACTTGCAGCTGATTTAGTGAAGAATAAATCTATAATGGGAATTTTTGATGAAGGATGTATGGGAATGTACAATGCTATAATTCCCGATGAACTGCTCTTTCAAACAGGTGTATACAAAGAAAGACTTTCGCAGTCAGCGCTATATTACGAAACTACTCAGGTAACCGACAAAGAAGCAAACGAAGTTTATAATTGGTACTTAAAAAAAGGCCTAAGATTTCACTTAGGCAAAAACGAAGCTAAAGACTTAACTAAAAAACAAGTTATACTGCAATGTAAGACATACATAGCAGCATGCCGCATTGCTGAAGAATTTGGCTGTGAAAGTATTGGCATACAATACCAGCAAGGCTTAAAAGACTTACTACCTGCATCTGACCTAGTAGAAGGCACTCTTAATTCAACTCAAAGACCTCCTGTAAAAACAAAAGCCGGCAAACTAATAAGACCTGGTAAGCCCATCGTACATTTCAATGAAGTTGATGAATGTTCAGGCCTAGATGGTATCTTAACTAATCGCGTTCATACTGCCTTAAAACAACCAGTTGCTACAACACTGCACGATCTACGCTGGGGAGATTATGATAAATCGGGCACTACAGATGAATACGTTTGGGTCTTTTTAATATCTGGCAGCGCACCAGCAGATCACCATATTGGAGGATGGGCTGGCTCTGATTCTCTTAGACAACCTTCGATGTATTTTAGATTAGGTGGCGGTACTTTAAGAGGTATAGCTAAACCAGGTGAGATCATTTGGAGTCGTGTGTTTATTGAAAATAATAAACTAAAAATGGATTTAGGCCGTGCTAAAGTAATAAGTCTTCCTGAGGAAGAAACAAATAGGCGCTGGAATGAAACCACACCGCAGTGGCCAATTATGCATGCAATTACTTACGGAACCAGTCGCGACCAAATGATGGCACGTCATAAAGCTAACCACATACAAGTTGCTTATGCAAATTCATCTACTGAGGCAGATCTGGCCTTATATACGAAAGCAGCCTTTGCTAAAGAACTTGGCATAGAAGTCTATCTTTGCGGAACAAAAAGTGATGGCTCAAAACTATAGCTTCAAAGCAAATAACAGTTTAGTCTATAAAGTCTCTATTATTCACAATACAAGCGATTTGCAAAATTACAGTGTTTCTTTAGCAAATAATGCGCAGAGTTAAGCTCTTAAGTATGAGAGAATTATTAAGCGTCATCTTCAGTTTGATAACTAAAGATGACTTTATACAAAAATTAATATTCTCTGATTTTAATGCGCACTTTAACCTTTTGGAATTCAGTAAAACAACAGGCCTCATCTCTTGAAAGCATAGCTTCGTTAGTTAAGAGCAATCAGACCATATTTATACATGGTGCAGCTGCTACACCAACTCCTCTTATCGAAGCACTGACTAACAGAACAGACCTAGAAGACGTAAAACTTTACCATTTACATACCGCTGGACCTGCTCCTTTTGTAGATAAAGATAAAGAAAAACAATTCCGTTCGATTTCATTTTTTGCAGGAGCACCAGTACGAAAAGCTATCGAGGAAGGTAGAGCTGACTTCATTCCGATATTCTTATCAGATATTCCGAACCTATTTTTATCTGGAACTATAAAGTTAGATTACGCTTTCCTACAACTTTCTCCACCAGATAACAATGGATACTGCTCATTAGGCACTTCGACTGATGCAGCTAAAGCCGCAGCAGAGAAGGCGCGTTTCATAATTGCCGAAATAAATGAGCAAATGCCACGAACTCATGGAAACAATGTTGTTCCATTCAACCAAGTACATGCATTTATTAGCACCAATCGTCCACTACATGAACATCCAAGCGAACCAGAAACTGAAATCGAAGGAAAAATCGGCGCTGTTGTAGCAAACATCATCGAAGATGGCTCTACCCTTCAAATGGGCATAGGAGCGATTCCTGATGCGGTTCTTACACGCTTAATGGATAAAAAGGATCTAGGTATTCATACTGAAATGTTTTCCGATCGCGTAGTAGATTTAGTACAAGCTGGAGCTATTTCAAATCGACTCAAAAATGTCGGAAAAGGCAGAATTGTTACAAGTTTTGTAAACGGTTCTAAAAAAGTATTCGATTTTGTGAACGACAACACTTCTGTTGCGTTCTATCCATGCGACTGGACTAACGATACTTCAATCATTCGTCAGAATCCTAAAGTCGTTGCTATAAATTCTGCAGTACAAATTGACTTAACGGGACAAGTCTGTGCCGATTCAATAGGACACCGTATATACTCTGGTATAGGTGGACAAATGGACTTTATTCGTGGCGCTGCTCTTTCAGAAGGGGGTAAGCCAATCATAGCATTCCCCGCAACTGCAATGGGTGGTAAAGTATCTCGTATAGTACATCAACTCTCACCTGGAGCTGGAGTAGTAACAACACGTGGACACATCCACTGGGTGGCTACTGAATACGGTATAGTAAATTTACATGGAAAAACACTCAAAGAGCGTGGCGAAGCATTAATCTCAATCGCTCATCCTGATTTTAGATCTGAGTTAAGAAAAGAATTAGCAGGCCTTAGGCACTTCACTCTAGCCTTGTAGTTAAAGCCTACTAGTATCGAGGGATTAGTTATTATGAAACTACCCTATTTAATTCTATCTAGTATACTATTTATAACACTTTCAAGTTACAGTAGTGCAGATTCAGGTGATATTAATCCTGCTCAACCTGAAATTCCATCAAGAAAATTTAATATTAAGGACTTTGCAGATATTAAAGATGGGAAAAATATTAATACTGATACCTTCAAAAAAGCAATTCATGCAGTTGCAAAATCAGGCGGCGGAACGCTTATAATACCAGCTGGAGACTATTCTATAGGTCCCATAGAACTACCCAGTCATATTGATTTGCACCTAGAAGCCGGAGCAAAAATTATCTTCTCTGCAAATCCTAAAGAATATCCGATTTCGAGAAATCGAAAAGGTTCTCAAATTTTAATCTACGATTCCCATGATGTTTCCATTTCTGGATTAGGAACTATAGATGGAAATGGTCAGATATGGTGGCCTGCTGCAAACGCGATGCGTGATCCTATCACCGGCAAACAATACAATGGAACAACCCCAAGACCATCCA
>Ga0316220_1001277_pt1 | contig 28758 bp, 6 predicted proteins | sample TBH18005metaG_FD_203632 | JGI IMG/M metagenome (GOLD analysis project Ga0316220, IMG submission 203632) | Freshwater microbial communities from Trout Bog Lake, Wisconsin, USA - TBH18005 | ecosystem: Environmental > Aquatic > Freshwater > Lake > Hypolimnion/Profundal zone | place: USA: Wisconsin...
TCTTTTGTAAACGCAAAACTAATCAGGAACATTAATTAACTTTGGGGGAGCTAATCAACTTGGTTAGCTCCTCTTTTTAAAAACAATAAAGATGGCAAGTTATCTGTCAAAGCCTACTGAATATGCAGCATACCAACCTACGGTAAATGCTGATCTTTATGGTAAGCTCTTAATGAAAAAAGAAGGAGAATATCAAGCTGGTGTAGAAAAGATAAATAAGAATCTTGACTACGTTGCATCCCTTCCTGTTGCTTCAGAAAGAGAAAGAAAGTATTTACAGGATAAGGTAAATGCTATTACTACTCAATTAAACTCAAACGTAAATACAGATTGGTCAGATCAGGCAATTCAGCAAGTAACTGCTGGACACGTTAAAGATATTTCCAATGATGATAATGTCAGAATTGCTATCTATAATGCAAGTATTGCCAAGAAAGCTTTTACTGAAATGAAAAGAGACTCTGATGCAAATGATAATAAGAATGTTGCAAATAGCTCAACATTTCTCAGAAGGTTTAATGAATGGGAACAGAATGGGAAACTTGGAGAAAAGTTAAATGCATCCTATTCTAACTATATGGATGTAGATCAGATAATAGATGGTGAGATGAAAAAGCTTCATCCTGATATTGTTGAAATGGCATACTCCGGAATGGACCCTAATTTGCCAAAACAGGCACTTGGTCTAAAAGGTTGGGAAACAGTTACCATGAAGATGAAAGGCTCTCCTGTTTACAAACAAACAGTATTGGATACGTTGCACAGGGTAATTGAGAATACTCCTGGTGTAGCCAATCAAATGAATATTAATTCTGAATACTTGTATCAAGGTCATACAGGAGAGAATTACTATAATGAAGTAAGAGAAACTGATCAGAAAAATATTGATATTGCTAACGATTGGATAGAGGGATATACTACTCAGTTAACATCTGGTAATCTTACTCAAGCTCAAACAAAAAACATTACTGAAAACATAGAGAAAGCAAAAAAGTTTAAGTCTAAATATGAAAAAGAGTTTCAACAAATTGAATCAAACAAGCCTAATTTTATAAACAGGTATAATACAGATGAGGCATTTAGAAACGAGTATAACAATGACTTGTATATGAATAGTTTCCTTACTGAAAAATATAATGTTTTTACTTCTGGTTCAGAAACAACTTTTGATACAAAAGGTCTTTCTCGATTCCAACAAAAACACCAGGATTTTGAGGAAAGAATTGCAATAGCTACTCTTCAATTGGCTCAAAACAGAGATAAAAGAGAACAAGATAAAGCAGATAAAGCACAAGCCGATTCTAGTATTTATATACCGGCTTCTGGTTTAGATACAAAAAAAGCAGATAGGGAAAAGCAGGTAGAAATTTTTGATAAAGAGTTGACTAATCAAAAAAATGACCTTGAGCAAGAGAAGATCAACTTCTTGTATAATGTTTATTCAAAAGTAAATGGTGTAAATATAAATGATTACTTTTTGGAGAGAAGTGTTGATGGTACAGTACAAAAATATTTAAACCCTAATAAACGAAATGAACTGCTGAAAACTTTATCGGAGTTTATGTATTCAAAAAAGAAAGGTGAATATAATGTTGCAGGTAATCCTATAAAATTAAGTAATCAACAAATTGAAGATATTGGTCATCTTTTAAACATGGATCAAAATATAAATGATCAGGTAAAGATGAAGAATGATATTATTGATCAAGCAATAAATTCTGAACCTGAATTAAAAAATGCTGTTAATAAATATCTTAACTCATTTAATTATGGTGCCGGTAAAATTGCTACAGTTGCAGGTAACACATTTTCAGGAGTTGATATAAAAAGAGCGACTTATGATAATGATTATTATGGAGCAATTGAACATGCAATTCCTGATAATATAAAAAAAGTAATAAATAAATATGCAAAAGCCCATGCAGATAAAATAAGTGACATGATGGCAAAAACAAATGCTATATACAAAGGTGGTCAATATGTTATATCTATAAAAGGTGATAGTGATAAAGAAACTGAAGAGAATTATAAAACTACACTTGGTAAAATACAAAAGGTTATAGATTATGGTACTAATGTAGATCAAGATGCTAAAGACTTAATTAATCTTGCTTCTTCAAAAACAGGAATAGTTACGTTTTCACAAGGACGTGATCCTGAAAAAAATCAATACTTTTATGAACTATCTTCGGGTGGTAAAAAAGGTAGAGTATATGTAACAAATACACAAGCTACTACACTTGGGTTTAATCCAAATTTAACTACTGACATTACAAACCTTGATAGAAGGTTATCTCTATATAGTGGGACAACACGCATACCTAATCAAGATGAAGTAGAAACAGCAATGGAACTTGGTTCTGTAGGCAATAAAGAATATAGATTCCATGTTGATAAATCAAGAAGTGGTCAATTTTATGTTACAGTTTATGAAATTGATACTTCTACAGGTAATTACCAAAAAGTAGGAAATAACGATATAAAAGCCGGGTATTCTCAAAATGATTTGAATGCTAAGGTTCAAACACTGAAAAAACAATATTCTAATGGACAATAATGTACAGGGACTTAGCAACAGGAATCTTCCAATAGATCAGGCAGTTCAATACCAGACAGAAAAACAAATGGGACAGATGATGCCATCTCTTGATCCTTTGACTGTTCCAAGAATACCTTCTGAGTTACCGATACCTGCACCATCTCAGTATACAGGAACTCAGTCTAGTTATAGTGTCCCATCCTTGTCTCAAGGTCCGTCTATACCAGGTGTATCAAATGATCCTGGTAAAAATATTGCAGATGCCTTTTCAAGTCTTCAAAACAAACAAAAGACAGCTCAAGACGAAACCTTTGGTTTTGCATCGGATATACCTAAGAGTGCTGCAAAAAGATATGATACATATTACCCTGGCTTAGATACTGAAGATATTGAAGCAAAGAAACAGGGTGCAATGCAAGTACTTGGCAAATCTCTTTATAATGCAGGAGTTAGTTTTAGTAAAACTTTTTTAGAAAGTACAGTTGGTACAATTGCAGGTGTGGGGTATGGTATAGGTAATTTAACTGGGCAAACTGATCAGGGTTTTACAGATAATCCTGTTGTACGTACTCTTTCAGCAATGGAAGATTGGAAATCACCTGTATACGAAACCAAAGAGAGAAAAGATGCTCCTTGGTATTCACCTACATATTGGTGGTCAGGAAATTCACTTAATAGTGCAATAGGTACATTTGGTGATCTTGCTGCATTTTGGCTTACAGGTAAAATACTTGCAGCACCTATAGCAGGTTTGTTAGGCAAGGGTGCATTATATGCAAGCGGTGCAGAGAAAGGTTTAAGTGAAGGTATATCAGCTATAGATAAAATGGGAATTGCTGAATACAATGAAGCTATCAGCAATTATTCTAAATTAGCTACTGGTCTTGAAGGAGATGCATTAAAACAAGCACATGCTGAATTATTGCAGCAACTAAATACTATAAAAAGTTCAGGTCTTGCAGATGCTCAAAAATGGGAAGCAGCAACTAAATCTCTTGCTGATATAACTGGAAAATATTCTACAGGTATAAAAGCAGCAAATTATACACAAAGTGTTGCTGCAGGTGTTATTACTAATCTTGGTATGGCACAAAGTTCAGGATATCAAACAATGACAGTATTTAAAGAAAAAATGCTGGATAATATTTACAAAGAAGGACGTGTACCTACTCCAGAGGAGGAAGCAAGAATAGATAGACTTGCTCATCAAGCTGGTAGCACAGATGCTTTTTTAATGGCACTTATGGGTGCAGCAACATTACACGGTATAACTAAGCAAACTTTATCTAAAATTGGTGGTAAAGAAGCAGGTGAATTACTTACTTCTAAAACAAGTAAAATTGTACGTGCAGCAGAAGATGCAGAGATTGAATTAGAAAGCGGTGAAAAGCTGAAGGTACCAAAATACGAAGAAGCTAAATATGTTGCTGATAAAAGTAAAGGTGCAATTAAAAACTTTACCGGTAAGACATGGTATTTGGCAAAACAAGCACCAAGTTTTATCCAAAAGAGAATTGACCTATGGCCTGGTATAGGAATGGTTGAATTTGGACTTGCTTCTAAAAGTGTTCAAAACTATTATGAAGCTAAATATAGAAAAGGTAAAGATCCTTTAAATGAAGGTTTCTTTGATGTTGATTGGTCATCAGTAGGTGAAAGTATTTTAAAAGCAGGAAAAGAAACAAGTGTTAAAGATTACATATCTGATGTTGTTCTTGGTTCAGTTACTGCAATACCATTTGAGTATGGTGCTAAATCTGGAGAACGTAAACAGGTAAAAGAAAACACACAGAAAGCTCTTGAAGCTTTAAATGACAGAAAAACATTTGAAATGCTTAGAGCCAATAGTGATATGGCAAAAAGGCATAGTGTTCTTTATGAACAAATGTTGGATGCTGTCAAAGCCGGGGATAAGGAAACAGAAAAAACTTTACAATCTCAGATAATTGAAAACTGGATATTTCCTAAAGTAAAATACGGACAGACCAAATTTTTAACGGATGAACTTAATAGTTATCAAGCATTAAGTAAAACACCTGAAGGAGTAAAAGAACTTCAACGTCAAGGTCTTATTCCTGAAGGGGACAAACTTACTGAGCTAGGAGATAACTTCCGTAAACATATTGATAAGATCAAAGATCGTGTAGAAAATACTAAAAAGTATTATGAAGCAATGACTTTGAAATATGGCGGTTACTTAAAAGGTGAGCACATTGAACAACTTGTCATGCTCTCTGGTGGCATAGATGATATCAATACTCGTATTAAAGAGTTAGGTGAAAAGATACAAAAGTCACCTATTGGTACAGATGCTGCTTTCATGAAAGAATACAGAAGTGTACTATCTGCATATGAACAAATTGCTGCATCATACAACAAAGAAAATACTGTTATAAAAGATGATGATGGCAAAGCAATTGGTTATATAGGTAGAGTATCTGATGAAAAAACAAAACAGTTTTTGGAAAGCATTGAAAGTAAAGTATCTACTTTAAATCCGGATCAAAAAATGGATCTGGTAAGAGATGTTGCTGATGTAATGAAACTGCAACTTCTCAAAAAAAGATACTTTAAGGAATATGAAGATATTCTAAAGAACCCTGCTAACTACGAAGATCGTGTACAAACTAATATTGTACCTCCTACTAATCAGGATGAAATCAAAGGTAACAAGATTGATGGCATCAAGGTAGGCAATAAAAGTGGTACAAGTATTTCATTTAAAGTAGGTGACCAATACTACACCAACAAAGAAGTTCAACCTGGAGATGGTGAGAAGTTTGTTCCTTTTCAAAAGTTTACCGTAGATGGTTTTACTCAAGATGAAACTACCGGCAAGAAAACTATCAAGATAACTGATGAGAAAGGTAATACCATGGATATATCTGAGGATGTATTCCGTAAGTATAAGGTCAATTCAGTAAAAGACCTGAATAAAGAAGGTAATGAGAATGCACTATTTTGGATGAATAATAGGGATAGTAAATTCATTTACAACTATGCTGATGAAAATGGTAATCTTCAATGGACAGAAGGTACTCTTCGTGAACATGATAGTGATAACCCTCATGAGTTTGAATTTGTACCGGATGATCCTGCAAAGAAACCTGTCAAGGTAGATAAAGATGCATTCAGAGAAAAAGTACTTGATGAAGAAGGTAAAGAAAGAGAAGAACCAAGACTTCAAAAGGTAGGTGACTACACGGCAGAGGACATGGAATGGTTAACTGCTCGTGAATCCAAATCAGAGCTGGAGTACAAGCAGGAAAAATTCATGAAGAAGGTCGAAGTGTTGTATGACCTTATGAAACAAAAGCAAGAGTATGCTTCTAAAATAGATGACGAAATAAAAACCACAAAAGATAAAATTAAAGCTGTTAAACAAGCTGTTAAAGATATAAAGACTTTAGCTCAAAAAAATCCTGATGGTAAAGTAAACCTTAATGGTACTCTTGCAACAATTGAGGAAGCAATGTCTGAAATGAAGAATATTGCTAAGAACAATAAAGAGTACATCAAAAAGCTTTCTTCAGAAAAGCGTAAAGTAATAGATCAAATAGAAGACATTGAGTCACTACTCAAGGCCCGTAATATGGGTACAACTATGGGTAGAACCTTTATTGAAGAAATGAAATCAATAAAGGATCAGTTGCAAAAAATAGTTGATAGTTCTACCGATCAAATAAAAAAGCTTACTGACTATGTTAAAGGTGCAAGTTCTGCTAATTTAAAACTGGTAAGTGCAGCAAAGAAAATAGCAAGAGAGCTTTTGAAAGAGAGAGGTTTAGATCCAATGGATATAGACAATCTCGAAAGGTTTATTGAAAGGGAATATCCTGACCTTGATGCAAGTAGTTATGGTGGAGAAATGCCGGACTACAAAGAGGACATTAAGATGTTGAAGAGCATCCTTAAAGAAAGGAAAGACCTTAATGGTAAACTTGCCAGTGAGATAGATAGCATTGAAAGCGAAATTGAGAATCTTGAGAAGGATAGAGATTCTGCTCAAAAGCAACTTGATCTTACCAATGATATAATCAATGAGTTCAATGAGCAACTTAAACGAGCAGAGGCAAGGCAAAAACTTGAAGAAAAATTACGAGACCCGGCTTATACCAAAAAGCTAAGTGAACTACAACGAGAGTTTAATAGTTCGTATGGAGGTATATCATTTGATGACTTTCAAACAGAAGTACCTGAAATAGTTACACCAAATGCAGAGTTAGCTTTAGCTCTTAAAAAAGGTGTCACTCCTGCTATCGAACAAAGAGGTGAAGGCTGGACAGGCGGTGCCGGAGAATTTAAAGATGCAGATGGACATAGTTGGGTAGATCGCCACAATATCTTTATTAACAATAGAGATATGGATTTTCCTATACCTCAAGGTGAGAAGAGATCAGACTATGCAACTGAGCCCCAGTTTCTTAAATTCATAACTGTTTCAAGACAAAACCAACATCATTATTTTGGTAAGGATACTTCATTTATTGAAGATGTTTACACTAAATCAAATGGTGAAAAAGTTGACAACACTAAAGATACTGATAAGGCTACTGTTGCAATGATTGTTGTATATGGTACACCTGATGGTTATAGATTTGTTGATAAGAACGGTAAGCTACTTGGTAAGGTATCTGATGGCAATGCCGATCCTAAGCAATTAGTATTCTCAAGAATGGAAACAACTCTTGAGACAAGAGATCCTGATGAATTAGGAAAGAGGTATCAAAAATCACATTTACCTGTAGCTATCCAGAATATGGACAAAAAAGCACAGGCAGATTACATTCTCAAAACTGTAGAGCTTGCTTCACAAAGAAGAAAGGCTATTGTTGAGAATACTTCACCATCTGATAAATTTGCTTTTAGTTTTTCTATTGGTATAGATAACTATGAAAGAAATTCTGCAGGAAAGATTATCCCCCAGGATAATGCTATATCTACTACAGGATTTATTTCTGAAGATAAGATTGGTACTGGTGTTCTTAAACTTACAACTATTAAAGGTGAAAGCGGAACAGGTCAGATTACATTAGCAAATGGTAGAGTAGTTGATGTAAAAGTAGGTATACCGGTAGTTGTAAATGGTGATACTCTTACAGGAGTAAGAACCAGTAAGATACACAAGAGTGTAGCAGAAGGTGGTAAAGGTGATGAAAGTTTTGTTAATCATCTTTATGAGGTAATTGAAGGCATGGCATTTAGTCGTGCTCAAAGTCCTGATGCAAAAGTTAACAGTACTTTGGAAAATTACATAAAAGGTGTTCTTTTCTTTAGTAGTGAGAAAGGTGAAGATGGTAACATATCAAAGAATCAAATTCACTTTGACCCAGATGGTGATCTTACTTTTATGTTGAATGGTAAGAAGGTTTCAATGGCCTTTACACCGGATACTATTCAGGCAAATGCTGACATTATCAAAGAATGGTTAATGCAATCATTCCATGCTATTGATAAAAAGGCATTGGATAGTAAAGCTGCTTTTATAGAAGTAACAAAAGTAAAATATGAGAATGGTAAGTTTGTTGAACCAGAAGTAACAAAATGGTCTACATATGAAGAGTACCTTCTTTCTGCAAAAACACCTGATGGTAAAGACAGGTTATTTGTACCACTTACAACCAATATTGTAAAGTACAATGAGAATAAACCATGGGAAGGTGCTAAGAAAGGAAGGTATATGATTCCTATGAATAGTGCACCAAATGATTACTTCTCTTCTGCCTATGAGCCAGGTATGCCTACAGAAGCACAACCTTCTACTGCAGGTAAAAAACCAAGTGCACCTGAAGCAGAGAAAGAAGTACCTACAGAAGTAATAAAATTTGCCAGCATTGATGTAACGCTTGATGGTAAAACAGAATCAGTATTTACTGGTAATAGACCCGATACAGGTGAATGGTCATTTACGTTTACAGCTTCTCGTAAACCAGATGGTTCAATTGAAGTAAATGAAATAAATCGTAGTGAATCAATAAGTGATGCTCAGGCAGAAAAACTGAAAGAGAATATAAAGGTAAATCTTGAATCAGCAAAAAAACCTGAACCTGCTGCTCCATCAACTCCACCTCCTGCACCTAAAACAAAAACACAGGGTACATCAGGAAAGGTAGAAATAAAAGGTGCTAAGTCTCCTTCAATAACTATTGAAGATGGTAGAGTAGTATTTGAACCATTTCAGGAAAAAGTTATAGGTGGTGGTGAATATCAAAGGAAACCTATATTACATTTTACTTTTGATGAAACTAAACCAGAAGATCAGCAAATTGGTTTTACAAAAGGTGAATACATAGATGAGCTTGATAATGTAAACCTTAAAGACTTTTTTTCTGAGATAGAACTCCAAGGAAAAGAAAATAGGGATGCAATAGGTAATGCTATCCGTGAGTTCTATAAAAAACCTGAAGCTGAGGAAGTAAAAACTGAAGAAGTAAAAGAAACAAAAGAAGAAGTTCCTTCATTTGAAGAACAGCAAGAACAAAATAAAAATAGTAAAAATACATTTGATCAAAACCTTGATGATGCTGAAGTAGGTGAAGACTTGATGCAAGTTGTTTCTTTCGATGAACTTCCTTCTCCAGGTAATCGTGAAATGGAGAAGTCATGGATAGAAGCTAATCTTGGCAATATAAACTATGATCTTGATATTCCTGAGATAATTAAAACAGGTAGTGGAATATTTGCATTTGGTATGTACAAAGACCATTACATTGCTGTTTATAAAGGTGCTCCTGAAGGTACAGGTATACATGAAGTCTATCACTTTGTAGAGGATTCATTCCTTAAACCTAAAGAGATAAAAGCACTCCGTGATGAGTTCAGAGCAAGAAAAGGTAGTTTTTACGATAGAAATTCACGTAGATATATTCCATATGATAAAGCTACTGAAAGACAGATAAGAGAAAGACTTGCTGAAGAACTTAGACAGTATGTTCTTGACAATCCTAACTTCAAGAAACCATCAAAGATTACAAACTGGTTCAGAAGGTTTGTAAACTTTATGAAGCACTTTGTATTTGGTAATCCAACTACTGTAAAAGAGGTATTCAAAAAGATAAATTCCGGTTACTATTATGATAGTAAACTTGTAAAGAAGCCTCGTGTAAGCGAAGCTGATTACATGGAAATAAATTCTGAGTTTACACCAGAAGATAAGAAAGGTGTGCTTGATCACGTTACAGCTACTATGTTTGACTATATTAAGTCATTACCCGGTGGTGCTGTTCGTATGATTGATGACATGACAGAAAAGGATATACTGGAACCTGCTTACAGAATAGTAAGTGATTACTTTGAAAATCCTAAAGCAAGTAGAAATATTTATGGTACAACAAAAGCTAAGTTGTTGTCTATTGATCCTAACCTATCTGCTGAACAAAAAGCACTTCACGAAACTGCCATAAAAGAACAAGCATTCAGGGCAACTGAACTTTGGAAAATGGTAAAGAACGAAGATGGTACAGGTTTTAGTGATCCTTTCATGAAAGAGCTGAAATCATTTGTTAGGAAATTTGGTGTTGTTTTTGACCCAACAACTAATCCTCGTCTGGTACATAATGAAGAGCTTGCTAAAGCAGAAGATGAGGCACATGTTGAACAAGGTAAAGAAACGGAAGATAGAGATAGAGGCTACGAAAGTGATAGCCTTTACATAGATGCAACAAAGAACGCACCGCTTGAAGTCAAGATTGCCTTTAACACTCTGATCAAGGTGGACCCTAAAGCAATCAATCCAAACCTTGATGCGGAATATGCAGATGGTACAGTATTGAAACCAGCAAAGTCAGCATTATCAAGTTTCCAAGGATATCAGTTTGTAGATAGTCCATCTAAGTATATCTACAATGTACTTGAGGAAATGAATGGCGTTACTGATCCTAATGAGATAAAGAGGAGATTGTATGAAATGGCCAAGAAAGATCCAGTTTTAGTTAGGTTGTACAATGATGTATACAAAAATACATCTGAGCAAAATGACTGGAACATGAGGATAGCATTTACTCAGTTTGTATCTAAGACCAAGCCTAATTTTGAGTATGTTGCAAATAACGAGGAGAGCAGATTGACTATAAAATCTTCTAACCTTGACAGTGCTGCAGGTATCATAATGAAGAATTGGGAAAATGAACTGAGAGGTGATACTACAGGTATAACACTTGCTGAGAAAGGTCAACCATATAGATTAAAAATAAAGGATAATAATGGTAGGGTAACTCTTATTACTCCTACTGATGCCAATCAAACAATTGCGTTCCTGAAACAAATCAAGTTTCCGGTTACTGATACAACTATGAATAAACTCTCACCTAAGAATCAAGGAGAGTTGATAAAGAATGCCGGTGATCTGCATAAACTACTTTTATCACAGGAAGGTAATACTCGTGTAATTGGTACAAAAGCAACTGATGCAAAAGCAATAAGGAATATTGCCAGGTTACTTGCTAAGACTGATATAGGTGTAAATGTATCTACTCATCAGAATATGGATAATAATAAAGTGCAGAACTTTAGTTTGCATAATGTTATTACCAGAGAGATGGGTAAGATCAATAGTGCCAGGACCCTTTCTCAGCTTACTGAAACTGTACCAAGATTTGCAGTAGATGAAGCAACAGGTGAGTTCTTAGATGCTAATATCAGACATTCTGTAATCTTGAAAAAGAATAGTGTACTGTTTGATAAAAGTGGCAATAAGAAAACAGATGTTGATGGTTTACCGTACACCTTGAGGGAAACAGTATTTGAAGGTTTACATGATGAAGATGCTGACTTCAAACCAAAGAAGTCAATGGCTAAGATGAACAATACTCTTAGATTCCTTACTATGCTTGCTCACGGTATAGGAAGAGATGGCTATGCATCATATCCTAACTTTATACCTGCCAGTGCCAAGACTGAAAGAGGTACAGCAATGCCATATTACATTACACCTACAGAATACTTGAGCCCAACTGTAAGAAAAGAAGTTGTCAAGGATATTGTTCTTGATTACCTTAAAGATGAAATCAATGTAATAAAAGAAAACCTCTCAGGCAAAAGGGTAATTATGTCCGGCTCACGAGAGTTTGAAAACTATAAGAGGCTGCAGATATTCAAAGACCTTTTTATGAATAAAGAGGTTGATGAAGAAACAGGTAAGATTACCTATAGTCCAAATAGGGAGCTTGTAGAAATTATTACAGAACATGCTCAAGGCAAAGGTGAGTACAAAGATCTCAGTACAAATGAGTTTGTCAATAAGATAGCGAATAGGGTATACGATGCTGTAGAAAATACATTTGAGAGAGATATTCAACAAGAAGTTGATAAACTTGAGGATGATAATATTGTTAGAGCATATCGTGACACAAATGGTACTATTAACGGTTACAAGTTCTTTGGTCTGAACTCTGAAGCACTTCGGGTTTTAAGTATTACAGGTAAAAAGTATTCACTGGATTCAGTAAAAGATATTTTGAGATTTAGATATCTGAATCAGTTTGTTCATCTTAATGAGATGAGAAAGCTGTTTTATGGACCATATGCTGATGTACCGGATCTGACAAAGAGAGATAAACTCATGGAATCAGGTACACTTAATACCTACACTAATGATGAGCAGTTCAATACATGGCATACCCAAAATGCAAACAAAATTGGGGATGTAATGTTGAAGACAGACAATCCTTTCTTCCATCAGTATAAGGATAATTTTAATCAGTTAACCTTTGCTGAAATTAAGAGCTATTCAAATACTCAGGACGAAGTATCAAATAGCTACAAGTCAATGGATGAGATGGATGCTCAAGGTATTATACTTGATAGATACCATAAAGAGTTTAAGATAAGGTCTGGTGAAAGATGGAGTTCAGATGATCAACGTCAGCATGATTATGACATTGCATCTGCAGCACTTGCTTTAGCAGAAAGAAATAAACAAAAAGGTATGCCAGCAGGTATTGATGCCGATACTCTGAAAAAACTACAAGAGATTGTCGATGCAGGTAATCCTCATATAGATGGTACTGGTACACCGTTGAAACCATTGGGAGCTGGTATGGCAAACATAGGAGGCCAGGCTGTACCGTTTTCTGACAAGACATCTATAATCAGGTTGACTTACCCAATTGCAAAAGAAAGAGGATTGGAAGATCTTTATTGGTTTATGCATGAGAATGATATAGCCATGGTGGGTCCTAAATCTTGGAGCAAGTACGGTAGACCGTCTCTGACTACTATTGCCGATGTAAAAGAAGGAGAACCATTAACTGAAAAGTTACCTGAATTATACAAGATGGAAGGTGACAAAGTTCGTTTTGGTTTAAGTGATCTTACCGATGCACAGTTAGATAGAGTTAAACTTAATGTTCCATGGGAAGCATTTAACAAGATTGTAGAAACAGCTAAACATGGAGATGGTGTAGGTCGTGGTACTCAGACAGTTAGTTTGGCAACTGTTAATACACATACTGCAGGTTTACCATTAGATTTCTATAATCCTGCAACAGAAGACCTTTATGAAAAACAGCAGGAGTGGAAACAACTTTCTGAAAAGGAAAGAATGGAAAAATCTGACTACTATCGTCTGAGAAAAGAACATGATGATATCCTGGTAGAAAGATCAAGAAGAGGTTATGATGACTCTATGCATAAACTTGGTGTTGTTGAAAACAAAGATGGTTCTTTTACTTTTGACAATCCTGCAAGGTTTATATCTTTCTTGGAAGATCAGGTTACAAGACAATCTTTGCCCGAGAACCTGAAAAAAGTATTGAAGTATCAATATGATCCAGTTACCGGCAGAGATGTACTTGTTACACCTATAGAAGCAATGGCTGATTACAAAGACCTTTCAAATATGATTTGGTCAGTAATACATAAAAATGTACTTACTCCAAAGATGAATGGTACAGCTAACATACTTGTATCAAGCACTGGTTTTGAAAAGAAAGGTTTAAGAGTTGTTACTAATAAAGATGGTAAGAAATTCCTTTCATCTGGTACTCTTAAATTCTATCTACCTGGAGAGGTGAACAAAGAAACTGGTAAAAAGATGAAGACCTCTGAGATGGAAGTTTATGCTCCTAACTTTATGTTGAAGAAACTTAAAGATTGGGCAAATAAATCAGGTTCTGAAGTAATCAATGACAAACAATTGTTTGAGCACTTAAATACCCCAGAGGGTCAAAAGCTACTTAGGGCCATTGGTTACCGTATTCCTACTCAAGGTCTGAACTCAATAGATGCTATTAAGATCAAAGCATGGGATGAAGAAAAGGGTATTTACTTTATGCCGGCTGAGATGGGTAATTCTGTCATAGTACCATCTGAAATCGTTACTAAGGTAGGTGCTGACTTTGACGTGGATAAAATGTTTACCTACCATACTAACTTTTATATTGATAGTAAAGGTTATCCAAGAGCATATGACTTCCTTACTGATGCAAATTCTACTCCTGAGCAAAGATATATTCGTTACATAAGTAGGCATAATAAGAATGCCGGCGATATGAAGGCCAAGAAAGAAGAGTCAGATGAGTACATGGAAATGCAATCTAAGATTGATGCCATGTATGAACAGCGTGAGGAATCTGTAGGTGAACTGGTATCAGCTAAAGAATCAAGATCTGCTCTGAATAAAAAACTTAATGATATTAAAACTAACAGTAAAGATATTTATGAAGAAGGTTATCATATTTTCAAAACTTTACCTATATCAATGAGACAAACTTACTTCAAGTATGAAGATAAGTTTAAAGATGAGGCAGAGGCATCTGGCCTTGTAAAGCTTCAGCTATATAATCAACTGCATCAAGGTATGATTGAAGCAGTAGATGAAATGATTGGCCAAGGATTTACTGATCAATCTTTTGATTATAGATACTACGATAAGAAGAAAAAAACTCATGTAACATCAGAAGAGATAGTTGACCTGAAAGATCTCAGAACTATCCTTGAATCACTGAAGAAAAATTCAAGTGAAACATTGCGTTACAATAATGTAAAAGAGTTGGCATCTGAAGAGCTTTCTACCGTGAGGAATGCTATAAAAGAGGACATGATTGATAAACTGAAAGGTATCAAATCAGAACTTGATATAGTAAAAGAAGCACAACGTAAATGGATGCTTGAGGCATCTAAGCAAATTGCAGAAGCAAGAGGTATAGAAGGTTTTGATGAGTTCAGAAATATGGACTTAATCAAACAGAATAGTACAGAAGCAGTTGAAAATAAGTACTATGATACTTTGAATGAGATACTATTGCATCCAGGTAACTACGAACAGCTTGTTACACCTAACTCTGTAGAAGAGTTAACCGGTATACTGGATGAAATGGATAATCAATTGAAGCAGTTTACTTTTGATAAAGACAGAGATGCTAAAGACGTAAACTTTAGTAACTCACTAAAACCATTGTACATAAATGAAGTAAGGCAACAGCTTAGAGATGCTACTGACCAATCTATAGGTATTGCTGCTCAGAATAATACTTTGCATTCACAATCACAATTGTCTTACATTCCTCTTCAGGATAACTACACAATAAAAGATCCTCAGCAAAGAGCTGATATTGGATTAAACCCTGCTGAAGTAACACCAGGTAAGAATATTCCAATATGGTTACCTCATACAGAAATAACATATAAAGGTGAGAAAGTCACAATACTTTCAGGTTATAAAAATGCTGGTGGTAACTTGATATCTGACTTTATATCTCAGGTAATTAATGGTGCAGTGGATGCAGATAAGAGAAACTGGTTGATTGAATTATTGAGAAATAAATCAGCTCTTGATACATTCCTGTTTGTAGGTAGACTTGGTGTTGATCCTAAGCACCTGTCTTATTTCATGAGACAACCTATTATTCAAGAATACATCAAACGTGAAAGTATAATAAGGGAAACAAGGTCAATTACTGATGCTCCTTGGACAGATCCAAAAGCAATAAGGTCTTCTGTAAGGTGGTCTACATTCCCTCTTGTAGAAGAAGGTAAAAGACTTGCTGAAAAAACAACTCCTCGTACAACTGATTTTACAATAGAAGAGTTGAAGTCAGGTTGGTTAGAAGTAGAAGGTAAAGGTAAGAAGATGAATCAGCTTACTCCTGAAGAAAGAAATTTCCAACGTCAAGTATTGGATGAATACTTTAAATATGTTGCTCTAAAAGATCATGCATTTAAAAGTCAGCAGTCTAACTTGATAATTAATATGCCAAGAGCAAGTGAAGCTGCTATTAATCTGAAATCAAAACAGATTGATAATGCAAGAAACAATTCAGTTTTTGGTACCGATCAGGAAACTGTTCATGGTAGAGTATTTGAGTATTTGAAGAAAGCAGATGATGCTTATTCTTCTATTGCATCTATTACAAAACACAATGCTCTTGCTGAAGTTAAAAATGTATTTTCAGATAATGAGAAGTATATAGATGCCGGTACAAGAATTGATATCTACAACAGGGCAACAATGTCAGTACTTGATTATGCTGCTCAAGTTTTGCCTGGTAAGGATAATAGAAAAATAAATCAAGATATTCGTAAACTACTTATTGAAATCGGTAGAGATAGAAACGGTAATCCTATTAATATAGTAGATGAATTATCTGCAGCAAAAGCATCAGCAAAAGGTGATTTGAATAATACATTAGGTATAATTCTTTCTACTCTTACTCCTAACAGGAGATTTAGACCAGAAGATCATAAAAATCTTGCTATGGCTAAACGTCCTGAGTCTGCAATTGAAGCAGATATTATAACTGATGCTTTTAGAAGATTGAGAGATAATCCAATTACTAATGAGCTGTATGAGAAATTATTTAATGCTGGTATACTTCAATATGGTACAAGGCCAACAAAAGAATCTTATTATAGGTATCTTCCAAGTGAAGATGTAGTAAAATTTATGAAGCCGATTGTTGACAAAATGCTGGATGGCTCCAATGCTAAAATAATGGAGGCCTTCAAAAATTACAAAGCATTTTATAGGAACAATTACTATGATGATACTATTGTACCAAAAATGAGAAGTTCAAAAACAGAAGACGGTAGAAAGTATTATGATTACTATTACGGTACATCAGGTATGAAGTCTTATTGGGAAAGAATAGCTCCTGAATTAAAGGCAAAAGGTTTAATGAAACCTAAAATGGTTCTTTTGCATGAGATATATGATAAAGGAAGAGTAAGGTATCCTGTTATTAAATCTGTAGAAACTGCAATTAATAAAAATACAGGTAGACCGTACACAGGTTCTGAAATAGAAGCAATGATTGCAAAGGGTGATTACTCTTTCCAACAAGTATACCTGTTCCAAAAAGTAATGAATGGTACTGAACCATACTACCTTGAGGACTCAAAAGGTATGAAAAGTTATGTCTACAAGCAGATTAATGCGTGGGGTGATGGCAACAATGTTCAAGAGTATTATGATAAAATAGATACCGATAACAATATTGGTTTCTCTCAGCTTGATAAGCATTTAAAAGTTCCTGAGTTAAGTGATATTGACATTGTTAATATCCAGGAAACAGGTGAACCTTTACCTAAGTCGGATTACCAAGAAGTGTCGGATGGTTATTACGATAAAAGCAATAGCGACACCTCTCTGTCTCAAGGTGAAGATACTGTAGTTGCTACAAGAAATAATCTTCCTTTACCGGTTTCAGTAACTGATATGCCATCAAGTACACAAGAGCTTTTAAATAATCCAAAAGCTACTGTACAAGATGTCAAGGAAGAAATTGGTTGGTTAGCTTATCAATTTGGAGTAGAGTTATCAGATAAGCAAGTAGAAGATATTAAAAAGACCATTGACTATTTACAAAAAGAGTTTGGTTTAGTTGACCTTGAAAAGGAGAAAAAAGCAATGCAGGATTTGCAGAATCAGATAGATAAAACATCTGAAGAAGAAACAAAATCTATTGAAAGTACAACAGGTAAACAATACACTTTACCCGATGGAAGAACTATTCAATTTACAAATGAGCAGTATGATGCTTTGCAAAATATGAAAAGCTTCCATAGTGACCCAAATAAAACTACATTTACTCTTTCAGGATTTGCTGGTACAGGTAAGACAACAATCATCAAAGCATTTATTGATGAACTTGAAGAAAAGTCAGCAGGAAAAATTCGTATAGGTGTAACTGCACCTACTCATAAAGCAGTAAAAGTAATATCTGGAACTACTCAAAAACAAGGATTTACAGTTCATAAATTACTTGGACTAAGACCTAATATAGATATTGAAAAAGTATCTCAAGGTGATTTGGAATTTGATCCTAAAAATCCACCACTAATGCCAAATTATGAAGGTGGTTATGTAATTGTTGATGAAGCCTCAATGCTTAACAAAGTTATTAGTGGAAGAATAAAAGAACTTGCTACAAGGTATAATGTCAAGTTACTATTCATGGGTGATCCTGCTCAGTTGCCACCAATAGGTGAAATGTTATCTACAGTATTTGATTCAAATTCTGTAGACTCAATAAATTATCTTACTGAGGTAAAAAGACAAGAAAAAGATAATCCTGTAATGAGTATTTATGATGATATTCGTAATAACCTTTCATCTAAAGAAGATGTGTTCTCACATCAAACTGCAGTTAAGCAAGATGGTAAAGGTATTGAGTTTACAGCAAGTCCTGTAAAATTTGAATCTGATATGATAGAAGCTTTCAAATCAGAAAGATTTAAAAAATACATGGATATAAAAGCACTTGCTTTTAGGAATGAAAGAGTAATGGAATTAAATAAGCTTGTACGCAATGCTCTCTTTGGTGAGAAAGCACCAATGATTGTAGAAGGTGATTTACTTACTTCATATGAAACTATAGCAAAGCCTCGTAGAAAAAATATTGTAGATAACTCTCAGGATTATAAAGTACTTCAGTCAAATCTTATAAATAGAGATGGTATGAAAGTACATGAGGTTTCAATGAAAGAAACTGATAGTAATTACAATACAAAAATATACATCCTTAACAACGATGCTGAATCAATAGACCGGTATCTTGAAATGGCAAAAGAATTATGGGATGATTATGAAAAAACAAAGAGTGGTGGTATGTACGCAAGGTATAAGGATTTCCTTAATTCATACATGAGTACACAAGCTCTTTCTTTCAAAAGTTCTACAAATAGATCTGTTCATATCAAGAAGTCTATAGATTACGGGTATGCAATGACTGTACATAAATCACAAGGTTCTACTTATCATAGTGTTTTTGTAGATGAGAATGATATAGATAGATCTCGTCAGATACCACCTTCTCCAGGTCAGAATCCATTAGAGAATTTTATTCTTGCCAACAAGCTTAAATATGTTGCTTTTTCAAGACCTACTGACAAAGTAGTTAGTTTTACTTATAAAGCTGGTGAAGGATCAAAAGCTCCTAAAGTGGAGAAAAAGGTAACTAATATTAGTGTACCGGAAGCATATGAAAGAATGATTGTGGAAGGTAAAGCTAATTCACTGATTGTTCCTGATGCAAACAAAATTGACATAGGTATAGAGCAAGGTATGTCAGGTACTCAAAAGTTTGGAGGAAAAGATTTTACTATAACCAATAAAGGTAAGCTCAGTGTTGATGAAGCAGGTGGTAAAGAAGCAATGCTAAAAGCAAGAGGTGCATCCAGTATGGAAGATATTAAAGCACCTGTAGTAAGGGATTGGTTTGAAGGTAAAGGCAAGCTTTGGGTTTACGATATCAAACCTTCTGAAGGAGCAAAAGAAATCAAAGAAAACTCTAAAGAAGAAAATGATAAGTTACTGAATGATCTTCTTGGAGGTCCATGTAAAACAGGAATATGATACTACTAACTGCTCACACGGATGTTGTAAGACATGACATCCCACTTAGAAATGACAAAGGCATTATGGTCGGGTTACTTGATAACCTGGCCGGTGTCATTTGCATGTACAATACCATTTACTCTAATCCTTCGATTCAACATGCTCTTGCTCAAGGTGATATCAAAATCTTTCACAATAGACACGAAGAGTTTGCGTATGCTGTAGACTTTCCCGACCTTGATCCAGAGAAGGATTTTGTTATAAATGTTGACGTGTGTGCAGGTGAAAGATACAAAGACAAGGATGCTGGTATTGAGAACTTATATGGTAAAGGCATAGCTGACGTATTAAATGCTCTTGAATGGGAAGGATTTAAGTTCTACTTTTGTGAGTACACCGGAGACCCGGAAGAAGCTGACGAAATGGATCAGTGGGTTGAAAAGAAAATACCAGGTCTTTCTTTTATTATTCCTATTGATTGCCCGAATGATAACTGGCATGGTGAGGCCCAGCTTCCAATGGAAAGAATGACCAAAGCAATACTTATGTTACAAAGATTAATCTGTTATTTATTATAAAATGGCAAATACAAAAAACAAAACGATACTGGTCCACGATAGTGGTGCATTTTTTGAAATCGCCCTGGCACTTGCAGATCACTATAAGCAAGTGCTTTATTACGTACCATGGGAAAGCGGATTCCCAAGTCCTGATAAGGCTCGGGTAGGCACAGAATGGGTCAATGGTAAACAGCTTGATACATTTGATGGAAAAGCATTCAAACGTGTGCCGGAGTTTTTTGAGGCATTAAAAGAAGCAGATATTGTATTCTTTACCGATTGTTATAATGGTGACCTGATGGAACATCTCAGAGAGATGGGTTATCCTGTCTGTGGTTCTGGCCGGGGCCAAATCCTGGAACTTGACCGTTGGCTATGCAAGCAGACTTTCAAAGCTGCCGGCATGGATGTAAATCCAATGAAGCGAGTTACAGGAATGACAGCATTGCGGGAGTTGTTGAAGAAAGAGGAAGATCGTTATATTAAAATATCTCGATATAGGAAACTGGTTGAAACATTCCACCATGAGACCTACCAGCTCTCTGAGGCAATCCTTGACAAAATGCAGCACGAATTGGGCCCAATGGCAGAAACCATTGAGTTCATTATTGAAGAGCCAATTGAGGCCATTGTAGAGGAAGGAATCGACTGTTATACAGTTGATGGTAAATACCCAAAGAATACTTTGGCCGGCACTGAGGTAAAAGACCGAGCCTACTATGGTGAGATTATTGATTACAATAAACTCTCTCCGGGTATAATTCGTACTACGGATCAGATATCACCAATGCTGAAGAAGTATGGATATAAAGGATTTTTTTCAACTGAGGTTCGTACAACTAAGGACAAAGAGAATTATCTATCCGATATGACGTGTTTTTCTGATGATACTGAAGTACTTACTAAAAACGGTTGGAAGTTATTTAAAGACTGTTTACCAGATGACGAGTATTGCACTTTAAATATAAATACTGATACTATAGAGTATCAAAAATGCAATAATGCCATATCCTACCACTATAAAGGTAATATGATACAGCTATATAATAGTGGAAATACGTATAATCAACTAGTTACCCCTAATCACAACATTTTAAGATATGATAGACATAAAAAACGATTGTTTAAAGAAGAAGCTGGTAAATTAACAGATAAAGGATACATACCTAGAACAGCAAGTAACTGGAAAGGAAATGATCAGGAATTTTTTATACTGCCGGAGTATCACAAAGAATGGTATTCTTTTTATCCGCAAGTTTGCCACAAACCAGCCTTAAATATTAAAATGATAGATTGGGCATCTTTTTTAGGTTGGTTTTTATCTGAGGGGGCAATAGGACATGGTCATGTTACAATAACACAATTTAAAAGCCCTCAACGAGAAATAATAAAAGAACTTCTAAAGAAATTACCATTTAATTTTACTGAACATAGTAAAGGGTTCCAAATACAAAGTACACAATTGCTTAAATATTTAAAAAAATATGGTAAATGTAACCAAAAGTATGTTCCTGATTATATTAAAAACTCATCTAAGGAAGTTATAGAAGCTTTTTTGAATGCCTATAGATTAGGAGACGGTACTACAGAATATGGAAAAAATAAAGAACTATTACATAAAAGAATTTTTACAACCTCACATAAAATTGCAGATGATATTCAAGAGTGTTTGTTAAAAATAGGAAAAGTTGGAAATATATCAAAAATGAAGAATAATGGAAAAGGTTCTAAAATGTCTGTTAAAGGAAGCAATATTTATGAAAGAAACCATGATATAATAGTAATATCTGAAAATATATCACGAAAACACTATTGGTTTGAAACAGGTTCCAGAAAACTAGACTATATAAAAGAAGTACCCTATGATTCTAATGTTTATTGTGTTTCTGTACCCAATGAAATATTATATGTAAGAAGAGATGGTAAACCCACTTGGTCTGGAAACTGCAGGCTCCCAATGCCACCAAGTCCTCTGTACACAATCATGTTTGAGAATCTGGGTGAAATCATTTGGGGTATAGCTAATGGTGAGATTGTTGATATCAAACCAAAATACAAATGCGGTTTGTATGTTACACTGTATAGCGATTTCTTTGATAGTGACCACCAGCCGGTATGGTTTCCGAAAGAGTACCGGGATAATGTCAAGATATCTTACCCTATCAAGGTAGATGGTAAATATACCGCTATCAATATCAATGGCTTTCCTGAAGTAGGTAGCGTGGTTGTAGGCGGTAACTCTTTTGAAGAATGTTACAAGCTGATGGAAAAAATTGCCCCGGAAGTAAAAGGCTATGGACTCAAGATTGAAGTCAAAGATTGTGAAGTAGCTAAGGGTGAGTTTGATAAAATGATGGGTAAAAAATCATAATATGGCAAAATTAGCAACTGCTGCAGAAAATGCTTCCAGGTTTGTACCCACCTCGATGGAGAGTGAAGGTATGGGAAAGAAGTGGTTATTAAAGGAAATGATGCATACAGAGTATCTTTGTGTTGAACATCCGCATGTAGCACTCAAGTTTCTGCCTGGGGGAATCCTTCAGGTATTTGGTGAGCAGAAACAACCAATCATTCACCGATATTCTATTTCTCACCAGATTGATGAGGATGAATACTATATGGAGGTAATACCTAACCTGACTGATGAGCCAGGTAAACTGAAAATGGACATAATGAAGAATCATCTAACTTTGACTAATAAAAATGGTGAGGTCCTTCATCTGAATAAACTTAATTTAAGAGCTTACGACAACGCTAAATAATATGGCAATCTGGGGAGTAGACTGTAACCGGGTAAAAATGTCCGGTAAAATGATATCAGAAGTAGTTGCAGCAAATGGTAAAAAAAGCAAGCTTTACGATAATATTGTTGAGCATTTGTCTACAATGGACAAAGCTGATATAGATAATCTTAGAGAAACTTTCAGATCATGGGAAGGTAAAATTGTAGGTGATGTAGATAATAACCGACACCTTGCATTGGCACTTTATGCTAAAACGCACAGTACCAACTTTAAAGAATGGTTTGGCAATAGTAAAGTAGTAGATGAGAATGATGAACCATTAATGGTATATCATGGTAGTCCTAAGTCTTTTTCTGAATTTAAGTTACCAGATGGGTGGAAAGTACAAAGAGGTATATATTTTACAACTAATATTGAATTAGCAAAAGGTAGTGGAGGTTCTTCAAACTGGGATAAAGTATCAAATATTTATCCTGTTTTTTTAAGTCTTCAAAATCCAAGAATTGAAACACATCCTTATGAGGTTCATGAATTAGAAACTAAACAAAATTATTTAACTGGATTTGATTCTTTTATTTTAAATAATGAAAGAAGAAATATAAATTTTGAAGAAATTGTAGCGTTTGACCCCAATCAAATAAAATCACTTTTTAATGAAGGTGGTGCGGTTACTGAACAAAAGAAAGGTTCACCAGAAATAACTACTCAGTATGGTTATCAAAAACCAGTAGCTGACAATAAGATGTGGCCTGAGCAATATGAAGACTTTTCTCAGATACAAGACTTTACTGAAAGAAGAGAAGCTGTTAATAGAAGAGCTGCATACCTTGAGTCAAAGGGAGCAAAGGTTGAAAGAGGGAATCTTGGATTAAAACATTGGTCTGATCCTAAAAATATGTACTATCAAACTGGTAGTATTGATAGTTCTTTGGCATCTGATGTTACTGTTGATAAATGGAAAGACTGGTTTGAATCAAAAGGTATTGATTACGATACTCTAACCGGCAATCTCTTTGACGATCAAGGTAACCCTCTTGATGTAAACGAGACTGTCGATATTGCAAATAGAATAGTTCGTGTAGCTGCCGGCAAAGAAAATAGTGCTATTGGTGAAGCAGGTATGCACATTGTAACAAGCATCATCAAAAATGTCGAACCAAAATTGTTTAAAGAAATGATGAACAATATTGGTGACTATGAAATATTTCAAGATGTAGTAAAACAGTATAAAGATCTTAGAGCTTATCAAACAAAAGATGGTAAACCTAATATTGCTAAACTCAAAGAAGAAGCAATAGGTAAGGTTCTAAATGAGTATTATATACTTCAGGAAGAAGGTTTGTTATCAAGACCAGAGAATATTAAAAAAGTACAAGCAGTTCAATCTTGGTGGCAACGTATACTTACCAGGTTAAAAGACTGGTTTGTAGGCAACCCTTTTGAAAAAGCCGTAAAAGAATTTGACAAAGGTACTTATGATAAGAAAGATCCTATTCAATATGTAAACAAACTTCGTGACCTTGACACAGGGATGGAGTCTTACGATGAGTTCAGTAAAAATACTATTGATAACTATAAAGAAGCAATCAAAGGCTTACCTGATAAAAGTGTCATTGTTACTCACGGTACTGTAGTTTCATTGCTTAAATCTTGGAAAGAATCAGGTTATTCCGATAGTGTAGATGAATCAATGTTTAATGAGCAGAGGATCAACAATACTCATATTGAAGAAATTGATCACGATGGTAAGAAGATATATATTGTTCGTCATGGTGAATCTCAGGCAAATTTCAGAGGAGAGGAATCTGACAAAGAAACACCTCTTACAGAAAGAGGTATAATACAATCAATGAGTGTTGCGGAGTTATTGAAAGATAAAGATATCAACACTGTTGTAAGTACGGATACCAGTAGGACAAAAGAAACTGCCAATATCATCCGCAGAGAATTAGATATGGATTCTACCTTTTATCAAAAAACCGATGATGAAGAAGGTAAGAAACTTTATGACAAGTTTGAAGCACAAAATGATATCAGGTATGATGAAACTAATTCAATGTATCTGAAAAAGGGTATAGATAGTAAGGAAGTTAAACCTGAGACCAGAGTTACTCAAATAGCAAAGAAAGTTTATAGTGAAAGGTTTCCTGAGAAAAAGGAGACCAAAAAAGATATTACCGATAGAGAAACCGGTACACGTCTTCACTTTTACATGCATGATATATTCAAGCGAATAATTGATCCGGTTACAGGTAAAGTTAGAGATATTATATTACCTAAAACTATACGTACACAAGGTGAAGATGAGATATACAGCAAGCTTGAAACTTATCTGAAAACAAAAATTGATCAATATACAACTATGGACCCTGATTATAGATTTAGGGCCGAACAAATATTATACCTATCTGGTCAACGTCCAGGTAAAGGTGACATTGTTGGTACAGCCGATTTTATTGGTATCTCTTCTAAAGGTGCTGTACGTAATCTTGACTGGAAATTCATGAATGAAAAAGAATGGGATGATATATCAGCAGTTACTCAAAAAGCTCACAAAGTACAATTAGACCAGTATGGTAAAATAATGAGGCAATCTTATGGTGTAAAACAAATACTTGAGAGTAACACTGTTCCTATAAAAATTATTTATGGAATAGGGCCTGAGCAATATACTCTAAAAAATATAGTTGTAGGAGATCCAGACTACTCAAATATTAATGATAAGACTTTGCTCCCTGTAGTGTCGTCTCAAGTAGATATTGTTGATAAAGACGGCAATACTGACCTTAAAATAACATCACTTATGCGAAAACTAAACGATGTAGGTGAAAAGATTTATAACAAAAGGGGATCTGCAAGAGAAAGACGTGAACTTGATAAACAATACCAGGCTGTCAGTTATGCAATTAGAACTGCAATTCATGCAAAAAGTTACGATGCTATGGCTACTATTGGTTTGAATATAGTAAAGGCTCACATCAGAAATATACGAGAAGTAAAGGCATTCTTGGATAAAGCATCTGCATCTGGTGAAGATAGATTTAAAGATGCCACTGCTATTGCAAAGTATGTTGATAAGTTACTTGATGCCAAAGCAAGTCTTGATGTATTTAAAGACTTAAAAGTAATTATGGCTGATTACATGGAGCACCTTGAGCCAGAAGATAAGGAGCAACTTAATGAAATATTCCAAAGTATAGATAGTAATATCAAATATGCAGAGGATATGATGTACGATCCTTTGAGTAAAAAGGGTATACTTGATACTGCAGCAATGACAATAGGTGAGTTTGTAAACATCTTTAATATTCAGTCTTTAGACAAGCAACTTAATGTAATTGATAAGAATTTTCTTACTGCCGGATCAGCACCAATTAAGACAAGCCAGGCCTTCTATAAATATAAAAGTCGGGCAGAACATTTATTGTCAATGAGACAAGCAGAAGAAGCTAAAGTTCAAGATAAAATATCCAGAGATCTGACTGATTGGATGGGGGGTTCTTGGGATAACGAAAAACTTTTGAAATCTGTTTTCAAAGAAGGTAGAATAAGAGGAGGCTTGATTTCAAAATACTCAAAAGACTTTTATGAAGGTATTAGATCTGCTCAGGAAAATAATGACAAACAAAAACTTGCAGAGTTGATTGATACAGATGCATACATGGCTGATTATGAACAGGACCTGGAAAGATTCAAAGACTTTGCAGAAAAACAGGTTTATGATGCAGCAAGTCATAACGATGATCTTACCAAGAGAAAAGGTACACTTGATCAAGAGAGAAGAGAAAAAGCTATAGAAGGATTTAAAGATACCTACGATATCCGTAGATCAGTGTCTAAAAGGAATAATAGGTTGTATATGTATGCAACTGATGCTGCCTGGTCAAAGGAATATAAGTATATAAGTCAAAAGGGTAACGAGGCTCTTTTAAATTTCTATGATTATGTGACAAAGCTTAATTCAAAAGCACATAAAATAGGAATGTTTGGTGATTACTATCATAGTTTCTTCCCTCAAGTAAGGGCAAGAACACTTGAAAGAAAAGTTGAACTTACAGCAGAAGCAATGAAGGAAAATATACTTAGTTCCTTTGTTACTGAAATGGGAGAGATGAGATATAGAGATGAACTTACCGGAGAACTTGTAAGGTCAATAAGAGGTAGATACCTTCATGATCTTGGTGATGATAAACAAGTATCTACTGATGTAATGAAATCTCTTTCATTGTATGCAAGTGATGTTATTGCATTTGAAGAAAAAGATAAAATAGAAGCAATTGCAAAACTTCTGCTTGAGTATGAAAAGAACAAAAAGGTTCAGACTTATGATAAAGGTAGACTTGTAAAGAAAGAGACAGGTGAACTTATAGGAAGCGAGAATGTTATAAACTATGAGTATCTAAGAAACTATATCAATCATAGTGTATATGGAGAAAGAACTATAGGAGAAGAAAAAGGTTTTAAAACTACTATAGGTGGTGAGGAACAATTTGTTACATACAGAAAAATGACAGATACTGCTCTTAGATGGTTTAGTCTTAAAACACTTGGTTTTAATGTAAGCACAGGCATGTCAAACTTGTTTGGTGGTGCAGCTAACTCATTAATTAATTCAGGTAGAGATTTTACTGCAGTTGAATTTGGTGAAGCATATAAAACTATATTAAGTGCTAAACTTTTTCGTGGAGAAAAAGGCAAGAAGTTTCTTTCATTATATGAAAAGTTTGTTCCTTTTACAGAACAAGTATCAATACACCTTGGTAAACATGCATCAAAGAAACAGGTTCTTAACTGGTTATCAAGTGATGGTATTATGGTATTAATGAGAAAATCTGACGATCTTGTACAAATGGCAAACGCCAGTGTGTATTTTCAAAATACAATGATTGAAAATGGTAAGCTTATAAATATTAGGCAATATGTTAAAGATAAATATGATTATGCTAATCTTTACAAACTTCCTGAAACTGAAAGAAATAAAATTAGAGAAAACATTGAAGCTGAAGTAAAAGAACTTCAAAAGACACGTAATCTGTTCAACGATAAAAATATCAAATACAATGATGATAATCATGATATTGAATGGGGCGTTAAAGACCTTGATGAGACACAAGTAGATCTTCGTCAAAAAATACAGCAGCTTACGGTTGATTGTCTTGGTAACAGAACACCTGGAGAGGTTGCACAAATAAATATGTCCTTATTTGGTGGAGCTTTAACAACATTTCGTGGATGGATACCAAGACTTGTTGAAAAAAGATATGGAGGTTTTAAGTATCATGCCGGTGCAGGAACTTATGAAATCGGTAGAATGAGAATGCTTGGTGATGTATTATTTGATCATGCTCAAGGTAAATTAACTAATATAAAAAATAGTTTAGGTTATGGAGCATTTGGGGTAGGTGAATCAAGTATTGTAGATATTGCAAAACGACAATACCAAAGAAGGTTAGCACAAACTGCAGAAATAGAAGGTACAAGTGAAACAATGTTTTCTAAAACAGTTACTGAAGCAGAATTTGTAGATCAATATCTACATGGTGTAAAAGCACAAGTACGTGAGTTAATGGGAGCTATTGCATTAACTGCAGCATTTTATGTTGCACTATCTTATGCAAAATCATTGAAGAAAGATCAAGATAATTATGGTGAAATAGGAAGAGCTAAATATACAACCAAGTTACTTGATAAATTTTCAGATGAGCTTGGGTTCTTTTATAATTATAGTTCTTTTACCTCAATAATTGGAACTGGTTCATCTGGTGGTGGTCCTATACCTATACTTACAACATTGTCTGATTTAGGTAAGTTCTTAAAAGACAGTTACAATGAAACTTCATATCTCATCCAAGGTGATGAAGAAAAAGCTGCTGATGTACATCTTTTAAAGTATCCTATAAGCTGGACTCCTGTACTTAATCAATTCTCCCAAATGCTTGCAATGGGAAATGAAGAATGGAATGATTTCATTTATGGTAAAAAACACGGCACTAAAATGTTCTATGGTGTCAAATAACGGCATATAGAAATCGAATTATTTTAAATTACCTATTGTTTGCATCAAGGTAGCCATTACTTTTACACTGCGGTTACCTATTGAAGACGATAGTTTTCTTTACCTCTTAAAATGTTAAATTGTAT
>Ga0316220_1001279_pt1 | contig 28738 bp, 24 predicted proteins | sample TBH18005metaG_FD_203632 | JGI IMG/M metagenome (GOLD analysis project Ga0316220, IMG submission 203632) | Freshwater microbial communities from Trout Bog Lake, Wisconsin, USA - TBH18005 | ecosystem: Environmental > Aquatic > Freshwater > Lake > Hypolimnion/Profundal zone | place: USA: Wisconsin...
TACTGCATTGGCATCGGCAGTGGCTACTCCGTATAATGCCATTTTTTGTTGATCAAGGTTTACATCCAATTCGGGTTGACCAATATTATGTATCACTCCCAGATCTTCGATCCCTTTCACATCCCTGAGAATATTATATACGGAATCTACTTTCGCTTCCATATAATTCAAAGAATCTCCATAAATCTTTACGCAAATTGAACCTTTTACTCCCGATACAGCTTCTTCCACATTATCCATAATGGGTTGAGAGAAGTTTAGGTTGGCACCGGGTATACTGGACAGTTTTGCCGTCATCTGGTCAATCAACTCATCCTTTGTAATTTTAGGTTTCCATTCATCTTCAGGATATAACATCACCGAAAATTCATTATTGTAAAAGCCTGCCACATCTGTTCCATCATCCGGTCTGCCTGTTTGAGCAACGGTATATTTTACCTGTGGAAATGTCATCAGTATTTTCCTGATCTCAGTAGAAACACTCACAGATTTATCCAGGGAAATGCTATATGGAGTTTGTACCCTTAGCCAGATAGAGCCTTCGTTCAACTCAGGTAGGAATTCTGATCCCAGGTATTTAAAAGAATACAAACCGGCCACCATTACCACGAGTGCCAGCGGCACCACCAGTTTTCTTCTTTTGAATGCGTTTGTAAATCCTTTCAGCATAAAACCCGTCAGGTGATGCACAAAGGGGTTATGTTTTTCATGTACATTCTTCTTTAATAACATGCTGATCAGTACCGGCACCAGGGTAAGGGTAGTAATCAAAGCACCCAATAAGGCAAAACCCAATGTATAGGCGAGTGGTGAGAACATTTTGCCTTCTACTTTTTCAAAGGCAAAAATGGGTAGCAGGCCCGTGATGATAATCACTTTTGCGAAGAAGATGGCTTTACCCAATTGGGCTCCGTTCTTTTTAATCAATCCCAGTTTGGCCACTTTATTAAATCGTTCCATCCCCATTTCCATGGCCCGGTGATCGAGTATTACAAACATACCTTCTACCATTACTACGGCCCCATCAATAATGATCCCGAAATCCACTGCACCCAGCGATAATAAATTGGCTGACATGCCCATTAGGTGAAGACATATAAACGCGAAAAGAAGTGCCATCGGAATAATCAGCGAAACAATCAAGGTAGTACGCCAATTGAACATAAACAGGGATACGAGCAGGGTTACCAGCAATATCCCTTCTACCAGGTTATGCAGTACGGTATGCGTTGCAAAATCTATGAGATCAGATCTATCGTAATACGGTACAATTTTAGTATCCTCCGGCAGAATGCTATTATTGAGTTTATCCACCCTCGCTTTAATGGCATTGACCACTTTGGTAGGATTTTCTCCTTTACGCATCACGATGATGGCTTCAACTGCATCGGGTTCATCGGTTACCACACGGTTGCCTTTTGCATCAGGTAATCCATCCGCTCTGGCTACCCATCCTAATCTGGGTAGATTGGAAATTTCTACCTGCGCTACATCTTTTACCAATACAGGCACGCCATTATTGTTAAGAATAATGATGTTCTTGATCTCATTAATATCATTTAATAACCCAATGCCTCTTACCACAAAAGCCTGGTTATTCTGGATAATCATATCACCCCCGATGTTGATATTTGTTTTTTGTACCGCCGTAAAAACATCTAAAGGGGTAATACCAATAGAAGTTAATTTCTCGGGGTCTACCCGTATTTCATAGGTTTTCGTCTTGCCTCCAAAACTGGTAATATCACCCACTCCCGGTACCGATCTCAACTGACGATCAATTACCCAGTCCTGCATGGTTTTTAATTCCCGTACATCCCTTACTTTACTACGCAAAGTGTACCTAAAAATTTCACCGGTTGGTCCGGTAGGGGGCTGCACTGCGGGAACAACGGAAGGAGGGAGGGATGCATTTCCCAACAGGTTCATTACCTGTTGACGAGCCTGCGGATCTTTTACATCATCATCAAAGATGAGTTTTACATAGGATAGACCGAAAATAGTAGTAGAACGTAAACTCACTTTTTGCTGAACCGGGTTCATTGCGATCTCAATAGGGATCGTAACAAATTTTTCCACTTCTTCTGCGCTTCTTCCAGGCCATTGGGTAATAATGCTGATCTCAGTATTGGTTACATCCGGAAATGCCTCGATTGGCATACTTTTAAAAGTTAGAATACCTGTAACCAGCACTGCCAGGGAGGCGAATAAAACGAAGAATTTATTTTTCAGTGAAAATGCTATAATGCTTTTTAGTACCTTGATCATTGTCTAAAATTTTAAAGAGTACAATTAATTATTCAAAGCATCATAAATAAGGATTGCTTCTGAGCCCACGATTCTATCGCCTTTGACAACTCCATCCGATAAATAGGCTTTGTCGCCCAGCGTATTTAGCACCTGAACATGTGTTATATCAGCTTCGCCTTTTCCTTTATATTTAAGAACGAAGTACTGGCTATGATCAAATATCAGGGCCTTTGAAGAAATACAAATAGCGTTGGTATTTTGCTGATTGGTTACCACTACTCTTGTAAACATCTGAGGTTTTAAAGCATAATCGTTATTGGATAAAACAATCCTCACTTTCATTACTTTATTTGAGGGATCCAGCACATTTAAAATCTTATCTATCTTACCTGTAAATATCCTGTCAGGATAGGAAACAGTAGTAATGGTTACCGGATCGCCCATATGCACTTTACTGATGTTGGATTCATAGACATTTGCCTGTATCCAAACATTTTTCAGGTCAGAAATCGTAAAAAGGCTTGCACCATTATCTGCACGGATTGCCGTATTATTGGTGATATTTTTTTGTACAATAAAACCACTGATTGGTGCCTTGATTACATAATCGCCCTGTGTATTATTCCCATTTATTTTCAGCACCCTTTTCACCATTTCCAGTTGAGCAACTGCCTGGTCGTAATTGGATTGCGCTGAAGTAACATCCAGTTGTGATGCCAGTCCGCTGGAAAACAAATCTTTCTGCGCCTCCAGGTTTTTCTTGGCTACCCTGAGATTGGTTTCTGCATTTACCAGGTTACTGCTATAGCTTGCCATCTCACTACTTTTTACAACAGCCAATACCTGTCCGGCGGTAACATGGTCCCCTAACTGTACTTTCACATCTTCAATATTACCACTTACCAAGGGGTAAATATTTACCTGGTTATCCTGATTAAAATCAACACTACCGGTTAAGGTAATGGCATCTACCAAGGGGCATTCCTTAACGGTATCAATTACCATTTTTTTCAATATAGAATCCGGGATCAGGTATTTCTGTCTTTCTGCAGTCTTTTTCGCTATTTCGGTACACCCGATTTGTAGTAAAGCAATTGATGAAATCAGTAATAAAAGAGTAATTCGTATTTGTTGTGTAAACTTTTGCATATACTGTTTCATTTATATTAATTATAAAATTCAGTTCCTGTATAAAAATTCAAATCTTCCATTGCTGTTACCCTATTCAGTTTGATAGCGTTAACCTGTAATATATTTTGTTTGTAAGCGTCGTAGAAATCGATAAACTCCAATAATCCGATGTTTCTACGCTGGTAATTAATCACCATTTCATGCATCAGTCTTTCAAAATCTTTCCCAAAGGAGGGGTCCACCTTTCTGAATAATTTATCCTGGTCGATTGCTTTCAAAAGTGCACGTGATACCTGTTCTTCTACAGAGGCTTCTGTACTTTTTTGTGTAGCGATGGTAATATCAATACCTGATTTTGCTGATTTGATATTACCCTGGTTGCGGTTAAAAATGGGAATGTCTATACCAAACCCAACTGAATTAAAATTCTTGATATAGCTTCCCTGTTCATCATACCCGGCCTGCAATGTGATATCCGGAACCGCAATTGATTTTTGAAGAGAATATACCTGTTTGCTCAAATCAACATTTGCTCGGGCTATTTTCAGGTCGGTTCTGGCCTTATAGGCAGAATCCATCAGTACTGAAAAGGAATATTGACCGGGTTGGGTTTCGGCCAGCTTACTATCATTGGCAAGCGGATCAATATAATAGCCTTTTATTTGTAGTATGAGCCGTAATTCGCTCTCTGTATCATTGATCTGATTAAGCAGGTCATTGTATTCGCTTTGGAGACTATAGAGTTGTGCTTTAATACGAACCACTTCTTTTTCTGAGATATATCCTTTACCTGCCTGTTGCTGAAAGGCATTCACTACCTGCTGGAGTGAGTTGATTTCAACGTCGTATACTTTTGCTGACTGCTGGAGATAATAGATAGAAAAGAAATCCGTTCTTAGCGTATACTTCAAGGTTCGCAACAGATCATAAAATTGATATTCGGCTAGTTTTGCATTGGTTTCAGCGATGCGTACCTGTTTATTACGCTTTCCGGCCAGAATAATCAGTTGCGATACGCCTGCAGCCGTTTCTCCATCTGCCCCGCCTGCGAATATTTTCTTGGCGGTGGGATTATAGAAGCCACGGCTGAGATTGAGATTGGGATTGGGATATAATTTGGCCTGTATGATCTGCGCTTTTTGGGCATCTATATTATATTTCTGGGCTAACAGTAATAAATTATTCTGAAGAAACAAATGTTCAGCACTATCTATACTGAGCCTGGTTGTATCTTTTTGAAATTGACCTGTTTGTGCACTTGTTGTGAGAGCAAATGCAACAAACAAGTAAAGCAAGCATTGCTTCCCTTTCTGGAAAATCATAATCTGAAATTTAATAAATACAAATAGTAACTACACGTTATGGAGTAACGGCCTTTACATTGGGTAATACATTACTGTATCATACCCTTAATAGATTAGTACATGAGAAAAAGGCCGTATTTAGGCTTTGGGAGGAGGGGGATTGATTTCTCTTAAAAAGAGATAAGCATAATTTTCAGTAGTTGGAACACAGTAAGCAGCTGCCTCTGCATCATACGGATTGGTTACAACAGAAGGGGAGCAGTTGATCAGTTTGATACAAACATGTTTCTGTTGTTGTGCCTGCTTTTGAGATTTGGTACTCGATTCAGGAAACAAATTTTTATACCCTAATAAAGTTTCCGAAATAAATTCTGTGATAGTATTCTGGTCATTAAATTCAGTCAATACCAAATTGGATTCAACAGGTTTGAAATCAATGGCATCAATACTCACATTCATGATTTGTAATGCCATGATCAACAGGAATCCCCTGGAAATGATATGTATAATTCTTTTTCTCACTGTAGGTGCAATGCGCTAAAGTAGAATGTATTTGTTCTAAAAAATTGTTAATCCCTTTCCTTTTATCGTTTTTTAAGCAAAACAAAAGCCCTGCTTTAGAGGCAGGGCTTTTTATTAAAATTGCGCGTTGCTTTATTTTTTCTTCTTGTCCTCTGATTTTCCCAGTGCACGGTTCTTGGCAAAATCTACCAGGATAGGGGCCGCCACAAAAATAGAAGAGTACGTACCAGTGATTACCCCGATCAACATTGCAAAAGCAAAACCACGGGTTACTTCACCACCAAAGATGAAGAGGATCAGGATCGTCAGGAATACTGTCAGAGAGGTCATAACCGTACGACTCAGGGTTTCATTGATAGCGCGGTTAATAACGCTGGCATTATCGGCACCCTTCATCAAACGACTATCCTCACGAATACGGTCATACACGATCACGGTATCATTCATCGAGAAACCGATCACCGTTAATACGGCTGCAATAAAATGCTGGTCAATTTCGAGTGGGAATGGAACAATTTTTCGTGCAAAACTGAATACGATCAAGGTTACAAATACATCATGTAATAATGAGAAAATGGTACCCAATGAATATCTCCAGTCGCGGAATCGGATAAAGATGTATAAACAGATGATGATGATACCAAAAACCACCGCCTTGGTAGCACCCGCTTTCAGGTCTTCTGAAATGGTAGGCAATACTTTCTGTGATCCTTTGATATAGTTTTTATCAAAATCTGCATAGGTGATATTCTTTGGCAGATGATTCTGTAAACCATGAAACATTTTCTGTTCCACCAAAGAATCAATATTGGTAGCCGTTTCTTTGATTTTATAAGAAGTGGTGATATTGATCTGGTTTTTTACATCTACTGTTTTGATGATCACCGGCTCATTGAATTCAGTTTTCAGTTCATCACGGATGATGTCTTCATTTACCGGCTTATCGAAACGGATGGTATAACTACGTCCACCGGAAAATTCAACCCCTTCATCAAAAGCATCTGCACGGAAGAAGGTGCTGATTCCTAAGAAGAAGATGACTACCGATAAAGCATAGGCATATTTCCTGTATTCAATAAACTTGAATGAAGCGTGTTTGAATATTTTTTTAGAGATCCCTGTAAAATATTCAAAGTGACGATTCTTATTCATGTACCAGTCTGTAATTAACCTGGAAACCAGGATACCACAGAATAAGGATAATAAGATACCAATGATCTGTGTGGTCGCAAAACCCAATACAGGTCCTAATCCAAAATAAGCCAGGATAATCGCGGTTAACAAGGTAGTAACGTGTGCATCCAAAACAGGGGAGAGCGAACGCTTATACCCATCCGTTACGGCATTCTGGTATGTTTTTCCTTTGGTGAGCTCTTCCTTGATCCGTTCAAAAATAATTACGTTGGTATCTACCGCTAAACCAATGGTTAATACCAAACCGGCAATACCGGGAGCGGTAAGCGTAAAGCCCAGCGCACTTAATATACCGATGGTAAATAAAAGGTTTAATATCAAAGCCACATTCGCAACCCATCCTCCCGTATTAAAGTACAGAAGCATCAAGGCAAAAATGACAATGAAAGAGATCAGGAAGGATTTACCTCCGCCAATAATAGATTCTTTACCCAGGGTTGGCCCCACTTGCTGATCCTGAACAATTCTTGCCGGAGCAGGAAGTTTACCACTTTCCAGAATTTCAGATAAATCCTGCGCTTCTTTTATCGTATAACTTCCACTGATTTGTGAATTACCGGTAGTAATCGGGTCATTTACATTGGGTGCTGAATACACAAAATTATCCAGTACAATGGCAATCGGTTTGCCAACGTTACGGGTAGTCATTTTGGCCCAGATAGCCGTACCCGTTTTGTCCATATTCATTTTAATGGCAATCCGGCCACGCTCATCATAATCCTGTGTGGCACTAATTCCTTCTCCACCTAATTCAGCCTGACCATTATCTAAAGTTTTGATAGCATATAAAGTGAGTATGTCTTTTAGTTTTGCATCAGACACATCTGCTTTACCATACATGAATACCAGGTTAGAAGGGAATTTAGATTTCACTATTTCCAGTCTCAGGTAATCATTTAAGGTACCTGTATCCTTTTGTGCTATATAACCCAGGGCAGAAGGATACACTGTTTTCCCATCTGTACCAGCATAAGGCTGTGCAATCTGCAATAATCTCAGGATTGGGTTTTCATTTCCTTTTATTTTAGCAGTATCCGCACCTTTGGCTGCTTTGGTTTCTGAAACCAGTCCGGAAATAGTAGCTGCTTTTGAAGTATCTACTTTTGTTTTTCCTGCAGATGTTTGTTTACTGGTATCAATACCCGCTTTCTTAGCCGTATCTGCTTTTTTGGTTGATCCACTCAGGTATTCCTGAACAGCTTTATCAGCTGCCACGATACCGTTCTGTATATCTTTGCTTTCAAGTGTATATACTTCAAAGAATTGCAGGTTAGCGGTTGATTGCAGAAATGCACGTACTCTTTCTTTATCATTGATTCCAGCCAGTTCAATATTGATAATTCCTTTGGAAGGATCCGGATTGATATTGGGAGAAGCCACACCAAAGGCATCTATACGTGTACGCAGTATACGGGTAGTATTACTGAAAGCCACATCAGCCTGGTCTTTCAGGTAAGCGGCTACTTTATCATCACTATCATCAAACTTTACTTTTCCATTACTTTTTACAGCAAAGAAAGGGGCCAGTTTTGCACCCGGATTCAGTTTGGCTAATTCTTCCCTGAACAAGGTGATCAGGTTAGCGCCACCATTGGCTTTTCTGGTTATGGCCTGGTCTATCGCTTTATTGAAAGAAGGATCTTTGGTATAGTTGGCCAATGATTTTAATAAACCATCAAGTCCCACTTCCATCGTAACACTCATACCACCCTGCAAATCCAGGCCCAGCATCAGTTCCTTTTCTTTCGCATCGCGATAAGTAGTCAGGCCAAAAGCCAGTTTGGTATCTTTTGTACTATCCAGCAAACGCTTTAATCTTTCCTTTTTTAAATCTGCCAGACTATCATTATAGGCTGCCTGTAATTCCTTATTACCGGGATAAACAGTTTCTGCAGATGGAAATTTTTTCAGCCAGGCACTGGCTTTTTTATCCATTTCACTTTCATGGCTTTTTACAAACCAGGTAAATGATAATTGATACACACAGATGAGTATCAAAGCAATCGCAAAAAATCGCACTAAACCTTTCAGTTGCATATTAGTAACGGTTTACAAATTTTTTTAGAGCGGCAAAGATAGGGGAATGGGAATGAAATATGCCAACTTGGCTCTAGTTTGCTGTTTTAGAAGCAGGAGGGTAGTCAATTTGCTGAATCCAGTGGGGTTCCGGTGAATATGGGGAACCATTCCTCATTAGAATCGGCACTTTTAGCCAATAAATTACCCATATAAAAACCTGTTTATTTAAAATCTACCAGGGTTACATCAAAATAGAGGGGTGTATTGGCAGGTACAACCGGTGGGTAGCCTCCACAGCTATAGGCAAGCGCCGAAGGCAATACCAGTTTGATATGTCCACCCTTACTGATCAGTGGGATACCAATTTTCCATCCGTCGATCAGGTTATTGAGTATGCTGGTAAAGGGACTAGCCGCATTGGTAGAAGAGTCGAATGCAACACCTGTCAGGAATCTGGCTGTATACAATACAGAAACATTAGAAGAAACCGAAGGTGCAGTGCCGGTTCCGGGAGTGATAATTTGATACAAAAGGCCGGAGGAATGCTCTGTGTAAGTGATATTATTGGCAATACAAAAATTGACCAGTTGCCCTTTTTCATTAGCCACGGGAACGGGTTGACAGCCACTGGTACTGGCTTTACCACAGGAAATGAACAAAATAAACCCTGCCAGGAGGAAGCCTGCAACTGTTTTTCTCATGTACACTTTTTTAAGTAGACTTTGATTTGGGTATTAAGGCTGCTTTGCCAGCAATTTTTCTAACTTTTGTTTTTTGGCACGCAGTTCTAAATACCGCTGTTCCTGGGTTTCCCAACGGAAATTCCGGTATAGGAAAGCCATGAACAATGAGATGATCAATATGGCAAGCAGGAAAACAAACGAACTGAGTTTTGAATTGGCAACCATTGTGGCTCTCTGATCCCAGCCAGTGCCAACAATAATGATCAAGCTGATACCCAGCAAAAAACCCGCTGAAAGGCCTACCAGAAAGGGTTTTATACTGGTTTTCTGTTTCTCACGGTTTTCAAACCAGAATAAAAGAAAAGCTTCTTCATCACTACTCAGCATATTGCAAAAATAGGGGGGAAGGGCTGGTTACCCTATTTTTCAATGATAAATCTATATAGGCAGTGTATTTCCATTGCTGATAGAGGTAAATCATCAATTTGGGTCATTTTCATTGAAAAATCTTAGTTTTCATGGAAAGTACCGCTTGCAAAACCTGTCAAAAAATGAGTGTAATTAACAAAAAAGGTATTCTTCTATACCTAATTATATTACTGATTCACTGTATCAGTATTTATACCAACCAAACAGGCTTGCGAATGGTGAGTAAGCTGGCATTAATGCCTGTTTTGATGCTGTATTTTTTTTCTATCCCGAAATCGGGAAGCAATAAATCCTATACGGGACTGGTGCTGGCAGGTTTGGTATTTTCTCTGTTGGGGGATCTTTTTTTAACTCAAACTGGACAGGGATATTTTTTATTGGGCATGGTATCTTTTATACTCACCCATATTTGCAATGGCAGTAATTTTTTGAGGATACAGTCATTCCGTTTTCAAAACCCGGCGCCTGCAGTTATTGCTTTACTGGTATTTGTATTGGCCACTTTTTTTGTATTCCGGTTAATACAGCCGGAGCTGGGTAGTTTACAAATCCCGATTCTGATCTATATGGGTATCATAGGGATTATGGGAATATTATCTAGCAATTTATGGGTTAATACTGCTATTAGAAGTATTGTGATCAGGTATTTTATACCCGGGGCTGTATTCTTTATTATGTCTGATTCATTACTGGCCATGAATAGTTTTCATTTTCATGACCCGGCAAGATGGGATATTCCGGTGATGTTGAGTTATGGTATTGCCCAATGTTTTTTGGTAATTGGGTTTGGCAAATTAAAAAGAGGCTTTTAAATAGGCTATATCCATAAAAAAGAATCCCCGCTTCTTTCAAAGCAGGGATTCTTTTTTATTGTAAGAGGGAGATTAGTATCCACCCATTCCACCCATATCAGGAGCGCCATGTGCATGGGGAGCTTCTGGTTTAGGTTTATCGGCAATCACACACTCAGTTGTTAACAACATAGCAGCGATTGATGCAGCATTTTCCAATGCAACACGGGTTACTTTTGTTGGATCAATTACACCTGCTTTAAACAGGTTCTCATATACTTCTGTACGAGCATTGAAACCAAAATCACCTTTTCCTTCTTTAATTTTCTGAACAACAATTGATCCTTCGATACCTCTGTTGATAACGATCTGACGCAATGGTTCTTCGATCGCTCTTTTTACGATTTGGATACCGGTTGTTTCATCTTCGTTAGAACCCTTCAATTTTTCCAGTGATTCAACGGCACGGATATAAGCCACACCACCACCAGGTACAATACCTTCTTCTACAGCAGCCCTTGTTGCATGCAGTGCATCGTCAACACGGTCTTTCTTTTCTTTCATTTCTACTTCTGTAGCAGCACCTACATATAATACAGCTACACCACCGCTTAATTTAGCCAAACGCTCCTGTAATTTTTCCTTATCATAGTCTGAAGTGGTATTTTCCACTTGTGCTTTGATCTGGTTAACACGGGCAACGATATCTGCTTTTTTACCTTTACCACCTACTACAATGGTATTGTCTTTATCAATGGTAACAGAAGCTGCTTGTCCTAAATAAGTCAGGTCAGCATTTTCCAGTTTGAACCCTTGTTCTTCGCTTACCACGATACCTGCAGTCAGGATAGCGATATCCGTCAGCATTTCTTTTCTTCTATCGCCGAAACCAGGTGCTTTTACAGCAGCCACTTTCAGGGTACCACGTAATTTATTTACCACTAAAGTTGCCAATGCTTCTCCTTCCAGGTCTTCCGCAATGATCAATAATGGGCGACCACTTTGGGCAACTTTTTCCAGAATATGCAGGATATCCTTCATGGCGCTGATCTTTTTATCATAGATCAGGATATAAGGATTCTGTAATTCCACTTCCATTTTTTCGCTATTGGTAACGAAATAAGGAGAGATATAACCACGATCAAATTGCATACCTTCTACTACATCAACAGTAGTATCGGTACCTTTTGCTTCTTCTACGGTAATCACACCTTCTTTACCCACTTTTGACATAGCAGTGGCAATCAGTTTCCCGATTTCGCTATCACTGTTGGCAGAAATCGTTGCTACCTGTTCAATTTTTTTGGAATCATTTCCAACGGCCTGTGATTGGGCTTTCAGACTTTCGATCACTTTCGCAACCGCTTTGTCGATACCACGTTTCAGGTCCATAGGATTAGCACCGGCAGCCACGTTTTTCAATCCTTCGCCAATAATGCTTTGGGCAAGAACAGTAGCAGTAGTAGTACCATCACCGGCAATATCAGCCGTTTTAGAAGCTACTTCTTTCACCATCTGGGCTCCCATATTTTCAATAGGATCTTCGAGTTCAATTTCTTTGGCAACAGTAACACCATCTTTGGTTACTTGTGGTGCACCGAATTTCTTTTCAATAACCACATTACGACCTTTTGGCCCGAGGGTTACTTTTACAGCATTAGCAAGCGTATCAACGCCTTTTTTCATCTTATTTCTCGCTTCGATATCGAAGAAAATCTGTTTAGACATATTGATTTAATTTGAAAATTTGAAAATAGATCAATTTGAAAATGTAAATAAACCGGCGAATAAACCCGTCAGCATTTAATTTTTCAGATTAGATAATGGCCAGGATATCGCCTTCACGCATGATCAAAAGGTCTTGTCCTTCGATCTGGATCTCTGTTCCTGCATATTTACCGTATAAAACAGTGTCGCCCACTTTAACGGTTACGGGCTCGTCTTTTTTACCAGCGCCGGCGGCTACAATTGTTCCACGCTGTGGTTTTTCTTTTGCAGTATCGGGGATAATGATTCCGCCTGCAGTTTTTTCTTCAGCAGCGGCAGGCTTAACAATTACTCTGTCGTGCAGAGGAGTAACGTTGAGTTTTTTTGCCATACGTTATAGGTTTTAGTTGATTGAGTTAATAATGTAACTACCAGTACTCGATTATTATGCCACCCGGTCAATTCAGGTCAAATTTTCAGAAATCAGGCTTAAATTGGTAAAGGGCCTGCCTGTACTGGCAGAAACGGCGGCAAAGATGGGGGAAGTTTTTGAAATAAAAGGTGCCAAAATTGCATAACTGATCCGGGGAATTGCAAAACAAAACCGGTCCTGTGCTGAATACAGGGCCGGTTAAAATGTATACCCGCCAGTTTTGGAAGACTTCAGAAGCAGGGTTCTTTCCAGAAAACCTTATTGCTGAACTACCAGGCTGCGCTGGGTATTGACTATTGCACCCACAGAATTGATCAGGTTAGCAGGTATTTGATTCTTCTGGGCGCCTGCAACCAGGTCAACAATGAATTCATCAAAATCGGTGCTGGCTGCTTTTCCGTTCATCCGGTTGTTTTTAGCGGGATTATGTGCTGTTGCCAAATCATCTCCCGTATATTTAAAATTTTTGGCACCGGTAGCCACACAGAAAAAATCTGTCAGGTTTCCGCTTAATTCTGTAAAACCAGAAGTGTTGCCGGCCGATATTTCTGCCAGCAATACTTTAAAGAATCCATTCAGTTTTGGATCTGCTGCGATCACAAAAATAGTACTGTCAACCACCGAACGGATACCTAGTCTGCCTTTTTCAATCATCACATTCGCATGTGCAGGATCCGACACAAGTGTTGTACCCCCTAATGAATCATATAAAGTGGGTGCTGCAACCGTTGTTGCATCGCTTGTTTTTTTACAGGAAATGGTGAATACGGTAAACAGAGAAACAAAAAGAAGCAGAACTAAGGATGTTGTTTTTTTCATAGTATTTGATTTTAGGTTTATAAATTTTTCTTCAGATAAGTGTATAACTGGTATGCTTTTGATTGACTGCCTACAGGACATCCGCTTTTGAGTTCTTCTGCTTTGGGTAGATACCTGCTTGCTTGGTAACCCAATGAATTTTGCAGATGGGTTGTTATACTATTGGCATCTGCTTTTGCTGGATAATAGGTAAATACCACGATATCAGACTGTGGATTACATAAAACATGATTGATTCCCTTTTGTCTGTATAACCAGGCTGTAATTTTTTCTGCATCTGATTGTTTGATAGGTTGCTTAATATCAATCCTGGCCATCACCAGTGCATTTGTATCTATGGCTTTAGGTCTGGTTACTATATAAATATGAACTGCCAGTACCATCACCAAAAGAAAAAATACTGAGCTTATTCCGATAGCAATTTTTCCGATTCGTTTAGATTTCATTTTGAGTTGTATAGGATGAATAAATTATTTGATAGATAAACGGCGTTTTTTATTTTTTGGATTTGGGGTTTTTATTTTTTTTTTAAAAGGCGTGGTGCGTGTTGCGAGATTCGGGTTTTGGGGAAACCGGAGTTGTTTTTTTTACGTAGGTATAGTATACAGTAGAGATTTAACAGCAATGGATTAGGTATGTAGCTATAGTATTGTATTGTTTCCGTGAATCATCAGTTATGAGTAATTAAATAGAAAATAGTCCAATATCCCTGCAGGTTTGGTGCTGATTGCACCAAACCTGGTTGATAAACCTTACTGCCTCAAGCCGGTAACCACCGCAGATATCTGGGGGCATTTATCATAGGTTGTATCAAGCTTGAAACCCGTTCGTTCCCGAACGGGTATTTTCATTTTGTTCGCCTCCCTGAATACAATATATTTGCGGCTCCTAAATAAGTTCTTACCAGATGATCAGTAGAAGAAATATCCGTGTGAAAGTGATGCAGTTGCTTTATATGATTGAAGCTACGGACAGTCCTACCGCATTCAAAAAACCCGTTGAAGAGTTACAGAAACAATTAGACAAGAGTCGGGAATTATTTGTTTATCTATTATATTTCCTGACAGAAGTAGCCAGGTATGCTGAAACCAGTGCACAACAAAGGGCTTCCCGTAACCTTCCTTCAGAAGCCGATCTAAATGTAAATATCAAAATAGCCGGTAATGAGTTTTTATGGCAGATACTGGAAAACCCATCTTTTCAGAAAGCGATCGAGAAAGACGGGCCGGAAAAAATAATTGATCGGGAACTGGTGAAAAAAATCTTTACTGACCTAACGGAAACCGATAAATACAAAGAATATATTCTGATAGCAGGAAGGGATAAACCCAAAGAGAAAGAGATCATGAAACTGATTTTTAATCAGTTAATGTTGCCCAATGAATCATTTATCAACCATATTGAAGAATTATATAATAACTGGGATGATGATGCAGATATGATGGATCAATTGATGCAAAATTATATCCAGAAACCTGGCATCTATAATTTACAGGAAATGCTGAGTGCCGAAAAATGGCAATTTGCCCGCGACCTGTTAACGACTACCATTGATAAAAAAGAGTATTGTGCAGAACTGATTAAACCCAAACTCAAGAACTGGGATTCTGAGCGTATTGCTTTATTGGATATGGTATTGATGCGGATGGGGGTTTGTGAGTTATTGTATTTTGAAACCATTCCCACCAAGGTAACCATCAATGAATATATTGACCTGGCAAAGGATTATAGCACGCCGCAAAGCGGGCAATTTGTGAACGGAATTCTTGATAATATTCATAAAGAGATGCTGGAATCAGGAAAAATTCAGAAAATCAATTATAAAAACAAAGCCTAAAGCCATGAAATCATTCATTGCGATCATCGCTTTGATCAGTATGGGTCTATTTGCCTGTAATACGGCTGATCAATCGAAGAAAAATCTCCCTGTTACCAATATCGATACCACTAATTTCACCCGGATTCAATGGCAGGATTCCATTGTCAATTTTGGTTCCGTTAATATGGGTGAGAAAATACAGGTAGTTTTCAAATTCAAGAATATAGGCGATAAGCCACTGATCCTGACCAATGTTCGGGCAGGTTGTGGTTGTACGGTTCCGGATTATACCAAAGGAGCCATTGCACCCGGTGCTGAAGGGGTGGTTACCGGCGAATTTGATACCAATAAAGCGCATCCCGGAGAAGTACATAAAAACATTTTCGTAACAACAAATACCCAAAACGGAATCAATCATACGCTTACCTTTGGGGGGACAATTAAAGAAACAGCACCGGCCAATTAATAGCCGGGAGTTTGGATAACAATTATTATAAAAACAAAAACAATCGTAATGCTTAATGTAAATTTTGTTCTACTGGCAGGTAATCCACAAGGTGGTGGTGGTATGGTTCAATTGGTATTGATGGGTGGAATCATCCTGGTTTTCTGGTTATTCATGATTCGTCCACAGGCAAAAAAAGCCAAGGAGCAGAAAACTTTTACCGAGAATATGCAGAAAGGCGACAAAGTAGTTACCATTGCCGGTATTCACGGAACCATTAATAAAATCAATGAAGATTCTACCATTCAACTGGAAGTGAGTCCGGGTAGTTATCTCAAAATTGAGAAATCATCAATTAGTATGGAATGGTCAGCGGCTATTAATAAAGCAGTGACTACCGATAAAAAATAAACTCAATTCTTTGGATCAGTACAAGAGCACAGAACCCCTTCTGTGCTTTTGTTTTGTATATATACCAACCGATTACCCATTATCCCATTGCCCGGGTTCCGAAAAAATGATACCTTCCCATAATAATCTTAAATCCGTCTAACTTGTCACTCAGAATCGGCATAACAGGAGGAATCGGAAGTGGGAAAACAACTGTTTCAGGCATTTTCCAGGTATTGGGCATTCCTGTTTTTGATGCCGACGTAGAAGCCAAAAAGATTATGGAAAATAATCCGGAGTTGAGAAATGCTATCATTGAAAAATTCGGACAGTCGGTATATCCAGATAATATTCATCTTGACAGAAAAGCACTGGCGGCCATCGTTTTTAAAGATGCATTTCAATTGGAGGTATTGAATTCATTGGTACATCCCCATGCGATTGCTGAAGCCGAAAATTGGGCAAAAAAACAAAATGCTCCTTATGTTGTAAAAGAAGCCGCTCTTTTTTTCGAAGCCGGTTCTGTGATAGGTATTGATTATATGATAGGCGTATATGCACCTAAGCATCTAAGAATACATCGTGTGATGCAAAGAGACGGGAGTACCCGCGAAGAAGTACTCGCCAGAATGCAGAGACAGATACAGGAAGAAATCAAAATGCGTTTATGTGATTTTGTGATCATCAATGATGATCAGCAACTGCTGATACCGCAGGTTTTAAAATTGCATGAACAGTTTTTGAAAGAAGCTGAAGAGTAATATGATTCCTGTTAAAAAAATGCCTGGTAATTGAACTCATTAATCGTAAATGCGACAATTCATGATTTCTCAGACACCCGATCCACCTTATTACGCAGTGATCTTTACCTCAGAGAGAACAGCAGTAAACAACGGATATAATGAAATGGCAGAAAGAATGGTGGAATTGGCCAAAGAACAACCCGGATACCTGGGACATGAATCTGCCCGGGAATCTCTTGGCATCACAGTATCCTATTGGGATAGTCTCGAAGCCATCAAACACTGGAAACAAAACACCGAACACCTGATTGCCCAGCAAAAAGGCCGTTCGGAATGGTATGCGAGTTATAAGACAAGGATATGTAGAGTGGAGAGGGATTATTCGTTTTCGATTTGAATGGTCGAATGGTTAAATTGTTGAATGGATAAATGGCTCAATTGTTAATTGTTAATTCTTAATTGCTTTTATGCGTAAAGCGCTACTTTGGTTAATCCCTATACTGCTGCTAAGTATTACGATGTATTTTTTTGTGTTCAACTGGCTGGTACCCAAGACTGCTGCATTTACCACACCTATGAAATGGAGGATGTTACCTATGCGGCAGAACAGAAATATTGTGCGTGACTATTTAGGAGAACCCGTGGGAAATGATACTTCAGGTAAATTAACAACCGATGAATGGGAGCAGGGAGGTAAAGGGAAAAGCTATATACTACGGATAGTATATGCATTGGATTCAACTGCCATCAGTTATAGTATACACTATCGATATAGTAACCGATTGATGGGAAGAGATTATTTGATTGATAGTTTTTCGATAAAATAAATTCTTATTGATCATAAACTTATTGCACTAATAAAATTCAGTCATTCTATTATTCGAAATCGTGTGACAATCGCGGCCGCTGGGGCCCTATCATGATAGTTTTGATTATGAAGAGTTAGCCCGATACTAAAAAGTATCATAGCAGAATACCTTATTACTAATCAATTTGAATTTCAAAATTACCCGTATTCCAGGTGGCTGAATGACTGATTATCTCTTGACTAATAAATAATGCCAGCTACTCTAATACTTCCCTAACTTTAGAAAAATATTTTTGCCTTATGCCCACTCCGGTTACTTATACGGCAAAGATCAAACGATTTCTGGGTTTACTGGGGCCCGGATTGATTACCGGTGCCAGTGATGATGATCCGTCAGGCATTGCTACTTACTCTCAGGCCGGGGCACAGTTTGGTTTATCTACTTTATGGACAGCCTTGCTTACATTTCCCCTGATGGCTGCAGTACAGGGAATGTGTGCGAGAATCGGAATCGTAACTTCACAGGGTTTAACAGTTACATTAAAGCAATATTATTCAAAGCCTTTATTGTACATCATGCTTCTATTCAGCTTTCCAGCCATCACGCTGAATATTGGGGCAGATATTCAGGGAATGGGGGCTGTGGCGAATATGCTTTACCCCAAGATCCCGGTTTCCATTTATTGTATTGTATTTACTGCTGCGCTATTATTTGTTATCATCCGCTATCCTTATCAAAAGATCGCAAATATTTTGAAATGGCTTTGTCTTTCCTTATTGCTATATATGGTAGTTCCCTTTATGGTAAAACAGGATTGGGGGCTGATACTAAAAGATACTTTTGTACCGGTTATTCATTACAACAAAGCTTTTTTTTCAATTGTTGTGGCAATACTGGGTACCACCATTTCCCCTTATTTATTTTTCTGGCAGGCAACCATGGAAGCAGAAGGTATTACGCATAGTAACAAAAAAGTAATTGTCAATAAGCGAACACTGGGAAATATGAAAACGGACGTGAATGTGGGAATGTTTTTATCGAATACCGTGATGTTTTTTATCATATTGACTACCGGTAGTGTTCTTTTCCCTGCCGGGGTTCACCAGATTGATACGGTTGACCAGGCAGCCAAAGCACTGGAACCACTAACCGGTAAACTTACTTATCTCATTTTTGCATTGGGCGTTCTTGGAACAGGTTTACTGGCCATCCCTGTACTGGCAGGTGCACAATCTTATATGCTGGCAGAAACTTTTGGTTGGAAGGCCGGACTTGACAAAACCTTTACGCAGGCCAGGCCTTTTTATATTTCTATCATTATATCCTTATTGGTAGGCTTATCGCTTGATTTTTTAGGAATCAGTCCAATCAAAGCATTGCTCTACACTGCCATTTCTTATGGATTAACGGCCCCCGTAATGATTGCGATTGTGATGCATATTGGGAACAATAAAAAAATAATGAAAGAGCATACCAATTCAGGAATATCAAATCTGCTTGGGTTCATTACCCTGGTATTAATGACGGTTGCTGCAGGAGCTTTACTTTATTTTCTGTTTGTATGATGGGTCAGCAACTGATCCGGTAACACCATCTTTTGAGTTTTCCTTCAAAATCGAATGGGGTAGTGGCTTTGGTGATATCTTTGATTTCTACCGCTTTTATATTTTCCTTATCCAATACAAAGCGGGAAAAATTGGTGCTGAAATAAATCATTCCTCCCGGTGAAGTGGCTGCTATCACATCATTAATAAGTTCCACATGATCACGTTGTATATCGAGGAAGTCTTTCATTCTTTTACTATTGCTGAAAGTAGGCGGGTCCATAATAACCAGATCAAAACTATTGGGCAACAGTGTTTTCAAATACTGTTTAACATCCGCATGTACAAAACTGAATTTATCCTTGTCTTTAAATAGATTGATCACAAAATTATCTTCTGCCCAGGCAAGATAGGTTTTAGAAAGATCAACCGAAGTAACTGATTTTGCACCACCCGCTGCTGCATATACCGAGAACGAACCTGTATAGCAGAACAGATTCAAAACCCTTTTGTCTTTGGATTGATCCATTACCATTTTACGGGTGATACGATGATCCAAAAAAAGACCGGTATCCAGGTAATCAGTTAGGTTAACCTGGAACTTTAAATTATTTTCCAAAACAGTGATGTATTCCTCCCTGGTATCCATTTTTTCGTACTGACCTTCCCGGTGACTCATCCTTTTACGTTGCCGTACAAACATATTCTCAACAGGCACTTCCGTAATTTCATGAATGATTATCAAACATTCATCCAGCCAGGTTTCATGTTCTTCATCCGTCATGCCATGTCGGCGCAGGTATTCTGCTAAATACAGTTTATCCTCATAGCGTTCAATACAAAAAGGAAATTCAGGCAGATCATGATCATAGATCCGATAACAACTCAGTTGCTGACGCTTGGCAAGTTTGCTCTTGTGTTTATACACTTTAGCCAACCTGTTGCGAAACATTTCTGATTTTTGGTTATCGGACATTTAAAGTGACGATTGGTTGAGGTAGAGAGAAGCAGAAATCAAAATTCAAAAGTCAACATCCAAAATAGCTATTGATACCTTTTGAATTTTGACTTTTGAATTATGCATTATAAATGAATGTTACACTATTTCAATTTTGCCAAAGACTCCTTAATCCTGGCCCAGGCAGTTTCTATATTTTCCATGCTGGCGGCAAAAGAAAAACGAACACATTTGGGTTCGCCAAATGCATCGCCCATTACACAGGAAACATGTGCGTTGTTCAGGATATACATACTAAGGTCAGAAGCATTGTGAATGGTTTCGTTTCCATCTGATTTTCCATAATAGGCACTTACATCGGGGAACACATAGAAAGCACCTTCTGGTGCGAAACATTTGAAACCCGGGATTTCATTCACCAGTTCCAGTGTGCGGGTGCGACGGCGGGTAAATTCTGCGGTCATTTCCTGAGAAGGGCGAAGATCTCCTGTTAAAGCCACCACAGCTGCTTTCTGGGTAACAGAAGTAGGTCCGCTGGTAAATTGACCCTGAATTTTTTCACAGGCTTTTGCAATGGTTAGATTCGCAGCAATATATCCGAGGCGCCAACCGGTCATGGCAAAACCTTTACTCAACCCATTGATCAAAACAACCCTGTCTTTCAGGTCATCAAATTGCGCAATACTTTCATGTTTTCCAACGAAATTGATGTATTCATAAATTTCATCAGAAAGGATGATGATATTGGGATGTTTTCTGAATACTACGGCCAAAGATTCTAACTCTTCCTTGCTATACACCGCACCTGAAGGATTGCAGGGAGAAGAAAACATAAAGAGTTTTGTTTTCTCTGTAATAGCGGCTTCTAATTCTGCAGCAGTCGTTTTAAATCCATTCTCCACAGAAGTTCTGATTTCAACTACTTTACCGCGGGCAATCTTTACCAACTCTGAATAGGTTACCCAGTATGGGGTAGGAATCACTACTTCATCCCCTTCATCTACCAAAGCCAGGATAGCATTGGCCAAACTTTGCTTGGCACCGGTTGAAGCAACAATATTTTCTGGTTTATAAGAAAGGTTATTATCTCTTAATAATTTGGCGCAAACGGCTTCGCGCAAATCCATATAGCCGGCAACCGGGGAATAATGGCTCCAGTTATCATTAATGGCTTTGATAGCCGCATCCTTTATATGTTGCGGTGTATCAAAATCAGGTTCACCCAAACTCAGATTGATCACATTAAAACCTTTGGCTGATAATTCACGGCCTAATTTGGCCATTTTCAATGTTTCCGGCTCATTAAACCTGTCCAATAAAGAAGAAAGTTGCATAAACAATTACATTAATTAAAATTAGATACGATAAAATCGGCAGCAAGTTCGGTAAAACTAAGCTAACATTTATTAGTTTATTAGCTAAAGTTTATCGTTTTCGGTTGGCGAATGATGCGTCTTAGAGTAACTTTGATTCTACTCATTATCCGAATAATCCATTTTAAAACTGTCCATTGGCACACGAGTCTATTTCCGTTTTTGATATGTTTAAGATTGGTGTTGGTCCTTCCAGCTCGCATACGCTTGGCCCATGGAAGGCTGCTTTACGATGTATTGAATCCATACAACAGAAAACCCGTTTAGAAGAAGTAGTTACTGTGTCTGTTTTGCTATATGGTTCTTTGGCAAAAACGGGGAAAGGGCATGGAACGGATATTGCGGTAATACTGGGACTTTGTGGGGAAGATCCGGTTACCATTGATGTAAATAGTATAACACCCAAGATAAATACCATCACCCAGGAAGGCAGATTGCATTTGAATGGAGAAAAATGGATTGATTTTACTGTTGCTACACAGGTACAATTCTTATATAATGAAACCCTTGCGTTTCATCCAAATGGACTTTCCTTTCTGGTAAGTCTGAAAAACGGGGAACATTTTTGCGAAACATATTTTTCAGTGGGAGGTGGATTTGTGGTAAAAGAAGGAGAATCGAATGGAGGCAAAGCGGTGATTGATCTTCCTTTCCCGATTAATACGGCGGATGATTTGTTACACTGGTGTATGAAAACCGGGATGGCTATCCATGAAGTAGTGATGGAAAATGAATCGGCCTGGAGAGCAGAACCGGAAACAAAAAACGGAGTATTACAAATTTGGAAATCGATGAGAGATTGTACCTATCGGGGATCTCATGCACAGGGAGAACTACCTGGTGGATTGCAGGTAAGGAGAAGGGCATTTGATTTGAATAAACGATTAATTAATCACCAGACATATCATGATTATGAAGGATGGATCGAATCTATCAGAAAAGGCGGGAATGGGTTTAAATATACGCTCGACTGGGTAAGTTGTTTTGCACTCGCTGTGAATGAAGAAAATGCATCTTTTGGAAGAGTGGTAACAGCACCTACCAATGGAGCGGCTGGTGTTATACCTGCAGTGCTGCAATACTATATTGTTTTTTGTGATGGAAACAGTGATGAAAAGATCATTCGTTTTTTATTAACTGCTTCAGAGATAGGAAGTATTTTTAAAAAAGGAGCAACGATTTCGGCTGCGATGGGTGGATGCCAGGCAGAAATAGGGGTTTCCTCTGCAATGGCTGCTGCTGCTTTAACCGAATGTATGGGTGGAACACAAAGACAGGCATTGATGGCGGCAGAAATTGCCATGGAACATCATTTGGGATTGACCTGTGATCCGATAGGAGGGCTGGTTCAGATACCCTGTATCGAGCGAAATACAATGGGCGCCATCAAAGCCATTACGGCTTCTCAACTGGCATTACAAAGTTCGCCTGATTATGCAATAGTTAGTCTGGATAAAGTGATCAAAACCATGTGGGATACAGCATTGGACATGAATAGCAAGTACAAAGAAACAGCGGATGGCGGATTGGCGATTCATATTCCGCTTAGTTTGCCTGAATGCTAATCGCTTCCAAAGAAAAAGCCATTTTGATGTATTGCAGATAATTTGCAATAAATCAAAATGGCTTTGTATTATTCCCTATTGTTTATTAGAAACTAAAAGTGAGTTTGGTAAACATTCTCAATCCATCAAATCCCATTTGAACCGCATCAAAGGGTCCGCCAGATTCACTATCACCCCATGAATTTTGTCTGGCACCTGCTGTAACTGCCTGATCAGGATGTACGTTAAAAATATTATCAACACCTGCCATTAAACCGATTTTCTTAGTGAATTTGTATGACAGGTAAATATCCGTTGTCATTTTACCATGAAATAAGAAGTTCTCAGGTACCACTGATTTTCCATCGTCGGTAGTTACATAAGGATCCCAACCGTTTCCGGAATCTGAAATACCCGCTCCACCCGGGCCATTCGCTGCCGCCCCAGGCAAGCTGGAATAGCCAAATCCTTGTGTAGTAAGTTGACCAAAATAAGTAAGGTGCGTACCAACAGCCAATTTATCAACTGCATATTCAAGTGTAAGAGAGAACTTTGCCTTGGGAGCAGACGCTTTTAAGAAAGCAGCTTCTCTGGTACTAAAGAATGCCTGTTGATTAGCATAAGAACCATTTAAAGGAGCCGGAATATTTACCTGGTCGATGGTTATGTTCTGGATATTTCCTGCCAGTAAAGCAGTAAACCTTTTTTTACCCCAGCGTTTGGTATAATCGGTTACAATATCAACTCCAGTATTGGTTGTATTGACTGCATTGGCAAAAAAGTTAACCGAGCTAACATTGTATTGGGTTAGATAAGGGGCAATGGCAGGAATAGATCCATCGAAATTACCTGTGATCACAATTCTGTTTTTCATTTTAACCCAGTATCCATCAACGGTGAAAGTCAGGTTTCTAACGGGTTTCCAGCTAAAACCCAAACTACCATTGGTGGATTCTTCCTGTGTTAATTTAGGTACACCGGCGGCCTGGGTAATCGGACTATAATTAGGCGCCAGTTTTACATATACTAACTGACCGGCGATGATATTGGTATTTGTATTACTAAAATTGATCTGTTGCAGAGAAGGAGCCCTGAAGCCGGTGCTCAATGAACCACGAAGATTAAAATTATCTGTTACCTTATATCGGGTGGCAAATTTATAGGTGTTAACGAATCCGAAATCAGAATAATTCTCAAATCTGGCAGCGGCGCTTACTAACCATTCCTTGGTAACATCCAAAGAAACATCTACATATCCACCTACATTGGTACGGCTGGCATTTACTGCATCACCTGGCTGATAACCTGGATACCCTTCAGAGCCAGAGTTCTTATAAATAGGTCCACCGCCATTAATATAATAGGCACCCCCATTACTGTAAGAAGCCAATTCGCCTGCATACAATTTATAATTTTCATACCTGAATTCAGTACCCATAGAGAGGGTTAGTCCTTCAGCTACATTTTTATATCTCTTAGTTACATCTGCATTGGCTGTATTTTGTAAAAAGGAGAATCCCCCATCATCAAAATCGGTTTTGGTTGCCTGGGTAGCATAAGGCATTAAGGAAGCATTGAATGTTTTATAGCCAAAATAATGAAAATCATTATAGCCGGTTACATTGCTGATATCCCAGTCCCAACCATTCCCAAAAGATCCTTTAAAGCCCATGGCAAAAGAGCCGTCTGCGATATGTACTTTTTCCTGGGGATTATAAAATACATCGCCGGCAGCGGTTTTGCGCATTATATCCGGTACAAAAATCAGGTTACCATTCAGATCCGTTGGAAACTTCTTGATATTACTTGGAAAATTACGAGTCCATGCATACACACTGGAAAGCTTGTAATTATATCCCCCAAAGAAATAGAATTTGGTATGTGTTCCTGCTAATGGAATTTCAGCATTTACCATTCCGCCACCGGAAATTACGGATCCATCACCAAACGCTCTTCTCCAAGTATTGGGAGAGAGGGCTTTGGAATTAGTTGTCCAGTTGGTATCAGGTTCTGCTCGGAAAGTTTTACCCTGACTCATGAAATTACCTCCCAGATTCAGGAAACCACCGTTTTTGCCAAGGGGTAAACCATAATCAACACCCAGGGTTACGGTTTTACCATCTATCTGACTGCCTGTATAAAATTGTGATGGATCAACACTATTCAAAGAATTGTATTTATGATCATAGAACCCACTAACACCGGTAGTGATATTCAGGCGTTTAACATCTTTTTTCAAAATGATATTGATCACACCCGCAATGGCATCTGATCCATATTGAGCAGAAGCGCCATCTCTTAGGATTTCAATTCTGTCGATTGCGGCTTCGGGAATTGAGTTGAGATCAGTGCCGGAATTACCTCTGCCGCGGGTACCTACCTGGTTAACAAACGCTGACTGGTGACGTCTTTTTCCATTGATGAGTACCAGGGTTTGGTCAAATCCCAGTCCACGTAAACTGGCAAAATCCATCGCATCTGAACCATCGCCACCGCTTTGTTTATTGTAATTGAAGGAAGGAACCAACATATTTAACTGTGACATCAAATCTGGTTTGGCAGTGGTTTGCGCCTGGCTCAAGTTAATAACGTCTACCGGTACAGGGGATTCCGCTTTAGAACGGGCCGCTCCACGGCTACCCACCATAATCACTTCTCCCAGATCAGAAGTGGCAGATTCAAGTTTAATAGCGAACTCTGATACATTACCTACTTTAATATTTTGGGAAGTATAACCCACATAGCTAATTTCCAGCAGGTCTTTCGGGTCAACTACTATCTTAAAAACACCTGATTCATTGGTTACTGCCAGTTTCTGAGAAGATTTGACTTTGATAGAAACACCAGATAAAGGGGAACCGGATTTTGCATCCTGTATTTTACCGGTGATGGTTTTCTGAGCGAAGGAAACAATTACCATTAAAAGCGAAAAACTTAATAAAATCAGCCTTCTCATAAACATACATTTTGGTGAATATTTAGCCCGAATGTAGGTTTTTACGCTAAAAATGATATTCTAATTTGAATAAATGTTTATTTTTTTATTAAATTTTAATAAATAATATCATTTTAATAAATAAATGTAAATATTGAATTTATTTTAATTTGTTTCTATAAATCTCTTAAACCTACGCTTTTGCTACATTTTATGCTATATTTTTACCATATTTTGCACATATATGCCATTTTTGTACATTATTTTGCTTCTTCTTGCGTTTATTAAAATTATCATTTGATATATTTTATTAATACGTAAATCCAAAGACTCAGCGCCTGGAAATACTTACTTCCCAGTCATTGCCGCTATATATATGGTAGTTTTCTGAAAAATTTCCCTGGTTGATTGCAAATGACAGATTCATGAGACTGTTTTGATAGGCCAGTGTTTTCCCATTTGCCACTGCTCCAAATGTTTGGGCAAAGGGAATAGATTGATTGTACAGGGTTTTGCCTCTATGTTTTATGATTACCCTGATTGAATCTCCCGGCTGTATATTTAGCTTTCTGAAGCAGCTATCATCAATATTGGTCCAAATATTTCCGTATTGAATATCCAGGATGGGAATATTACCTATGATACGATTTTCCCGGTAAACCGCTTTTTGATAGGGGATGATTACAACAGCAGGGGGGAGCAATTTACCCACCTGTTCAAAACTAATTTGACCGGACGCGAGTCTTGCTGCGGTATAGGCATATACATCTCTTCCATGAAAAGTGTAGGATTTTTCGGATCCTTTTCTGCGATTAACTGTTTCATCAATCTCTCTTACTGTTTCAATACCCAGTGAGGATGCTATAAAAGTAAGGGTTCCGTTATCCGGTGTTACTATATAATGCCCGGTGCGGGTTTTCACGACTACCGATTTGCGATTGGTTCCCACACCAGGATCAACCACCGAAACGAATACGGTACCGGATGGCCAATACATAACGGTTTGCTCCAGGCGATAGGCTGCTTCCCAAACATTGTATGCTGGTATCTCATGGGTAAGATCATATAATTTTAAATCCAGTGAAACTCCATTCGCAACCCCCTTCATAGCTGAAACCGCTCCATCCTTTACACCAAAATCGGTTTGAAATACAACAATTTTATTTTGCGCATGCAAATTGTTACCAGTCAAACTGCATAGAAAACCTATCGCTGCTAACAGGAATACTCTCTTCATAAAAGTGAATTTTGATTGGGAATTCAGTGTATCGGCCCCCCGCTAATATAGTTATCCTCAAACAAAAGACCTGATTCATTCCGGTAAGATGGAAATCTATACCAAAACAAATCAGGTCATTCGATACAAATATGCTTACTAATTCAATGCCGGATCCAATTCAAAAAGTTGCATATCCACATTTGTATAATCTCTTATCTCATTATACAAAGTGCCTCTTTCTACCGGCTGCCTTTTTACCTGTTTGATCAGGGTTACCAATTCAGCCGTACTCATGGCTGGTGTTTGCTCCTCACTTCCTGCCATAGCATATATTTTAGTGGAATCATCAATGGTACCATCAATATCATTCACGCCGAAGGACAGGGAGAGTTGTGCGTTTTGTCTACCCAGCATTGGCCAATAGGCCTTAATATGTGGGAAATTATCCATATACAATCTGGCAACAGCATACATACGCATATCTTCAATTACTGTTGACTCAGGTACATGACTCATATCATTTTCCTTATTCCGGAATTTAAGCGGTATGAATGTATTAAAGCCACCTGTTTCATCCTGCAGTTTGCGTAAACGATCCATATGATCAATCCGATGCCAGAATTTTTCTACATGTCCATATAACATCGTGGCATTACTATTCATACCCAGGTTATGGGCTGTTCTATGAATATGCAACCAACCATCTGCATCAACTTTGTCTTCACAGATTTGTGTACGAATTTCCGGATGAAAAATCTCTGCCCCGCCACCTGGTAAGGAGTCCAGCCCGGCTTCATGTGCCATGCGCATACCTTCCTCCGTACTAACTTTGGCTTTTTTAAACATATAGTCCAGCTCCACCGGAGTAAACCCTTTGATATGCAGATTGGGCCGATGCGCTTTAATTGTGCGCAACAGTTCCATAAAAAATTCCAGATTCATTTTCGGATGTACCCCGCCTACAATATGTACTTCTGTAACGGGTTTGCCATCATAACTCTTTACAATATGCATCATTTGGTCGATGCTTAGTTCCCATCCTTCCTCACGATTGGCGTATAATCGGGAATACGAACAAAACTTGCAGGAGAAAACACATACATTGGTTGGCTCGATATGAAAATTTCGGTTAAAATAGGTTTTATCTCCATGCTTTTGCTCTCTTACCCAATTGGCCAAAGCGCCCAGATAGGAGAGAGACCCTCTTTCAAAAAGTGTTACCCCGTCCTCGAAAGAGATTCTTTTTTTGGCGAGGATTTTTTGACCGATTTCCTGTAATTGTTTATCCTTTATTGATTCTACGATGGTTTGTATACCTGTGGCCATAATTCATCTGATTAAAGTGCAAAAGTACGATGTAATCAAATGAAAAATATTGATTATCATCATTTTTAATGGTAGAAATAGCCAAAAAAACCGTGGAAAATACCCGCTTTTTTTGTGGCTAATACCTATGCCCGATTTCGGCAATTCGTTTATAATCGTATTAATTTCATTTTATCAGTTTCGTAGAAACAATTTGTATGATTATCATCATTTAAACCGGCTTTTATGTCAAATACATACACACAAATCCAGATACATTTTGTATTTGCAGTTAAATATCGGCTAGCGCTGATTAATCCAGTCTGGAAAGAAGAACTGTACAGGTATACAACAGGTATATTTCAATATAAC
>Ga0316220_1001280_pt1 | contig 28737 bp, 23 predicted proteins | sample TBH18005metaG_FD_203632 | JGI IMG/M metagenome (GOLD analysis project Ga0316220, IMG submission 203632) | Freshwater microbial communities from Trout Bog Lake, Wisconsin, USA - TBH18005 | ecosystem: Environmental > Aquatic > Freshwater > Lake > Hypolimnion/Profundal zone | place: USA: Wisconsin...
GGCAGACGGCGCGCGCGGGGGTGGCGGTGGTGAAGATGCGGACGGACGGGTCGGCGGAGCGGGTGGAACTGACTGATAACGTGACACTTACGATGGCTGATGGAGGGGTGTTGACGGCACCGCGCGCGGTGGCGGAGTTGAGCGCGGCGAGCGAGCCGCAGCGCGTGGATGTCCTTGGGGGAGTTCACTATACGGAGAGTCGTGGAAGTAACGCATCCAAAACGCATGGTGGAGAGGCGCGGGGAGACGCGGCCAGTGCGCGGATAACCTTTGATTCTGAAGGAGATGCGCGGAGGCTGGAGCTGGCGGGCGGCGTGCATGTGGTGGATCGCGAGCGGCAGAGCGGCGCAAGTGGCTGGACGGAAAGGGAGTTATCGGCGGCGACGGTGACGTCGGAGATGGGCGGGGCGGTGGGCGGGACTCCGGAGCTGCGGCGGACGACGGCGGTGGGAGGGGCGAGGCTGAGGCTGGCGGAGGAAGGCAAGCAAACCACTGTTTTGACAGGGGATAGGATTGCGGCGGAGTTCGCGCCAGGGGCGGGAACAGCGATAAAGACGCCGAAGAGTGTCCACGGCGAAGGACATATCGTGATGGTGCAGACGGCGGCGGATGGAACAGTGACGCAAAGCCAAGGGAATGTGATGGATGCGGTGATGGAGACGGGGAGGACGGGGATCGAGCAGGCGGTGTTGACGGGTGGGGTGAGGGTGGTGCAGGCATCGGCTAAGTCGAAGAATCAAAAGCCTGTTACGGCGACAGGAGAGCGGGCGGTGTACACGGGCGCGGACGATGCGATGGTGATCACGGGTGCGCCGCATCTGGAGGGCAACGCCATGTCGTTGACGGCGAACACGATACGGGTGGTGCGGACGACGGGGGATGCGGTGCTGACGGGCGATGTGCGGGGGAATTACACGGCGGGAGAGGCGTCGCATGTAGTTGCAGAGAAAGCGGTTATGAGCCGGAAGGCGCAGACGGTGGTGTTCACAGGCGGCGCGGCGCCGGCGCGGATGTGGCAGGGAGCGTCGCAAGTGGAGGCGAATCAACTGGTTATGGAGCGGGAGGGGCAGCGGTTGACGGCCACGGGTGGCGCGGTTTCCGCGGTGTTTGCCATGGAAAACACGGTGAAAAGCGCGGCTGTGTTGCGGCTGACGGGTGGCAAGATGACGTATTCGGGTGGACAAAACGTGGAGCGCAGCGCGGTGTTTGATGGAGGCGTGACGGTGCTGGGCGTGGACGGGACGGTGAGGGCTCGGAGTGCGACGGTGTACCTGACACCGGCGGCGGGCGGAAGCGGTTCGGCGGGTGTGACGGCGGGGAGCGTGGAGAGGATTGTGGCGACGGGTGCGGTGGAGATGGTGAGCGGCGAGCGGCGGGGCCGGGGAGAGAAGTTGGTGTACACGCCGAGCGCGGCGGGTGCGAAGCAGAGCGGTGAGTTCGAACTGACGGGGACGAAGGAGAGGCCGCCGGTGCTGATGGATCCGGTGAGGGGAAGTGTGACGGGTGCTTCGTTGCGGTTCAACAGCGCGGATGATAGCGTCATAATCTCAGGCGGCGCGGCGGATTCAGGCGGCGCGGCGCAGAGCGATGGACGGGCGCGGACGCGTCTGAAGGTGGAGCGGTAGATGCAGCGAGCGGAGAAGCTTTCGACCGAGAACCTGGTGAAGTCGTATGGCGGGCGCACGGTGGTGCGCGACGTGAGCGTGGAGATACGGCGCGGCGAGGTGGTGGGCTTGCTGGGGCCGAACGGGGCGGGGAAGACGACGAGCTTCTACATGATTGTGGGGCTGGTGCCGCCGGAGAGCGGGCGGGTGCTGGTGGACGGGACGGACATCACGACGCTGCCGATGTATCTGCGGGCGCGGGAGTGCGGGATCAGCTATCTGCCGCAGGAGCCATCGGTGTTCCGCAAGCTGACGGTGGAGGAGAACATATTGGCGGTGCTGGAGGCGCAGCACCAGCGTTGGAGCGCGCGCAAGGAGCGGATGGAGTCGCTGATCGCGCAACTGAACCTGAGCCACGTGCGCAAGACGATGGGCTATGCGCTGAGCGGGGGCGAGCGGCGGCGTGTGGAGATTGCGCGGAGTTTGTGCATCGAGCCGAACTTCATTTTGCTGGACGAGCCGTTCAGCGGGATTGACCCGATTGCGGTGCTGGATCTGCAGGAGATCATCTTCAAGCTGAAGGCGGACGGGATTGGGGTGTTGATCACGGACCACAACGTGCGCGAGACGCTGAGTGTGACGGACCGTGCGTACATCATCAACGAGGGAAAGATCTTCAGGGCGGGGTTACCGGGCGAGTTGGGGAGCGATGCGGAGGTGAAGCGGGTGTATCTGGGGGAGAGCTTTCAACTGGGGTAGGCGCTGACGCGCGGACGCGCGCTGATGCGCGCAAGACATAACATCGCCGTTAGAGCGGTTCGGACGGCATGGGCAGGCGTGGAGGCCCTCTGGGTCCTTCGACTCGCTACGCTCGCTCAGGATGACAGTTGAAAAGATTGGTTCATTCAAACAATGTGGGCGACTGAGCAAGTCGGAGGCCAAAACGGGCCAAACTACTGCAACGAAGATTGTGCAGTTCCCGAAGTGGGAATTGGAGTGGGGAAATGTGTTCTGAAACGCTACCGCTGCGTGGTGGGCGCTGGTAGGGTGAGTGGCATCGGGGGGCACGACGATGCAGATGCAGCCAAGACTACAGATGAAGTTGAGTCAGCGGCAGGTGCTGACGCCGGCGTTGATGCAGATGGTGAGCGTGCTGGCGCTGAACAAGCTGGAGCTGGCGGAGATGGTGACGGGCGAGGTGGTGGAGAATCCGCTGCTGGAGATGGAGGAGTGCGACGCGCAACCGGAGCCGGTTGTGGAGGAGCAGAAGGAGCCCGTGGACAAGGAGAAGGATCCGCTGGAGGAGATGGACCTGGGGAGCTACTTTGGGGAGTATCTGGATGCGGGTGGGGGTGCGCGGGCGGGGATGAGCATGGAGGAGATGAGTGAGCGGCCGTCGTTCGAGAACTTTCTGTCGAAGCCGACGACGCTGACGGACCATCTGCTGTGGCAGTTGGGGTCGCTGGATTTGGAGCAGTCGGTGCGTGCGGCGGCGGAGATGGTGGTGGGGAATCTGGAGGAGGACGGATTTCTGCGCTGTGCGGACGAAGAGTTGGCGGGGCTGCTGGGGCGGGAGTGGGAGGACGATGCGGGGGAGGCGTTGCGGGAGGGAATACGGGTGGTGCAGGGGCTGGATCCGGCGGGGGTGGGGGCGCGGACGGTGCAGGAGTGTCTGCTGCTGCAGTTGCGGGCGCGGCGGCGGGAGCAGTTTGGCCATGGACTTGCGTTGCGGGGCGAGGTGGGACTATATTCCGAGTCCCACGGAGCTGGTGGCGAGGATGCAGCGCCGGTGGACGCGGGAAGCGCGGAGGCGTTGATGAGGACGCTGGCGGTGGCCGAAGAGGTGGTGCTGCACGGGTTGGCGCTGGTGGAGCGCAAGGATTGGCGGGGGCTGGCGAAGAGCTGCGACTGTTCCGAAACACAAATACAAGAATCTGTGGAACTGATACGCGGGCTGGATCCGAGGCCGGGGCTGCGGTACAACCGCGCGGAGGCGCGGCTGATCGAGCCGGACGTGGCGATTGTGAAGCGCGGCGACGAGTGGGTGGTGGTGATGAATGAGGAGGGGATGCCGCAGTTGCGGATGAACCGCGGGTACCGGCGGATGCTGGCGGAGCGTGGTACGGCGAAGGAGGTGCGCGAGTATCTGAAGGAGCGGTACCGGAGCGCGGTGCAACTGCTGCGGAACCTGGAGCAGCGCAAGCGCACGATTGTGAAGGTGTGCGAGGTGATTGCGCGGCGGCAGGGGGAGTTTCTGGAGCGGGGCGTGGAGGGGCTGCGGCCGATGATGATCAAGGACGTGGCGGAGGAGATCGGCGTGCACGCATCGACGGTGAGCAGGGCGGTGAGCAACAAGTACGTGCACACGCCGCAGGGGGTTCAGGAGCTGCGCTACTTCTTTTCGGAGGGCGGCAGCGGGGCGGAGGGCGCGCAGACTCCGCTGGTGCTGCTGAAGCGTAGAGTAAAGAGTCTGATTGAGGAGGAGGACAAGGGGCATCCGCTGACGGACGAGAAGATAGCGGCGGCGCTGGCCGGGAAGGGCATCCAAGTGACCCGGCGGACGGTGGCCAAGTACCGCGAGGATCTGCGGATACCGAGCACACACCAGAGAAGGGCGCGCGCCTGAGTTGGGGCGCGGGCACAACCGCAACGGGGGCGACCCCACACGGAATGAGCAGGAGCGCATGATGCAGATAGAGATCACGGGACGGAACATGACGGTTTCGCAGAAGCTGCGCCAGCGGGCGGAGCAGGGACTGGGACGGATTGAACGCATTGTGGGACGCGCGGGGAAGGCGCACCTGATTCTGACGAAGTGGAAGAACCGGACGAAGGCGGAGCTGACGGTGGCGACGCGGAAGGCGGAGGTGGTGGCGGCGGCGGAGTCGCTGGTGCTGGAGGCGGCGCTGGAGAGCGTGATGGAGAAGGTGGAGCGGCAGGCGTTGAAGCGGAAGGAGAAGCAGATCACGCGGAAGCGGAACGGGCGCGCGGGCAAGGAGGAGATGGCGGAGGCGGTGTAGGGCTGTCTCCGATTTGTCCGAGCAACACATCATGAATGCTGTGCCGGTGTACTGCGCTCCGGTGAGAACGGTGCGTGCGGCATGGGCAGGCGTGAAGGCCCTCTGGGTCCTTCGACTGCGCACTTGCTGCGCAAGTGCTCCGCTCAGGATGACAGCTCTCATTTTTTGTTTCAGCGAACGTTGAAGGCTGAATATGGGCAGTAGGATTTCACTCGCTTCGACTCTGCACAATGTACGGCTTATCGGAAGACGCCCAGTTGCCGATAGGTAGTGCAGTGGTACGGGAGAGCGCGAGTGGACGGGAAGGGACTGGTAGCACTGGAGGCTTCGGGCGGAATCCAGCCGGTGCTGGATCCGATTGTGTGCAGCGCGTGCGATGCGCTGCCGAGCGTGGTGGTGCTGCGGCGCGAAGGGCGGATTGTGCTGCTGAATCCGGCGGCGCGGCGGGCGCTGGGGCTGGGGGATGCGGAGCGCGTGCCGGAGGGGTTGCAGTTGCTGGGCGAGCCGGCGGGGGACAAAGAGTACAAGGAGATGGGGTTTGACTGCGTGCTGATGCGCGCCAGCGGGCGGCATGTGAACCTGTGCTGCGTGCGCCGGCATGTGGAGTACGAAGGGAAGCTGACGGAGATGCTGGTGGGGGTGGTGCGGCGGACGGGGCTGATGGAGGAGCTGCGGGGGACGGGGACGTTTTTGGAGGAGCTGCTGGACTCTGCGCCGGAGGCACTGGCGATCATCCACAACAAGAGCATTCTGCATGTGAACCATGAGTTCACGCGGCTGTTCGGGTACACGGTGGGGGAGGCGCTGGGGCGGAATCTGAACGAGCTGGTGGTTCCTGCGGGACACGAGGAGGAGCCGGACAAGCTGCTGGCGGCGGTGGAGGCGGAGGAGCGCGCGTACATCGAGACGGTGCGGCGGACGAAGGGCGGGGAGCTGGTGGATGTGTCCATCTTGATGGCGCCGGTGCGGATACGCGGCGACCAGGTGGGACACTTTGTGAGCTACCGGGATATTCGGCGGCAGAAGAAGGTGGAGGCGGAGCTGCAACATTCGGCGCTGCACGATTCGCTGACCGGGCTGGCGAACCGCGTGCTGTTTGTGGACCGGCTGCAACTGGTGATGACGCGGCAGCAGCGGCGGCCGGAGCGGGGGTTCGCGATCTTGTTCCTGGACCTGGATCGCTTCAAGCAGGTGAACGACACGCTGGGTCACGAGCAGGGGGACGCGCTGCTGCTGCTGACGACGGAGCGGCTGAAGGGATGCCTGCGGCCGCACGATTCGATTGCGAGGTTCGGGGGCGACGAGTTTGCAATCCTGCTGGACGAGGTGCAGACGGGCGAGGATGCGGAGCGGGTGGCGGAACGCATCCAAGCGGCGGTGCGCGAGCCGGTGATGCTGGGCGGGCACGAGGTGGAGGTGAGCGCGAGCATCGGGATAGCGCTGAGTTCGGCCGAGTACGCGACGCCGGAGCAGATCATGCGGGACGCGGACTTTGCGATGTACCGCGCGAAGGCGAACGGGAAGGCACGGCACGAGGTGTTCGACAGCCGGATGCTGGAGCGTGCGGCGGTACAGAAGCGTGCGCAGGGCGAGCTGCGGGCGGCGGTGGAGCAGGAGCAGTTCGAGGTGTGGTATCAGCCGGTGTACCGCGTGGGGTCGGGGCGGCTGGAGGGGTTCGAGGCGCTGCTTCGGTGGCGGCATCCGGAGCGGGGGTATGTGCCGACGGGAGAGTTTCTGCAGATGGCGGAGGAGACGGGCATGATGCTGCAACTGGGGGAGAGGGCGCTGAAGATGGCATGCGCGCAGATGCGGGAGTGGCGGGAGAGGCACGCGGGCGGAGTGAAGCGGATGTGCGTGAACTTGTCTCCGCGGCAGTTTGCGCAGGAGGGTTTGGTGGAGATGGTGCAGGCTGCGCTGGCGGAGAACGCGCTGGAGCCGGAGCGGCTGCAACTGGAGATCACGGAGGCGGCGATTGCCGCGGACGCGCACGGGGCGGAACGGAACCTGCGGAGCTTGGACGCGCTGGGAGTGCGGGTGGCGTTGGACAATTTTGGGTCAGGGCTGGCGAGCATCAACAACCTGCTGCGGCTGCCGTTCAAGATGCTGAAGCTGGACCGGCGGCTGACGTCGGTGCTGCCGGCGCGGGGGTCGCAGGCGGCGCTGATCGAGACGATCTTCGGGCTGGGGCGTTCGCTGGAGATGCGGATGCAGGCGGACGGGGTGGAGACGACGGCGCAGTTGGGCGCGCTGGCGAAGTACGGGTGCGAACTGGCGCAGGGATACCTGTTCAGCGCGGCGGTGGGCGCGGTGGAGGCGGAGAAGATGATTGCACAAGGGGTGTGGGATCTGACACAAAAGAGGGAGAGTGTTTGCTGAATAGTCACTGGCGCGGGCGCGTGACGGTGGGTAGGATGGAAATAACTTCCCCCCATGCGGGTCGTCCGAGAGTGACGCCATGAGCAAGAGTGTTTCCAGAACGAAGAAGGGCGGCAAGACGCGGGTAGCGTCTGCGGCCAAGAGCAAAACCAAGAGCAAGGCCAACGCAAAGGTCAAGAAGAAGAGCGGGCGGACGACCGCGCAGGCGACGGGCGAACTGGTGATTGTGACCGGGCTGTCGGGGTCGGGGAAGCTTTCGGCGCTGCATGCGCTGGAGGATTTGGGCTACTACGGGGTGTACAACCTGCCGATCGAGCTGGTGTCGAGCTTTGCGGACATGGTGCTGGAGGACAACGACATCCACAGCGCGGCGGTGGTGGTGGACGCGAACGAGAGCAGCCGGGTGGACCGGTTTGTGGACGTGCTGAACATGATCCGCAAGCGGATACCGGTGCGGGTGATGTACATCCAGGCGAGCGACGAGACGCTGGTGCGGCGGTTTTCGGAGTCGCGGCGTCCGCATCCTGCGGGCGGGGAGCGGCAGGTGCTGCAGGCGATTGCGGAAGAGAAGAAGATGCTGGAGCCGCTGCGGGGCATCGCGGACTTTGTGGTGGACACGACCAAGCTGAACGTGCAGGCGCTGCGGGCGCAGGTGAGCCAATTGCTGGTGCGGGAGAAGAAGCTGCTGCTGACGATCCTGAGCTTCGGGTTCAAGAACGGTGTGCCGGCGGACGCGGACATCATGTTCGACATACGGTTCCTGCCCAATCCGCAGTACCGACCGGAGTTGCAGAAGCACACGGGGCGGGACACGAAGGTGGCAGCGTATGTGAAGAGCTTTCCGCAGACGCGGAAGTTCATGAAGCAGGCGGAGGAGATGCTGACGTTCCTGCTGCCGCACTACATGGCGGAGGGGAAGAGCTATCTGACGGTGGCGATCGGGTGCACGGGCGGGCAGCACCGGTCGGTGTTCGTGGCCGAGGAGATGCGGAAGCGTATGGCGCGGCACGGGTACAACGCGAAGTTATTGCATAGGGATATTCCGACGCTCTGAGCGGCAAACGAAGCACCATAACAGCTAGAATGGACGGCATGGCCTGCGGAGCGGGACGGGAGATGTGCGCATGAGGCGGGTGTGGCGGTTGCTGGGCTACGCGCGTCCGTATGCGCTGTACACGGCCGCTGCGGTGGTGCTGACGGCGGCGGTGGCGGTGCTGGCGGGTTTCCGGCTGCTGCTGATACGGCCCATCTTCGACCAGGTGCTGCAGCCGCAGGGGCTGAACACCAACGTGCTGCTGTTCCACGTGCCGCACCTGCACCGGGTCATCAACCTGCAATGGCTGGTGCCGACGCACTTCCACAACGCGTGGACGGTGGTGGCGTACGCGCTGGTGGTGAGCGCGGCGCTGAAGTCGCTGTGCGACTACACGGGGACGTGCCTGGTGAACTACGCGGGGTTCCGGATGATCACGGACCTGCGCAACGATTTGTATGACGCGTTATTGAAGCGCTCCACGGCGTTCTTCATGAAGCATCCGACGGGGAAGCTGACCAGCACGCTGATCAACGACATCGAGCGGGTGCAGACGGCGATGAGCACGGTGCTGGCGGACTTTTTGCAGCAGTTCTTCACGTTCGTGGTGCTGGTGGGTGTGGTGGTCAGCTACGGACGGGGGATGGCGTGGATGCTGCTGCTGTTCGTGCCGGTGATTGTGAGCTCGGCGCGGCGGATCGGGCGGCGGGTGCGGCGGACGACGCGCAGCGGGCAGGACAAGATGGCGGAGATACAGAACATCGTGCACGAGGCGCTGACGGGGCACGGCATCGTGAAGGCGTTCGGGATGGAGGCGTGGGAGACGTCGCGGTTCCGTACGGCGTCGCGGCGGTTGTTCCGCGCGAACCTGAAGAGCGTGAGCGCGCAGGCGCTCAGCTCTCCGCTGATGGACCTGCTGGGGATGGTGGCGATTGCGCTGCTGCTGCTGCTGGGGCGGAGCCAGATTCTGCGCGGGCAGATGACGCTGGGGTCGTTCGTGACGTTTCTGGCGGCGGTGTTCACGCTGTACGACCCGGTGCGGAAGTTCGCGGTGTTCTACAACAGCTTCCAGCAGGCGCTGGGGGCGAGCGAGAGCATCTTCCGCTTCCTGGACGAGCAGGACGAGGTGCGGGAGAAGCGGTGGGCGCGGGGGGTGAAGCCGTTCCGCGACAAGATCGTGTTCGAGAACGTGGACTTCGATTACCCGACCGAGGAGGGGACGCGGCGGGTGCTGCACGGCATCAACCTGACGGTGAAGCGCGGCGAGGTGGTGGCGATCGTGGGGCCGAGCGGGGCGGGCAAGTCCACGCTGGTGAATTTGATTCCGCGGTTCTTCGACCCCAGCGGCGGGCGGGTGACGATGGACGGACTGGACCTGCGGGACGTGAGCCTGGAGTCGCTGCGGCGGCAGATCGGGAAGGTGACGCAGGAGACGATCCTGTTCAACGACACGGTGCGGAACAACATTGCGTACGGCAGGCCGGACGTGCCGCTGGCGAAGGTGGAGCAGGCGGCGAAGATGGCGCTGGCCGACGAGTTCATTGGGCAGATGCAGGAGGGGTACGACACCATGGTGGGGGAGAAGGGCGCGCGGCTGAGCGGCGGGGAGCGGCAGCGGCTGGCGATTGCGCGGGCGATCTTGAAGGACGCGCCCATCCTGGTGCTGGACGAGGCGACGAGCGCGCTGGACATGGAGAGCGAGCATCTGGTGCAGGAGGCGCTGGCGAACCTGATGCAGGACCGCACGGTGTTCGTGATAGCGCACCGGCTGAGCACGGTGCGGCGGGCGTCGCGGATCGTGGTGCTGGAGGAGGGGCGCATCACCGAGGAGGGGACGCACGAGGAGTTGCTGGAGCGGGGCGGGATGTACGACCGCCTGTACCATATGCAGTTCGGCGCAGCAGGAGAGAACGGCGCGATGACGCCACAGGAGGCAAAGTAAGTGGGCACGGCACATTCAATGACGGGATTTGCGCGGGTGCGCGGCGAGAGCGCCGCGGGACAACGGTTTACGCTGACGCTGAAGTGCGTGAACCACCGGTTTCTGGATTTGTCCATGCGGCTGCCGAGCGGGTGCGACGCGCTGGAGATGCAACTGCGCAAGCTGCTGAAGGAGCAGGTGAAGCGCGGGCATGTGGACGTGACGCTGCAACTGGAGCGCGAGGAGCGGAGCGCGCTGGAGTTGAACGGGGCGCTGGTGGCGGCGTATGCGGACGCGGCGAAGCGCGCGGCGGCTGAGTATGGGCTGGCGGGCGAGCCGGACGTGAACACGGTGCTGCGGTTGCCGGGGGTTCTGAACGGCGAGAACAACGGCACGCTGGACGAGGAGTCGCTGAGCGCGGGGGTGATGGGGCAGGCGGAGGCGGCGATCGGGAACCTGAACCAGATGCGCGCGGCGGAGGGCGCGGCGCTGGTGGCCGAACTGACGGCGGCGATGGGGCGGATCGGCGCGGCGGTGGAGGAGGTGGCGGGGCTGCGCGGGGACGTGCGGCAGGCTTACTTTGAGCGCATGCGGCAGCGGATTGCGGAGCTGCTGGGCGCGGGCGTGCCGACGCAGGTGGCGGAGGAGAGGATCATGGCGGAGGCGGCGCTGCTGGCCGAGCGCAGCGACGTGGAGGAGGAGTTGGTGCGGCTGCGGACGCATGTGCAGCACTTTGTGTCGCTATTGGAGGCGGGCGGAGAGCTGGGCAAGAAGCTGGACTTCCTGCTGCAGGAGCTGAACCGCGAGGCGAACACGCTGCTGAGCAAGACGAGCGGGGCGGCGGCGGGGAACGGGCTGCGCATCACGGAGCTGGGGCTGCACATCAAGAGCGAGATTGAGAAGGTGCGGGAACAGGTGCAGAACCTGGAGTAGATATTTTGTCGGGAGGGTAATGTGGCGGGGAAGTTGTACATTATTTCGGCGCCGTCGGGGAGCGGGAAGTCCACGCTGGTGGGGCGGTTGATGTCGCTGGTGGGCGGGCTGGAGTTTTCGATTTCGTACACGACGCGCGCGCCGCGGGGCAGCGAGCGGCCAGACAGGGAGTACCACTTTATTTCGCGCGAAGAATTTGAACGAAAGATAGCGGGGGATGAGTTTCTGGAGTGGGCGGAGGTGTTCGGGAATTATTACGGGACGTCGAAGCAGTCGCTGCAGAACGCGGAGGATGCAGGGCGCGACCTGCTGATGGACATTGACGTGCAGGGTGGATTGCAGGTGATGGAGCGGGTTCCGGAGGCGGTGAGCGTGTTTATATTGCCGCCGAGCCCGGAGGTATTGGAGAAGCGTCTGCGGCAGCGGAGCGATGCGGAGAACATGCACGACGCGGCGGTGATAGCGCGGCGGCTGCAGACGGCGCGGGACGAGCTGCGGCATCTGGGGGCGTACCAGTTCGCCATCATCAACGATGTGCTGGACGACGCGGAGGCGGAGCTGCAGGCGATCGTGCTGTGGACGCGGCATGGGATACGGCAGGAGAACGCGGATGTGCTGCGGGCGATGGCGGAGGGGTGCGAGACGGCGGCGGCGTCGGAGCGGCTGCGGAAGGTTCTGCAAGCGTTCGAGTTGGATTCGTAGCGTCTATTCGCTGCAAGAATAAATCCAAGATATCCACCGAAGGCGGTGGCGCGGTGCGGGCGGGTTGCGGTGTAATCAAAGACACGCAAGTGCGGCAGGGATAGCAGATTGCAGCCGGGAGACGGCTGGAATATCCATTGGAGGTTGCAGGGATGAAGATCGAGAACACGTTCGACAACCGATACAACATGGTGAAGGTGGCGGCACGGCGGGCACGGCAACTGCAGAACGGCGCGGCGCCGCTGGTGGATACACGGTCGACGAAGGCGTGCCGCGTGGCGCAGGATGAGATCAAGGCCGGACAGTTGAAGTACGTGGTGAGCGAACCGGAGCCGAGGCCGGAGATCGGGCTGAAGTAAGCGTACAACATGGCCAGCAACAAGGAGACCGGACGGGCAGTCCGCGGATATGTGGATTATCTGCGCGATATGGGCGTGGTGGATTATGTACGGCGGGAGACGGTGCGTCCGCTGGGGGATGTGGCGGTAGCGGAGCCGGAGCGGGTTGAGGCGACGGCGGTAGTCAGAGAGCCGGTTGTAGAGCAGGCGGCGAAGAAAGTGGATGAGGCCCCGCGGGGTTATCAGGGAGAGCAGGAGACGGTGGCCCAGAAGCCGAAGAGTTTTGACGAGCTGGCGCCGCTGCCGACGGCTATTGTGGCGGCGGGCGAGCGTGCGGCGGCGCTGAAGGCGATCCAGGATGAGATTGGGGACTGCACACGGTGTCCGCTGGCGTACGGCGGGCGGCGGAAGGTGGTGTTTGCCGACGGCGACCCGAACGCGGAACTGATGTTTGTGGGCGAGGGGCCGGGAGCGGACGAGGATACGCAGGGCTTGCCGTTTGTTGGGAAGGCCGGACAACTGCTGAACAACATGATCACTGCGATGGGGCTGAGCCGCGAGCAGGTGTACATCGCGAACATTGTGAAGTGCAGGCCGCCGAGCAACCGTGTGCCGGAGTTTGTGGAGGCGACGACGTGCTCGCCGTTCCTGATGCGGCAGATGGATATTGTGCGGCCGAAGGTGGTGGTGGCGCTGGGGGCGACGGCGGCGACGTATCTGCTGGGCGTGAAGCAGTCGCTGAGCTCGCTGCGCGGGAAGTGGCACACGTGCCGTGGGGCGAAGCTGGTGGTGACGTACCATCCGGCGTTTCTGCTGCGGGATCCGCGGCAGAAGGGCGAGGCGTGGAAGGATTTGCAGATGGCGATGGCGGAGCTGGGGCTGAAGGCGCCGGGGAAGAAGTAGCTCTTACACAGGCGATGGCACTACTCTGAGGGCTGATGCCCACTTACTGCGATGTAGCGCTGCCTGTTCCGCTGGACCGTGCGTTTACGTACGAGGCGGGCGGGGATGTGCCTGCGGTGGGGGCGAGGGTGCTGGTGCCGTTCAGCGGACAGAAGCTATGCGGCGTGGTGGTACGGGTCCACGGGGACAAGCCGGAGTACGAGACCAAGCAGATACAACAGGTGCTGGACCGCGAGGCTCTGCTGACCGACGAGCTGATGGAGCTGGCGCGGTGGCTGGCGACGTACTATGTGGCTCCGCTGGGCGAGGTGCTGCGGGGGATGCTGCCGCTGACGGCGGAGGTGAAGCGGCAGGTGGTGTACGCGCTGGCGGAGGGCGGGCGGAGGGCCAAGGGGCGGATGTTTGAGGATGTGGAGGAGCAGCCGGCGCGGTCGGCAGAGGATGAAGCGGAGCAGGTGGAGCGGGAGGTGCTACGGTACCTGGCGGAGAAGGGGCCGACGCGGCTGGAGAAGCTGCGGAGCGCGACGGGGGCGGCGAAGAAGCATCTGGATGAGATGGTGAAGCGGCGGTGGCTGGCGCGGGAGAGCGTGGCGGAGACGCGGGATGCGCGGCGGCTGGAGCGGGTGGCGGCGCTGGTTCCAGATGCGCGGCTGCCGAAGCTGAACGAGAATCAACAATTAATTTTGGCTGAATTGGCGGCGGCGGGCGGGACGATGACGGTGCGTGCGCTGCGGGAGCTGGCGGTTCCGGAGACGACGCTGGGGACGCTGGTGCGGCGCGGGCTGGTGCGGATGGACGAGGTTCCGGAGAGCTTTGTGATGTCCACGCTGGGGAAGGCGGGACAGGCGACGCACGAGCATGAGCTGAACGCGGCGCAGCAGAAGGCGTTGGACGAGATGGTGGGGGCGATGGGGGCTGGGAGATTCTCGCCGCATCTGCTGTACGGGGTGACGGGATCGGGGAAGACGGCGGTGTATCTGGCGGCGATGCGGAAGGCTCTGGACGCGGGGCGGTCGGCGATATTGCTGGTGCCGGAGATCGGGCTGACGCCTTCGATGGCGGGGCAGCTTTATGCGGCGTTCGGGGGCGAGGTGGCGCTGCTGCATTCGGCGCTGACGCCGGACGAGCGGGCGGAGCAGTGGCACAGGATTCGGCGAGGCGAGGCGTGGGTGGTGGTGGGGACGCGGAGCGCGGTGTTTGCGCCGGCGGTGAGGCTGGGGCTGATAATCGTGGACGAGGAGCACGACAACAGCTACAAGCAGGAGGAGACTCCGCGGTACCACGGGCGGGACACGGCGGTGATGCGCGCGAAGCTGAACGAGGCGGTGGTGGTGATGGGGTCGGCGACGCCATCACTGGAGAGCTGGGCGAACGCGTCGAGCGGGAAGTACAAATTGATGGCGCTGAACGAGCGGGTGATGGAGCGTCCGCTGCCGACGGTGGAGCTGGTGGACATGCGGCGGGAGTTCCAGGAGACGGGGACGGAGGCTTTGTTCAGCCGGAAGCTGGTGGAGGAGACGGAGGCGACGCTGCAACGCGGGGAGCAGGCGATCATCCTGCTGAACCGGCGGGGATACTCGTTTGTGGTGATGTGCCGCGCATGCGGGGAGAAGCTGGAGTGCGAGAACTGCGCGATCTCGCTGACGTACCACCGGCCGGGTGCGAGCGAGGGGCTGCACGCGCGGGCGGGGACGCGGCTGGAGTGCCACTACTGCGGATACAAGACGGGCGTGCCGAAGACGTGCCCGAAGTGCGCAAGCGAGCATCTGTACTTTCTGGGGGCGGGGTCGCAGCAGGGCGAGGAGAAGCTGCAGGAGATCTTTCCGCACGCGCGGATCGGGCGGATGGACCGCGACACGGTGCGGGGACGTTCGGACCTGGAGCGGCTGCTGGGGCGGCTGCACGCGGGGGAGATCAACCTGCTGGTGGGGACGCAGATGATCGCCAAGGGGCACGACATCCACGGCGTGACGCTGGTGGGGGTGGTGGGCGCAGACTTTGCGCTGGGACTGCCGGACTTCCGCGCGGCGGAGAGGGTGTTCCAACTGTTGACGCAGGTGAGCGGGCGGGCGGGGCGCGGGGAGCTGCCGGGGAAGGTGGTGGTGCAGACGTACCATCCGGACCACTACGCGATCGAGTTTGCGTCGAAGCACGATTATCTGGGGTTCACGGCGAAGGAGCTGACGTACCGGAAGTGGATGCACTATCCGCCGTACACGGCGCTGGCGAACGTGGTGATCCAGAGCACGAAGTACGAGGAGGCATCGGCGTGGAGCGGGACGCTGCGGCGTTGGTTCGACGGGGTGCGGATGGAGGGGGTGCGGGTGCTGGGGCCTGCGGACGCGCCGATAGCGCGCATCAAGCGGATCTTCCGGCGGCACTTTGTGCTGAAGGCGGAGCGGCGGTCGGCGTTGCAGTCGGCGTTGAAGGCGATGCTGGCGGAGGCGGAGCGTGCGGGGATTCCGCGGACGGCGCTGATAGTGGATGTGGACGCGATGCAACTGATGTGAGGCGGCGCTTACGCGCTCTTACTGCGCGCTGGATTTTATGCCTGTGCGCGGACACTCGCAGAGCGAATCAAGAGAAGATGCGGTTGAGGATGTCCACGGCGCTGGTGCCGATGAAGGGGCGGAGCATCAGGGTGGAGGCAAAGATGAGCAGGCAGGCGTAGGCCAGGAGCTTGTGGCGCGGGCCGAGGGGCGTGTCGTCGGTGTCCACGCGGGGATGGCGCATGCCGGGCAGGAACAGGAGGAAGCACCAGAGGTACCAGCCGACCCAGCAGAAGGTTCCGGCGATGAGAGCGAAGAGGACGGTGATCTTGCCGGAGGTGCGGTGTGCGTCCGGGGAGAGGGCGTACATGATGTGTCCGCCGTCGAGCTGGCCGGCGGGCAGCAGGTTGAGCGAGGTGATGAAGATGCCGATCCAGGCGGCGACCAGCATGGGGTGGGGAAGGATGTTGTGTACGGTGGGGATGCCGGGATGGAAGGGGAGGATGAGGCGGCGGAGGAGGGTGAAGAGGAGGGGATTGTTGATGCGGAAGGGGACGTCCATGGTGGCCGCGGCCGGGGAGATGGAGGTGGAGAGGCAGAGGCCGGCGATGATGCAGGGGATGGCGGCGATGACGCCGAAGAGTGGGCCGAAGGCGCCGACCTCCAGCAGTGCGCGGCGGGTGGTGATGCGGGAGCGGAGGCGGATGATGGCACCGGCGGTTCCGCTGAGGGTGGGCGCGGGCAGCAGATAGGGGAGGGTGGCCTTGACGTTGTAGCGGCGGCAGGTGAGGAAGTGGCCGAACTCGTGGCAGAGCAGGATGGCGATGAGGGTGAGCGAGAAGGGCAGGCCGTCGCGGAGGTGTTGGAGGTTCTGCGTGATCCATGTGTAGGGGAAGATGTCGGTCTCCGTGACCAGCGGAGGCAGGCCCTGATGGAAGTTGTACATGTAGCGCATGCCGAAGGCGGTGGTGGTGAAGACGGTGGTGAGAGCCAGAAAGGCCTGATAGACGAGGCGCTTGCGCGACTTGCGCCAGAAGGGAACGGGCGAGGGTTGCACCGTTGCGCTTGCTTCTACGACCGCGACATGGGAGTGGGAGGAGTTCATGCGACTACAGTGGTAGGACCAATATATTTCATGCAACACGTGGCCATCGGCCTATCGCGTAGTGCGACGAAGCAGTTCATCAATCGAGGAGGTGGAGTTCCTTGCCGGGCTTGAAGCGCACGGCCTTGCCGGGAGCGATGCTGACCTCGGCGCCGGTGCGCGGATTGCGTCCGATGCCCGTCTTGCGAGGACGGACGTTGAAGACGCCGAAGCCGCGCAGTTCGATGCGGTCGCCTGCGGCGAGCGCCTGCTTCATGCTGTCGAAGATGGTGTCAACGGCGGCCTCGGCCTTGGTCCGCGGCAGGCCGGTGCGTTCCACTACCCGCTGGATTAAGTCCTGTTTAATCAATGCGCGCACCTCGCCAACATGGATTGGGTACAAAGGGCAAAGACAAGCTAAAGCGATGGTAAGAATAGATTTGCAGATTGTCAACGCATGGTTTTGGGCTTTAGGATGCGAAAAGCAGGAAAAGTACCCCCAGGAGCCGGATTTTAGGGCGTCCAGAGGCCGTCCGGGGGAGGGTTCCGGGCCGGATTCCAGGGTTTCGAGGAGAGGCATGGCGATCAAGAGCGACAAGTGGATACGGGAGCAGGCGACGAAGCACGGGATGATCACACCGTTCAGCGAGAAGCAGGTGAAGGACGGGTGCATCAGCTACGGGCTGTCGTCGTACGGGTACGACCTGCGGGTGAGCGACGAGTTCAAGATCTTCACGAACGTGAACAGCGCGGTGATTGACCCGAAGAACTTTGATTCGCGGAGCTTTGTGGATGTGCGGGGAGAGAGCATCATTGTGCCGCCGAACTCGTTTGCGCTGGCGCGGAGCGTGGAGTACTTCAAGATTCCGCGGGATGTGCTGACGATTTGCGTGGGCAAGAGCACGTACGCGCGGTGCGGGATCATCGTGAACGTGACGCCGTTCGAGCCGGAGTGGGAGGGGTATGTGACGCTGGAGATATCGAACACGACTCCGCTGCCGGCGAAGATTTACGCCAACGAGGGGCTGTGCCAGATCTTGTTCTTCCAGTCGGACGAGCAGTGCGAGGTGAGCTACGCGGACCGGAAGGGGAAGTACCAGAAGCAGACAGGGATCGTGCTGCCGAAACTTTAGTAACCAGATGAAATGATGAGGAAATTCGCCGTAAAAGGCGATTTTTCTTTGGTTTGAGCAGGTTACTAGAGTAATCCACAGAAAAACAATTAGTACCCTTGCAATTAATGAAAAAATACGCGATAGTAACTACTAAACATGGACCTGGGAGAAGTGGGGTTGTGATGGTTGGCCGAGAGGCTCTCCATTGCAACCCCCATTTTTTTGCTGACGGCGGTATGGTGCGGGCTTTGCCCGGGATGACGACAGGGACAAATGCAAATGCAGGTCCTTCGCTGCGCTCAGGATTTCGCCTGCGGGCTCAGACGCCCGCAAAACGGCTCAACTCAGGATGACAGTTCGGAAAGGAGAGGCTTACGAGCACATCTATGGCGGTGAGGGGTGAATCAGCGGAGGTACGTGGGAGGAAAATGTGACCATCGGGGGCGGGGGAACGTCATAATGAGCGTGAGGTGTGAGGACATGATGAAGCGGATGATGGCGATAGTGGCGGTGGCGGGATTGTTGATGGGTGCGTTGCAGACGCAGGCGGCGGATACGACGGCGCAGGCGAAGCTGAAGGCGCGGCTGGCGGGGGCGCAGGCGGCGCTGATCGAGATCATGGCGACGCCGGACCAGAGCATTCCTTCGGGGATACTGGCGGGCGCGGAGTGCGTGGCGGTGGTGCCGCACTACAAGAAGGGCGCGTTCATACTGGGCGGGCAGTATGGGCAGGGCGTGGCGACGTGCAGGACGGCGCACGGATGGAGCGCGCCGGTGTTTATATCGCTGGAGGGCGGGAGCTTTGGGTGGCAGATTGGGGGGCAGTCCACTGATTTGGTGCTGGTGGCGATGAACCACGACGGGTTGCAGCAGATGCTGAAGAACAAGTTCAAGATCGGCGGGGACGCGGCGGCGTCGGCCGGGCCGGTGGGGCGCAACACGCAGGCGGGGACGGACTGGAAGCTGAACGCGGAGTTCCTGACGTGGTCGCGGAGCAAGGGGCTGTTTGCGGGGATTGACCTGGACGGGACGGTGATGGCGCAGAACCAGGACGACACGCGGGCGTTCTACGGGGCGGACATACCGTTTGGGACGGTGCTGGCTGGTGAGACGGCGTGCCCGGAGGGCGGGCGTGCGTTTGTGCAGACGGTGGCGAAGTACTTTGTGGCGGCGAAGGCGAAGGCGAACGCGAAGCGGTAGCGGCCTACGCGGCGCGCGTTCACACAGGTAAACTGTGTTCACGCGCTGATGAGTGAAACTACGAAAAGAAAAGCGAAGCACGGACGCCTGCGGGTGTGGGCGGAGTACGCACTGGTGTGGGTGGTGGTGCGGGGGCTGGGGATGCTGCCGCGGCACTGTGCGCGGTGCGCGGCGAATGCGCTGGTGGGCGGGCTGTGGCGGGTGATTCCGCGGATGGAGCGGGTGGGGATGCGGAACCTGGAGATGGCGTATCCGGAGATGGCGGAGCGGGAGCGGCGGCAGGTGCTGCGGGGGCTGCGGCGGTCGCTGGCGCGGCAGATGGTGGAGTTCAGCCGGATGCAGCGGTACACGCGGGAGAGTGCGTCGAAATTAATTGAGTACGACGGGTTGGAGAATTATCTGGCGGCGCGGGAGCGGGGACGGGGCGTGCTGGTGGTGACGGGGCACCTGGGCGCGTGGGAGCTGTCGAGTTTTTATCACTCGCTGATGGGGTATCCGATGGGGCTGGTGATACGGCGGCTGGACAATCCGCTGGTGGACAAGCTGGTGAACGGGGTGCGGTGTCTGCACGGGAACAAGGTTCTGCACAAGGACGACTTTGCGCGGGGGCTGCTGGGTGCGATGCGCGCGGGGGAGACGGTGGGGATACTGATGGATACGAACATGACGCCGCCGCAGGGGGTGTTTGTGCCGTTCTTCGGGGTGGAGGCGTGCACGGCGAGCGGGTTGGCGCGGGTGGCGGTGAAGACGGGAGCGGCGGTGCTGCCGGGGTGCCTGCTGTGGGAGCCGGAGAAGCAGAAATTTGTGCTGCACTTTGGCGGGGAGATTGCGATGCAGGCGACGGGCGACGACGAGCGGGACGCGGTGGAGAACACGGCGGCGTGCACGCGGGCGATTGAGGGGTTTGTGCGGCGGCATCCGGAGCAGTGGCTGTGGGTGCATCGGAGATGGAAGACAAGGCCGACGGGGGAGACGGGGCTGTACTAGCGGCGGCTCGCTCCGGAATTGGGGTAACTAACGGATTGCCGACGATACGGGAGTTGCAAAACACTCGCTCCTATAATTGTCGCAAGGAAAAACCTCAATGAGCTTTCTCAATACCCCAATTCCAAGACGGGTCATAGCAATCGGAATTGCCTGCCTCGTTCTGATGATTTTCTTTTTCACGTTTTTACCAACTGAAGAAGCGGTCTATTGGCATTTCACATCCCCCACCAATGTGATTCGTTGCTCAACGTTTGATGTCTCCATCAAACTCTCGTGGATGTCTGATTGGAATGGTAATTGTTCCGCTGGCATCAAACTTCTGAAGCACCCATATTCTTTGATTCAAACACCGTCGAGTTGGGCGCATGCTTCATTGATTGTCATGAGCAAAGCAGACATGGATTTACTACCCGTCTCAGAATTTGAGAACAGATTTAGAATGCTGGCTGGACTGTCTCCCGATACCCCTCTGTCTTTCACAGATAAATATGCCAGATTAGGGAAATGCCTCGTTGCGCAAGATCGGGCATCTCCTAGAGAGATAATCATGTGGTGTCGAAACGCCGACGCATCGTTTGACACACTTTATGGCGGAGATGCTCAGTCTGTATCAGACCTTACCGAGATGTTGAAATTGAAAAAATAATCACTTTCATAGCAGCAACGCCCGAATGACGGGCAATCCGGAAGGTGGGCATCCTGCGCGCGAAACGCTAGATGGACTGAACAGGAAGTTGCATGAGGTCGGGGACGAGGCCGACCTCTTTCTGGACGAAGGGTTCGGCGTAGCGGACGCCGGCGAGGAGTCCGTAGTGGCGGGCGAGGGCGAAGGTGCGCTCGCGGATCTCGTCGGCGGGGACGAAGATTGCACCGCCCTGCTGCTGGTCTGCGTACTGGGAGCGGTAGGAGAGCAGCGCGGCGTGGCGGGCTTCGATGTGCGGGGTGATGTCCACGACGAAGGTGGGGCGGACGTCGGCGTAGAGGGAGGCGTAGATGATTTTGAAGGGGCGGTGCGGCGCGGCGGAGTTGCCGGTGTCCACCTTGGCGAGGCCGGCGAGGAAGCAGGCCTCGTAGCCGAGGGTGGAGGCGTTGTAGTGGTCGGGGTGGCGGCCGGTCCAGTAGGGGAGGATGACGACGCGCGGACGGGCGGCGCGGATGACTGCGGCGAGTTTGAGGCGGTTGTCGTGGGAGTTCTCGACGCGGCTGTCGGGGATATCGAGTGCGCCGCGCCAGGTGAGGTGGAGGATGCGAGCGGCCTCGGCGGCCTCGCGGGCGCGGTCGGCTGCGGTGCCGCGTGTGCCGGCCTCGCCTTGGGTGAGGTCGAGGACGCCGGTCTTGCGGTGCTGGGCGTGGAGGGCGAGGAGTGTGCCGCCGCAGGTCTGCTCGGCGTCGTCGCGGTGGGCGGCGATGGCGAGAACGTCGAGCTGGGGAGGTGCCGTCATAACGATGAGGGCGGGGTGCGGGCTAGTTGGCGGAGTTGGTGAGGGCGTCCATGTAGACGACGTTGGTGGCGGTGCCCTGCACGGTGATGTACTGGTTGTTGATCTCGGTGTAGGGGGCGACGGTGGAGAAGGCGTGCACCTGTCCACCGTAGGCGGAGTAGACCTTGTTGAGGTTCTGGACCCAGCAGATGCCGGTGAGGTCGCCGTAGTAGTACTGGTTGTTGTTGGCGTTGGGATAGCCGACGGGGTTGCCCGGGGAGACGGCGGGGACGACGGTGGGTGTCTGCCCGCTGCCGAGCGCGTAGACGGCGAGGCAGTTGAGGTTGACGGCGCCGGGGGTGGTGGTGACGTTGTTGGCGAGGTATCCGTTGACGCCTTCGTCGCAGAGCTTGGAGCCGATCCAGAGGGTGCTGTTGTCGGCGAAGAGCATGGAGGTGTGCGTGCCGTCGGGGATGGGATATGAGGAGCTGAGGACGGGCGTGGCGCCGAGGGTGACGATGCTGAGGTATCCCTTGTAGTAGCCAGCGGCGACGCCGGAGGTCTGTAGTTGCTGGCCGGCGAGATAGAGGTAGGAGCCGTCTGTGATGCCGGTGGTGGCTCCGCCGGGGACGACGACGGTGGAGAGTACGGGGGATGGGTCGGAGCCGGTGGGGGTGTGGGTGACGTTGAGGAGATTGGTGTCGATCAAGGTGACGGCTGCCTTGGAGCCGCCGCACTCGGGGCCGCAGTTGAGGACGTAGGCCTGGGAGCCGTCGAGGGAGTAGACGACGCTGACGGGGCGGTCGTAGAGGCCGGGAACGGGGACGACGCAGTAGACGGGGACGCTGACGGGCTGGCAGTCGGCGTAGGTTCCGGCGGGTGGCAGGACGTTGTTGTTGAGCTTGACGACGCGGAAGAGGTTGAAGCTGGTCTGGGTACCGGAGGAGGGGCCGGGAACGACGTTGCGCACGGTGATGAGGACGACGGAGTTGCCGGTGTTGGGGAAGACGTACTGCGCGCCGGGGAGGTTGAGGTCGTAGGACTTGCCGGTGGTGAGGTCAGCGATGACGACGCCGCCGAGAGCGCCGCTGGTGGCGTAGACGTTGTTGGTGGTGGCGGTGGTGGCGATGCCGTCGGAGGAGGAGGGAAGGCCGGAGATGGAGGAGCCGGCTGTTTCTGTGCCGTAGTTGACCTTGACGAAGGATCCGTCGCCAGCGCCGTAGACGAAGCCGTAGCCCTGCTCGGGGAAGGAATCGATGAGGGTGGGGGTGCGGGCGGCGTAGCCGGAGATGTTGAACTCGGTGATGGTGTCTGGGACGTTGAAGCGCTGGTCGCGGAGGGCGTCCATGATCTCAAGCTGTCCGCCGGAGAAGGAGGAGGGATTGGCGATGGCCACCATGACGCGGTTGGCGAGCTGGCTGGGGGGAATGGGGCGGCCGGCGTAGTTGTATTGGGGGAAGTTGTAGAAGTTGAGCTTGCAGGCATTGAGCCCGCATACGGCCGCGGCCAGCACGAGGAGGCAGAGGGCACGGCGGAGGCAACGGCGGTTCATCAAAAGATAGGGCTCCAACAGGATGGAAAAGATGCGGATGTCTACCAGTCAACTATAACAAATGGAAGGCTGTGCAGCGGGAACGGATTGCGCCATACGGGGCGCGGATAGGGTAGGCTCTTTAAAGCTATGGCTACGACGATTGAACAACTGCTGCAGCGCGGGAACGTGCTGTGCGACGGGGCGATGGGAACGATGCTGTACGACCGCGGCATCTTCATTGGGCGGAGCTTTGACGAATTGAACCTGTCGCAGGCGGAGATGGTGCGCGCCATCCACGAGGAGTACCTGCAGGCGGGGGCGGAGATCATCGAGACGAACACGTTTGGGGCGAACCGGTACCGGCTGCGTCGGCACGGGCTGGAGGACAAGCTGGAGGCGATCAATCTGGCGGGAGTGAAGCTGGCGCGGGAGTGCGTGGAGCACATCCGCGAGAAGCAGGCGACGGATGCTTTTGTGGCCGGGGCGGTGGGACCGCTGGGTGTGGAACTGGCTCCGATGGGGAAGGTGAGCGCGGAAGAAGCGCAGGAGGTGTTCGCGCAGCAGATCAAGGTGCTGGCGACGGGCGTGGATTTAATCCAGATCGAGACGATGACCAGCGTGCCGGAGGCGGAGGCGGCGGTGCGTGCGTCGCGGAGCGTGGCTCCGCAACTGCCGGTGATTGTGCTGGTGACGGTGGACGACGACAGGAACTGCCTGGACGGGACTCCGGTGGAGACGGCGGCGAAGCGTTTGGAGGATGTGGGCGCGGATGTGGTGGGGTGCAATTGCAGTTCGGGGCCGGAGACGGTGCTGGGCGTGATTGAGCGGATGCGCGCGGCGGTGAAGATTCAGTTGATGGCGATGCCCAACGCGGGGATGCCGCAGGTGGTGGACGGACGGAACATCTATCTGACGACGCCGGAGTTCATGGCGGGGTATGCGCGGAAGTTTGTGGAGGCGGGCGCGTCGCTGGTGGGTGGATGCTGCGGGACGACTCCGGCGCATATCAAGTCCATGCGGTCGGCGCTGCGGGCGATCGGGTCCATGCAGCGGGGGACCGAGGGCAAGAGCGCGGTGGTGGCGATGAAGGACAAGGCCGCCGAGGCGGTGCAGCCGGTGGCTTTGGGCGAGCGGTCGCTGATTGGGAAGCGGATTGCGGCGGGCGAGTTTGTGACGATGGTGGAGATTGTGTCGCCCAAAGGGATTGATGTGACCAAGGAGCTGGCCGGGGCGGCGCTGCTGCACAAGATGGGCGTGAATGCGATCAATGTGCCGGACTCTCCGCGGGCGAGCGCGCGGATGAGCGCGATGAGCCTGTGCATACAGATCCAGCAGAAGGTGGGCATCGAGACGGTGTTGCACTACACGTGCCGCGACCGGAATGTGCTGAGCATGCAGAGCGACCTGCTGGGGGCGGCGAGCATCGGGGTGAAAAACATCCTGTGCCTGACGGGCGATCCGCCGAAGCTGGGGAACTATCCGGACGCGACGGCGGTGTTCGACGTGGACGCCATCGGGCTGGTGAACATTGTGAACAACCTGAACCACGGGTTGGACATCGGCGGGAATCCGATCGGGGTTTCGACGGGGCTGACGATTGGCGTGGCGGCGAATCCGGGCGTGCCGGACGTGGAGAACGAGATACGGCGGTTTGCGGCGAAGGTGGAGGCGGGCGGGGAGTACGCGATCACGCAGCCGGTGTTCGATTTGCGGCTGCTGGAGTACTTCATGAAGCGCGTGGAGGCGTTCCGGATTCCAGTGGTGGCGGGGATATGGCCGCTGACGGGGCTGCGGAACGCGGAGTTCCTGAAGAACGATTTGAAGGTGGCGATGCCGGAGGAGATTCTGGCGCGGATGAGCCATGTGGCGAGTCCGGAGGCGGCGCGTGCGGAGGGCATCAAGATTGCACAGGAGATGCTGACCAAGGTGCGCGGGCTTGTGCAGGGCGTACAGGTGAGCGCGCCGTTCGGGAAGTACTCGGCGGCGGCAGATGTGATGCAGGCAGTACTCTAGGTTTTTGAGGAGGATACGATGGCAAACTTTGAGGAACAGTTGAAGGCCCTGGAGGGCGTGGTGGAGAAGCTGGAGCAGGGCGACCTGCCGCTGGAGGACGCAGTGAAGCTGTTTGAGCAGGGCGTGAAGCTGAGCGAGGCGTGCAAGGCGGAGCTGGATGCGGCAGAGGCGAAGGTGGAGATTCTGCTGAAGAAGGCGGACGGGCAGATGAAGAAGGAGCCGTTTTTGAGGATTGAGGCGGAGTAATTTTTTAGCTGAGTAGAAAAGACAAGGGCGGCCAGATGGCCGCCCGAATTATTTGCGACGGATGTTTATCCGTGGCGGAAGTGGCGGATGCCGGTGAAGACCATGGCAAGGCCGAGTTTGTCGGCGGCGGCGATGACGTCGGCATCCTTGACGGAGCCGCCGGGCTGGATGACGGCGGTGGCGCCGGCTGAGGCGACGGTTTCGAGGCCGTCGGGGAAGGGGAAGAAGGCGTCGGAGGCGGCGACGCAATGGGCGAGGGGCAGGACGGCCTTCTGCGCGCCGAAGCGTGCGGCATCCACGCGGGACATTTGGCCGGCGCCGACGCCGACGGTCTGGGCAAAGGCTTCGGGCGAGCCGGCGATTTTTGTGTTGCGGGCGTAGACGATGGCGTTGGATTTGACATGCTTGCAGACGCGCCAGGCGAAGAGCAGCGCGGTGAGCTCGTCTGGGGTGGGCTGGCGCTTTGTCACACACTTCAGTTCATCCGCAGAGATGCCGCGGGAGTCGGCGTCTTGCAGAAGCATTCCGCCGGAGACTTGTTTGAGGGCGCGTGCGGGCGGAGCGGGGGAGATTTCTACGAGGCGCAGATTCTTCTTGGCGCTGAGGCGGGCGAGGGCCTCCGGGGTGAAGCTGGGGGCGGCGATGGCCTCGACGAAGAGCTTGGCGATCTCCTCGGCGGCGGGGCCGTCGACGGGCTGGTTGATGCCGATGACGCCGCCGAAGGCGCTGACGGGGTCTGCGGCGAGGGCTTGCTGATAGGCGGCGAGGACGGTGGGGCCGGTGGCTGCGCCGCAGGGGTTGGTGTGTTTGATGATGGCGACGGCGGGGGTGGTGGCGGGTAGGTCGGCAACGAGGTTCCAGCAGGCGTCGAGGTCCACGAGGTTGTTGAAGCTGAGCTCCTTGCCCTGGAGCTGGCGCGCGCCGGCGACGCCGGTGCCGGAGCCGTCGGCGTAGAGGGCGGCGGATTGGTGGGGGTTCTCGCCGTAGCGGAGGGGGCTGGCGAGGGGGAGATTGATGCGGATGGCGGCGGGGAAGTCTGAGGTGGAGAAGGTGGCGGGGGTGTGCGGGTCGGTGTTGGCGAGAGTCTCCAGCGTGTTGGCGATGGCGGTGTCGTAGGCGGCGGTGGCGGCGAAGGCCTTTTGGGCGAGGCGCCAGCGGGTGGGGCGGGAGAGCGAACCGGAGTTGGCGGCGAGCTCGGCGGCGAGGGAGGCGTAGTCGGCGGGGGCGGTGACGATGGCGACGTCCTCGAAGTTCTTGGCGGCTGAGCGGACCATGCTGGGGCCGCCGATGTCGATGTTCTCGATGATGTCTGCGAAGTGAACGCCCGGGCGGCGGGCGGTGGACTGGAAGGCGTAGAGGTTGACGACGACCATGTCGATGGGCTGGATGGAGTGGGCGCTGACGGCGGCGATGTGCGCGGGGTTGGAACGGATGTGGAGGATGCCACCGTGGACGTTGGGGTGGAGGGTCTTGACGCGGCCGTCGAGCATCTCGGGGAATCCGGTGAGGTCACTGATGTCGCGGACGGTGAGGCCGGCGTCGCGGAGGGCCTTGGCGGTGCCTCCGGTGGAGACGAGCTCGACACCGTGGTGGACGAGCGTGCGGGCGAATTCGACGAGGCCGGATTTATCGGTGACGGAGAGGAGGGCGCGGCGGATGGGCTTGAGCGAGGCGTCGGCGGGCACAGGAGGCTCCGTGAGGTGGGATGCCCTCATTGTAGGAAAGCGGAGGCTGTGCATGCCTGCGGGAGCAGGAGGGAGCCAGCGGGTGGAATGGAATCAGCCGCTGATGGCGGTGGGCTTGTTGAGGTCGTGGATGAGAGTGAGGAGCAGGCGGCGTTCGCGGGCGTTGAGCTTGGCGAGGAAACGGCTGGCCTCGTAGAGCGAGTCCTGCTCGGCGCGTTCGGTCTGCTGGTTCTGCTGCTTCTGGAGCGAGCAGAGGTCGGGACGGTGGGCGCATCCGTAGGTGAAGAAGCGGGCGATGGGAATCTCGAGGGCCTGGGCGATCTTGTAGAGGGTTTCGAGGGTGGGGACGGTGCGGCCGTGCTCGACACGAGAGAGGTAACTGCGGAAGAGGCCGGTGCACTTCTGGATCTCGCCCTGGGAGATGCCGGCCTGCATACGGAGGTCGCGGATGGCGGGGCCGATGTGCTGTGCGGGGTGTTCGTTGAGGACGCCGGGAGCGTCGGCGGGGGAGTCGGGCGTGCCCTGCCAGGTGTTCCAGCAGCAGCCGGTGCGGCCATCGTTGGGGGTGGAGATGGGAGTGGGGGCTGGATGTGAGGACTCGCCGTCAGCCGGCTTGCGCAGGGTGAGCGCGGCGGGTGAGGAGTTGATCTTGTGGCATGCGGAACTAGCAGGACAAGAGACGCAACGGTTCGAGTTACAAGAAGACTTTGCAGGCACTACAACCCCCTTGGGGGGACATGGGAGAAGCGGAAGTGTTCAACGAGCGAACGAGTGATTGGTTTATAAGATTTTCTTTGTCGTTCTATCAACGGACTGTATCACTTTACAGGGAAGGTATATATGATTCAAAGACCGTCCGCAACCGGTTGCACGGAAAAGAATCAAGATAGGTTCCCGATATGGAAATTCCTGGGCAGGGAGCGGTGGAGAACTCGGAAGGGGTAAGCGTTTATCTTAGAGATAGATGGAAGACAACGGACAAGAGCATCGGGTATTGCATCCGCACGGCGAGATTGTGACGCCGACGGGGGAGCATATCTCGATACCGGACGCGGTGGGGGAGTCGGAAGTTGAGACGGGGCCGGAGGAGCGCGGGCGAAGCGGATGGAACCTGCGGGGATCGCCGGCGACGTATGCGCTGACGGCGCTGAATGTGGGGGTGTTTGCGCTGATGGCGCTGCGGGGGGTATCTCCGACAGCGCCGACGAGCGAGAGCCTGCTGCATTGGGGCGCGAACGTGGGGTGGGCGGATTACAACGGGACGGCATGGTTTCCGCTGGGGCACGAGATGGTGCAGGGAGCGTTCCGGAACCAGTGGTGGCGTCTGGTGACGGCGACGTTTGAGCATGTGGGCGCACTGCACCTGGCGACGAACATGTGGTGCCTGTGGAACCTGGGGCTGCTGGGCGAGCCTCTGCTGGGGCCGTGGGGGCTTGCGGCGACGTATGTGCTGACGGGTGTGGCGGGGAACCTTCTGAGCACGGCGGTGCATCCGCAGATCATCGGCGCAGGGGCGAGCGGGGCGGTGTTCGGGATAGCAGGGATATTGATTGTGCTGTTGAGCAACAAGAAGCTGCCGATACCGTGGCCGGAGCTGCGGCGGCTGCGCAAGAGCGTGATGCAGTTTGCGCTGCTGAACCTGTTCATCGGGGTGGTGTTCGGGTCGGGGTGGCTGGGCGGGGTGCACATTGACAACATGGCGCATGTGGGCGGGTTTGCGTACGGCCTGGCGCTGGGGGTTCCGCTGCTGCCGCAGATGACGGCGGGGAGGGTGCGGTACCTGGCGCGGCAGAAGGTGGTGTTTGCGGGGGCGGCGCTGGTGCTGGCGCTGGCGGGGTATTGGCTGGCGAGCTTTACGGCGGGGATGTCCTGACGACAGGTCCTTCGCTTCGCTCCCGCCTACGCTCCTACGGAGCTTCGGCGCGGCAAGCAGGATGACAACTGTCGGTGGGCGGACAATTCAATGTATTGGATTGAATTGTCCGCCGACAGGAAAAGCCCCTTCTTGCGAAGGGGCGAATGGTTCAAGAACAATTTAGGGATTTAGGCGTGGGCTGTAGCGGCGAACTTGCGGACCATGGCGAGGAGGAGCTTGCGGTCGCTATCACTGAGGTTGGAGGAGTAACGCTGAAT
>Ga0316220_1001283_pt1 | contig 28667 bp, 21 predicted proteins | sample TBH18005metaG_FD_203632 | JGI IMG/M metagenome (GOLD analysis project Ga0316220, IMG submission 203632) | Freshwater microbial communities from Trout Bog Lake, Wisconsin, USA - TBH18005 | ecosystem: Environmental > Aquatic > Freshwater > Lake > Hypolimnion/Profundal zone | place: USA: Wisconsin...
TATGTGCGAATTCCTCGGGGAATGTCGGGCATGGCAATAAACCCTTAACCAAACGAAAGGAAACAAATGGACTTTCTAAAAATCCTCAACGCATTCGGAGCGGTCCTGGCGTGGATCATCATCATGGCGGTCCTTTGGGCCATCGGCCCGCTCCTCCTCAAGCTGCTCGCTGCTCTGGCTCACTAGGGCTCCGGGCGATCACTCACAACCACAACCAGAAAGGAAAAATCCTACATGGAAAGCATCACGTTATATTATCGTGAAGGCTCGTCGGATAAAGTCTATCAGGCAGCCATCGAACCTCAGGACGGCGGCTACGTCGTCAACTTCGCCTACGGCCGCCGGGGCACCACCATGGCCACCGGCACGAAGACATCCACACCCGTCAGTCATGACGAGGCTAAACGCGTCTTCGATAAACTGGTGAAGGAAAAGACTTCCAAGGGTTACACACCCGGCGAAGACGGCACGCCCTACCAGCACAGTGACAAGCAGATCAGCGGTATCCTGCCACAACTCCTCAACACCATCGACCAGGTGGAATTGGAAACTCTTCTTAATGACCGGCAGCACGTCATGCAGGAAAAGCACGATGGTCGGCGCCTCATGTTGCAAAAGTCCGGCAGCACCATCGCCGGGATCAACAAGCTCGGGGTGGTCACCGGGTTCCCGGCAATCATCGCTGAGGAATTCCAAGTGGCCAATGAAGACTTCCTGATCGACGGCGAAATCGTGGGCGAGAAATACCACGTCTTCGACTTGCTGGCGCTGGATGGAGACGACCTCCGAGGCCGGACTTATCAGGAGCGCTACCTGCACCTCATGAACCTGCTGGCGTCGTTCAACCACTCGCACATCAGCTTGGTAAAGTCCGCATACCTGCCCAGTGAAAAGCGGGAGATGTTCAACCAGCTCAAAGCGCAGAACAAGGAAGGCGTCGTGTTCAAGCGCAGTGATGCGATTTACATGGCAGGCCGCCCCAATTCTGGCGGACCGCAGCTCAAGTTCAAGTTTCACGAGACGGCTTCCTTCATCGTCAACAAGGTGAACGGAAAGCGCTCTGTGTCGCTGATGGTGTTTGAAGGGGACAAAGTTATCCCTGTCGGCAATGTCACGATCCCGCCCAACCACGAGGTTCCGCAGGTCGGAGCCATCGTCGAGGTGCGCTACCTCTACGCATACCGTGGAGGAAGCATCTTCCAACCGGTCTATCTCGGACTCCGGGATGACATCCGGTCGGAGGAATGCACCGTAGATCAACTCAAATACAAGGCCGAACCGGCCAGAGAGGAGGCCGCATGAAAACGAAGATCGATTGGGAGCGGGCCGCTTGGAACGGCCTCCGCACCACCCTGATCGGAGCCAGTCGCGTGCTTGTCGTCTCCGGACGGTTGACACTGTTTGGAGGCAGACTGCTTCGCAACTTAAGCACGAGGATCCCGTCTCCATCTGAGCCGGACAAACCTGCAGAGTAAACACCTCTACACAACAACCAACCACAGCCCGCATGTCCCCGTGATGTGCGGGCTGTTTCATTTCAACCAAACGAAAGGACATTTATGAATCCCATCACTATCCCGATGACCGAACTCAAACCCGCCCTTGCGGGTCTGGGCAAAATCATCACCCGGCGCTCCACGCTGCCGGTGCTCGGCTGCATCCGCATCGAGCGCACCAAAACCCACCGGATCGAACTGACCGGCACCGACCTCGACACCACGGCCATCGTTCAACTCGAAGCCGAGGCTCAGGGCGAACCCACGGTGTTCCTGGTTCCCTACGAGGACTTGAACAACGTCGCCAAAAGCTGCGGCAAGGAAGACTCGCTCCTCCTCACCCCTGTGGAGAAGCAGGTTGCCATCCGGTTCCCGGTCGGGGGCCAGATGATTGAGCACCGCTGCGAGTCCATTCCGGTCGATGAATACCCGCCTGTCGTGGAAATCCGGGGCGAGCCGATTCCGTTGGACAGCAACCTCCGTGACGCCATCCATGACGCCATGGGCTGTGCCAGCACGGACCCGACCCGGTTGATCCTCAACGGGGCCTACCTCGATGTCAGCAAACCGGAGGGTCATTACGTCGTGGCTACCGATGGTCAGCACCTCTTCAGCAGCAACTCATTCAAATTGCCGCTCAAAGATTCGCTGGTGATCCCTACCAACCGCTTCCTCGGCTGGAAGGAGTTCAATACCGATGGCGACTGGACGCTCCGAGCTGGCAAGCCAGAACGCAATGAGGCAACCCGCTTCGAGATTGCCACAAAGCACTGGCGTCTCATTACCCGGTCGCTGGAGGGCCAGTATCCCAGGTGGCGGGCCGTCCTGCCGGATTCCGGCAACGCCACGGCAACGGTGGAGATTGCGACTGATGCGGTCGATACCGTCCTCCAGATGATTGCCCGGATGCCCAACCACGATCCCCGGCATCACGCCATCGGATTGGAGATCGCGGGAAACAAGCTCTCCCTGCTCAGCAAATCGCCGGGCTCGGACCAGTGGACCCGGATCGAGTTGGCTGGCGTCAAAGCCCGTGGCTCGGATGTCACGGTGCAGATCAATCGCCAGTTTTTCGCCAAGGCCCTGCGCTTCGGCCTCACCCGCATTGAGATCATTGATGAGATGTCACCCCTGCGCTTCAGCGCGGGGGGTCGCCAGATGATCGTGATGCCGGTTCGGCCCACAGCAGTCACAACCCCGGTGCCGACATCGGCATCCACAACACCAACCCCTCCACCTCGTGCGGAGCAACCGGAGAAGAAAACCATGACAGAAAATAACACCACCGCATCAGCTCCTACCGAGAAACCGGCGCTTGAAACCGCGCTTGCCCAGATCGAAGTGATTCGGGGCGAGTTCCGCAGCGCCGTTGCCGGGCTTACCCGCCTCAGCGAATTGCTCAAGGCGGCTCAACGGGAGCAGAAGGCCAGCGAGAAGGAAGTTCAGGGCGTCAGACAAACCCTGCGCTCCCTCCAAGGCGTTCGCATCTAAGTCACGAAGGTGACGATCTAACTTGGCGACGGAAACACGGGGCCGGGTAGTGCTACGGCGCTCCCGGCCCCACTTCGTTGCCATCAACAAATGAAAGGAGACCACTATGGTCGCTCTACTCAATCAAATCCAAACACCGCGTCGCCGCCCCAACCTCCTGCTGCATTGCGGAGCCCATGCCGTCGAACGCGAAGTCGTCATGGATGTTCCCACTCCATGGCCCACCGACACATGGAACCCCATCGCCCACATTGCGCTGGTGGCCAATGTCGAAACCACTCTCCGAACCAATGGCCTTGTCGTCGGAAATCATCCGCCTGGAACGACCCAGTGGCCTCTGCTTGGCATCAGTCGACTAGATGATCTACCCTTGGAGAAGAACAAAATCACGAATCGGGATTGCCATTCCGTGAAATAACACTCGCTGCCTTGGTCGAGACCGACGAAAAGAAGCTCCGTAAAATGCCTGAAGATTAAAGGTTTAGAAAACTAGATACGATGCTACTGGTTCAAAGCGGATGGCACGTCCACCTGAGGGCTAAATCTGATTCTGAATTATTCTTGCTAACCAATATCAGTTTCGCCAGATTGTGCATCCGATTTTTTATATGAGCGACGGTATTACGGCTTTACTAACTCCAGTTCCCATCCCAAGGCAGCACAACAAAAAGGAGACTTCGGTCACTGGTTGTGCAGGAACTTATTCGGGGGCGTCTAGCCCCTTACACGTTTTTTTGGACCGGGACGACAGGCTGGGACATGCTCTGTGTGTAATGCCGGCTGAGCCCTCCAAAAAATGCATGGGTCGGTTCAAAATAGAAGGCAACCGCTTCTTGGACCTTCGTGTCACGTCAGATCCTCGTTGTGATAGCACAGAACCTGCCATGGTTCCAGCCCAAGGAACGCTTCGTCGATGGAATAAACCTCCATGCAGGTCGCCAAGGGACGCAGGGTAGCCATCACGCGGGTCGACATGTCGCCGTAGAGGGCGTAGTTGGAGCTGAGCACCTGGACACCATGCCGCCGGAAGGTTTCCTCGTTCTTGAAGGCCGGAGCCCCCATCTCGATCCCAAGCAACTTTGCCTCCTCGCTCCGGGCGATCACGCAGCCATCGTTGTTGCTCAGAACCACCACAGGCTTCCCGATAAGGCGCGGATTAAAGACGCGCTCGCAGGAAGCGTAAAAGTTGTTGGCATCGACCAGCGCAAACCTGTTCATCGGGCTGGATGTATGACGAAGGTTACCACGCCCCAGACGGTGAGTTCCTGGGACTCGCTGATTTCGATGGAGGCGAAGTCGGCGTTCTCGGCTTCCAGAAAGACCCGACTTCCCCTCTTCCGAAGGCGTTTGACGGTAAACTCGCCATCCAGCATGGCGATGACGATCTGGCGGTCTCCTGGCGTGACCGAGCGGTCTACGACAAGAATATCGCCGCCCTGGATTCCAGCGTCCCGCATCGAGTTGCCCCGGACACGAACAAAGAAAGTTGCTGCCGGGTTGCTGACGAGGTGCTCGTTGAGATCAAGCGAGTTTTCCATGTGGTCTTCGGCGGGTGATGGGAACCCAGCCTGAACATTAGCGGAAGCCAGCGGGATGCGCAGTTTGGTGCGGGCTTCAAAGGGGATGGGCTGGCCGATGATCATGGCAAAATCGTAAGGCCGGGAATGGGTGAGGTCAAACCCTTGGGAGTGCTGGACAACCCCAACAAAATAACCTAGCCATACTAGCCATGCCCTTGGACTAATACTCCCTGCGACCAAGAAAAGTGAGTCCTGTCACCCTATTTATGCCCCGTCTATCCATCCTCCTTCTCCCGCTTCTCAGCCTGACACTTCCGCTTCAGGCTGATCCGCTTCCGCTGAAAATTCAAAACGGCGCCAAGATCGCCTTTCTCGGTGATTCCATCACGGCTCAAGGGTGGGGAAATGCTGGCGGCTATGTACGCCTGGTTGTCACCGGCCTTGCTGCGGAGAAAGTCACTGTCACACCGATTCCGGCTGGCATCAGCGGTCACACCTCCCGGGACATGCTTGCGCGTCTCGATCACGATGTCCTGAGCCAATCTCCCGACTGGATGACGCTGAGTTGTGGAGTCAACGACGTATGGCACGGTGGCGCTGGCGGCGTTCCTCTCGACGAATACAAGACCAAGATAACCTCCATCGTTGACCAGGCCCAAGCCAAGGGCATCAAGGTGGTGATCATGACCTCTACCTGCATCAACGAAGAGGATAATGCAAGTAATCAGAAACTCATGGCCTACAATGATTTTCTCCGCCAACTTGCGAAGGAGAAGAATTGTCTACTCGCCGACGAAAGCGCCCTTTTCACCGAAGCGCTCAAAGCCAATCCACCGCAGCGAGGCACGAAGCTGTTGACCAACGACGGAGTTCATCCCGGCCCCAAAGGTCACATGCTCATGGCTCGTGGAATTCTCCAAGCATTCGGAGTGCCTGCCTCCGATTTTCCGAAGATTGAAGCCGCTTGGGCTGCCATTCCCGCCGGAGCGCGCATTGTAGCCAACGCGAATGTCACGCTCAACGCTGACATTACGCTGGGCGAGTATCAAGCCCTCGAAAAAATTGCCGCAAGCAAAAACACAAACGTGAACGGCCTCACCAACTTCTACTTGCTCGACGCTTCGCACCAAGTTTACGACGCTCACGCGAAGGATGCCGCACCAGATTTCGATAAAATCCGTATGGAAATCCAGCAGCGCTTCGATGCCAGTCTCAAGGCCGACCTGCCGTCTGTCGGTAAGTAAGCGGAATTTCGGAATAGTGTCCCCGTGTTTCGGTAATTGACTTAGAGTCGCTTCGCTGACGTCTAAGGACGTGGTGGTTGCCACAACCGGCAGACCATCTTTGTCCGGTTGGATGCCAAGAGCTGCGGGGCGGGTTTCGGACAGCGAGAATGTGCGCTTTTAACCTCATAGCGTCGAGCTCGGTGGTGCTCCTGATCTCCAGTGGATCCACCAAACCCCTCCCCTCCCGGACAACTACTTTGCCGCAACACCCGTGGAGAGGATTGCATCCAGTCCCGTGGTGATCCTGACTTTCTTGTCCGAATAATACTGCGAGGTAATCCGGATGTCAGAATGCCGCAGAGCCCGGGATGCAGCAAAAATCCCTAAACTGTTGGCGATAACGGATCCGCACTCCTTTCTGAGTTCGTGAAGCTTCTTCCGGGCCGACACGCCCTTGCTCTCTAGCCAGGCGTAAAGGGCCTTAAAGTCGCTTTCTGCTCGGTAGTTGGCCCTGCTGATGTGGTATCGGGGGGCGTTCTTGGACTCGATGACAAACTCGCTCTTCGCCTTCTTCCGATATGCTTTGAAAATTGCCACCAGTTCCGGTGCCAGATCGACCTCAGCGGCGCTCTCCTCGCTCTTGGGCTGAAAATATTTGGTCCGCTCAATCCGAACAACCGCTTTACCAAAATCCACAGACGTCCAGAGCAGAGTGTCGATCTCGCGCTTCCGTAACCCACAGAGGAGCGCCAGGCAGAATATCTTGAATTGCTCCCGGCAACCGGGAACTTCGCTCAACTCCTTCTTGGCATCGCGGATCAGCGCAGAGGGATCAATCCGGCTGCTGTAGCGCGTGGTTGTGCGCCGCCTTTCCAACTTCACACCAGCGAAGGGGATGGTGTTGGGTAAAGCGAGGCGCTTACGGGCAAGCTCAAGGGCCTTCGGAGTGAACAACGACCGGGCATTGCGGATATGGGCGTTGACAGAATTCGTCGCACGGCTGTGTTCAGCCGGGGAGACCTTGTGCGGCTTGAGGTAGGCAAGTTTCCACTGCTGTATCGCATCGGCGGTCAGGACATCCAACGGAATCGCATCGACCTTCTCTCGCCATTTTTTGTTACCCTCACTCTTGGGAGCGTATCTTTCCTTTCCACCCTTTATCTTGGCGATATCGGCTGCGATCTGCCGGAGTGAGGCGCAATACACGGCAAACGTGGTTACGCGGTAGTTGACCGTTGCACTGATCTCCCGGATAAGGTCACCCACGGTCGAATTCACAGGAATGGCCTCCTTTGCTTGCGGTTTATACGCGGCCAAGGTTTCGTCCCATCCAAGCGAATGAAGGCTCAAATAAATGTCCCGGGCTTTCGCTGCCGCTGCAACCTTGTTGGGCGTGCCTAACGGGAATTGCTCTCGCCTTCTGAGGAACTGCATCTGGGCAGTCCAGTGGGGATCCTCGCCGTCAGCCCGCTTGCGGCGATACACGCGATCTTTCCAATACCGGACATCTGTTTTGCCGAACTCGCTCATTTAGGGCATCACTTTGGCATCACTTTTTGTGTCCTTCAATGTTTTAATTTGTCCACTCCTGTCTTTTCGATAAGTTTGCTATTATCCTTGTTTCCAACTGCTTATAACTCATTTATTGTGACTTATGTGGACATTTTGGAACACAGGGAGACAGCCTCACAAGTAGATTTGTAATCAGACGGTCGTCGGTTCGAGTCCGACTGCTGGCTGTCTTTCTAAGTTGTTTGTTTTATGCAACTTGTGTCGTGAGATGAAGTCCCAAAGCAAGAGCTGTTGGCGTTCTGTCGCCCATTTGTCGCCCGAAAGATTTGTCGCGATCTCGTAAGCTCGGACTGAGTGCCGCCTAGCTCTCAGCATGGCATTTGCTCTGAATAGGGCTATCCGTTTTATCTGCCGCCTTTCGTTCCTATGTATCTCCCTCACCAAAAAAAATCTGCTTTTTCGCTTCTGGAAGTCCTGGTCTCTGGAACGATTTTTATAATGGTCGACGTTGGGATTTACAGTGTTTATCTGTCAGCCTCAAGCGATGCTGGCACTTTGCACTTTCCGCTAGAACCAATCCAATAGGCATGTGACCATACGCTATTGTGATCTCTCCCGGTCAGATATTCGGTCGCTGCCTTTGCCGCCAGATCGGCAAGGGAGATATTCGACATCTTTTCTCCACGCTCTTTTTTCTGGTGTGCTTGCTGTTTGTTCCGAGGGCTTGGTCGGTGGAAAGGCAAATACTCCATGGTCATTTGCCCTCTGCCGTTGGGCAACTGGCTCCAATCGGTCACTATGAGTCCACCAAACGGCTGCATATTTCCATCGGGTTGCCGATGCGCAACCAGGCGGATCTCACCGCACTGCTCCAAGAACTCTATGATCCGGCCAGCCCCAATTACCGTCACTTCCTTACGCCCCAGCAGTTTACCGAGAAGTTTGGCCCCACCGAGCAGGATTATCAGGCTATGCAAGATTTTGCCAAAGCCAACGGTCTGACAGTGACCGCCACGCACCCTAACCGCGTGGTTCTCGACGTGGAAGGCTCAATCCAAGAGATCGAACAAGCCTTCCATGTCACCCTGCGTGTTTACCAACATCCGAAGGAAGGCCGCACCTTTTATGCGCCCGATGCGGAACCCTCGCTCGACTTGGCGGTTCAAGTCCTGCATATCGACGGCTTGGACGACTACTCGCTGCCGCGTCCAAATCATAAAATCAGGCCCACCGGTGCGGTGGTCAACAATGCCACACCTCAATCCGGCTCTGCATCAGGAGGTGCGTATGCGGGGAATGATTTCAGGGCAGCCTACGTTCCGGGAACGACGTTGACCGGTGCCGGGCAGAGCATTGGGTTGCTGCAATTTGACAGTTACTATGCCAGCGACATCACAGCCTATAAAACACAATTCGGTCTTCCCGATGTTCCATTGATCAACGTGCCTGTAAATGGCGGCATCAGCACAACCGGCACAAACAATAGTGAGGTTTGCTTGGACATTGAGACGGCGATCGCGATGGCCCCTGGACTCTCGGCAATCTATGTATATGAAGCGCCTAACTCGACGAGCAACTTTGTGAGTTTGCTCAGCCGTATGGCTAACGATAATCTCTCCAAGCAACTCAGTTGTTCTTGGGGAGGCGGTGGAGCAAACCCAACGGCGGAGGTGATCTTTCAGCAGATGGCGGCGCAAGGTCAGTCCTTCTTCAATGCCTCGGGTGATGCCGATGCGTATACCGGGTCCATCCCGTTTCCCTCGGATAGCCCAAACATCACCCAGGTTGGCGCAACATCGTTGACCACCACCGGCGCTGGTGGATCGTATGTTTCTGAAACCGTATGGAACTGGAACAACGGCACCGGGAGCAGCGGAGGGATCAGCACTTACTACTCGATTCCCGTCTGGCAGCAGGGGATCAGCATGGCTGCTAATCAGGGCTCTACGACCATGCGGAATGTTCCAGATGTCGCATTGGTGGGGGATAATGTCTACGTTTGTTACAACAATGGCGCTTCGGGAGCCTTTGGCGGCACCAGTTGCGCAGCGCCACTGTGGGCTGCTTTCACTGCGTTGCTCAATCAACAGGCCGCAACGAATGGTCAATCCTCTATTGGGTTCATCAATCCAGCTCTCTACGCGATAGGAAAAGGATCGAGCTATTCCTCTGAATTCCACGATACCACTACCGGCAACAACAACAGCAGCAGCAGCCCCTCCAAGTATTCCGCGACGAGCGGCTACGATCTCTGCACCGGTTGGGGAACCCCCATTGGGAACGCATTAATCAATGCGCTCGCAGGTCCACCTCTCATCACCAACACGCTGACAACCACGGGAACTTACGGCGCGGCGTTTAGTTACCAGATTGTCGCCACCAACAATCCCGCCAGCTATGGAGCCGACGGATTGCCGAATGGTCTCAGCGTGAACCCGGCAACAGGGTTGATCAGCGGAACCCCCACGATGATAGGCACAAGCAATGTGACTATCAATGCAAGCAACACCATGGGAACGGGCACCGCAACCCTGGTGCTTGCTGTGGTGGCCCCTCCTGTGCCATCAATTACCAGCGCATCAAGTGTGACGGGTGCTTACGGCGCGGCATTCAGTTACCAGATTGTTGCCACCAACAATCCCACCAGCTTTGGAGCTAGTGGATTGCCGGATGGACTCAGCGTAAACTCGCTAACAGGGCTGATTAGTGGAACAGCGACGGCAACGGGCACAACCAATGCAACCATTAGCGCGATCAACATCAGTGGCACCGGCAGTGTACCCTTGACGATTATCGTGTTGCCGTTACCCGTGATCACCAGTTCCTTGATCGTGACAGCCACCGACGGGAGCCCCTTCAGCTACCAGATCGTAGCCACCAATAACCCGACAAGCTACGGCGCCACCGGTTTGCCCACAGGGCTTATTGTGAACACTGCGACCGGTTTGATCAGCGGGACCCCGACGGTGACAGGGGTAAGTAGCGTTACCATCAACGCAACCAACCCCGGCGGCACCACCAGTGTAACCCTGACGATTACAGTGTTGCCGCCTCCGCCGGTGATTCTCAGACCATTGACAACACTCAGTTCATTTAACAGCGCCAATGGAAAAAATCCGTATGCGGGATTGGTTATGGGGAGCGATGGAAATTTCTACGGAACGACCTTGGCCGGCGGGAGCAGCAACAACGGCAGCATTTACAAAATAACCTCGAGCGGTTCGCTCACAACGGTTTGTTCATTTACTGGAACGAGCGGAGCGACGCTCGGCAGCAATCCCGCCGCAGCCTTGCTGTTGGGGAGTGATGGGAATTTTTATGGGACCACTTACTCAGGTGGGAGTAGTAACAACGGCACTGTTTTCAAGATCACGCCGAGCGGTTCGCTCACGACGCTTTGTTCTTTTAACAGTAGCAACGGAAAAAATCCTTATGCGGGGTTGATACAAGGCAGTGACGGCAATTTCTACGGGACCACCTACTCCGGTGGAAGCAGGGGCTATGGCACCGTTTTCAAGATCACGCCGAGCGGTTCGCTCACGACGCTTTATTCGTTTAGAAGTTCCACTGGAAGAAATCCCTATGGAGGGTTGCTTCAGGGGAGTGACGGCAATTTCTACGGGACCACCTACTCCGGTGGAAACAGCAACTACGGTACCGTTTTCAAGATCACGCCGAGTGGCTCGTTTACAACGCTTTGTTCATTTAGCGGAACGAGTGGCACAACGCTCGGCAGCAATCCCAGCGCAGCTTTGATGTTGGGGAGTGATGGAAATTTCTATGGGACCACCTATCTCGGTGGGAGTAGCAACTACGGTACCGTTTTCAAGATCACGCCGAGTGGTTCGCTCGCGACGCTTTGTTCATTTAGCGGAACGAGTGGCACAACGCTTGGTTGCAATCCCACCGCAGCCTTAGTGTTGGGGAGTGATGGGAATTTCTATGGAAACACCGACTCCGGTGGGAGCAGCAACTACGGGACCGTTTTCAAAATCACGCCGGGCGGGTTGTTCACCATGCTCTACACATTTACTGGTGGGGTTGGCGGTGCGAATCCACAAGGTGCGTTGGTGTTGGGGGGTGACGGAAATTTCTATGGGACCACCTACTCTGGTGGGAGCAGCAACTACGGGACAGTATTCGAGTTGCCATTTTCTTCTGTTGTGGCGACCAGCGGTTTTGCATTCAGCTACCAGATCGTGGCAACCAACAGCCCAACAAGCTACGGAGCAACAGGATTGCCAGGTGGCTTGAGCGTGGATACTGGCACCGGTTTGATCAGCGGGGCACCCACGATAAGCGGCACAAGCAGCGTCACCATCAGCGCGAGCAACCCGAGTGGAACAGGTAGCGCAACCCTGACGATTATTGTGCTGCCATCGCCCCCCGTGGTCATCAGTGCGTTGAGCGCGAGGGCAATACAAGGCAAGGCGTTCAGTTACCAGATCGCGGCAAACAACAACCCGACCGGATACGGAGCGACGGGGCTACCCAACGGCCTAGGCGTGGACACTGCCACAGGCTTGATCACAGGAACGGCCACTGTCACCGGCACCAGCAGCGTCACCATTAGCGCCAGCAATGAGATTGGGACAGGCAGCGCAGTTTTGACGATCATTGTAGAAACTCCTTATGCCGCATGGCAAAATCGAATGTTTACGTCGGTACAGCTTGCCGATTCTACGATCTGCGGTGACGCGGCGGCTCCGGCTGGGGATGAAATTCCAAACCTGATGAAGTATGCACTCAACCTGAATCCTATGACGATGGCCATATCGGGGCTGCCTGTTCTTGAATTGATGACGGATGCTTCCCAAAACAGTTATCTAACGCTGACTTATACACAAGTTATAGCGGCAACTGACATCGATTATATCGTCGAAGTTTCGGACGACTTGCAGATATGGAACTCGGGTTCAGGTTACACGACTGTTGTGAGCGTGAATAACAATCCCGACGGCGTTTCCCAAGCGGTGGTTGTGCAGGATTTAATTCCAATAAATAGCACCCAAAAAAGGTTTATGCGCTTGAAGGTTACGGGGCCGTAACTATTTTCCGCATCCTGATTCCGCTTATTCTCTAAGTCTTCTTTCTCCAAGGTGTAACATGAGGCACATCTCAAAATGGATGTCAAAAAGAAGCCCCATTTAAGAAATGGTGCCGGAAAAGCTTACCTGCATGAACTGGACGAATGGCTGGAACGGAAGGTCTGTGCCTTCAACAAGGGAGACAAACGCGCCTATCACCCGGAGTATATGAAACGATACAACCGGTACAAGGATGCGCGCTGCCGCTCCCGCGACCTGAAAGCATCGGGCCAACTGGAACAGGCCAAGAAACTCGAACCGAAAATCAGGCACTTGAAGGAGGAATACCTCAAGTGTCCGCCATCGGTGACTCACGATCCCAACTTCAGGCGGATGCGCTTTGTCCGGTATGCCGATGATTTCGTCATCGCCATCATCGGCGCGAAGGCCGACGCTCAGCAAACCCTTGTTGAGCTGACTGCCTTCATGACGCAGACGTTGAAAGTGGAACTGGCCGCAGATAAGACAGGTATCGTCCACGGCTCCGAAGGAACTCGTTTCCTCGGATACGACATCAAGATCGTGACCGACCCGAAACGCGTCGTCAGGACGCTAGGCGGTAGTCGGCGGTCGATGATGAGTGGATCAGCAACGCTGGAATGGCCGATGGAACGCGCCCTCAAGTTCGCTTGGGAGCGAGGCTACATCGACACCATCCAGAATTGCAGAACCCGGCCACGGTCGATCCTGCTGAACCTGACCGAAGAGGAGATCATTCGGCGCTACATCCAAGAACTTCGCGGCGTGAGTAACTATTACTCACGTGCAAAGAATTGGAGACACGTCGGGAATCGCCTCCACTGGTTGTGCAAAGACAGCCTGGTAAAGACACTCGCGTCAAAGAATCGGGCGAGACGCACCCGAACCTATGCCCGCCTGAAAATGGGAGCCTCCATCGGAATCCGTTTCGGGGACAAGACCGTGCAGTTGTTATCCACCACCGCGTGGAAACGCTACAAGGCCGAAGACCCGGACAGAAAACCGCGTGGATGTATCCCCGATCTTCACGGCTAGAGATAGCAAATCTGATGGAGAGCCGGATGCGTTGAAAGGCGCAAGTCCGGTTCGGAGGGGGGAGCAGTGGATTTCCCAAAAGGAAATCGCGCTCCTACCCTACTACGCCTCCTGCGAGCGCGTATTCAACCCGCGTCTCATCGGAAAACCTGTGGTGGTGCTGAGCAACAACGACGGCTGTGTCATCGCCCGGAGCGAGGAGGCCAAGCTGCTGGGAATCGAGATGGGTGCCCCGGCGTTCAAGAATGAGGAGACCTTCCGGCGACACGGCGTTCAGGTGCTCAGTTCCAACTACGCCCTCTACGGCGACATGTCGGCGCGCGTGATGGCCACCCTGCGGCCTTTGGCACCCAGCATGGAGGTCTATTCCATCGACGAAGCCTTCTTGGGCTTGGAGCCGTGGCAGGGTGAGTCCTTTTGCCGGGAGCTGCGGGCGAAGGTTCGGCAATGGACAGGCATCCCGGTCTCCGTCGGCATTGCCTCGACCAAGACACTGGCAAAGCTGGCTAACCGGATTGCCAAGAAAACGCCTGCGCTCCAAGGCGTGTTCGACCTGACCGCTGCCCCCGATCCAGATGCCGTGCTGGCCCGTGTAGCCTGCGGGGACATTTAGGGGATTGGCAGACGGCTTGCCGCGCGGTTGTCCACCGCTGCCTCATTCATCCTGCATGGCTTCGACTGGTCCAAGTGGACCATCGGGAAACCGGTGGAGAAGCTCGCCCTTACCGCTATGACATAGGGTGTGCTGGGTTTGAGGTGGATGGCAAGGAAGCTATGAAGTGGTATGAAAAAGCTGCTGATCAAGGACTAGCGATAGCCGAATTCAATCTTGCCACGGGCTATGAGAGAGGGATTGGGGAGATAGGGAAAGCTCTCTCGCTGGCTCGTTATTGGTATGGTCGGGCTGCCGAACATGGGTATGCCGATGCTACCGTCGCACTTCAAAGGCTTAATACTTCTTCGACCAGTCCAAGTGGTCACCCGCACGCTTGCCCCCCGCACCTTGCGGAACAATTACATTTTGATTTTGGCGGTCTTCAATTACGCCGTGGCAGACCAATTGATTTCTGAAAACCCTGCCAAGAGCCGGAAGATTGCGAAACTGTTCAAAATCAAAAAGAAACAACCGCAGCGCCAACTTTTCACGACGGAAGAACTTCAAAATATTTTCCATACCCCCCTTTACACGGGATGCAAGGACGATGAAAACGGCTATGCCAAGGTCGGCATGGAAAAGCCGCGCCGGGAGCGGTTTTGGGTGCCATTGCTGGGGCTTTTCCACGGTTTGCGATGCAATGAAGCGTGCCAGCTTTACGCGGCGGACATTGGCGAAGAAAACGGGATTCCCTATTTGCACGTTCGCGTAGATTTGGACAATGAAGAGGAGACGGAAAAACGGGTCAAGAACTTAGCCAGTTGGCGCAATGTGCCGATTCACCCGGAAGTTCTCCGCCATGACCTCCCATTAAATCGGCATCGCTTTTCAAGCGCCAAAGGCAATGCCCCAAAGGTCGTCATCATGATCGGGCGGAATGACAATCCGTTCTCCCCACAGAATGTGGTTTCTGTCTTTTGTGTATATTGGGCTATACTAAAATTCGTATTTTGCCTGAACCCCCAGGCATTCATTCTCGGTGGTGTTCAGCACCGGACCCAAGTGCCCCCAACCGACGGTGAGAGTAGCGTGGCGGCTAAGAAGAACGGTGACGCCCACTGCCCACCAGTTGTCTGCGCGATCCACAAGGTATCCACCATAGGGATTGGGGATCTGCTGGTAAGCGTTCGCATTGCCGCGGAATTCTCCGGCGAGCCATAGCCAGTCCATAATGCCATAGGCGAGGTTGCCTTCAAAAGTTGTGCGGTATTTGTCGCCAAACCCAAAATAGCCAAGTTGCTCTGCCTCGCTAAATCTCAGGCCAGCCGTTGCAATCAGCGGACGCCCGAAGACTTTAGGAAATGCCTTGGTGGCCGTCAGTGTGAAATCCACCCCGTCGTCGCGCTTGTAACCAATGGAGTTCAGCATGCCCCCCAGTTCCTGATTAATGCCTCTTATGTCGTCATTGTATTTATAGGCGGCGCCAATGACCACCGCAGGCAGCGGCAGATCGAAGCTGTTTTCGGGCAGCGCAAGAACACGAGCGTTAATGTTATGAAGTGTGACAGAGTCTGGCAAGGAGACATTCATCACCTGCTGCACGTCGTCCACTAGCGTGCCGATTCCCAATCGGCTGATTGCATAACCCAGTTCCACCCGCCCGAAGAGCGTTTCCGTGATAGCGGCCGTCTCAAGATCCTTCGCCCCGATATTAACATAGGTTGCTGAAATCGAGGGCAACCCAAAGGTTGTGCCCGCAGGGCCAGGATTCACTAAATAGGCAATGGGCGTAATCACGAGACCCCCAACGCCCTCGATGGTATGGATCGGAAGCGGCGGAGATTTCTCCGTCTCAACCGTTGTGGTGTCTTTGAGGGGCGTCTCGATTCCAGCCTGAGATGCAAGCGGAAGAGTGAGAATGCAAGTGGTTACAATCGTGGAACAGAGCAATGAGGTGGTTTTCACTTTTGTGGATGGGGTTGTTGGTGGGGAATGTAATTTCGGAAGCTACTCAGAAGTAGCAGCTTCCGAAATCGGCACACATCCACCTACTGAGGGAGGCAGCGGCGTTCGTCAAGCTAGTTTTTGGGATTAGCCCAGTCGCCGGATCCGTGATTTTACTTATTCACTCAAGCGTTTTGCCAGAAGGAGCTGATCGGAGAAAAAATGCTGTATCCTCTTGAAAATGAGATAATTTCAATCCACAATCCCCGCCATTCTTTATATCCTCCACAGTCATGCGAACGATAACAGTAATTCTTGATAATATCTTGCGCTATTGACATTACAAATTCAAACAATATGAGAGACCTTTCCATACAGCACACAGAAAGTGGTTCGCGAAGAAAAGTCTTGCTCGTGGATGACGATGCCTCGGTCGTGGCGTCCTTGCGGCTTTTTCTCAAGTCCGACTATGAGGTGCATTCAGCCTCCACGGTGAGTTCGGGAGTCAATCTTTTTAAGAGTCTGCAGCCCTCTCTGGTTGTGTTGGATCTACGACTGGCTGATGGCGATGGATTGGACGTCTTGCGAGCAATCCGGCGCGTGGATCCAACCGCCCCCGTCATCATGCTAACGGGTTACGCCTCCATGAGGACTATTGAGGAATCGTTGCGACTCGGCGCATCGGATTATCTTCACAAACCTTTCGATGGGCACAAACTCAAATCGCGGATCAATCAATTGACGATGCCGGGTGCGGCGCCAAGACAAGCGGCAGATGACGCCGCCGAATCCATCTCAGTGCCAGCGCATCGGATGATCGAACTGGAACAAAAAGCGCAGGCCTCTTCCCTATTTTTGCACGACGCAGCCAACCCGGTTACGACAGCCCTCACTGCGTCGCAATTTTTGTGCGATGCAATCGAAAGCTCCCCTGAACGCTTTAGCGAAGAAATACGCGATATCAGCAATCTGCTTTATGAGGCCATGGGCTTTATTTCCGGGTTGTTCGAGCAAAGCGGTTCGATTGAGAGCCTGCGCAACCTGGAAAAATCGGAAGTCGCCATTCATAGAATCGTGGACCTCGCGGTGAACATGGTGCGCGCAGAAGCTCAAAAGAACCAAGTTACCGTAGCCGTCCATCTGCAAAATCGTAACGCCAAGGTATGCGTCAATCGTTTCGCCATGGCCCGCGTGCTGTTGAATCTTTTGCGCAATGCTATTGAGGCTGTGAAGCCAGGCACTGGAAGAGTGGCTTTGAAGGTGGATGTCGTGGACGGGCAGGTCGAGTTTTCTGTTCTGGATAACGGACCGGGCGTCCCGTCGGACCTCATGGAACGGATTTTTGAGGCGCATTTCACCACGAAAGAGCAAGGAACCGGGCTTGGGCTCTACATTTGCAAACGTTTGATTGAAAATATGAAAGGCACACTCACCGTGCACAATGAGCCAAATCAAGGCTGCCGATTTGCCATTAGGATTCCCTGCAATTTATGACCGATTCGATTGTTGAAAATGAAAATGACAGCCTTGTTGTCTGTGAAAATAGCCAGGGCGTAGCAGTTCGCGCCACGCTGTTACGCATGACGCGCTACACGGCGAGCTTTGAAGTTTACAACCCCTATAGCATCCTGCAACTTTCCGAAGTTCTGAGCAGCTTCCGAATTATCGTCAGCGGAAAAATCCTGTATTCCGGACGCGGTATCGTCAGCAACATGGTGAACACCGGCATCGTGCTCGTTTGCGAAGCCACCTTGGACGAGGAAAACTGGCTCGACATCGACATCCTCTCTCCGGCAGGACAGTTGGACCGACTGGCGACAGATTTTGAAAGGTTGCTCATCGAATGGGAAAAGGTGGAGCAGGTCGCGCCCGAGCTGAAAGTCGTCGTCTCCGACATGCAGACGTTGTTAACCGACATCCGGCGCTGGTTGGAGCATGTGGAGCTCGCGATCCGTTCCTCTCCGCCTTCCGAAAGAGCCGAACTCGAACTCTCCCTCGTGGGAAGAATCAACAGCTTGATCTACCCGGCTGTCGAAAAAATATTCGTCCGTTTTGAAGCGGTTGCCGACACCGTCAAAGAGGAAACCGTGGCAGTGCATCGCGCCTACGCTCGACGTCAGATGCACCCCATCTTGCTCTGCTCCCCGTTTCTTCACCGGACCTTTCAAAAACCGCTGGGCTATGCCGGCGACTATGAAATGGTCAATATGATCCTGCGGGACCCCGCCGAGGGATCCTCTCTCTTCGCCAAACTTCTCAACGCCCGCCTGCTGGCGATGGCGCCTGCGGAAGCTCATCGCAACCGGGTGAAATACTTGACCGATATGCTCAGCAAAGAGCTGCGGCGGCGGGCCAAGCAAGGGCTTAACACCAGGATATTCAATCTCGGGTGTGGGCCAGCCATGGAAGTGCAAAATTTTCTCGCCTTCGACGACTTGTGCGACCGCGCTGAACTCGCCCTCCTCGACTTCAATGACGAAACACTGGAACGGACTGGAGCCATCTTGAATGACATCAAGATGAAAAACCGCCGGGGAACGCGGCTTCACATGATCAAGCGCTCCGTGCATCAGATTCTCAAGGAAGGCGCTCGCATCGGCAAGACGGATACGGGATCATACTATGATGTGGTGTATTGCGCCGGATTGTTCGACTACTTTTCCGACCGCATCTGCGCCCGCCTGCTGGAAATCTTCTACGAAATGCTCGCGCCAGGCGGCCTCCTTATCGCCACCAATGTCGAGCCCTCCAATCCGGACCGCGTGAAGATGGAATATCTCATGGACTGGCACTTGATTTACCGCACAGGAGCGCAACTCAGGGCCTTGGTGCCGAAGAATGTTCCGCCAGAGCAATGCCTGGTGAAAGCCGACGTGACAGGCGTCAATGTTTTCCTCGAAATCCATAAACCCCAATGAACCCGAGCGAGGCTGCCAGCAAGACCTCGGATGTTGACACCACGGAAGGCACGGATGAAACATCCGAGGCGAAGATCAAGGCAGCTTATATCGCATATAAAAACGATGCCCGTTACGCGAGTTTAAGAGTCGCATGCTGGCTGGTGATCGTCCTCATGCCCGCCGGGGCTTCCCTCGATTGGTTCGTTTATCCTGAGCAGCGCGGCTTTTTCTTCTTGCTGCGCATCCTTTGCTCCGCGCTTGCTTTTGCGCTGTGGGGACTGCTGGGAACGTCATTTGGGCATCGCCATCATCGCTTTCTTGGCATGGGTGCCTTTGCGCTGCCGAACGTTTTCATGAGCTTCATGGTCTATTTTACGGAGGGCGCGCATTCTCCTTACTATGCCGGCCTGAATATCATGTTGATGGGGTTTTCGTGGGTTGCGCAAGTCGATCTCGTCGAGGCTGTGATCGCCGCGTTGATGACTCTGTTTATGTACTATACCGCCTGTGTTGCGCATGGCGGTGGCACCATGGCCGACTATTTCAACAACATCTACTTCATCATCCTCACGGGGATTACCGCCACCACCGGCGGCTATTTGCTCAATCGCCTGCGTTTTCGTGAGTTTGCGTTGCGGTTGGAATTGGATGGCAATCGCCAGGAACTCCAGGAGAGCAACGCCAAGCTGGTGGAATTGGACCGGGCCAAATCGACTTTCTTCGCCAACGTCAGTCACGAACTGCGTACACCGCTCACCTTGCTTATCGGCCCGCTGGAACGCCTGAGGCATCGCAATCCCCCCTCCAGCGGCCAGGAACAGGTGGAGATGTTGGATATCATGTACAACAACGCGATGCGCCTGTTGCGGCTCATCAACGACCTCTTGGATTTGGTTCGGCTGGACTCAGGCGCAATCCGCGTGCGCCGCGAAAAAGTGGAATGCTGCCCATTCCTGGAAGGTATAGCCAAGTCCGTGTCCGCCATGGCCGAACAAAGGAAGCTGTATTTTGAAACCCGCATCCAAGTTCAAAAAGAAGCCTTCGTGCATATTGACCGGGACAAGCTGGAGAAAATCATCCTTAATCTCCTCTTTAACTCCTTCAAGTTCACCCCCGAAAACGGCAGTGTAACGCTGGAAGCCGAATTGCAGGAAAACCGCCTCGTCATCAGGGTAAAGGATACGGGAAAAGGAATCTCCAGCACTGATCTTCCTCGGATTTTCAATCGCTTCTGGCAGGCGGAGGCCGCCGCCACGCGCCACTATCAAGGCGTCGGCATCGGGCTCGCCCTGGTGAAAGAATTGGCGGAAGCGCATGGAGGTTCGGTTGGCGTGGAAAGCGAAGTTGGCAAAGGAACCACGATCCAAGTAACCGTGGACACAAGCGCAGACAAGGAAACAGAAACGGCGCAACAACCCGAACCTGTCGCACAACCGACGCCACGGCAGACCGAATGGCTGTCTGACTTGTATCGGCGGGCAGAACTGTTTCCCGCCCATGTCATCGGCAGCAATGACGTGAGAACCCCCTCCGAGGATGCCGACGAAGGCAAACCGCTGGTGCTTGTCGCGGACGATGAACCCGAAATGCGGCGCTTCCTCCACTCTCAATTGAAAAACACCTACGCCATCCGCGAAGCGCGCAACGGCAGCGAAGCTCTGGAACTGGCGCGCGCAAACGAATTCGCCCTGATCCTGCTCGATTTGATGATGCCGGGGATTGATGGAATCACCCTGACCCAGCAACTGCGCGACGAAGAACGCACCGCCAGCGTGCCGATTATCATTCTCACCGCGCGGGCAGATGAAGAATCCAAAATGCAAGCCCTGGAGGCCGGTGTGACAGACTTTTTGACGAAACCCTTCGCCTCCAGCGAACTCACCGCGCGTTGTCGCAACCTGCTAAACCAACGCCAACTGCAACAAAGCTTGGTCATCAAAACGCGCGAATTGGAAGCCGCCCTGGAACAGATCAAGGAAACCGAAGGTCAACTGGTCCACCAAGCCAAAATGGCTTCTCTGGGACAATTGAGCAGCGGTCTTATGCATGAGATTAACAACCCCCTCAATTTTGCCAATACAGCAGCCCATTTACTCGGGAAACGGCTCAATAGCGTCCAGATTGATGACAGAGAGAAGCTGAACCTCCCTCTGCGCGACCTCCAGGATGGCATACGTCGTGTTGCGGATATCATTAGCAGTTTGCGCTCTTTCATCCACCCGGACACCAGCAACTTCGATGGCGTCTTGCTACGCGAAGCCGTCGAAACCTCGGCCCGCTTTGTTCAGATCCCCGCCTCCGAAATCGAGTTGGAAATTGGGATTCCCGCCGACCTCAAAGTCTGGGGCAACCGCAACCAGTTGATACACCTCTTCATCAATCTGATCCAAAACGCCGCCGACAGCCTGCGGGAGAAGGCCGCGCCGCAAAAGAAAATCAAGATCGATGCAACCTTGCAAAATGGCCGGATTCTGCTGATATGTGAGGACAACGGCAAAGGAATCAAAACCGCAGAAAAAGAAAAAGTGTTCGACGCCTTCTTCACCACCAAACCCGTAGGATCAGGCGTAGGCTTGGGCCTCAATATCAGCTATCGAATCATACAAAATCATCAGGGCGACATCCGAGTGGAAAGCCAGGAAAACGAATTCTGCCGCTTCATTATTACCCTTCATCCCATTAATCCCTCAACCAACCATCCCTCACTGTGAATAACTCCTACGATTACCGGAAATTTTCCATCATGTATGTTGATGATGAGGTTCAAGCCACATCCAACTTCAACGCCTATTTCTCGGACACATTCGAGGTGGTGGTTGCAACCAGCGGCGAAGAGGCTTGGAGCCTGTTCTCCGAAAATAAAGATCGGTTTGCAATCGTCATGACCGACCAGCGCATGCCGAAGAGCACTGGCGTCGAATTCCTGGAAAAAGTGCGTGGCGTCCGCCCCAGGGTGCTGCGCATTCTCGCAACGGCCTACTCCGACCTCGACGCCGCCATCGCCGCCGTTAATTCCGGAGCCATCTACAAATACGTCACCAAGCCTTGGGATCCGCCCACCATGGAGATGACACTCAAACGCGGCATGGAATTCTTCCTGGTACAGCGCGAACTCGATTCCTTGATGAAGGAAAAAATGTCGGCTCTGCAACGGTTGATGATGACTGACCGCCTGCTTAGCCTCGGGGTTTTCGCCGCAGGTTTGAACCACCACCTGCGCAACTCCCTTACGGCCGTAAAGACATTTCTCGACCTGGCCCCTTTCCAACTGCAAAGCGAGAACGTTGACATCAACAGCCTTCGCAACCCGAATTACTGGCGCGACTTTTACGAGACCGTCCAGTTCCAAATGAGCAAAGTGGTCAGCCTGCTCGAGCAAATCAACGAAATCCCTGAACCCGTCGGGATCCCCTTGCTGGATTCCGTCTCCGTCAACGAATTGCTCAATGACGCCATTCAATATAGCAGTGCAGCGCTGGCGGATAAAAACATCAAAGTGACAGTGAATGAGGGGGAAGTGCCTGCAATCCAAACGAACCGTTTGCTATTGGAGAAAGGAATCCATCTTCTCATTGCGGATGAAGCTGCAAACGTCCCGGCATCAGGCAAGATCACGATCACCACAAGCGCCGCCGTGGATGACAAGGGACGCGCCGGAGTGAAAATTGAACTCACGGACAACGGCCCGGGAATTTCAGCCGCGAACCTCAACTGCATCTTCGATCCGTTTTTTGTGCGCCGGAGCGATCCCAAAGAATACGGACTCAATCTGCTGACATGCTTCTTCGTTGTTTACCATCACAACGGAACCATGACTATTGACCGCAGCGCTGAAGGCGGCGCTCATTTCCAGATATTCCTGCCCCATCAATCGCAAGGCCGGGATTCCTTACAGGAACAAACCTTTCTGGAGCGGGTCTTTGATATGGAAAAAACCTGCGAGCAGATGCTCATTGGATTGTAGGCAATCACTTTCCGTCGAGAAGATCGAATCGGAAAATGCTGGTTTTTCGTCCTCGGAAACCGCTGATCCGCTTAATTAACAACACCGGTTTTCTTTCCGCAGACATCGCCCCATTACTGGCGGCAATCGTCCTGTTTTAGCCTCTATACCTCCCTTGAGTTTTTCAACCCTCAGAGGGCCGAGACTTCAAGACAGGTGCCTTCTTCGGTGCTGCGGACGAAAATGCAGCCGTTACTCACGGCGGGAGCGGACCAGCATTTACCCGCAACCGCTTTGATGCGGGCCAGTTCCTTATAGGCTTCGGGTGTGGACTCGACAACAACGAGATCGCCGTTATCCGCCAACGCAAGCACCTTGCCGTCAGCAAGGATAACGTTGCCCTGGCCGAAGCCGGGTTGCACCCATTTGACTTTGCCGGTGGCGATCTCCACGCACTTAAGCGGGCCGACGCCTTCCTTCTTGAAGCTAAACATGCCATAGAGGTAGCCGTCCTTGCAAACCGGCGTGCTCCAATGGTTTGCCACCTCAATGTTGCCGGGCGTCTGCCATAAGGGCGTCGCCGTGAAGCTGAACCCCTGTTTGGTGATTTTGCAAGCGCCGCCGCCCACCTCGTATCCAGCCGAGCAAAAGACAATGTCGCCGCTGACAACCGGAGAAGCCGCTGTGGACACTTTATAATTAAAGGGGAACTTCCAGAGTAATTTCCCGTCCTTTACCGCCAGCGAAACAAGCCCGCTTTGGCAAAAGAAAATCACCTGGCGTTCGCCTAAAATTGTAGCCACGACAGGCGTCGCATGGGTGATCGATTCAGTGCCGGTTTTCCAAGCGAGTTGCCCGGTTTTCTTGTTGAAAGCAAGGAGGGACTGGTCAGCGCCGCCACCCATGACGAACACCAGATCGCCGTCAATCACCGGTGAGGCTGCGCTGTTCCATCCGATGTTGCGCGCCGCATATTCCTTGACCAGCTCATGCGTCCAAAGGGGCTTGCCCGTTTGCGCATCGAGGGCGTGCAGCGCCAAATCCGGGGTCAACACGCAAACCACGCCATCGCTCACGGCAGGCGTCGCGCGCGGGCCATCCCCTTTGCCACCACCGCCGTAACCCCTGCCCACCGCCACATCCGCAAACCACAATTCCTTGCCAGTAGTGGCATCGAGCGCCACGCAAATTTCACGAGGCACGCCGTCAATGTCCCTCACCACTTGAGTGAACGCCTTGCCACCACCCATGGCGAATGAGCTAAAGCCTGTGTTCATCGGCACTTTCCACAGCACATTAGGCGGTTTGACGGACCAATTCAGGTTCAATTTTTCCGTGGAGATGCCCTCACCGTTCAAGCCCCGGTATCCAGGCCAGTCTGCGGCCTGAATTGCGGCGGTTTGCATACAAAAAAGAGCGCCAATAATGGCAGAAAGGATGGGGAGAGGTTTCATGATTTTGAGGGAGCGAGCGAATGCGAAATTTATTCCATGCTAAATGCATGGATAAAGTGAGACAAGGTCGAACATTTTCCACAGAATATCACGTGCGTGGTTGCCCCCTCTTCCAATTGCGTAACAGTCCCTTCGTTAAACCTCCATTGCCATCCTTGATTTTTACGGTTATTGGCCGAAGAATAGGGTTCCCCTCCAATGACAAACCCTCAACCGAAATCCTCGTGGCTGCTGGTGCTCGTTGCTGCGCTGCTTCTTAGCATCCCGCTCGGCGCGGTGTTTGTCTTCATTCTCTGGAACAGTCGGCTGCCGTCCGAATCCATCAAGGAACGCCAACCTGGCATGGACCGCATCAACACTGCGGCCCATACCGAGCAATCGTCGCCGTTTCTCTCCGCCAAACTCCTTCCCGGTAACGGCACCCCGTCGGCGCTGCCGGGGGCCTGGCCCAAATTCCGCGGTCCCAACGGCGACGGCATCGCCACCGATAATGTTGCCATCGGTCAAAAATGGACGCCGCTTTGGACCGTAGATCTCGGCGAAGGCTACGCTGGCCCAGTCGTGCGCGACGGGCGGGTGTATGTGCTCGATTACGACCAGCAGAATTTCGCCGACGCGCTGCGTTGCCTTTCGTTGGCCGACGGCAAGGAAATCTGGCGCTTCACCTACCCGGTGAAAGTGAAACGCAACCACGGCATGAGCCGGACAACGCCGACGCTGGCGAGCAAGTATGTCCTCTCGCTTGGGCCGAAATGTCACGTCACCTGTGTCGATGCCGCAACCGGCCAATTCGTGTGGGGCATCGATCTCGTGAAGGAATACAACGTTGAAGTCCCGGAATGGTATGCTGGACAGTGCCCGCTGGTGGACGGCGACCGCGTGATCCTTGCGCCGGGCGGCGACGCGTTGATGATCGCCGTCGAATTGGCGACCGGGAAAGTCGTCTGGAAGACACCCAACCCGCACGACTGGAAAATGACGCACGCGTCGATTGTGCCGATCGAGTTTGCAGGCAAACGCCAGTATGTCTATTGCGGCAGCCACGGCGTGGTGGGCGTGGGGGCAAATGACGGTGCGCTGCTATGGGAAACCGATAAGTGGGTCATCTCGATCGCAACGGTCCCCACGCCGATTGACGTTGGCAATGGCAAGCTCTTCTTTTCGGGCGGCTATAATGCCGGAGCCAAGATGCTGCAACTCAAGGAGACCGAGGGTAAAATAGAGGTGGAGGAATTGTTCCATCTTGCCGCGAACGATTTCGGCGCGACGCAGCAGACGCCGATCCTGTATCAAGGCCACATCTACGGGGTGCGGCCTGATGGCCAACTCGCCTGCCTCGACCTGACGGGCAAGGTCGTCTGGACCAGCGGTGGCAAAGACAAGTTCGGCCTCGGCCCGTTCCTGATTGCCAGTGGCAAGCTGTTCGTGATGAACGACGATGGGGTGTTGACCCTTGCCGAGGCGAGTCCGGCGGGGTATCATTTCCTCATGAAAAATCGTGTTCTCAACGGTCACGACTCGTGGGCGCCGTTAGCCCTCGCGGGAGGACGGTTGTTGGTGCGCGACCTAACGCAGATGGTTTGCCTGGACATCACCGGAGGAACGCCATGAGCAACGATGAAAAACTCAACCGCCGAAGGTTTCTCGGGGCCAGTGGCATCGGACTACTGGGCTTGACCGCTTGGCTCGCCAGAGGCAAAAAACGCAGCATCTACCTGAAGCCCGAAAAGCCGCCGCTCGATTCGCGGTTCACCTACGACGTCAGCCAGTTCGCGCACACCGATCCCGCGCAGTTGCTCTACCAGGAAACCGCGCAAATCCCGACCGGGTTCGACGACCCGAAATGCCTCGCTGTCGGCCCAGATAACACTCTCTTCATCGGCGGCGACCGCGCCGTGAAACAGTTCGATCCCGCCGGGCAACTCCAGTCAACCATCGCGCTCACCGCCAAGCCGCTGGCCCTTGCTGCCACTGGTGCGCGGCTTTGCATCGCGTTGAAAGATCACCTCGAAATTTTTGACGGCAACGGCAAGTCGCTGGTTATGGGTGAATCGCTTGGCGATAAAACCTGGCTGACAGGCGTCGCCGATGCAGGCGAAGCCATCTACCTTGCCGATGCAGGCTGCCGCGAGATCATCCGTTGTGGCCCAAACGGTAAAGTGCTCGGTCGGTTCGGCCACCCCGGCGACGGCAATCCCGGCTTTGTGGTTCCAAGCCCGTATTTCCACGTGGCGCTCGGCGGCGACGGTCTGCTCTGGATCAACAATCCCGGTCGTCACCAGATCGAAGCCTACACCACCGACGGCAGGTTCGAACTCGGCTGGGGCGCGCCATCGATGGCGGTCGAGGACTTCTGCGGCTGCTGCAACCCGGTCTATTTTACGCGTCGCCCCGACGGAAAATTCGTCACCAGCGAAAAAGGCCTGAACCGGATCAAGATTTACGACGCAAAAGGCAACTTTGAAGGTGTCGTTGCGGGGCCAGAACACCTGGTGAAGGATTTGGAACTTGCGAAAAAAGCGTGTGCCGATTGCCGGGTCGGTTTCGGCTTCGCTGTTGCCTGCGATTCCACCGGACGTGTGCTGGCGCTCGACCCTGCAACCAAGACCATCCGCATTTTCACGCCAATAACCGCATGAGTGCTCAACCTCATACTCGCCGTGAATTTTTGCGGTCTGCGGTTCGCGCCACGCTGCTTGGCACCGTCGGCTTGGTCGGCGCGGTGTTATTCCGTCGTCGTCAGGATTGCACGACGCGTGGCGGGTGCAGCGGCTGCAATGTTTCCGAAGGCTGCTCCCTGCCCTGGAAGGAGGCTAAAAAATGAAACGGCGCGATTTCTTCCGTGGCGTCGTTCGCAACGCGACTGCCATCGGTTTGGGCGGCATGCTCCTCGGTCTGATTCGCAAGGCGAAAGCGGACGGCACGGTTTGGCAGATTGATCCCTGGAAATGCACGCAATGCGGCAGGTGCGCGACCCAATGCGTGCTCGAACAGTCGGCGGTCAAGTGCGTCCATAGCTTCGATATGTGCGGCTACTGCCGGTTATGCACAGGCTACTTCGAACCGCAGCCGAACAAGCTCAACACCGCCGCCGAAAATCAGCTCTGCCCTACCGGCGCGATCTTCCGCACGTTCGTCGAGGACCCGTATTACGAGTATAAGATCAACGAACCGCTCTGCATCGGGTGCGCCAAATGCGTCAGCGGATGCACGATGTTCGGCAACGGCTCGCTCCATCTCCAGATCCGCCACGACCTCTGCGTCAACTGCAACGAATGCTCGATCGCGCGCGTCTGTCCCCCTGACGCCATCCACCGCGTTCCGGTTGGGCAACCTTACAAGTTCAAGAGCCGCGAGGAAACCACATGATAGGGTTGCTCGCCTCGCCGCGGTTTCCACCACCTGAATTCACCGAAACCGGACACCAGTTGCCCGGCTTTACCATTCCGTTGCCGCGCGGTCCATTGCTGGAACATCTCGATGTCGTGGTGCTGCTGGCAGCGCTTTTTCTAGCGGCGTGGCTGACGCTGCGGCATCGGTCGCGGCGCGGCCTGGTAGCTCTGGGAATTTTTTCTGTGCTGTATTTCGGTTTCTGGCGGAAAGGTTGCATTTGCTCCATCGGCAGCATCCAAAACATCGCGCAGGGACTCGCCGATTCGTCGTTCGGCTTGCCCGCAACCGTGTTGGTGTTCGGGCTCGCGCCGCTGGTGTTCGCGTTGTTGTTCGGGCGCGTGTTTTGCTCGGCGGTCTGTCCGCACGGCGCGCTGCAGGATTTGGTATTGATCAAACCGATCACGGTGCCGGGCTGGCTGGAGCAAGGGTTGCGGCTGATTCCCTACACTTACCTCGGGCTGGCGATGATTTTCGCGGCAACGGGCGGCGGCTACATCATCTGCCAGTATGATCCGTTCGTAACGCTTTTCCGTTTGAGCGGCAGCGTGTTGATGGTGTCGTGCGGCATCGGGCTGCTCGCGCTCGGTATGTTTGTCGGACGACCGTACTGCCGGTTCCTGTGCCCATACGGCGCGCTGCTCGGGTTGGCGTCGAACGTGTCGAAGTGGCGCGTTCGGATCACACCGGACACCTGCACGCAATGCCGGTTGTGCGAGCAGACTTGTCCATTCGGCGCGATTAATAAATCCACCGTCGAGACACCATCACGCACCGTGACGATGGACAAATGGCGGTTGGCGGCGATGATTTTGCTGTTGCCGGTATTGATCGGCGTCAGCGGCTGGTTCGGCGGGGTGACAGGGAAAGCTTTGGCACGGAAACACCGAACCGTGAACCTGGCCGAGCGGATCTTTGAGAGAACCGGCAAGGTGCCGGACACGATCCTGACGACGGCTGTGTTCCGCAGGACCGGTGCATCGATAGAGAGTTTGTATGCCAACGCGCGGGTGGTGCGGGACCGGTATGTGTTGGCAGGCCGGTTGTGCGGCGTGTGGATCGCGCTGGTGGTCGGCGGCAAACTGATCACGCTGG
>Ga0316220_1001290_pt1 | contig 28614 bp, 15 predicted proteins | sample TBH18005metaG_FD_203632 | JGI IMG/M metagenome (GOLD analysis project Ga0316220, IMG submission 203632) | Freshwater microbial communities from Trout Bog Lake, Wisconsin, USA - TBH18005 | ecosystem: Environmental > Aquatic > Freshwater > Lake > Hypolimnion/Profundal zone | place: USA: Wisconsin...
CACCTACGAGTTGCAGATCTATGGTGAAGCCACCACCAACTGCAACCTGATGATCGGACATGACCCCGCCACCTGGCCCGCCTTGGCGGCGGCCGAGGCCGGAGGCTATATCAAAGCCAAGCTTAATACCTGCAACTGGAACGTCAACTCCCCCACCAACGTCATCAAGCTCTTCAACACCGCCGTGATCACCTCCCAGAATTGCAACTTCGGCGGCAGCACCTGCCAGGCCGCGATCCGGAGCTTCACCGCCGCCGGCGACCGCAGCACGATCCTGTTTGATGAAACTACCTTTGGCCCCGTGACCAACTACCTCTCCAGTGCCGGCCATGCCATCACCGACCGGACCTTCAAGCTCAATTGCTCGCCTACGGTTTACTACTGGAATGGCGTCAGCGGATTCTAATGTCGAGATGGCCCCTGATGCCCGCCTCGATGATACGATAATATGAAAGCACTCTCTGGCCGTCTCGGATCGCTTGGGGCCGCCAAACCGGGATCGAAATGAAGTCGACGAAACACCTGAAAAGCGGCAACACCCTATCGATCGTGCTCGTTACCGCACCGGACCTCAAGACGGCCCGGCGCCTCGCCCGGGCGGCACTGACCGCGCGCCTGGCCGCCTGCGTGAACCTGGTGCCAAAACTCGAATCCCACTATTGGTGGCGGGGAAAGCTCGAGCAAAGCGCCGAAGTCCTCCTGATCCTCAAGACCACCAAGCCGCGCCTGGTCGCGCTGGAGCAGCTCATCCTGGCCGCCCATCCCTACGACACCGCGGAATTCGTGGTCCTCCCGGTGGACGGCGTCACGAAAAAATACCTGGCGTGGTGGAAGGAGTCGGTTCATCCAAAAAACCTCCGCATAATTCTTTGAAATTCCAGGACTCCGTCCTAACATGCCTGGAACCGGTCAAGCACAGGTCCGTGACCTTTGAATCTGGATAACTATGAAAACTGCTCGACACGCCTGGAATGGGTCGATCACCTGCTCGCCATCCTCCCCGCCACTCGCCACCCTCCGCGTCTGGGCCACGGCCTGGACTCTCCTGGTGGGCACGGCCGCCGGCCTCGCCTCTGACGCCCTGGAGAACGGGTTCCGCCACCCGCCCGCCTCGGCCCGTCCGTGGGTCTATTGGTTCCCCCTGGACGGAAATATCAGCAGCAACGGTATCACCCTCGACCTGGAGGCCATGGCGCGGGTGGGGATTGGGGGGGTGCTCTACATGGAAACCGACCAGGGAGCGCCGCGCGGGCCGGCGGCGTTCGGCAGTCCCCTGTGGCGCGACCTCTTCAAGCACATCTGCTCGGAGGCTAATCGCCTCGGCATCCAGGTGAACATGAACAACGATGCCGGTTGGTGCGGCAGCGGCGGACCCTGGGTGCCGCCCGAACTTTCCATGCAGCGGGTCGTGTGGACGGAGACCGCCGTCACCGGCCCCAAGGCCTTCGACGCCATCCTTCCCCAGCCCAAGGCGGTCAAGGATTTCTATCGCGACATCGCCGTCTTCGCCTTCCCTACCCCGTCGAGCAATTATGCCATTGCCCATCTGTCCGGCAAATCGGCGGAGACGCGCGAGGAAATCCCCTTGCAGGCGGATTTTGCCAAGCTCCCAGGCAATGCCGTCGTGACTCGAGAGCAGATCGTCGACCTCACCGCCAAGTGCGATGGGAAGGGCCGGCTCCTCTGGGAAGTGCCGGCGGGCCAATGGACCTTGCTCCGCCTCGGGCACACCACCACCGGCAAGGACAATCATCCCGCGCCCCTGGCCGGCCGGGGTCTCGAATGCGACAAGTTGAGCCAGGAAGCGGCCGACGTCATGTTCGCCGGGCTGATGAAGAAGCTCATGGACGATTCCAAACCGCTGGTCGGAGAAAAGAAAACCCTCGTCTCCACCCATATCGATAGCTGGGAGGTCGGCTCGCAGAACTGGACGCCGAAGTTCCGCGCGGAATTCCGGCGGTTGCGCGGTTACGACCCGCTGCCCCTCCTCCCGGTCATGGCCGGCCGCGTCATCGATTCGCTCGAAGTCTCGGAGCGTTTCCTCTGGGACGTGAGGGCGACCGTCAACGATCTGCTGCTGGCAAACTATGCGGCTCATTTCAGCGAACTGGCCCGGCGCCACGGCATCCGCCTCTCCATCGAGGCCTATGATGGCGCCCCCGCCGACGACCTGGCTTATGGCGGGCGGGCGGACGAGCCAATGGCTGAGTTTTGGTCCTGGGCGAAGTTCAGCGCCGCTTACAGTTGCACCGAGATGGCCTCCGCGGCCCACATTTACGGCCGGCCGATCCTGGGCGCCGAGGCCTTCACCGCCACCGATGCCGAAAAATGGCAGGGTCATCCCGCCCTCATCAAGGACCTCGGCGACTGGGCCTTCTGCGAGGGCATCAACCGTTTCGTGTTCCATCGCTATGCCTTGCAGCCCTGGACCGATGCCCGTCCCGGAATGTCCATGGGACCGTGGGGCCTCCATTACGAGCGCACCCAGACCTGGTGGGAACAATCCAAGGCCTGGCACGAGTACCTCGCCCGCTGCCAGTTCCTACTCCAACAGGGCAAATTCGTCGCCGATCTCTGCATCCTCGAACCCGAGATGTCGATCCAGCGGTTTAAGTCCCCGGTCAAGTCCGGCTATGATCGGCCGCCTTACAATTTCGACGGCTGCCCGCCTGACGCGCTGTTGACGCGGATGAAGGTTAAAGACGGCCGCTTAGTGCTGCCCGATGGCATGAGCTACCGCTGGCTCGTCCTGCCCAAGACCGAGGCCATGACCCCGGCCCTGCTCCGGAAGATCAAGGACCTCGTCGCCGCCGGCGCCACCGTGGTCGGCGCGCCCCCGCGCAAATCCCCCAGCCTCAGCGGCTATCCCCAATGCGACGCGGAGGTGACCGCCCTGGCGGGAGAACTCTGGGGCACCGGCCAACCCCCGAAAGACCTCACGGCCCGTCCGTTCGGCAAAGGCCGCATCTTCTGGGGTGGGGAATTCTCGCCCAGCGTTCCGACGGCGGAATCCGCCGGCAGCAGTCTCGCCTCGGCCAAGTGGATCTGGTACAAAGAAGGCAGCCCGGCGCGCTCAGCCCCGCCCGGCAAACGCTACTTCCGGAGGCTGTTCAACCTCGATGCCGGCAGCCACCTCGCTTCCGCTCGCTTGGAAATGACCGCCGACAACGAGTTCCACTGCTGGGTCAACGGGCGCTCCGCCGGATCGGGGACGGCCTGGGAACGTGTCTACTCGCGTGAGGTCACCGCGCTGCTCAAGCCGGGCGAGAACCTGATCTGTGTCGAGGCCGTTAACACCACCGACCAGCCCTCCCCGGCTGGACTCATCGGCGCATTGAAGCTGGATTACGGCGCCGGTCACGTCGTCATCCTGACCACCGACGGCCAGTGGCAATCCTCGATCACGACTCCGGCTCAATGGACCGCAGACCCCGCCCTGACCGGCGCCTGGGCGCCCTCGCTCGAACTCGGGCCTTTCGGCATGCGGCCCTGGGGCAATATCCAAAGCACCTTGCCGGCCACCGACCCGACGCCGGACGCGAACCTGCTCTGTGCCCTCCTCAAACGCGAGGGTGTGCCGCCTGATTTTGAAGCCGAGACCCGCCCTTCACCCCAGAGCCTTCGTTACATTCACAAGACCATCGGTGATCTCGAACTCTACTTCGTCGCGAACAAGAACCCCCAACTTGAAGCGGCCACCTGTTCCTTCCGCGTCAGCGGCCGGCGCCCGGAGCTCTGGTGGCCCGATTCGGGCCGCGTCGAACACCCCGCCATCTATGACGAGGCCGGGGGAATGACCCACCTGCCCATCCACTTCGACCCTTCAGGTTCGGTCTTCGTACTCTTCCGGAAGGGTCCGCGCCCGGAACCCGATCGCATCCTGTCGGTCTCTCGCGACGGCGTCCCGCTGGTCGCCGCTGCCGAACTCAAGGCTTCTCCTCCGTTTTCGACTCCATCACTCACCCGCGATGCCACCGGCGGCGTGACCCTGCTCACCGCCACGCCGGGTGATTACACGCTGAAGACCGCCGCCGGACAAACCTCGACCGTCCCGGTCCCGGCCTTCCCCTCCTCGATGGAACTGAGTGGTTCCTGGAGTGTGCGCTTCCCGCCGAACTGGGGCGCGCCAGAGGGTGTGACCTTTGACCACCTGATCTCCTGGAGCGAACACAGCGATCCGGGCGTGCAGCACTTCTCCGGCACCGCCACCTATGCCAAGACCTTCGACCTAGCTCCCGATTTCGCCGCCAAGGATCGGCGCCTCTACCTCGACTTGGGCCGCGTCGCCGTGATGGCGGAAGTGAAACTCAACGGCCAAACCCTCGGCATCCTCTGGAAGCCGCCCTTCCGGATCGATATCACGGACTCCGCGAAACCAGGCCAGAACACCCTCGAAATCCGGGTCGTCAACCTCTGGATCAACCGACAGATCGGCGACGAGCAACTCCCCGAGGACAGCGAGCGCAACCCCAATGGCACGCTCAAGGCATGGCCGCAATGGGTCGAGCAAGGCAAACCGAGTCCGACCGGGCGGTTTACCTTCACCAGTTGGCGGTTGTGGAAAAAGAACGACCCGCTGGTCGAGTCGGGTTTGATCGGGCCGGTGACCGTGCAAGCGGAGTACGCCGCGAAGATCCGGTGACACGGGGAACTCGACCGGCAACGATGAATACGAAACTGACGATGATCTATTCGCAGTCGAAGAAACTCCGCCTCGGGGCGGTCCTTCTCCTTCTGACCTCGCTCCTTTCCCCCGTTGCCCTCCGGGCCGGATTCAGCCTCGACGCCGGATTCCACAACCCTCCGCCCGAGGCCCGGCCTTGGGCTTATTGGTACTTCATGGATGGCAACATGACGCGTGAGGGTTTGACCGCGGACCTCGAGTCGATTAAGCAGGCCGGGATCGGGGGCGGGATCTTTCTGGAAGTAAACGTCGGGATCCCCCGCGGGCCGGTCGAGTTCATGAGTCCGCAATGGCAGGAGTTGTTCCAGCACGCCGTCAGAGAGGCCGATCGCCTCGGCTTGCGCATCACCCTCAATGTCGGCCCCGGTTGGACCGGCAGCGGCGGCCCCTGGATCAAACCCCAGCAGTCCATGCAGCACCTGGTCTCCAGCGAAACCAACCTCGCCGGGCCGACCCGCTTCGACGGCCTGCTCCCCAAGCCGGCCCCCCGCAAACCGTTCTTCGGCGAAAACACCCTCACCCCCGCCTTGAAAAAGGTGCGCGATGAGTTCTACCAGGACGTGGTCGTGCTTGCCTTTCCCACCCCCGCCGGCAGCACCCGAATCGCGGACGTGGATGAAAAGGCCCTTTATTTCCGCGCCCCCTATTCGTCGCAGCCCGGCGTCAGACCGTTCCTACCCGCCCCGGCTCAGCACCCCGTGATCCCGTCCGACCAGTGCATCCCGCTCCAGGGCATCCTGGACCTGACCGGCAAGCTCTCGCCCGATGGGCGGCTTCGCTGGGAGGTCCCGGCTGGACATTGGACCGTCATGCGCTTTGGCCGGCGCGCGACCGGCCAAACCACCCGCCCCGCCCCCGAGCCTGGCCTGGGCTTCGAGTGCGACAAACTCGACCCAACCGCCCTCGACGCCCAATGGTCCGCCTTCGTCCAACCGCTCCTGCGCGGCCTGGGTCCGCGCCCGCACCGTGATTCAGGCTGGACTACCATGCACATCGATAGCTGGGAAATGAGCTCGCAAAACTGGACCGCCCGGTTCAGCGCCGAGTTCAAGAAACGCCGCGGCTATGATCCCACCCCCTATCTCCCGGCGATGGCCGGGCGGGTGGTGGAAAGCCTCGAGGTCTCCGATCGGTTTCTCTGGGACTTGCGCGTGACCGCCCAGGAACTCGTAGTCGAAAACCACGCCCTGCACCTGGGCAAACTCGCACACCAGAACGGCCTCTCGCTCTCGATCGAACCCTACGATATGAACCCCGCCGGAGATCTCAACCTCGGCGCCGCCGCGGATGTGCCCATGTGCGAATTCTGGGCGCGCGGATTCGGGTTCAACACCGATTTCAGTGTCTTCGAATCGGTCTCGATTGGCCATACCCTTGGGCGTCCCGTCATCGCGGCCGAGGCGTTCACCTCGGGCGACGCAGAACGCTGGCTCCTCTACCCCGGCGCGATGAAAGCGCAGGGCGACTGGGCGCTGGCGCAAGGGGTAAATCGGTTTGTGTTCCATCGCTTCCAACACCAGCCCTGGCTGGACCGCTGGCCGGGCATGACCATGGGACCTTACGGGGTGCATTGGGAGCGTACTCAGACCTGGTGGGAGATGGTCGGCGCGTATCACGCCTACCTCGCCCGGTGCCAGGTCGTCCTCCGCTATGGCCAACCGGTCGCCGACATCCTCTATCTCGCGCCCGAAGGCGCCCCGCAGGTGTTTTGCCCCCCCCGATCCGCCCTCCAGGGCGACCCGCCCTCGCGCCGAGGTTACAACTTCGATGGCTGCTCGCCGCAAGTCCTGCTCGACCGCGTCGCGGTCAAACAGGGCCGGCTCGTCCTCCCGGAGGGGACGAGCTATAGCGCGCTCGTCTTGCCGCGGTTCGATACCATGACCCCCCGCCTGCTCCGGAAGCTCAAGGACCTGACCGCAGCCGGCGCCCGAATCATCGGCACCGCACCCACGAAATCCCCCAGCCTCTCCGGCTATCCGAAGTGCGACCTCGAGGTGCAGCGGCTCGCCGCCACCCTTTGGGGCAGGCCCACCACGAGCCTTGGCAAAGGCGTGATCCCCGACCTGGAGGCGGCCCGTGAACCGCCCAAATTCACGGGAACGCCCCTCGCAGCGGACATCTATCCCAGCTACGACACGGTCGCCCGTCTGCTCTCCGATAACGGAACCCCGGCCGATTTCGAGGCTGACACCTTCCTCCACTACACCCATCGGCGCGGGGAAAAGACCGACCTCTATTTCGTGGCCAACCCCGAGAGCCGGCCAGTCTCCACCACCGCCCACTTCCGCGTCAGCGGACGCCAACCGGAACTCTGGGACCCGCTCACCGGCGAGCAGCGCGACCTGCCCCAATGGTCAACCGAGGCCCAACGCACCTCCGTCCCGTTGCATTTAGAACCCCACCAATCCTTTTTTGTGGTGTTCAGAAAGCCAGCCCGCGCACCGTCATCGCCCGGACAGAACTTCGCCGAGGCTCGGCCCGTATTGGACCTGGCCGGGCCCTGGGATGTCGCCTTCCAACTCAAACGCGGCGCCCCGGAGCGACTCTCCTTCGATAAACTCGTCGACTGGTCTCAACATTCGCTCCCCGGAGTCAGGAACTTCTCGGGTGTCGCCACCTACACGACCCGCTTCGATTGGACACCCGCCAGCACCCCGGCGGCAGCCCATCGGCGGACTTTCATCGACCTGGGCGAGGTCCAAGTCATGGCCAGCGTGAAGCTCAACGGACGCGATCTCGGGGTGGCCTGGACGACGCCCTTCCGCGTGGACGCCACCTCAGCCCTCCAACCGGGCGCCAACACCCTCGAGATCCGCGTGGCCAACCTCTGGCCCAACCGCCTGATCGGCGATGCCGCCCTCCCAGCCGACCAGCGGATCGCGTGGACCACCTGGAATCCATTCCCGAAAGAGACTCCCCTTCTCCCCTCGGGTCTGATGGGACCGGTGCGGATCACGTCGGTGGAATAAGAGGCGGGCTGAGCGCAACTCACGCCATCAGTGTTCAGCCGTCGCGCATCGCCGGCTGCGCCAGCCATCGGCCACGACGGCCAGCAGGATAACCGCCCCATGGATGGCCTTCTCCCAATAGGCCTCGACGTGCAAATGCGTCAGCGCCGGGCTGATGCAAGCCAGCAAGAGCACCCCCAAAAGGGCGCCCCATAAATTGCCACGCCCACCGGAGATGGCCACACCCCCCACCACCGCGGCGGCAATCGCTTTTAACTCCAGCCCGGTGCCGGAGTTGGGATCGACCTGGGGCGATTGGGCCACGTTCATGACGGCGGCCAAGCCGGTCAAGGCCCCCGCCAAGACAAACACGGCGAAGGTGAGGCGTCGCGGAGGAATGCCAGCCAGCCTGGCTGCTTCCGCATCCGAACCGACGGCATAAACGAAGCGGCCGGCCGCCAGGTGTCTCATCGCCAACGCCAGCAGAACCATCAGGGCGCCGGCCAGCGCGACCAGGGTCCATTGGCCTGCGGTCTGGCTCAGTCCAAACCACTGAGCCGTCTCGGGCAGGTCCACCCAAACGCCTTGCCGCAGCCAGCGAAGACCCTCCCGCCAGGTCACCATGGTGGCGAGGGTCACCACGATGGATGGCAGCCCCAGGCCGGCGACCAGCGCGCCATTGACGGCGCCGAACAGCGCGCCCAACAGGATCGTGGCGGGCACCACCAGGACCAGGGGCCAGTGCGCGGACGCCAGCAGACCCGCCGCCACGCTGGCCACGGAAAACAGCGAGCCCACGGAGATATCAATCTGGCGGCTGATGAGCACCAGCGCGATGCCACACGTGACCACCAGGACGGGCATTTCGCGCGCCGCCAGCGAAAGTAACGGCTGGGCCTGGTAAAAGGAAGGGGCCCACACCGCGAGCACTAACAACAACGCCGCCAGGGCCAGCGCCACCGAGATTTCACGGAAGTAATTCCTCATGGTCGCTTAGGGCTCGATAGGTTGTCCCAAGGCCGCCGCCATCACGGTCTGGGCGGTGCTGCGGCCAGGCAGGACCCGGACGATCGTGCCCCCGCGCATGACGGCAATGCGATCGCTCATCGCCAGAATCTCCGACAGATCCGACGAGACCAGCAGCACGGCCTTGCCCGCTTTGGCCAGGGCGCGGATGAGCTTGTGAATCTCGGCTTTGGCACCGACATCTACCCCCTGGGTCGGTTCGTCCAGCAGAAGGACGTCGGGCTGGGTGGCGAGCCAGCGGGCCAGCGCGACTTTTTGCTGGTTACCCCCGGAAAGGGAATGGACCGGCGCTTCGGGACCGGCGGCGCGCACGGCCAACTCGCGCATGAACTCGAGGGCCAGCGCACGCTCCGCCCTCGGGCGCAACCAGATTCCCGGGAACACGCGGCCATGGCTCGCCAGGGTCATATTTGCCGCAACCGACATTTCCAGGATCACCCCGTGCCGGCGGCGGTCCTCCGGCAGCAGGGCAATGCCATGCTCGATGGCCTCGGCCGGGGAACGAATTTGGACGCGTTCTCCGTGCAGCAACAGGGCGCCGGAATCGGCCGGCGTGATCCCGAACACCGCTTGGGTGAGTTCGGTGCGTCCGGCCCCAACCAGGCCGGCCAGGCCCACAATTTCGCCGGCATGGAAATCCAGCGACACCTCCCGCACGCCGCTGGCGGCACAGCCGAGCTGCCGCAGCGCAAGCCGGCAAACCCCCTGCGTGCCCTCGTCGGGCGGGTATGCCTCCGCCAGGTCGCGGCCAACCATTTGGTGGATCAGCGAGACCTCGGTGACGTCGCTCACCGGATTGGTGCCCACCGTTTCCCCGTCGCGCAAAACCGTGACCCGGTCGGCCAGCGCAAAGATCTCTTCCAGGCGGTGGGTAATATAGATGACTCCTGCCCCGCGGCTGCGCAGCCCGCGCACCGCGGCGAACAGCATCGCCTGCTCCGTTTGGGTGAGCGACGCCGTCGGTTCGTCCATCAGCACGATGCGAGCCCCAGTCCCCAGCGCGCAGGCGATCTCCACCAATTGCTGCTCGGGCATCGACAGTCGGCGAACTTCGGTGTCGGGTTGGATGTCCGCGCCCAGATGCCGGAGGCTTTCCGCGGCCCGGTCCCGCCGCGCGGACCAGGCGACGCGCCGAAGGGGCGCCGGCGGTTCGAGCCGCAGGGCGATGTTCTCCGCCACCGTCAGGTCCGGAAACAGCGCCGGTTGCTGGTAAAGACATGCCACCCCCAACCTTCGGGCCGCCGCCGGCGTGAGCTGCCGCACCGTGTGCCCATCGATCTCGAGCGAGCCGGAATCGGGCCGATGCGCACCCGCGATGATCTTGATCAACGTGGACTTGCCCGCCCCGTTCTCTCCCAGCAAGGCATGGACCTCCCCTGGTTGCAGGTCGAAGGAGATGCCCTTGAGCGCGCGCACCGCCTCGAAGGACTTGGTGACGGCGTTGAGTTGGAGCAGTGGCGGCATCGGTTTTCGAGGCGTCATTCTCCGGTTTTCCACGAGGGGGGCAAGCCAATTTCCCGCCCGCTGCTTCGCCGACTTCCGGTCGCCGTCGGGAGAAGGACGAAGGAGATTGGACGGCCAGCGGGTAGGAATGCCCGCGATAGGGCAGATAAGAACGTCCGCACTATGGCCTCCCCTCGTGCCGCAGGTTTCCTCACCTGCTGTATCGCCGATTTCCTAATCGGCAGAGCATCCGAACCAGGCTCGACCTCACTGGGTTCTGCCTTGGAGACAATAGAGGCGCGACGAGGTGCGGATCAGCAGCCGGTCGCCGACCATCGCGGGGGTGGCCATGCACATATCGCCCTCCGCCAGCGTGTTCCGGTGCAGCAACTCGAACTGGTCGCCGGCGCGCAGCACATAACAAACCCCATCTTCGTTTAAACAAAACACCTTGCCGCCCGCCGCCCACGGAGAAGCCGTGAAAGCCAAGCCTTCCGGGAGCCGTTCGCGGTCGTAAAGCACCTTGCCCGTCTTTGCGTCGAAGCAGCTCACTAAACCGCGGTCGTAGAGCACATACACCCGTCCCGCGAAAAACAGCGGCGAGGGGTTGTAAGGGCCGCCCACGGGATTGGACCAGGCGATGAATTCGTTGTTGGTTTCGCCCGGCTTGAGGGTGATATCGCCGCTGGCGCCCGGGCGCACCGCGTAGAGCGGGCGCAGCTTGTCGCCCACGTAACCCGAGGACACAAACAAACAACCGTTACCCGCGAACGGGGTCGGAATCGCAATGCCCGACATCCCGTGGAAAAACCACAGGGGCTTGCCGTCCAGGTCGTAACTGCGCACGGCGCGGCTCCCGGAGGTGATCAGTTCCGTCCGCTGACCGCTGTGCCAGATGAACGGGGTGGCCCAGTTGCTCTTCTCATCGCGGTCGGCTCGCCATAGTTCCTTGCCGGTCTTCGCGTCCCAAGCCAGCAGCTCAGACTTATCGTCGTTATCGTTGACGACGAACAACCGCCCGTCATGGAGCACCGGTGAGGCAGCGGTACCCCAGCCGAAGCGCGTGTTACGCGGCTCGAACGCCTCTGACCAGACCTCCTGGCCGTCCAGCGTGAACACGAAGACCCCGACGTTCCCGAACAGGGCGTAAACGCGCTCACCATCCGTCACCGGGGTTTCCGCCCCATAGGTGCTTTTCAGGTGGATCGGGCTCTGGGGTGTGCCCTGGTGAACCGTCTTCTCCCATTGGACTTTTCCGGTCGCGAGCTCGAGGCAGAGCACCTGCCAGCGATGTTCGGACTTGGGCGGTTCCGGCCGGTTGCCCCCCAAATACAACCCCTTCTTCGGCGTTTCCGACTCGCCCTGGTTCACCACCGCGGTAAGGAACACTCGGTCCCCCCAAACGATCGGTGAGGACCAGCTTCGCCCCGGCAGATCCGTCTTCCAGGCAACATGGTCCGTGGCCGACCATTTGTCCGGCAGGTTGGTGTTCGCGCTGACGCCGGCGGCCTCGGGCCCGCGGAATTGCGGCCAGGAGTTGTCCCCGGCGGCCGCACACGCGGCCTCGGCCGTCGTAAAGGCTAGCAGCAAGGCGAGCAGGGTACTGGTTCTCATACGTATATCATGGTGGTGTCGCGGACCGATTTCACTCTCTCCAAGCTCAGGTATAAACCGCGGTCCGCAAGTACTTTCTGCAAACCTGTTTCAACGGCTGCGCCCGGCTCCTGGCAAGCCATCAAGACAACTCGGTGGTCCGTCGCTTGCTTTTCCACCGGCGAAGGCGGGGACGAGCCGTCCCGGCCCCTCGGAGGCGGACGTTTTCCTTTAACCCTGGCGCAGGTGATCCGGCAGCACGCGACCAGCGTGTGGCAGCAGCGAAGTCAGATATTCGCCCGAGTGACTCAGGCTCGCATCCGGACGCAGGAGCCAGAACCCACGGAGTTCGTCGGCCGTATAATTACGGTTTTCCTCTTGGCGACCGTTGGGCTTGTCTTTGGGTTCGTTGCAGTAAAGTTCCCAATGGATGATCCAAGGCAGGTCCAATGCCAGGAAGACGGCCAGACGCGTATCCCACCATTCACGGAGGTTCTGCCGGGTCTTGCCGTCGAGGTTTTCAGGGTTGCCGATTTCGCCGATGAACACGCGTGGTTTCGTTCCATCAGGCAGCGGGCGCGCAAAGTGGCGGATGATTTCCACCCCGTGCCAGGCAGTGACGGCGTCTTTCATACCGTCATAGGAGGACCAGGAAATGAGGTCGGTCTGGACCTGGGGCAGCACTTCGCTGGTGAGGGTGGGAACGCCCTGGAGCGTGTCCAAGACCTTATTGACCTCGATGGCGTGGAGGATGCGCGCCTTGCCGGGTTTCGCGTCGTGCTGGGCGCGATTGACGCCGCTTTGACGCGCCGTGAACCACCGTCGCATCCCCGCGAAACGTTGCGGCGCGTTTGGCCCCGGAGTCGCCGCGAAGCCCGCAGACGTATAGTCCCGCGTCATCCAGTCACCTTCCCAGTTCTGCAGGATGAACGTCACCTCGCGATCCCGATAGGTTTCCAACAGATGCAGCGCCAGGTCGTAGGTCTGTCGTTCGGTCTCCGTAAAATAAGCATCATCTCGCAACCAGAGGTCGTTGCCGCGTCCCCGGATCGGCGGGATCTCGAGCGTGAATGTGGTGAAGGGCAGGCTGAATGCCTGGACGAAATAGGGGTGCTTCGCCATGTCCGCCAGGGTGGCTTCGGGTGCCAGGTCCCAGTGTGAATGGAATCCGTAGCCGGCCAGGCCGTGGGTATTGAACCAGAACTTGGCGACTCCGAAGCCGAGCCGGTGCAGCGCCTCGGCCCCCTCGACCAGATACGGTTTCTCGGTGAGGCAATAACGCCCGGCGTAGTGCGTGGCGCCGAGCCGCCGGACGAGGTCGGCAGGCACTTTCCCGCCGAGCAATGGTCGAGCGGCACGCACACGCGCCTCAATATCGGCGGCGGGGGTGAGGTTGAGTGGAACGGGGTCGCTAGCGGCCAGCAGATGGCCGGGGGCCAGGGACGCCGCCGCCAAACCAGTGCTGGTGTGTTGCAGGAATTGCCGACGGGTTATCATCAATGGCGAAGAGCTGAGCTGGTTAAGGACCGAACCCCAAATCTTCCCCTTCGTGCAGCACGACGCCGATCTGTTCCAAACCGCCGTGCCGGCCGTTATACCAGAGCAACCATTTCTGGCCGTCGAAGAGGGCGTAGGGTTTGTAGCAGGCATCATGATCCCATTTGTCATGGCCGGGGAAGATGATCGGGTTGGACGAATGGCGCTGCCAGTTTGTGATGCCATCCTTACTCCGGGCCAGGCCAATCTTCGCGCTGGGTTCATCCTGGTAGCCGATGTAGAACATGAAATACCAGCCGCCGTGCTGCTCCACCTGAACGCCGGCGACCTTATGCCGTTCCCAGAGATTCCCCGGGTCGGCGGCGAAGATCGGGTTGCCCGCATACTTGTTCCACGTCAACCCATCGGGGCTGGTAGCATAGCCAATCGCATTGGGCTCGTTCTGCTCGCCACCGCAATACCACATGCGGAAAAGTCGCTCCTTTTCGTCCCAGATCACCGACGGACACATCACAGCAATGTTCTTTTCCCAGGGCTGGTCAAAGGTAAGGACTGGACGGTCGCTCATGCGTTTCCAAGCGACCCCATCTGGACTGGTCGCGTAACCGATCGACGAGTGGCCGTCGCCGGCTCCGGGCTTAACCTGGCCGGTATACCAGAGGTGGTAGGTGCCGTCCTTCTTTAGCACATAGGGACGGTTGATGTCGTCTTCCCACCCGGTCTCGGGGCGCGGCCCCAGGACAATCCGGGGCGGTTCGCTCCAGTGGATTCCATCGGGGCTCTCCACCAGGGCCACGGCCTTTTGGGGCCGCCAGGAAAGCCACATGCGATATTGGCCGCCTTCGCGCAACACCGAGATATCGAAGCAGGTCCCGTATTTTCCGCCCATCACCGGGTTGCCTTCGAACTTCGTCCAGCCCGCCGAGGTTTCGGCGGCGGCGAGCGGTGTCAGCCTGCCCGTGACGCGGGCGACGGTTTCGGACGCAGCGACTGGCTTCCCGTCGGCCAGGACGCGCAGCCCTTGGCCCTTCCCGTAGTGGGAGCCGGTCCGGTCGAAGAGAATGGTCAAGGTGCGACCGTGATAGGGAAGCTGGTCGAGGCAGAAATAGTCCCAATCCGCGGGCACGAGCGGATGGACCTCGACGGTGTCGTCCGCTCGCGCGCGGAGGCCGATCAGGCCGCTGATGACCAGGTCACAAAAGGTCGAATGGTTGTAGTCCTTGCCGCGCTCGGGTATTTGGCTTCCGCGCTGGATCAGCAGTGTCCGGGCTATCCAATCGCCATTCGTCGGATTCTGATTCTCATCAATCCACGGCACAACCCGGCCATCCGCGAGTTTGAGCCGCTGGGAGTTCGCGTAGATCCTCAGCAGTTCAAAATAGTCCTTGGGGCTGATCGCCGCTTGCGGGGGCCCATTCAGGAGATTGGCGAGGCCGGTCAATGTGATGGCGGTCGAGAAGGGCCAGACTGGCCCGTTCCACTGACACTCATGGCCCGCGTAGGCGATTGCAAAGCGCGGATGCCGCTGTTCCGCCGTGGTCAGCCCGAAGGGTGCGAAGAACCCCTGCGGATCCATGGCCTGTTTCCAGGCCACGGCGAACGGGGGATCGGGCAAATTGAAATACCACGGCGTGAAGCCGTGCAACTCGCGGACGTTCGCCAGGCCTTGGCCTTGACCTCGCGGCATCACCTTGAAAAACTGCGCACCGGGGTCCCATAGTTGCTCCTGGACGAGTCGCTTGATCGCGGCCGCCTTTTCACGATAGTCGCCGGCCAGCTCCGGCTTGCCGGCGAGTTCCGCAATCCGCGCGATGGCCATGGCATCGCCAAACTGATAACTGTTGATGGTGGCGCGGTAACCCTGGTTTTGCCGATGCAACTGGCCGCTAATCGAAACCTCCATGCCGTCCCGTCCGTCCTCCTGCCAATACAGGCCGTTGGTGTCGCGGTGCGACTTCTCCCATTCCGTGTAGTTCGCGACGAGGTCAGGCAATAGTCTGAGCGCCTCGGTGGGATCAGCCGTCACGCAATAACGCTGCCAGACGGCGTCTGCCGCCCAGAACGAATAGGTGCGGGGGTTGCCCCCTTTGCCGAACCAAAAGGCGGTGTAGTCGTTGAGATATTTCGGGTCGCGCAGCCACCGGCCTTCATACAGGTGATGGCCCGCGGCGCAATTGATCGAGTTGAACTTCCCCGCCCAGCCGACATCCGGTAGGAATTCATCCACGATCCAACCAGCCGGCGTTTTTTTGATGTGCTTCCGATACGCCCACCAGCGGAAATAATAGGTCTTCTGGATATCCTCGTCCGGGCAGTCAAGCAGCGGGATATTGTCCTTCAGAAAATCCCAAGCCGCCGCATTGGGGAAGAAACCCTGGTAAAGCTCATGGTCGTCGCGGTTGAACTCCTCGACGTAATGGCGGAATGCTGCGGTCTTAAGCACCGGCGATTTCGTCGGCGCCACCGCCGGTGCGCCCGCTACTCGGAGCGTGGCCAGCGGGAGCAACAAGACGGCCAGAGTGAGGCTTGCAGTTTTCATTGAATGGCGGTGCGGTCGTTCGCCAGCTATCGTGAACCTCCGCCGGTGTTTTTCAAGGTTAAATGCCGCGCCAGCCTTGTGAGGATCCAAATCCGCATCAAGCTCCACGTTCAGTCGCGGGGACTTCTAGTCTCCGCTTCTGGGCTCGCAGCGCGTGGGAGCACGTTGGCTCCCGAGCCACCCCAGGGGCCGGTCATGGCCTGGGTTTCCCACGCCAAAGCGGTGCGCCCCGCCAACTCCGGGGCGACGCTCGCTACTGCAGACGGACTCGGTAGAAGAACGGGCCGGACCCGGCGGCGTTGGTGTCCAGGAAGGTCGTAGTGCCGGGTCGACCGGAGATGCCCTCCTGGATGAGGGAGAACGACGACGGCTTCGAAAGACTCCCGGCCCGCTGCACACCATAGGTCCGGTTGGTCACGCTTTGCCAACTGACGAGGGTACCCGACGGGCAGGTGGATGGCGGCATCAGCTTGAGGACGGAGAGGGCGTTGGTGGGGTTGGTGCCGCAGACCCACTCCTGGTAGTTGTTCATCCCGTCATGATCGGGGTCTGTTGGGTCGTCCGAACCGTCGGTAGCCAGTCCGTACTGCTGGAGCCAGGCGATGAACTGGCTCATGGCCGGGCCTTGGTATTCGTAGGCGCCCAGGTCCACGACACCGTTCTGGAGGCGTTGGCGGCCATCCAAATCGACCGGCCCCGCCGCGTAAAGGTTGTTGCCGGCATTGATACAGGGGGAGCCGTCTTGAAGCCTGAAGTTCCCGTCGCCGGGGTCCGCCAAGAGGGGGTTGTTCGTCAGATTGCCGGCTCCCGCGCTGGGCATCGGGATCGTGCAGCAGTAGATTAGGGCATCCCCGGGGTCGAAGTTCGTGCTGGCAGGGGCCTGGTTGCCCCAGACGATGCAGAGGGCCACGGCGCATCCGTATGGTGCTCCGTAGGTTCCTCCCCCGGCGGAAGAGGCGCTGTTGCCTACGATGGAGCAGTTCGTCAATCCGGATGCGAAGGCGCCTCCGCCGACCCAGGCGGCGGTATTGCTCACGATGCAGCAGTTGAGCGCCGTCCCGACGGCGAGGCCACCCCCATTGAAGCCGCTGTTGCGGCAAAGCAAGCAGGCATCGAGGGTGCTGTCCCGGGCTCCGCCGCCGATGTACTGGCTCGAATTGGCGACAAGCTGGCAGTTGGTCAGTGAACTGGAGTCGACCCCGCCGCCCCCGCTCGCCGCCTGGTTTCCAGTGAGGACGCAACCGGTCAAGGCGCAATTTCTAGCACCGCCGCCGTACATATTCGCCACGTTGCTCACCAAGAGACAATGGACCAGTATGCTGCCGTTGGCGCCCCCGCCGTAGCCCGTCTCCGCGACATTCCCCGCCAGTTGGCAATTCGTCAGCGTGCTGCTGTCAACTCCTCCGCCGCCACCGTCTTCGCTCCAGCTTGTGTTGCCCCAGAGCGCGCAACCGGTCAGCGTGCTTGAACTGGCGCCGCCGCCGCCGCCCACGTCCGACGTGGACGTTGTCTGGTTGCCGGCCAGCGTACAGGACTTCAAAGTACTCTGGTGCGCCCCGCCGCCATACCAACTCACGGTGTTGCTGGCGATGAGGCAATCCTGGCACATCCCCCCGCACACCCCGCCACCGTAGGACCGCGCCACGTTGCCGACCAAGACGCAGTTGGACAGCGTTCCCTGGGGCTCGCACCACGCACCGGCGCCACAGGCATCACGCGAGTCACGCGAGAAGAACCACACCCCGCCGTTGGTGAGCGTGAACCCTGCCAGCACCGCGCCGTTCGTGACGTAGGCGCAGCGGACCGAGAGGGAGCCGTTTGTGTTCTGCGATATCTGGTTCTGCACCTGAAATCCCTGGATGAAGGTCGAGGCGGGTCCGTGCACGCTCTGCACCGCCACCGCCTTGTCCAGGACCACACGGTTTGTCAGCAAGCCGCAAGCGGCTCTCCCGCCCGCCGCATAGACGCCGTTGGTCACGACGACGCAGTCCCCGCTTGCCGCCAGGTCCACCGCATCCTGAATCGTGAGGGCCGCGGTTACCCAATCAGCATAGGGTGGCGTTGGGTTTGCGCTGTTGGCGTCCACGTAATGCGTCGCAGCCAACGCTTCGGACGTTCGGAGCAGGAGCAGGGCGGCGAGGCCAATGTTAAAACGACTTTTCATAGGGAACCTGAATTCGAACTACCAAACCGTTTTGTTCACACTGCATGCGCTGGGAAGGGCTCGTTTCGGGTTAAATGGTCGGCGACTGGTTAAGGCAGATAGTTGGATGAGCCGAACCAAGCGGCCCTAGCGAACCCCGCGACTGCGGTCTTGTTCAACCGAGAAAACAGACCGGAGGATCGCCCGAGGGCGGGCCTGTTGGCCGCTCCCATACGGGGCGTTGCGGAAGCGAAGGAACGGCTGAGTTCGGACTGGATCCGGTTCACGGTTGCAGGCCGAGGCGGTGCTGAATTCGCTCGAGCGGGACGCCCTTGGTTTCCACCACCATGAGTTTCACCCAGATGAGTTGCAGGACCATCATGCCGCAGAAGAACATGAAGACCCAACCGGGGGCGAAGATGGTGACCATCTTGGGGAAGAAAGTGGTGAGGAGGGCCGCGAAAATCCAGTGGGTGAAGCTGCCCAGGGCCTGGCCCTCGGCGCGGTGCCGGTTGGGAAAGATCTCGGAGATAAAGACCCAGATAACGGCCCCCTGCCCCACCGCGTGCGACGCAATGAAAGCGAAGATGCACACCGGGACGATGGCGAAGTGCTGGGTGAAAAACGCCCAGGCGGTCAATCCCAGTGAAGCGATATAGCCGAACGAGCCGAGGTACAGGAGGGTTCGGCGGCCCAAGCGGTCAATCAACCACAAGCCAACGAAGGTAAAGACCAGGTTGGTCACGCCAATGCCGACGGATTGCAGGAGTGCGGTTTTGGCGGCGAGGCCAGTCATCTGAAAAATGCGCGGGGCGAAGTAGAGCACCGCGTTAATGCCGGAGAGTTGGTTGAAGAAAGCAATAAGAAAGGCGAGCAGTATCGGAATCCGCAGGTTCCACGTCCAAAAATGGGAGGAAACCACCCGCTCGGACGAGGCAGCGAGGATCTCATCCGCCTGCGCCTCGACCTGCGCCCGGGTAGCCTCGGGTTCGATGAGCTGGAGCACTTTGACGCCCGCCGCACGATCGCCCTTGCGTCCGATCAGCCAGCGGGGGCTTTCCGGGATGCTGAAACACAGCACCGTGTAAAGGATGGACGGGAAAGCCGCCACACCGAGCATCCAACGCCAGGCGTTTTCGCCGACCCCCTTGAGCAGGAAGTTGGAGGCGAAGGCGACGAGGATGCCGAACACGATATTGAACTGGAACATGCCGGCCAACCGGCCACGATAGGCTGGCGGCGAAATTTCGGAGATATAGAGCGGCGCGGCCACGGTGGAGATGCCGATGCCGACACCCCCGATGAAGCGCGAGGCGATGAACAGGGTGATGCCGTTGGCAAAACCGCAGCCCACCGCGGAAACGACATACAACACCCCCACCCATAGCAACGTAGCTCGCCGTCCAAGACGATCCGTGGGCCAACCGCCCAACAACGAGCCGAGCACCGTGCCATAGAGCGCCGAGGCCATGGCGATCCCGTGAAGGCCAGGGCTTAATCCCCAGAGCGATTGGATGGTCTGCTCGGCACCCGAGATGACAACAGTGTCAAACCCGAACAAGAACCCGGCGAGCGCCGAGGTGATCGACCAAAAGAAGATGCGAGCCTTCATGTAGAGTAACTGCGGGGATGGGGGGGGGGGGTTAGTGCGAGTTCCAGGTGGATTTGAGTTCGTGAACTTCCAGGGAGTTGATTTCGGCGACGCCGCCTTGGGCATAGACTTCCAGGGAAAAGTTGTCCTGCGGAACGATGACCCCCATCGGCATGTACAGACGGCCATCGTTTCCGAAGAGGTCGATCGAGGTACGGTCCACCAGGAGGCGGAGTCGGATTCTGCCCGCCGAAGGCTTGAGTGCCGCCGTCAGCTTCTGGCAGGAGATCTCCTGTTTCTTGACGTCGTAGGCGATCTTCACCCCGCGCAGATTAAAGCCGATTTCGACAGCGCTGCCCACGGTGATTTCCACGTTGAGATCCAGGAGTTCGCCCCCGAGCTTGGCGAGGGGGTTATCGCCAGGGTTGAGCGGTTGGGGCCGGACATGGTGGGACTGCGTGCGGAGCGAGGCCAGCTCTTTCACCGGGTTGGCCCGCAGGCACGGACCGACCTCAGCCAAGTGCAACGTGAGTTCGACGGGCAGCCCCATCATCTGGTTGAAGGGCATGCCCGGCGTGGACATCTGGCCCCACGGGATGAGGATGCGCCGTCCGTCCTTAGCCGGGAGGTCATTATAGGTCTGCGAGGCATACCAGCAATTGCCGCGCTGCAAGGTGAGAGGGCCGGCTTCCGGGGTAAACCGTTTGCCGTCGAACTTGCCAACCAGGTAACGCCCATTGCCGCCGTAAAACACCCAGCGCGTATCCGTGCGGTTGCCGTCCAGGGCGATCTCGAAAAACTCCGGACACTCGCTCGTACCGGGAATGGACACGTCGCTGAGTTTCTCCCAGCGTTTCAGGTCTGGGGAGGAAAACAGGGCGTAATCGCTCTTATCCAGGAAGAGGGCCATGACCCATTTCTTGTCCGGGGCGTACCAGATCACCTTGGGGTCACGGTTGCTGCCGATGAGATGCGGGACGACGGGATTGTGCGCATATTTAGCCCAAGTACGGCCTCGGTCGTTGCTGTAAGCCAAGCCCTGGGTGAACGGATTCCCGGCGGCCGTGAACACGCACACCAGTGGCTTCTCTTTGCCGGTTTGGAAACCGGCGGTGTTGTTCCAATCCACCACGGCGGAACCGGAGAACATGGTGCCCTGCTCGTCTGGATAGAGCGCGACCGGCAGTTCCTTCCAATGAAGCAGATCCGGACTGACCGCATGCCCCCAGTGCATGTTACCCCAGTTCCAACCATAGGGATTGTGCTGAAAAAACAGGTGATACTCGCCCTGGTAGAACACCAGCCCGTTGGGGTCGTTGTTCCAACCCCGGCGCGGAGAGAAGTGGAATTGTGGACGGAGTTTCTCCTGGTAGAGAGTCTGCGAGTTCTTGATCTCATCGGACTGATCGATACTGGTCAGGCCCGTGGAATCGCCGGGGAGCTTGTCGATCTGAAAGGTGGCCCGTTGGCCCTTGAAGGGACCGAGGTCCATGAAGGCCCACCAATCCGGCTGGGCGTCGGCCAACTCGATCTCGAAATCACGCGAGGGTTGGCCTGCCACCAGCACACGCATCTGCCGTTTCGGTCCGCCGTTCTTCACGGGCAAATTCAAGTAGCGCTTCTCAATCGTGATCTCCCGGCTCGCGTTGGCCACCAACCCCGGCGGTTGGCGATCGGTCTGCACGATCTGGTCCACGTTGATATGGCCCCAGGGACCGGTGGCCAAGTCCAAGATCTGGATAACCGCGCTCCGGCCGGCAAATTCGCTCACGTCCCAGGAGTCGGGTGCCAGGGTTTCGCTCCCGCCGGGTTTGTCATTGGGGCCGGTGGCGGTGCGGACGATCTTGCCGTCCAGCAGCAGGTTCATGCAAGTCTTGACCGGGTCCTTGCCGCCGCCGATGAGGAAACCGATGAACCGGCGCTCGATCTTGAAGGGCGGCGAGGTGAGCGTGCCCGTGGAGCCATCGCCCCGGTAATAGGAGTTGACCAAACCCTGGCCTTTGTAGCCGTCCACCGCCATCTGGCCCGGCAGCGTACCGTGGGCAGGACCGGGACCGAAGGCCTCGCCCGTCGTTTTCCATTGGCCGTAATCGGGGCCCTCAAAATCGGCGATGACAAGGTCTTCGGCGGCCCGCAGAGTCGCGGCCCCGAAGGCAGCGAAACAGAGGATAAGCAGTAATTTTTTCATGTTTTCAACTCGCGTGTGGGCGTCCAACGTTGGGACCAAATCCGGCCGAGATTCCTCAGCCGAGGTTCACGACAAGAGCATGGTCTGGTAAGTTGCGCCAAACTGGCCCGCCCGGCGCACTCCCGGCGGGTGGGCGGCATGGTCCCAGGCTCAGCGCTCATCGAACGCCTTGAATTCCCAGAGGCCGGAGGGGATCTTGTTCGCTACCGCATTCGTGAAAACCACGCGCAAGAAGCGAGCTTTGACCGCCTGGCGATCCACCTTGGGCGATTCGTGGATCGAGTCGTTGGTGTGGTCGGCATAGAGCTGCCACGTGATTCCGTCGGTGGACCATCGGAGGGTGTAGGGCGTAAGCTCGGTGGGATAGTTAAAGGAGATTTCGGTGCGCTCAACGCGCGAGACCTTGCCCAGGTCAACCTGCCACCAGGTCTCGAGCGCTTGTGCGTCGCCAGTGATCCAGCGTGTGCCAAAGCCGCCGTCCACCGCCTTCTCGGGGCCGTATCGCCGCAACGCAGAGGAAGCCGTCGCGCGCTTCCCGAGGGCCAGGTTGACTCCGCGCTCCGTGCTCGGGCCTAACCGGCCAACGCCCTTGCGGGTCGGGCCGTGCCGCTGGATGGTGCCGTCCGCATTGAAGGAAAATCGATCAGCGCAGACCTGCCGGTAGACGTTGCCACCTTCCATAAACGGGTCCACTTTTTCGCCCATGCGGCTCCGGAGGTAAATCACCACCCACTCGTCCCGATCGTTGACGCACAAGACATTTCCGTGCCCGGTGCCCCAGAGGTTATCGGCGGGGTCCGGTTTCACGATAAAGTTGTCCGCAGGGAAGCGGAAAGGTCCGATCGGGCTGTCCCCCATGCTGTAGTTGATTCGATATTCAGCGTAGCCGAGGTTGGCCCCGCACAAATAGTAGACGCCCTTGCGTTTGAAGAGGAACGGCCCCTCGACATAGCCCTGGTGGAAATCGACGCGCGTCGGCGGTGGCACCACCGCCGAAAAATCGGGCTTGAGCCGGTTGATCGAGGGCATCGGCCGGCCCCAGACGACGTAGGGCGTGCCATCGTCATCGATGAAGAGCTCCGAATCAATGTCGTTGACGATCGGGTTGGCGAAGGCGTCATGAAACGGGCCTTCCGGCTGGTCCGCGACGGCGATACGTCCCTCGCGACCGTGAAGCGTGTAAGGCAGCCAATAGCGGTGATCCCGATAAACGGGGACGCCTGGGGCCCAGTTCTGCTGGCCCGTGATTTCGGGAAAGCTCTCACCCTGGAAACTCCAATGAACGAAGTCCCTTGATTTCCACACCACCCAACGTCCGGTGGGCCACCCGAAGCCGTCGGTTGTGGAGTATATATAATAGGTATCGCCGAACTTGGCCGCCGAAGGGTCGGCAAACAGGCCAGGGATAAGCGGGTTGCCCTCGGCCAGGCCGTTGGCTTGGTTTTGGTCGCCATATTTGAGGATCTCGCTGTCGGCCGCGCTCACCAGGCCGACATCGATGTACTGACCGCCTGTCGTCTGATGGCAATGGATGGCAATCGTGTTCCGGCCCGGCTTCAAAGTGGCTAGGGCCGGGGCCAAAATCTCACGGTTTTCGTAATCCTGCAGGAAGCCCGACGCCTTGGCCGCCAGTTCACCGTTGAGATAGACCTCGGCATCCTCGTCGTGGTGCCAGCGCAACACTTGCGGCTCCCGATTGCCCGCCGGCACATCAAAACTGCGCCGCAGCCAGATGTCGGCGGTCTTCCATTCCGTCCCAATCGTCGCGTTGGGTGTGCCCTCGGTGCCAAAGCCAGCCCTGCCCTGGCTCCAGCCTTGATCGTTGAAGTCCGGCTGCCGCCAGGCTGCGGCAGGTTGCTCGGTGGTGAACCGCCAGGTCCCGGCGCGAGTTTCCGCGGTATTGAGGAGATTCGGGAGGGGGCTCGATGCCGCGATGGGACGGTCACCTGGGGTTTGACCCGGCGCGGCGCCCGCCAGCCAGGCGCCGGCCTGGAACGTCAACCAAGCGGCGGCCCAAACGCGCAACGTGAGACTCCTTTCCATGGTAATGGGATTAGTCCAATACTCCCAGCAGGGAGAGGGTCGCTTCCTGGCGAAAGGTGAGCACCTGGCGTAGTTCGCTTTGCGCCTTATCGAGCTCGGCCTGTTTGCGTTTCCGGGCTTCCAGGACCTTGGCGACCGCCGCCTTGAGTTCCTCGTTGCTGCCGTGGCCATCCACACTCCGTCGTAGGGCCTGCATTTCGGGCGTCACCTCGTCGAGCCCCAGCAGGCTGCGAATGGCGCCAGCCATCGGGTTGTCGCCGCCCCGGCCGCCGCCGAAGGGGCTACCGCCGCCGCCGAGCATGCCACCGATGAGAGTCTGCGCCTTGAGTTGAACTACCTTCCCCAGCCGGGTCTCGATCACGGTCCATTCCTCCTCCTTGGTGACCTCGAGCTTGTCCCGGAAGAACTCCATCGCCCGCTGCCGGATTTGTTGCTGGATCTGCTGGGGATCCATGCCAGCAAAGGGCTGGCCGGGCTGGGCGGCGACTTTGGCAGAACCGAGGTAGAGGGACAGGATCACGGCGACCCCCATCAGCGGTCGCAGTTGTTTGCTCAGGTGTCTGTTCATGGCGCTACTTTAGCCCCCCGCGAGGGTGCAGGGCAATGCTTTGTGCAAAAGTGATTTTCGCCCGCAAACCGGTTCTGGCGGTTCACCGCAGCGGTAGACTGTAGGAGTTCATTGGGGCGGTGACTTTTTGGATAGCAAGTGTTCAGGCAGGGCGGGTCCGGGTTCCAAATCGAGTCCCGCCGGGTTGCCCCGGACCGAACGGCGGCGCGCAGGGGACGGCGCGCCCTATCATGCCGGGCGGTTTGCCAACCGGCCGCTTGAACCGTTTGCCGCATCGCTTCATCATGGTTTGAACTCGCCCAGCGTGAGCCAATCCGGGAGGTGCTGGCTCTGCGCGCGGTTGGCGAATCGCAATGGCCGACCATTGGGCATCGGGTTCGGCACGCGCAACAGGAGGTGGTAGCGGCCGGTGGCAACCTGTTGCGTATTAGCGGCATACTCCCATCGGCGATCAGCGTCATTTGGCAACAGACCAGGGAGCCTCCAACCGGGTTTCCACGTGGCCACGAGTTTGCCTTGGGCATCCAGCGCCCCCAGTTCCACAGGCCAGTCGGCGTAGAAGGGAGCGACGCCCAGGTTGCGCAGCGTCACGCAGACGTTCAAGACACGACGCGTCGCATCCATTTGCAGTCCCGTGGAGGCAACATAGAATTCGTAGCCAAGCTGGCGGGCGCCAGTCATGGCACGCTCACGCTGCGAGGCCGTCAGGGGATGAGCGATGCTGGAATCCATCAACCAAGTCGCGTGCGTTGCCTCGACGCAGCGAAGGAACTCCTGCCCCGGGGGGGTGCTGGGCGGCTCATCCCACAAGCCGCGCCAGACCTCGGGCCGAACCTCCCCGCCAATGGGATGCGCGCGCCACTTATTCATCGCCTCTGCACCGGATCGCTGCATGCGCGCGAGGAAGAACCAGTTGTCGCTCTGACGCTCTGTCGGCATGGTTGCCCAAGCGAACGAATCGTCATGATAACCGAAAATCTGCATGTGATTCGCGGCGTAGGCCGGATCGGCTTCGGCTGCGGGATAGCGCAATAATATTGGCGTCCTCTCGAACGCACTCGCGTAAGCCTCCATGAGCTCACGTTGAACGGTTTGGCTGGCCCATAGCTGGTTGAGCGGAAAATCGTGCCACTCGCCCCACTTGCCGAGCAAACCAGCGGTGATAAAACCGATCCGCGCATCACCATCGTAACGCGCGCCGAGTACGCCGACGAAATGCATCAACGCCGCTCGCAGCCGCGAGTCTTCATAATCCGGAGTCAGCATCTGCTCTGGAAGGCCGGCCTCGCCAACCATGTTCGTGTAGATTCGCACGCCGGCATCGAGCAGAAATTGTGGCACTCCGACCGGCTTGTTGGGGTATTCGAGATAAAACCGAAACACGGTTTGGCAGCCACGGCTCGCGACATCCCCAAGGAGTCGTTCCAACGGCTGCCAATCAAACTCGTCCGGCCCTTTCATCACCGCGCCTACCGGCAGATAGTTGAACTCTAAGCTGTGCGGAAACTCACGCGCCTGGCCAGCATAAGGTGCAAAACCCTTCAGCGGGTTGTCTGGCGGGGCGGGCGCATAATCTGGCAATGCCTCCGCGCTTCGCGCCGCCAACGGCGCCAGCAACAGAACGAAGACGCTACAAACCGTAACTCGGGTCCAGAGGGTCTTCATAGAGCTAATCCTTCAACGTGGCGATTCATGGCGGGATGTCACCATAGCGAAGCGGCGGAGGCCAGTCAAAAGGCCGACACCACTCGTTTAGGAAGTTGCGGGCCTGAGACATTTAAATCATGATTGCCCGCAGACATGCCCGGCGATTCCAATCTCGAAACACCGGACCTGGATCACCGCCTTCGGGCTGGTGACGTTCAGGCCTTAGCGGAGTTGTTCGCGCGGGAGCGGGAGCGCCTCTGGCGCGTGATCCACTTCCGCCTGGCGGAGACGTTGCGGGGACGATTGGCACCGGAGGACGTTTTGCAAGAGGCCTTTCTGGCAGCCAGCCAACGGCTGAAACACTATGCCAGCAGTCCGGCCACCTCCCCGTTCATCTGGCTGCGCATGATCGTGAACCAAACGCTCGTGGACCTGCATCGGCAGCACTTGGGGGCGCAAAAGCGCGACGCGGGGCGCGAGGTAAGCCTCGATGGCACCCCTTACGCCGAGGCGACCTCCGCCTCGGTCGCCATCCAATTGGCCGGTTCGTTCACTTCGCCGTCCCAGGCTGCGGCGCGCGCTGACTCGCTAAGCCTGGTGCAGGCGGCGATCGAGCAGATGGACCCGATCGACCGCGAGGTGCTCGCCTTGCGCCATTTCGAGGAACTGACCAACAGCGAGGTTGCCGAGACCCTGGGGATCGAGCAAAAAGCCGCCAGCATTCGCTATATCCGTGCGTTGCGCCGGCTCAAGGAGATCCTGGCAGGCGTGCCGGGTCTGGTGGAGGAATCGCCCCATGTCTGACTCCGGCACGGAGCGGGATCCGTTGGAAGTGTTGGCGGCCGAATACACGGACCGATTGCGAAAAGGCCAGCGCCCGGGCATCGAGGAATACTGCGCCCGGCACCCGGAGTTGGCGGAAGGGGTCCGCGAACTCTTCCCCACCATCGCGGCCGCGGAACAATTGAAGGCCCGGCAGACCCGTTCCAGCGGGGGACGCGCAACGCTCGGTCCGGCCCGACTGGAGCGGTTGGGGGATTTCCGCCTGATCCGCGAAATTGGGTGCGGCGGCATGGGGGTCGTTTTCGAGGCCGAGCAAGAATCCTTGGGACGTCGCGTGGCGGTCAAGGTGCTGCCCCGCCAAATGCTGCTGGATGAGAAACACCTCAAGCGGTTCGAACGCGAAGCCCGCATAGCCGCCCACCTGCATCACACAAACATCGTCGAGGTCTTCGGGGTCGGCGAACAGGACGGATTTCACTATTATGTGATGCAATATATCCGCGGCGTCGGCTTGGAGGCGGTCATTCCGGCGCTCGCGCGATTGCGAACACCAACTGAGGTGAGGCGGAGTTCGGGGGCCGAGGTCTCCGAGCCGCCACCGCCCCGCCTGGGCGACGACCAGGGCGTAACCTCCAGCGCAGCGGCCGAGGCGATCGCCAGCCAACTTTTGGGTGGGCCGGAGGGGCTCCACGCTGACGGCCGGTTAGGACCAAGCTACTGGCAAAGCGTGGCGCGCCTCGGCCTGCAGGCGGCCGACGCCTTGGGGTATGCGCACAGCCAGGGGACTTTGCACCGCGACATCAAGCCCGCCAACCTGCTGCTGGACGCGCAGGGGACGGTCTGGCTGGCGGACTTTGGTTTGGCCAAGGCGGCCCAGTCGGATGATCTCTCCCTGGCCAATGAGATTGTGGGGACGTTGCGCTATATGGCCCCCGAACAATTTCGCGGCACCACCGACCCTCGCGCCGATGTTTACAGTCTGGGGCTGACGTTGTATGAGTTGCTCACCCTGCGACCCGCCTACGATGAAACCGATCAAAACCGATTGATCCAGCAGATCGCCCAGGGAGCCCCCCTGGCACCGGGAGCCACGACCCGCGGGATCCCGCGCGACCTGGAGACCATCGTGCTTAAAGCCATCAGCCACGAGGCCGCCCAACGTTACCCCTCCGCCCGGGAAATGGCCGAGGATCTGCGTCGCTTCCTGGAAGACCGGCCCATCAGTGCCCGGCGTGCGAGCGCGACGGAGCGGTTGGTCCGCTGGTGCCAGCGCAACCGGAGCCTGGCCGCCCTGTCGGGGACGAGCTTGGTTCTGCTCGTGCTGGTGGCCATGGTCACCTCGCTGGGGTATGCCCGCACCAAGCAGGCCTTGCGTGGAGAATCGTCGGAACGCACCCGGGCTGAAACCAACGCCGCGCTCGCCATCGAGGCGCTTGACCGCATTTTCGACCGCCTTTCCCCAACTCGCATCGTCCTGGTTCCAAAACTCCCGGCGGAAGGAGTTAAGGGCGAGGCCATCGAGATTCCCAGTTCGCCGGTCCTGTCCCGCGAATCAGCCGCCATCCTGGAAGAAATGCTGCCGTTTTATGATCGGCTCGCCCGGCAGGGTGAGAATAATGTGACCTTGCGCGCTGAGACCGCCCAAGCCAACCAGCGAGTCGGCGCCATCCGGCAGCGTTTGGGACGCGTGGATGAGGCGATCCGGGCCTATCGCCGAGCCCTCGCGCTTTACAAGGAATGGGATCCAGGCGTGCCCGCCCATCCAAAGCCCAGTCTGAACGCGGCGCAGATTGAAAACGAGTTGGGCCTCTTATACACGTCTCGGCGTCAAGAAACCGAAGCCCGCCAGTCCCACCTGGCCGCCCTGGTACTGCTCCAACCGAACGCCGCGTTCAACTCCGCCCCACCCGACTGGCGTTTC
>Ga0316220_1001313_pt1 | contig 28186 bp, 10 predicted proteins | sample TBH18005metaG_FD_203632 | JGI IMG/M metagenome (GOLD analysis project Ga0316220, IMG submission 203632) | Freshwater microbial communities from Trout Bog Lake, Wisconsin, USA - TBH18005 | ecosystem: Environmental > Aquatic > Freshwater > Lake > Hypolimnion/Profundal zone | place: USA: Wisconsin...
CTCCAGCCTCCTGCCGGGCCTCCAAAAGCACAGCGCACCGGTGAGGAACGGGAGGCTGGAGCCTCCAAGACAGGGGCGTTCCCAGGCTGGAGCCTGGGAACGAGACCGCGAATTCCTTAACTTAATGACAGTGGGGCGTTGCCCTAGGGCTACATTGTCGCTGGGCCGTTGGCCCGGAAATGCGCCAGGCGATGCCAGGTTCATGCCCAACAATCACCCTCGCGCTTTGGCGAGGTTAGCTCCTCAGGATGACAACGTTCGGGGCTCCGTTCTCACTCCTGCGCCCGATTTTCAAACTTGTGGGTAATGGAAAGGACAGACCTTGTGGGGTAGCGAAGGCACTCGACAGCGGTTCGTGGAAGTTTCGCTCCCGATCACGAATTCTCGCCAACGAATATGACGATGATATCGTTCACATTAGTCATGCTCGTGAACTGAATGGAATCATCCAGGCTGTCGAAGAAAACCTCCGCATCGTGCTTGTCCAGGTGACACCGCGCATCCAGCGTCGCGCGAGCGACGGTGTTGCCGTCGGCAATGGCGCCCGACTTGCCATCCCCATCCACCCCGTCGGAATCGCATCCGGCCACGACGATATTCTTGCGCCCCTGAATCTCGAGCGCAGAGCTCAGGACAAATTCGCGCGTGGGTCCGAACCCATCGCGATCTTCCCAATTAAAGGTCACAATCATTTCGCCGCCGACGATCAGGCACGCAGGGGCCTGCACCGGATTCCTCGAATCCTGAATTTCCTTGGCGATGCCCATGAACGCCTTCGCGACGATCTTGGCTTCGCCGGTATTTTGACTGGTCAATATCGTCGTATTGAAGCCTTCCCGCACGGCGATGGCCTTTGCCGCCATGAGAGCGCCCAGATTGTTTCCAATCAGGTAGTTATGCACGTTCGCCGGCACCTCACGCGGAGGTTCCATTTCGGGATCTTCCAATCCGCGCCGCATATGTTCCTGAACAGACTTCGGAGTCTCTTCCCAGATTCCATATTGCTTCATCAAGCGAATTGCATCCGCAAAGGTAGTCGCATCCTTGTAGCTTGGCCCGGAGGCGATGACGCTAAGATCGTCGCCAACAACGTCCGAAAGAATCAGCGAGATAAGAGTCGCTCCCTTTGCCGCAACCCGCTTGCCAAACTTGCCTCCCTTGACGTCGGAGCAGTGCTTGCGAATCGTATTGATATCGTGAATATTCGCGCCGCACTTCATCAGCAATTGGTTTAGCGCAAACTTATCTTCGATGCTGACCGTGCTGGGCGCGCACGAGAATAGCGCGGATCCGCCCCCGGAAACCATCAGGAAAACCAGGACGCGTTCGCCATCGCCAATGGCATCGATCCTGTCCAAAATCATCCGGCTATACTCTGCGTTTTCCTTGCGCGGTTCGGGGTGGTAGGCCCGCTTTACAGGGATCGTTTTTACATCCGCGATGCAGATTTCCTCCCCGATCTTCGTGATCGCGAGCCCGTCATCCGGCTTCATAATGTCCTCAAAGGCCTGGCACATGGGGGTTGCCGCCTTGCCGATGCCAAAGAGCAGGACGCGGTCATAGCTTTTCAGCGAAAAGGTGTCTCGGTTCACCGTGAGGGTGTCCCCTTCCACGCGAACGCTGTCTTTGATGGACTGACGGGGATCGGCGGCATTTACACCAGCCAGAATCATCTCTTTGGCTAGTTTTCTGTATGTTTGTTCCATATGATGTCGTTTTTCTGGGTTTATATGTTTTTGTGCTCGCCCGGCCGCACCCGTCACCGCGGCCCCGCCAGTGACGGAGCCCCGCGAGTTGCGTCTGTGAATGCGAACCGGACAACCGGAATGCAGTTTCGCTTTCCATCCGGCCTGCGATCAAGAAGAAAGTTCGTTTTTCCCGAAAAAAAGCAAAGCTTTACATTCCAGCGGGTTTTGGTTAGAAACCGCGTTCCGGGGAGCGCACGCGCCTCGTGTGTGGGTGTCGGCGCCCCGCCGACGCCGTTCTGAGGGTTGCCGAAGGCTCTTGGGGCTCCCGAAGATGCCCCTAGCGAGGGCGCGTGCGTTCCCCGGAGCATGCCGCCGAGGTCTCCCGCCTCTCAGCATGCGACGTTTCGGCAATCACTCTTGAGAAACGCTATAACTGCTTTTTTGGAAAAAAGGTCGTCGCCAGGGTTGTCGTGTCAAAAACCAGCCGGCCACTCGGAAAGTCGGTTACATACCGGTGATCGTCCACGCCATCGAAGCCATAAAGGGGGGCGGTGCCCGGCTGGCTCGTCGCAACTGCGCCAAGCACGGTGTTCACCCGCTTCACGTAGTCCGGAATTTCATCCGTTGCGATGACGAACATGCGGCCGCGACCGATCCGGAAAACCCGGGCATTGAGCTTCTGAGCCGCTTTATCTTCATTCAACAACCACGAGGCTGCAACACCCCGGCGACCGTCGAGGCTCTCCCAGCTCGGCAATCCCTTGGCGACAAGAACGCCCCCTGCTCTCAACCAACGATCGACCGTTGGCAAGGTCGATTCCCTGAACACGCTTCCCCCGGTATGCACAAGCACCTTGTAGCTGTTCAACATCCCCCATTCGATCATGTTCTCGTCAACCAGGTCGTAGTCGAAAAACTCGCGTCCGGCGGCGCAGAACTGCGGCTGCCCCTTCGGAAAATGAGTCAGGTCGAGAATCTGCTGGGTCGAAGGATAAAGAACGCCGATATCCACCAGCGGAACTTCCGGAAAACGCAACATCCGCTTGTAGTCCCCGATAACGTCCGAACTCTGATGATAGTTCTGGAAATAGTGAAAGACATAATCCACCCCGGCGGCGGCGTCTTCGAAATACTGTCGGCTCAACTCGTCATGGGTCAGATCGCCCCCCGGAGGTTCCGTTCCGAAGCCAATCCCCAGACGGTGGCAGACCGGAGCCATTCGCTTGTAGAACCAGTACGCAAGCGGCGTCGGCCCCCGGTTAAAGCTGCCATGGGTCGAGCGAACGGTGACCGGCTTGAAGTCGGCCGCCGCCCGGCAGATGGCCGTGCGGTCGCAACCATTGCACGGCAGATCGCTCCCAAACCCGAGCGGAATATCCAGCATGGTCGACGGAAAGTATTTGCGAATGATTTGCAGGAAGCCGGTCATGTTCCGCACCTGACTCTGCTCGATCCACGCGATGAAATCCACCCAGCGCCGCCTTTGCGCAGCGCGCCGCTCCGGATCTGGAAAACTAATTTCGCTCTCGCCGGAGAAGCTCGTCCCCCACACAGCGTTCAGTCCGTCCACCGTCTTGTATTTCTCCAACATCCGCTTCCGGAAGTCCATGCGCGCATATCGATCGCCGCAGGAATAAAAATGATTGGGAATTTGCAGACCCACTTCGCCAAAAGTGGAACCGGCGCACCCCAATTTGATAATGCCGATTCGGTCTCGATAACGACAGGAAAGCGCGCGAAAAAAGTGCTCGTAAGCTTCCAGCGTCGCGGGCGCCCACGGCGAAAGGAAGTCAGCCTCCGTTCCGGTTTGCATGTCCATCAAGGGGGCATAACCGGGCGTATTCCTGAACCATTCCGGGGCAGTCACGATCCACGGAAGCACCAGCACCTTGAGCTTGCGCTCTTCACACAGACGGAGGATTTCATCGAACTCATCGAAATTCCATGCGTCCTTCTTCGGCTCCAGCCCGGGCCACTTGAGGTAACACTCAATGTGAGTGATTCCCGGAACGGTTTGCTGCACAATGACACCCCGGTTGTTGGTTCCCTCCTTGGGCGCGATTACTGTGCCGTTGATGAACGAAATGCAACCAGCGCTCTTCGCCGGCTGCGCACCTGGGGATTCGCCGGCCTGCGCACAATACTTTACGATGAAAATGACGGCGCAGCTCGTCAACACCATTGCCGCAAGCCGGTGCGACAAACAAAGGCGAACCGACCGGTTGGTCAATCCGGAGTCCGATCGACGGCTGCGCCCTTTTATAAACTCTGCGATCGTGGGCAACACTAGTATGTCCCTTCTGCTACAGGACTATCCGCCATGCCGCGCTTGTAGCCTGCCGCCGGGAAGGGCAAACCGAAACCAGAGATAAGAGCGCAGCAGACGACGAAGGGCGTTTTCATGGAATGACGCTCCGATCCTCAGGGAATTTCGTCAGACCGGCAAGAACAAAGTAAAGCTTTACAGCGAGGCATTGAATCCCCTCATGCACCCTCGCGTGTTGGCGTCGGCGCCCTCGCCGACGCGAACTTTTTTGCGCTGCCGACGCGATCAGCCGCGAAGATGCCTTTGGCGAGGGCGCCCAAGGCCACACGCGAGGGCGCGTGCGCTCCCCGGAAGCTGGCGCGACTACCATGCCCCAGTGCCTTCGAGACCGTTCTTAAAGGTATTGGGCCGGGCTTTTGGTTCTGATGCAAAAGAGCCAATAAAAGTTGCTGCCGTGGCGCCCCTAAACGCCACGGCAGCTTTTGTCGATTTGCGCGTGTTCCCCAGTCGAACCCAAATCGACATCACGCGCAAACTCTCCCAAATTTTGTTTTCATTGCGTTTTGATAAACGACTCAAATTGGCGGTCGCCGCGGCGCCCCCAATAACGCCGCGGCGACCTCGATTGACTCGCACCCCCAGCCGGTCCCCACCGGCAAATACGAGTCAACCTTAAATCGATTTACCGGACGCTCCTCTTCGCCTTGCGTCGAAGGCCGAGCAAACCAAGCGCGCCCGCTACCAGCAGGCCCAGCGATCCCGGTTCGGGCACCGCCTCGGGCGAAGCCGGCTCGGAGGGGACCTCCGTGTTTGCCGCTGCGCCGCTGTTTTGGCTCTGACCCGCGGACGTCAGCATGGCATTGCCGGCACCCGATCCCAGGGCATCCGCATTCAAAGCGGCGGGCTTGGCCGCCATCGATGGGCTGGTGCTGAACCCGGCCACCGACAGCGACGAAACGTTCAGCACGTTGTAGGTGCTGCCGCTGTGCGCCGCCATGGAGACCGTCGCTCCGGAGTAGAGGGTCACGGTGCCGACCGAACCGGACTGCGTCAACTGAACCGGGCCCGCCTCCGTGGTCAATCCGCTCATCTGGATCGAGCCGCTGAGAACCAATTCGCCGGTGCCCTGCTTGTCGAGAATGACGCTGCCGGCGCCATCCATGACGTTGCCCGCGTAGGTCGAGGTGCCGCTCACAACGGATGCCAGCACGCTGGTTCCGGGAACAGTGTTGGTCACCGTTCCGCCCGCGCCGCTGAACGCCGAAACGGTGGCGCTGTTGCCGTTAAGATCCAGCGATCCACCGTTCACGGTCAGCCCCCCAGTGCCGAGCGCATTGGCGTTGCCGATTTGCAGCGATCCGCTGCTTACCGTTGTTCCGCCGCTGTAGCTGTTGCTGCCGGTGACCGCCAGCGTGCCGGCTGTCGTCTTGCTCAGGGCGCCCGTCCCCGAGAGGCTCGCGCTTACGGTGCCGCTTTGGCCGTTGAAGGAGGTTCCGGTCAGCCCGCCGTTTTGGACAACGCCACCGGCAAACGTCACCGCACCCACCGTTTGGCTGGTGGTTCCCAGGTCGAGCACGCCACCGTTGGCCGTGAGCCCGCCCGTGGTTGCTCCGAGTGTTCCCGAGCCGCTGACCGCCAGCGTCCCGCTGCGTACCGTCGTCCCGCCGCTGTAGCTGTTGCTACCGGTGAGCGCCAGCGTGCCGGCGCCGGACTTGGTCAACGCCACGATGCCCGCGCCATCGGCAATGCTGCCCGCGTAGGAGGAAGCGCCGCTGATGTTAGCCGTGAAGGCAACCGTGCCGCCAACCGTGTTGGTGACATTGCCACCCGCGCCGCTGAAGCCCGGGACACTCACGTTGTTTCCGTGCAAGTCCAGCGCGCCGCCGTTGACGGTTAGCCCGCCCGTGCCGAGCGCGTTGACGTTGCCGACTTGCAACGAACCGCTGCTTACCGTCGTTCCGCCGCTGTAACTGTTGCTGCCGGTGAGAACGGTGGTTCCCGCTCCTGCCTGGACCACGTTGCCCGAACCTGAGATGGTGGCCGCGAAATTCGTTCCCTGGGTCAGCGTATTGGAGCGGTTAAACACCAGCGTGGCGTTGTCCACGAGGGCGCTGCTGGTGGAAAGCGAACCCGTCGTGCCGCCGTTGCCGAGCTGCAAGGCGCCGCCGATGACAGTTGTCGCGCCGGTATAGGTGTTGGTACCCGTAAGGGTCAGCGTGCCGCTGCCGTTCTTCGTAAGCCCTCCCGTTCCGGAGAAGCTTCCGGAGAACACACCCGAACCGTTGGCGGAGCCTACCGTCAGGCTGCCGTTGCTGACCGTTCCGCTGCCGGAGAACGCGTCCACGGTGACGGAATAGCCGCCGAGATTTACCGCGCCATTGTCGGTTAGCGCCGCGGTCGTCGTTCCAAGCGCGCTGGCATTGCCAAGCTGCAACGTGCCGCTGTTGACCGTGGTCGCGCCGGTGTAGCTGTTGCTGCCGGCCAAAATCAGGGTTCCCGCGGTGCCTGAGGAGTTGGCGACCACGAACCCGCCTGTGCCGCTCATTTGCGCGTTGATCGTGGAACTCACCCCATTCACATCGAAGTCGCCGCCCGCGCCGCCGACGATCACGTTAATGCCGGAGGCAGGAATGAGATTGTTATTGGCGTTCTTAGCCTTGAGAACCCCGCCGTTCCACAGGATCTGATTCGTATTGCTGGACGTGGTGTACAGGTTATTGAATGTGTTTACGCTGAGTGTGCCGCTGCCCAGGGCACCGTTTCCAAGCGTGAGCGAGTTGAAATTCGAAAAATTGGAGGCGCCGCTATTGCCGAAATCCATGTTATTCGTCAAATTGACCGCGCCCCCCGTAATGATGAGTGCGTTGGTGCTGCTGGTGGACCCGTTGCTGCGGTTGAACTGAATGCCGGAGACGTTCAGAAGGCCGCCAGAGACCGAGACGGTGTTGGTGTTGTTGGCGGTGGCGCCGTCTCCCACGTAGAGTTTACCCGTGGCGGAAGTTGTTCCTGAAGTCATCGTCACCAGGTTGGTGTTGGTGCCGCTTCTCTGGGAAAGCAAGTCAATTATCCCATTGATACTGACTGTGCCGCCATTATTGATTAACGCATTGGTGGAATTGGTATCGTACTGCCCAAGAATCAGATCGCTGCTCGTTGTGCTAAGGACGCAGCTTGCACCGACTTGAATGGTGAAGCTGGAACCATTGTAGCCGCCGTTGCCAAAATAGATCTGATTGCCGACGTTGTTCCAGGTCGCGCCATTGGCGAGGACGATGGCGTAGGTCGCGGCGCTGACGTCGTTAAAGTTGTAGAAGTTGAAGGTGTTGGTAATGGCTCCCGTGAAAAGGGCGGTGCCACTCGTCATACTGAGAAGGGTATTGTTCGGAATCGCCGAACTGGCGGCAAACTGCAGGACGCCGCCGCCGACGGTGGTGTTGCCGGTGTAGCTGTTGCTGCCGGAAAGCGTGAACGTGCCGGCCCCGGTCTTGGTCAGCGAACCGCCGGAACCGCTGAGGGCGCCGCTATAGGCGGTCGACGAACCGTTGCCTTCCACGGTCAGCGCCACGCCGTTCGTGCCGTTCAGGAGCGCGACGTTGCCGCTGCCGGAAAGTCCGCCGAGCGTGATCGAGTTCGCACCGAAGGTCAGGTCGTTGTTGTTTCCGACGGTGACCGTGCTGTTGGCCAGCGAGTTATTCAGCTGCAACACACCGCCATTGATGCCCGTCGGTCCCGAAAACTTGTTCGCCACGGTGAGGATCAGCGTGCCTGTCCCCGTTTTAATCAACGAACCGGAGCCGGAGAGAACCCCCGAGTAGCTGGTGGACTGATTGTTAGCGCCAACGGTGAAGGCCACCGGATTCGGCGTTGCCGCGTTATCGCGAAGGGCCAAATTTGAACTCCCGGCAAGGCCGCCAACGGTAAATGCGTGGGAACTGACCGAGGAGTCAAATGCGATCGGCGCCGTTCCGATGGTGATCGTGCTGTTTCCCAAAGCGTAGCTGTTGGCAAGAATCAGGGTGCCGGATGAAACGGTCGTTGCGCCGCTGAAGCTGTTGCTGCCGGAGAGGGTCAGCGTGCCCGCGCCCAGCTTCGTCAAGGAACCGGTGCCGGAAAGCGCCTCGCTTACGGTGAAGATGTTTGCGGCGGAATTGATGTCGAGGCCGCCCGAGAACGTGGACCAGTTGACCGAGTGGCTGTCGAGATTGGCGATGCCTGTGCCTGTCAACTGGAGAGTGCCGCCCTGAAAGGTCAACGCGGAGGCCGCGCCGCCAATGGCATTGTCCGAGGCGATACTCAGCGTTCCGGCGTTCAGGGTGGTGCCGCCGGTGTAGCTGTTGCTGCCGGTCAGAACCAGGGTTCCCGCGGTGCCGGAGGAGTTGGCGACCACGAGCCCGCCGGTGCCGCTGATTTGGGCAGGAATGGTGGAGCTGAACCCGTTCACATCGAAGACTCCGCCCGCGCCGCCTACGATCACGTCGATTCCGGATGCGGGAATGAGAGTGGAATTAGTGTTGGATGCCTTGAGAACCCCGCCGTTCCACAGGATCTGATTGGTAGTGTTGGCGCCTGGAGATAATTGGTTGAACTGGTGAACGCTCAGGGTGCCGCTGCCCATGGCGCCGTTTCCGAGTGTAATCGAGTTGGTTGTTACACTGCTGGTGCCGCTTGTGCTGAAGTCGCTATTGCCCGAATCCTGAACAAAGCCCCCAGTGATGACAACCGAGCTGATGCTGCCCGCCGAACTGTATAGCGGAAGGCTGCCAACCGTCAGCAGGCCGCCGGAGACTGAGACGGTGTTGGTATTGGAAGGGGTATTTCCATATCCAACATAGAGTGTGCCGGCAGAGATCGTTCCCGAAGTCATCGTCAGGAGGTTTGTGTTCGTGCCGCTTCTCCCGGAATTCAAGTAAAGATTGCCATTAACGCTGACTGTGCCGCCGTTATTGATGACCGCATTGGTGGAATTGGTATCGTACTGACCGATAACCAGACCGCCGCTCGTTGTGTTAAGGACGCAGTTTGCACCGACTTGAATGGTGAAGCTGGAACCATTGTAGCCACCGTTGCCAAAATAGATCGGATTGCCGGCTCCGCTGTTCCAGGTCGCGCCATTGGCGAGAACGATGGCGTAGGTCGCGGCGCTGACGTCGTTAAAGTTGTAAAAGTTGAAGGTGTTGGTGATGGCGCCCGTGAAAAAGGCGGTGCCACTCGTCATATTTAACACGGTATTGTTCGGAATCGCCGAACTGGCGGCAAACTGCAGGACGCCGCCGCTGACGGTGGTATTGCCGGTGTAGCTGTTGCTGCCGGAGAGGGTGAACGTGCCGGCCCCGGTCTTGGTCAGCGAACCGCCGGAACCGCTGAGAGCGCCGCTGTAGGCGGAAGAGAAAACACCGCTTTGCACAGTCAGCGCCACGCCGTTCGTGCCGTTCAGCAGCGCGACATTGCCGCTGCCGGAAAGTCCGCCTAGGGTCGCGGAGTTGACTCCAAAGGTCAGCCCGTTGTTGACACCGACATTGACAACGCTGTTGTTTGCCGCGCCCGCCGAGTTGATCACCAGCGTGCCCCCGGCGATGCTGGTCGGCCCGGCGTACGTTTCGTTACCGCTGAAGATCGTTGTCCCCGAGCCGCTTTGATTGAATCCGCCAGGGCCGGTGATGTTGCTGGAGAAGGTGGTCGTTCCGCTGCCGATCACACTCACCACCGCGCTGCCATTGGCTCCGGTCGTAGTAATATAGCTGCCGAACGTTCCGCTGCCGGCGAGGTTCAGGGTCAGCGCGCAGCCGCCGTTCAGGGTCACGGCGCTGGAAGCCGACAGCGAACCCGTCGTGCCGCCATTGCCGATTTGCAGGGTGCCGCCGGTGATCGTCGTCGCGCCCGTGTAGCTGTTACTGCCGGTAAGGGTGAGCGTGCCGCTGCCGCTCTGTGTGAGCCCTCCCGCTCCGGAGAAGCTTCCGGAGAACACACCCGAACCGTTGGCGGAACCCACCGTCAAGCTGCCGTTGCTGATCGCACCGCTGCCGGAGAACGCATCCACGGTGACGGAATAGCCGCCGAGATTTACCGCGCCGTTGTTGATTAGCGCCGCGGTCGTTGTGCCAAGCGCGCTGGCGTTGCCGAGCTGCAACGTGCCGCCGTTGACAGTGGTCGCGCCGGTGTAGCTGTTGCTGCCGGTCAGGGTCAGGGTTCCAGCCGTGCCTGAGGAATTGGCGACCACGAGCCCGCCGGTACCGCTGATTATGGCCGGAATGGTGGAACTGAACCCGTTCACATCGAAGACTCCACCGGCCCCGCCGACGATCATATTGATTCCGGATGCGGAAATGAGAGTCGAATTATTGTTGGATGCCTTGAGAACCCCGCCGTTCCACAGGATTTGGTTCGTGGTGTTGGCTCCTGGGGATAATTGGTTGAATTGGTGAACGCTCAGGGTGCCGCTGCCCAGTGCGCCGTTTCCGAGTGTAATCGAGTTGGTAGTCACACTGCTGGTGCCGCTGGTGCTGAAATCGCAATTGCCCGAATCCTGAACAAAGCCCCCAGTGATGACAACCGAGCTGGTGCTGCCCACCGAACTGTATAACGGAAGGTAATTAACCGTCAGCAGGCCGCCGGAGACTGAGACGGTGTTGGTATTGGAAGAGGTATTGCCAGCTCCGACATACAGTGTGCCGGCAGAGGTCGTTCCCGAAGTCATCGTCAGGAGGTTGGTGTTGGTGCCGCTTCTCTGGGACTCCAAGTAAAGATTGCCATTAATGCTGACGGTGCCGCCGTTATTGACTAATGCGTTGGTGGAATTGGAATCATACTGACCGAGAACCAGATTGCTGCTCGTTGTGTTAAGGACGCAGTTTGCACTGACCTGAATGGCGAAGCTGGAACCATTGTAGCCACCGTTGCCAAGATAGATCTGATTGCCGGCTCCGCTGTTCCATGTCGCGCCATTGGCGAGGACGATGGCGTAGGTCGCGCCATTCACGTCGTTATAGTTGTAGAAGTTGAAGGTGTTGGTAATGGCGCCTGTGAAAAGGGCGGTGCCACTCGTCATATTTAACACGGTATTGTTCGGAATCGCCGAACTGGCGGCAAACTGCAGGACGCCGCCGCTGACGGTGGTGTTGCCGGTGTAGCTGTTGCTGCCGGAGAGGGTGAACGTGCTGGCTCCGGTCTTGGTCAGCGAACCGCCGGAACCGCTGAGAGCGCCGCTGTAGGTAGTGCTGGCGCTATTTCCGACGGTGAGCGCGACGCCGTTGGTCCCGTTGAGCAGCGCCACATTGCCGCTTCCGGAAAGTCCGCCGAGGGTCGCGGAGTTGAGGCCAAAGGCAAGCCCGTTGTTGACGCCGACATTGACAACGCTGTTGTTTGCCGCGCCCGCCGATTTGATCACCAGGGTGCCGCCGGTGACCGTCGTCCCGCCTGAAAAGGTGTTGTTGCCACCGAGCGTCCACGTGCCCGCGCCGGATTTTGCCAGAGCGCCACCGCCAGTTAGGGAGTTGTCGATCTCGCCGTTTCCCGGGCCAGTCAGGTTCAACGTCAAGCCGGAGCCGATGGTTTGGCTGCCGTTTGTCAAGAACCACGTTCCGGTGCCGGCCGCATTAAGCGTGGCCCCTCCGACGCCAACGGTGAACAGCCGAGCGTTGCTACTGCCTCCGTTATCCCCGATCCCAGTGTAGGTTATGGTGCCACCGTTAACGACCAAGTGTGCAGCGCCAAAGTCCAGATCTCCGATGCTGCCCGCTAGACCGTATCCCCATGCCGCCACTTGGAGCTCGGCACCGTTGGAAATCGTGACCGTTGAGGAATTATTATAACCGCCTGAATAAATTTCCCCGGTGGAATTGATTGCCAGCGTTCCGGCGTTCACGGTCGTGTTGCCGGTGTAGGTGTTGCTGCCTGTCAGGGTGAGCGTGCCCGTGCCGGAGGTGCTCAACCCGCCGCCGCCGCCGAGGACGGAGCCGATGGCGAGGTTGTTGTTCACGGTAAATGCCGTCGCCGCGTTGAGAAGGTTGATTTGCCCGCCCGCAAGGGAATAGCCGGCCGCATTGACGGTGAGGGAATGAATATGCTGCGTGCCGGCGACGGTAATCGCCCCCGCGCCGGTGGCTCCGAAGACGACATCGTTGTTGTCGCTCCAGGCGATATTCCCCGCGCCCGCAGTCCAGTCGGTGGAAGCGCCGTTCCATGTGGCGTCGGAAGCGCCGTTGGTCCAGGTGTAAGCGGCCGCCCGCGCGGTGGATGGAAGCAGGGCGCACGTCAAAAGCGCGCCGATGGAGCACGCCAGAGCTGGGTGCGGACGGCCAGAGGAAGAGCGCTCGCTGAGGGAACGCTTGGAGAGGAACGCAGTATGATTGGTTTTCATGGGTTTAAAATGGGATTTTGGTGGATTTTGGGGCCGCAAAAGAGGGGCCACGTTTCAAATTTTATGCGGCGTGAAAGCTCAGGCAAGAAATTTTGTTATTTAAGTTTTATGCAAGTTTGCGGCTTCGGGAGGCCTCCGAATTCAGGTCTCTCACAGAGGTCCGGAGACACAGAGGAAGGATTACCGGGGCGCGAATTCGGACAGAACTGAAGGTGGATTTGCGATGGGACAGGCGGCCCAGATAACCGGCCACTTTTTTACGCGCTCGTTCCCAATCTCCAGATTGGGAACGCAAGTGTCATCGAATCTCTGATTCGCTACGCACTGTTTGCCGTTCAGGCAGTGAGACAGAATAGAACTTCGATTCGTATGACGCGATCAACGGTTTTCGAAACAGAGTTTCGCAGACAAGTGCGTTCCCAATCGGGAGATTGGGAACGAGGAAAAAAGGGCGATTCTGAAACCCGCTCCAAAATGGACCGCGAGGATTTTTTCTCACGGAGGCACGGAGAACACAGAGGAAGAACTGCCGGAATTCCCATCTCTGTGCCTTTGTGTCTCCGTGAGATCTCTCTCCGGACGTCAGCCCATCAATTCCAGATCCTCAAGGCGGGTGGCATGCTGGAGTTTCTCTCCCTGGAGGTAACGCTTGCACTCGGCCTCGATCGCGTCCGTCAGGCGGCGGCGCTCGTTGCCGACGACTCCCGCGATATGCGAACTCAACTGCACGTTGGGCAAGTCGTAGAGCGGACTGCCGGGAAGGGGCGGCTCGGGGTTGGTCACATCCAGAAGCGCTGTCAGGTCCGTCCGTTCGCGCAGCACCTCAATGAGCCCCGCTTCGTCCACCTGTTGGCCGCGTCCAGTGTTGATGAACGTGGCGCCCTCGGGCATTCTGCGGAACAGCTCGGCCCCCAGAACGTTCTGGAGTGAGGGAAAGTTTGGAAGATGATTGCTGACCAGGAGAGCTTCTTCGAAAGCGCGTTCGAGGCTGACCAACTCAATTCCTTCGTTCTCCGCGTCCGATGAATCGACGGTGGGATCGACCGCAAGCACTTTGAGGTGGAGGTGGCGCAGCAGTCCGCGCAAGTGGCGGGCGATGGCGCCGTAGCCGACCAGGGCGACGGTCGCGCCGTAATTGCCGGACCCCGTGTAGGCCACGAGTTGATGGGCGGTCTCCGGACGGCGGCACATGCGCGTGTTGCGAAAATACCCTTTGTTGGAGAGGATGATCTGGGCCAGGCAGAACTCGGCCACCGCCACAGCGTTCGTGTGTCTTCCGCCGACGACCTCGATTCCCCGTTCCAGAAAGGGACGAGCGATTCCCTTAACCGTCCCCCCGGCGTATAGAACGAGGCGCAATTTCGGCAGAGCGGCCAGTTCCTCCGCCAGTTGAACGGGAAAGCCCCACGTCCCCACCAGGACTTCCGCTTCCGCGAGGTCTTTTGCGAGACAGGGAAACGAGTCGGGGGTCACGATTCTCGGGTCGAGCTCGAGAAGCTGGCGCAGGCGCTCCAACGCATCGGGCCGGAGCACTTCGTGGAAAAACGGATTGCCGGGAGTATCGAGTAGGAACGCTTTTGGCCGCCGGCCGATCAGGCCGGCGTTTTTCCCGACGGACGCTTTGCTGGAGAATGGGATGGGCGGACATGCCGCTGTGCTGGCGCTGGTAATCATTTCACGGAATCCCCCGGAATAAGCTTTGGCTGGATGATCACCGACGAGGGCGAGGCTTTGCGGTTCTCCATCCGCCAGAGCAGAGCGTCCACGGCCCGGGCGCCGATTTCAGCGGAGCAGATGTCGATTGTCGCCGGGCGCGGATTTAATGAACTGAGAAATATGTCTTCCGCGTTGCAAGACACAATCTCGAGGCCCTTGCCCGGCCGAACGCCCTGTTCCGAGAGCAGCCCGTAAAGAGCATTGGTTACTTGATCGCTACAGACGAAAACACCGTCTGGAGAAGAGCGGGCGATCTTGGCCCAACCGGCTTGGAGAGCCGCCCTGTTGACGACTTGCGATCTGACATCGGGGAAAAATAAGTCGTCCACGGTGCCATCGACTGTCCGCAGTCCGAACTCTTTTGCCGCTAACAGGAAGGCGTTTCGGCGCAGATTCGGCACGCCCAAATAACCGACTGTCTTGCAACCTTTCTCCTGGAGGTGCCGGGCGGCAAGGCGGGACACTTTGATCCGATCGTAATCCACGTTGTCGCAGTCGGGCTGATCATCTGGAGCGCCCAATACCCGGACGACTGGAATTCCAGGGTTTGCCTTTTCCAGTTCGCAATAGGGGACGCGACTGCTGAAGAGGATTACGCCTCCACCGCGGAAATTGCGCAAAGCCTCGGCCATCGTTTCGTTAGCGTTCCTGTGACGCAAACCGAACTGCCATCCAAGCAGGTGCGCGCGATTCTCAGCCCCGTGGACGATTCGTGAGTAAACGGGCAAATTCAAGCTTCCGGAGGGAGCGTCGCTTTCCAGGAGCAAAATCGATTTGATCTGCCGCGGGCGAGTCGAACGCCCCCGCACTTTCATGGCCTTGGGGTCGCTCACTCCGAGCGCCCGCAATGCCTTATTCACCGCGTCCAGGCTCTTCTTCCGAACCTTTTCCGGAGATCGGAGCACAGTGCAAACCGTGCTTGGGGAAACGCCCGCCTTCAGGGCGACCTCTTCGTACGTGGGAAGATTTTCAAAAGAAGACATGGAGTCGAGCGTGAAAGATTGCGATCACGTCCAAAAACTCTACAAGTCTTATGCAGAATGCAAGTGAAATCCGAAAAAGTTCTTTTCGGCAATTTCGGACGGGCCTTGGCCGTTGCGCAGGGAGTTCAAATGAGCGCGCCTGAGTCTTGGACCTTTTGGCGAGATTTTTGCGCAAGGCCAAAATTCAGAACGAACTCGCGCCAAGGACGCCACGCACGCCAAGGAAGAAAAGACGAATTTTGCGAAACGGTCATCAGAGTCCAACGAGCGCGTAAATCCGAAGCCGAGCAAGGAGATCAAAGCGGCCCTTCTTATTTGTCATCCTGAGCTTGCGAAGAGCCTGTCCTGAGTCTGTCGAAGGAATCTCACGCCACGCCAGCCAGCGTCATGCAACCATTCGCCGTTCTCGAAGCTGACAGCGCCGCACCGATAAGCCGTCCGTCCCGATTACGTGCCGACTGAAACGAACGTCGCGATCGCCTCGTGAGATCCTTCGCAGGCTCAGGATGACAGCATTCGGGGTGCCGTCCTCGCTCGTGCGTCCGGTTTGCAAACTTGTGGGTAATTCAAAGACAGGACTGCCGCACTTCTGGACGTTGTCGCGACAGCCAGGTTCCTATTGATTTCGAAGCCGCCGCTCAAGCTCAAACGTCCTCCCCGCAACAGTCCCTCCAGTTGCATAAGGCTTATACAAGTTCGAATAATCGTTGACCGCTTCATCAAAACCGTGTTTTTTTGCTCGCACTCTATGAGACGCCTCAATCCAAGTCCCGCCGCGTTGCTGCTAATTGCATCTTTCGCGCTTATGCCGACGGTTCGCGCGGCGGAACCGGGGATGGACGCTTCGGTGTCGCTTCCGCTTACAAAATTCCCGACACGCCCACAGTATCCCGTCAAGATGGACGCGATGAGCGACGAGGAATTCGGCAAGATGTTTTTCGCCGAAATCGACCTGGAGCATCCCGACATGCAGTCCGTCAAACCTCTGGTGCGGAAGGAGGACTATTCCGGCGCGATTGCCGCATGGGCACAGGTCTTCCAGCATCACATTGCCGGCGTGCGTGTCGCACCATGGGATATCTTCAACTGGCAGCCGCTGGATACGATCATGGATCCCAAAACAGTAAGAATGCAACACGGCCCGGCCATCAAGGATTTTGGCCCGCCAGGGCACATGGATTGGCATAGCCCACGCGACTACCACATGCTCGTCAACTCCATGTGGCATCCCAAAGCCATCATCCGGGGGTTGGAGCAGAACCTGGCCGCCGCAGCGGGGAACGGCAAGCCCACCGCTTACAGCAATGAAGCACTCCTGACCCGCTGGAGCGACGTGTGGCGCGATTATTGCAGCAACAACTGGAGGATCGGCATGCCCCTGGCACAAAACCCGGCGGCACGGGCCGAGGCCTTGCGCCGCGCCGGCATGAAGGCGCCCAACATCGTCCCCGGCATGGACCACCGCAGCGAATGGTGCGATTGGGTGCAGTTCGGCCATCAATTGTTCATTGGACATTGGCTGATCGGCAATTGGGCCGAATCGCTGGTCCGGGCTCAGCATGCGTCACCGCAACTGTTCAGCCAATATGTTCCACCGCGCTGCCAGGCGGAAATGGCCTATTTTTCAACCGTCTGGCCCGGCGGAACAATGAGCGGGATGGATTTTGGAGGTTCACCGGCCCAGTTTAGTCCCCGCTTCACGGCGCTTAAGAAACTGGTCGCCCTCATGCCCGAGTTCTACCGCAACCAGAAGCTTGACACAGAGATCGCCCGCGGCGTGGCATTTATCATGCAGACCATGGTGCATCCCGACGGCTCCAACCAGACGCTCTCTTACAATTACGCGCCCTGGTTCGTGAATATGGTGAACTCCCTGAGTTTCTGGATTTCTGAAACCCAACTCAAGCCGGCTTGGTGGAAGGAAGTCTGCGCCCACAAGAAGATGGAGGAACTCTGGCTGGCCAATCTCGAGACGCCTGCTGGCGGGCAACTGATTCTTGGCAAAAACAAGTATGGCAATCGCAAGCAGATGGATCCTGACGCTGCTCCGAAAGCCTTGGAGAATGCGGGACTTCAGTTTCCGCCCGATTACACATCGATAGCGTTCCCCTGGCACGGACTTTACATCACCCGGAGCGGCTGGGACAGCAATGCCCTCTACGCGGCGTTATCCAACCCGCGGCGCGGCGCCGACCACGAGTCCGAGGGCAACAACAAGCTGCATGTGGAAGCCTACGGGCGCTTTATTTTGGTGGACAGTCCCGGCGAAGGCTGGAGCGACTATATGGGTTCAAGCTGGTCGAAGAACACGATTCACGTCGATGGCCTCGACCAGGCGCGCATGGCCTATCCCAGTGCCCGTGCCTATGCTTTGCCTTTGCCGGGCCGCTGGCATACCTCATCTTTTTTCGACTTCGCCGAATCCACTTACGACGCGGGATACGGGCATGTCGAGAAGCCTGTGAAAGGCCATTCGCCGGTGATCCTTGCCGAGGTCAGGCACACCCGCCAGTTGATCTTTGTGAAGGAAGCAAAGCTGTGGCTGGTAAACGACATCCTCGAAGCGCCACCGGAGGCGAAGCATCGGTACCAGCAGCTTTGGCACTTCGACTACACCTATCCGCGGGGGGCGGTTGTCACGGATGCGGCAAGTCTGTCGGTATGCACGACCGAAGCCGGCAAGCCGAATCTCGCCCTCTACATGAGCGGCCCGGCGGGACTGGATTACCACAGCTATTTTGGCAGCGGCTGCGATCGTCCGGGCAAGACAACCATGGCCATGCTGGCGGCTGGCAAGGCCCGCGGCTGGCAGAACCTGGCCAGTGGCTATGACGATGGCGAGGTCGTCCCGGCGGTGGAGGTGGAAGCTGCGTGGCAGGGAACCGGACGGCAGACGCTGCTGACCGCGCTGGTTCCGTCGCCGAACGAATCGAGTCCGGTCGCTTCCGTCGAACGCGTCGCCAAGCCTGACTGCTCGAGCCTCGTTCTCACGCTGAAAGACGGTCGTATGGTGCATTGTCTCGTCTCGACAACCGGTAAACCGTTCGCCCTCGACGGCGCCACTGTCCACGCCGCCGTCTGGACATCGAAGCCGGATGAGGCAGACCGCGGTTTGTTCCTCGACGCGCCGAACACCACCGGCGTCGAGTTCCTCCGGCGCAACGGTTGTCGCGAGACCGTCGCGACGCTGCACACACCCGCCGGCTTCCAATGGGTGAAGAAGGGCGATGGCGAAGTGCCCGTGTATTTGACTCCTGCTCTATGAAACGTCTCAATCCAAGTCCCGCCGCGTTGCTGCTAATTGCATCTCTCGCGCTTTTGCCAACTGCCCTTGCGGCGGAACCGGGGAGGGACGCTTCGGTGTCGCTTCCGGTTACAAAAATCCCGTCAATTCCATCTGTCCCCGCTTACGTAGATCGAAACTCGCCTGCGGCACAACTTGAGTTGGCGCGACACCTGGAACTGTTGCTTGTGCCTGACGCCCCCGAATTGCGACTCTTTCGCATGGCCTTGAGCAATAAGGATGGTCCCGGCGCGCTGACCGCCTTTCAACACTGGTTCGTCGGCCGTCTGAAATGGAGTGAGGTGGGTGATTTCGACGTGGGGACCGGTTGGGGAGCCTTGGTGAAGGCCAAGGAGCTTACGCCGGAGAAGCTGGCGGCCTTGATGCCAGTCGCCGATGATCTGCTGAAAAACAGAGTCTTTAACAGCAAGTCCATCGTCGAGGTCGGCGAACCCGGCGGCATCGACTGGAAATCCATTCCGCCGCAGGACGAGCGAGCCAGTCTGCCGCGTCACCTGGATCCCTTCAATCCATTGTTGGTAGCTTATTCCAAGACAGGCAATCCCAAGTACCTGGCGAAATGGACGGCCTATGCCGACGACTGGTCCATCAACCAAACGTGGGCGCGGGACCAGATCCCGGAAGGGATCTCGGACTATTTCTACTGCGGCGAAGGGTATGCATTGGATGCCATCAAGGGCTTCGCGCTGGCAGCGACGGTGTCCACACTGGAGGCGGATATGCTTCCTGCCACCTTGGCCCGGGTGATGATCCGCTTGATCGAGGATTACATTCCGAGCGCGCTTACCTATATGCGTTCCTGCCCGCAGAACTGGACTCCCATTCAATGCGGGCGCTTCATGGAGCTGGCTGCGCAAATGCAAGGCTGGCGGGTAACCGCGTCGATGGTGCGCGACGCACGCCGCATGATGGAGACATGGGAGGTTGTGCAGAACCTGCCCGATGGCACCGAACAACAGCGCGACTCCTGGTACATCAGCATTTTCATCAACGACTTTGCGGCGGCAATCAGGGCGGCCAAGACATTTTCCCCAGACTGGCTGACGCCGGCCTGGGAACAGGAATGGCGCGAACAGGCTGAACAACGGGGACGGTTCCTAATCCATCATTTGACTGCGGCGGGGGAAGACCCGATTGCCCACCGGGCCGACAAGCGCAAGCGCATCGACATCACCGCCGAGCGGGTCTCCAGGGATCTCCCGCAACTCTTCAAAGAGCCCGCCATCCAGCGGCTAATGAACGCCTACTATCAAACGGGAACGCCCCCCCAAGGCACTGCAGCAACGACCGAAAAGGGGTTCCCCGATTATACCTCGGAATGTTATCCGTACGGAGGTTACTATTTTCTGCGCGATGGGTGGAAGGCGGATAGCAGCTACGCCTACATGCTATCCTCAGCCACTCCCGGCAAGGACTTTCGCACGGTCACCGATAACAACATCGTCGGGTTCAACGCCTTCGGCACGGATTTGTTGGTCACCGCAGCCGTGTCCGCCTATTCCCACAACAATGCGCCGATCCAGGTCGACGGGAAGAATCAGTTCTTTCACGCAGGCACTCCGCAGTGGGGGCATCGGGGCTACCTGATGGAGGTCACGCCAATTCCCGCAGCGCGCCGCTGGCTGACATCGCCTCGTTTCGACGTGGCGGAAGGAATCTATAACGGCCCGTATGGCGATCTTCCGAACTTGCACGCGAACCGCGATTTTGTTGAGGAAACCCGGGATCGTGCCGATGCGCTCGTCAAAGCGAAGGAAGCCTGTATAACCGGTGTTCAACATCAGCGCTGGCTTTTTGCGGTGCGGGGCGCCGGCCTGTGGGTCATCGCGGACCGTATGAAAAGCGACAAGCCGCATACCTATTCGCAGGTGTGGCCTTTTCCATCCGGGGAAAGCAAATACCCGGTTTTTAGGGAAACTGAGATCGGCACGGACGACAACAAGCAGGTCATCGCCACGTCCAAACCCGCTGGCGTGAACCTCTCGCTGTATCAATTCGGCCCGGCCGGCCTTCATTACACCAAGACCTACCACAAGGTCGGCGATGGGCATTACAGGCTCTATGATTTCTGCGCCGTGCTTGGCAACTGGAAAAGCACGGGCGGCGAGGAATTGATCGTCACGCTTTTGCGTCCCCGTCGTGGAGTCGATGACGATGTCGCTGAAGTCCGCCGCCTCGGCGGCGGTCCCATCTCCGGATTTTCTGCCAGTTTGAAAGACGGCACCCGGCTGCAATACCTCGCAACCCAAGGAACCGCGGAGCAACTCGAACTGGGCACGGTAAAACTGAAAGCGGAGTCGTTATTATTGACGACCTCCACGAACGGCGAACAACACGGCGTGGTCCTGGGGGCGACTTCAGGGGAATGCCCGGATTTCGAATTCGAGATTGCCAAAGGCCGATTGAACCGAACGGCATCGATTTCAATACCGATTCAACCCGTCACGATTCTCCCGCGTACAGCGGACGCCTTCGTTGCGAGCCAGCAAGTCAGTCTGGCCTGCCCGACACCGGGAGTTGAGATTCGCTATACTACCGATGGCTGCGAGCCCACGGCAAAATCCCCAAAATACGAGACGCCGTTCACGCTCACGGAAAGCGCCGTGGTCAAGGCGCGCGCATTTCGGGCCGGCGTGGGATCCGTTCCCTCTTCTCATGACGGAACGCTGGCCACCGAGACAGTCCGGGCTGATTTCACCAAACTCGCCTACCAGGAAGCCGGAACGGAGAAAACCGTTCCCGGTTTGAAATTCAGCTATTACCAGGGGCCATGGCAAATATTGTTTCTGTTCGACAACCAGCTAAACGCGATCAAATCAGGAACAACGGCCGCGCCGTTTAATCTTGGCGACCGGGAAGGAGCCGGGCCTTTCGCCTTCCGATATGAGGGCTATTTGAATGTGCCTGCGGACGGAGTCTACACCTTCCACGCCCCAAAGGAATTCATCGCGACCACAATCATGGCGGGGTACGAATTGCGCCTGACACTGGACGATCGGGAATGGTACCCCGGAACGCGCAGGCATGCCTTTGGCCTGTGGTCGGTGGCGCTCAAGAAGGGATTGCACCCGGTCTCTATCTACTGGGCTGATCTGCGCACGCCGGGAATCGCGGAAAAAATCAATAACCCGGGACTCAATGGGAAATTTGTTTGGAACGGCAAAACACCCGAGTTGACCGTTACTGTTCCCGGAACGAGCCTGCCGCGGGCAATTCCGAGTGAATGGTGGCGCACGAAAGCCGATGAGAACTGAATCGAATCCGTTTTCGCTGCCTACAATCCGTAGAGTCACCGGTGGAGATTCGGTCGATCTCTGTGTTTAATGTTGTCTAAAAGAGGCAGTCATCACCCTATGAAAAAGAAAAGTTGTTTCCACCTGTTACTTCTAATTATTCCCAGCTTGGCTCTTGCAGAAGCTGCTCCCGCCATTAAACTCGCGACTTACGGGGAGGCCTCACCGGAGGAGGTCGAGGTGGTGGCGAAGACCTGGCTGGCGGAGCTTGATCTGCTTCAGCCTGAATTGAAAGAGGTGAAGCGGCAAGCCGATCTGAAGGCCTGGGGAAAGGCACTCGACACCTATCGCGATCTGTTGATGACCAACTTGCAGGCAAAACTCCAAAGCCGAACGCCTCAACCTCTCGCCACCCACTGGTCCGCCAACTCAGCAGATGATGTGCTGGCCGGGAATTATTTGATTTTACGGCATGCCGGAGGGATCAGCAAGAACCATCTTGGACTGCCAGGTTCCATCGATTGGTTCAAGCCCACTGTGGATGAAATCCTAAAGGAGCCGGCGGGAGTGGTTTCGGAAAACCGGGCCAGTTCCAGCCGGGATTTCAGTACGCACCTGAGCAGTCTCCATGTTCTCAATCCGGTGATCGGCGCCTATGCCCAAACCGGGGATCCCCGTTATCTGCAATGCTGGCTGGCCAATTACGAAGATTTTTCGCTGCGTCACAAATCTGGCTACAAGCTGGTTCAAGATGCGAAACAGGATAATTTATATAACTCCCTCGGTGCGAGCCAATACCAAAAACTGTTCATGGGTTGGCGTGTGGAAAACTTTCTGGGAGGACTGGAGTTGGCCGCCAAAGAGTCAACCCCGGGAGACTTTTCCAAGATCAACAGCACCGCGTTGACCCGTATCCTGATCGAATTGGAGGAGCACCATCTGAAGCTCCTGATCAAAGGCTTGGGCGGGGCTCCCAATCAGGATCAGATTGCCGTTTTCAACGTCCTGGCCTTTGTTTTGGACGTGCCGGACTTGTCGAAGAAAACCGAATGGTACGCCCTGGCGCGAAAGCAGGCGCAGGATTATTACTCGCAAATTGTCCTTCCCGACGGAACCAGTTTTGAGCAGGCCATTAACTACAACAAAGGCACCCCCGGTTTCTACCTGACCCTGCATGATCTGCATCTGCCTGACAAAGTGCCATGGGTGGAGGCGCTTCGTCCTACCGCAGCCCTCAGTGCCCGCTACCTGTTTGGCATGCTCCGCAATGGCAGCCATCCGGGCGCCTACCCACGGATGGGAAACGACGATCGCAATAATGAGCCCCAGTTGCGGGTTTTAATGGAGAAATTTCCGGAGTGCGCCGATTTCCAACGGATCGTCAATCAGGTGTTTGAGCATGGCACGGAGCCCGTCCCTTCATTTACCTCCGTGGCCTTTCCTTACAGTGGCTATTACATCCTGAGAGACGGATGGAAGAAGGAGGATGCCTATCTCTTTTTAAAGGCTTGCCCACGGGGGCGTGGGCATTCCCGTCAGGATAACACCAGTTTGACCCTCGCTGATTTTGGTCAGGATTTGTTGGTGGATTGCGGAAGTCCAAGTTATGGGGCCAATCCCATTGATGGGTTCCTCGCGGAGTCCTGGTCGAAGAACACGATTCAAATCGATGGTTCCGGACAAAATAAGGGGGCGATTGGAGACAAAGCCAACCGGGGACCCGAGGCTAATGCCGCCCACCCGCTCTCCAATCGATTTTACACCTCGGAAAATCTCGACTTTGCGGAAGGCTTCTTTAACTATGGGTATAAAGATCCCACAATCCTGGTTAAACATCAACGACAGGTCATTTCCTTGCGACACTGCGGTTTTTGGATTGTGACCGACCGGTTGACCGGGGAATCAGCTCCCATGCCAGCCAACGAAACTCATGCCTATACGCAAGTCTGGAATTTCGACGAGGCCTTTGCCCAGGATCAAATCGAGGCATTTCCTGAAAGAAAGATGATTGCCACAGGGTCACCAACCGGGGTCAATCTCTGTTTGAGATTTTGCGGAGATCTCCCGTTAACCTTTAAGAAATGGTGTGGCTACATCGGGAGCAACAAAACCTACCGAGGCTGGGTCAAACCCGGTCCCACAGATGGTAAACCAAATGGGAACGTGGCGGTGGCCATGGATGTCAATTGGACAGGCAAGGGTCCCCAGCAACTGGTAACCGTTATCGATGCCCAAAAGGGAAACATGAGTACAGTCAAAGACTATCAATGTTTCCAAGAAGGCCCTGTGAACGGGTTCGATGCGACATTGGAGGATGGAACCCAGATCAGTTATCGCACCTCGCTGCTTCCGTCCGCCCTGAAGACCCCTCACGTGCAGGTGACGGGAGAAAACCTCCTTGTGCTGAGATCTCCCGACCGACAGAGCCTAAATGGGCTCGCCTTGGGAGCGACGGCGATGGAACTCGGACAAAAGAAAGTAAACCAACCCAATGCGGCCTTCACCCTCATCCATGGAAATGTGACCAAGATTGAAGAAATCACGTACGGGAAGAGTGAATAGGGTTCTGTTGCAAAAACCGAAACGAAGAAACATGAAACGCCTCACCATAATTCTCACTGCCCTGCTACTGATAGCGCCTGCCGCGCTGCACGCTGTCGAGCCCCCTCACAACCCGCCCGCGCGTTTGCCGACGGTCTGTTCCGCTGAGCCGCCTGATGGCATCGAGAAGGAAGCCCAGGTGCTTTCGCAGTTGGATCTGGCAAGGCCGGAACTTTCGAAGGTCAAGGCCGCGATGAATGCTGGGGCGGTGGACCGGGCGTTCGATTGTTATAAGAGCGTTGTGGCGAACCGGGTCGCGACGCTGCCGTCCGTGGAGAAGTGCGAATACTGGCTGTTCGGTGGCGCGAAGGCCGACGAACTGCTCAATGGAGTCCTGACCACTGGGCACTACGGACTGGGCGGATCGACCACGTATTCGATCGGGAAGCCGGGGTCGGTCGATTGGTTGAAAATGCCCGAAGATGGGTACGATGTCGCCATCCGGGATATTGCCACAATGCAGTGGAGCAATAAATTAGCCGAAGCCTATGGCCAAACCGGCGACAAGCGGTACCTCGACGCCTATCTCGGATATTGGAGCGACTTCGCCGACCACTGGTATCCCTGCTTTCAGGAACGAATGCGGGACCCGAAGTTTAGCAGGCTGATTAAGGGTTCGATCTCCTGGGCTGCCGACTCCCGACTGTACAACGCGTGGCGGCTTCGCAACATTACTGACGGCCTGAACATCGCCTTCCGCCGCGTGCTGGCCGACAAGGCTCTCGACTCAATTGACAATAACCGCCTTGCCTCGATTCTGAAGCACCTCTGCTTTTGGGAGACGCCGCGCTCCATGCGCTTCCTCGTCGAGGGAGGCGGTTTGCCGAATCAGCAGCAGCAATTGGCCGCCGGAATGTTCACCCTCGGTGTCATGCTTCCGGATATGAAGCAGGCAGAAAGCTGGCGCCACGCCTCCTTGGACAACATCCTGAACCGCTCAGGCTATCTGAACGACGGCACCGACATGGAGCAGAGTTTTAACTATAACAAGGGACTGCATCGCCTGCTCGCTATCTTCATCCGGCAGGCTTCCGCCTTCCCTGCCGCGCAAACCGGTTGGGTTTCATATCTTTCCGAGATGGACCACTATCGTTATAACTTTATGCACAGCATCGTCATGCCAATGACCGGCCAGCCGATCTGTGGAAACAACAATACCTGGAGTGAGTATGACAAGCCGGTGAAACTCATGCCCGGCATTACCGACGACGAGAAGATCAAAGACTTCAGCAAATTTCCGCTATCGGATGTGATCCGGGACCGTTTCTACGGCGAAAGGAAAATGCCGGCGCCCGGCTTTCGTTCCATCTGTTTTCCGTACGGCGGCTACTACGCTCTCCGCAGTGACTGGAGCCCGGAGGCGCTCTATACCTTCATGAAAGTGTCGCGCCCGGCCCCCGGTCATATGCGGGAGGAAAATCTTGCGGTGACGTTTTCGGCTTTTGGGCGGCAACTGCTGGTGAATTCCGGCGCCAATTCCTACAGTCCTATTACGAAAATTTCCGATTACGGACAGAGTTCCATTTCACAGAATTCCATCGCCGTGGATGGCTATGGGCAGGCGCTCACTTTGGAGGCTGAACCACCCGCTGCTTATACGTCGCCACTGGGCTACCGGTTTTTGGACGGAAACTTCTTTAGCTTTGCCGAAGGCGTTTACGACAGCCGATATAGCGGCTGGAACTTTCTGGACCCTAAACTGAAAAACAAAGCGATCGTTCGCGATGTCCGCCATGCCCGGCAGGTTATTTTGCTGCGCAACGAGAAGCTGTGGATTGTCACTGATGCGATCGAAAGCGAACAGGAGCACCGTTTCACGCAGATCTGGAATTTCCCGCCCGAATTTGCAAGGGATGCGGTGATTGCGAAAGATGGCGGCATCACAACGAGTCGGGCCAACTCGGTTAACGTTGCGCTTCATCAATTCACGGACGGCCCGCTTGGTTATGAGAAATATTATGGTCTTAATGAAAACGGCCGCACGCTTGGCTGGGTCGCATTGCCCGATAAAGCAACAGGTCTCGACATGACGCCCAAGGTGGACCTGCACTGCTCCTGGCGCGGCAAGGGCGAGAAGATCCTCATCACGGTCGTTGTTCCGTTCAGGGATATCAACCCCGTCAAGAGGATTGTGGCTCTGAATCAAGATAACTCCCACGGGGTCGCCATTACGCTGGCCGACGGCAGCCAGATTGAATACCGGTATAACGGCGGCAAGAACGGGGCGGTTCTCAAGACCAATGCGGCAACCCTCACCCTGCTTCCCGGTGGAGGGAACGAGCAATCCGTCGCGGGTACAAGCATCCCCGTGATTGTTGCGAGGGACTTTCGCTGGCGGATGACGGCAAACGGTGAAATTCCAGAATATACCATAAACCAATGAGGCTTAATATTACATTAATTTTACAAATATGGATGGCCGTTTGTAATATATGACTAGGTTGATTTTTCAAAAGTGCGTTTTCGCAGTCGCGTTTGCAATCGTTCTTCAGGCGGGATGGGCAATGGCGGAGCCTTCGCGGGATTTCAGTGACGTGGCCCGCCTTGTCCAAGGGTGGATGGACAAAGGATATTATACCGGAGCTTCCTTAGTTGTGGTTAAAGGCGGCGAGGTTGTCTACGACCAGCGCTTCGGGAATCACACCGCTGAAAGCGTCGAGTATATCGCCTCGGCCGGAAAGTGGCTCGCGGGTGCAACCATTCTGGCCGTGGTTGACTCCGGCAAGCTCAACCTGGACGATCCCGTGTCCAAGTGGCTTCCGGAATTCACCGGCGAGGCGGGAAAGGCCAGGGTGCGCCAGTTGCTCTCGCACACCTCCGGCTATCCGCCTTATCGCGAGATGCACGAGGAGAACCTGGCGGCGGCTCTTGTTAAGAGCCTTCCCTTCACGATGGATGCGGCACCCGGAACGCGCTGGAACTACGGCGGCTTCCCCTTGGATGTCGCAGGCAGAATTGCGGAACTTGCAACCGGGCAGGTGTGGGAGAATATTTTTCAAACTCGGATCGCCAAACCTCTTGGCATGCGCGACACCCACTTCACTCCGATGGATCTGACGCGAGGGCACAATCCCCTGCTCGGAGGCGGCGCACGGAGCAGTGTCCGCGATTATCTGCGATTCCTGACCATGGTTAGCCAGGGTGGCCTATTTGAGGGTCGGCGCATTCTCTCTGAAAACGCAGTTCGTGAAATGTTGGCCGACCAGGTGCGCTCCGCTGCGGTGCCACCGGACAACTTCGCCACCCACGAACTCGAGGCCAAACACACAGGAATTTACGGGCTGGGTCTGTGGCGGGAAGAGGTCGATGCCCAAGGTGAGGCGAGGCTGGTGAGCAGCCCGAGTTGGGCGGGCGCCTATCCGTGGCTGGACATCAAAGAACACGTGTTCGGATTCTTTTTGGCGCATGTCGTCACCGCCCCGGGAAATCCGGCAACCCGCGACGGGTTCGCACCAATGGCCGCAAGCGCAAAATTACCCCGGCTTGTCCGCTCTGCCATCAAATCATCCAACCCGTAGAACCACCCCTGTGATCGCCCCTTCCTCAACGGAACCCGCAACCACACCGAAGGTATCGCTTCGCGAGCGAATCCTCTGGGGCATCGGCGGCATGACCGACACGCTAACTTACAACGGGGCGGTCACGTCTGCCGACATTTACACGTACCTGAAAGCCCACAAGTCCGGTGAGCGCGCCATTCACCGCCGACTTCGCGGATTTCTGCGTTGGGCCAGGATCATGCGTTACATCAGGGAAAACCCGATGGAGATGATTCCGAAACCAGACCCCGAGAACGGCGAACGCATCGTCTTTACCATCGCTCAGATGCAGGCGCTTCTGAACGCCGCCATCGATTACCCGGCAGTCCTACACTCATGGAAAGGAATCCCCACCGCTTTCGAAGCGATTGGTCTCAGGAATTACCCAAAGTGTTTCCTTCGCCCATCGACTCGTCGCTGTGGAGGCAAACAGGCCTCGCCGCAGTCCTATAAGACGCTGGCGCGACCACAACGCGCCACGGCTTCGCCGCTCCGAATGG
>Ga0316220_1001329_pt1 | contig 27986 bp, 29 predicted proteins | sample TBH18005metaG_FD_203632 | JGI IMG/M metagenome (GOLD analysis project Ga0316220, IMG submission 203632) | Freshwater microbial communities from Trout Bog Lake, Wisconsin, USA - TBH18005 | ecosystem: Environmental > Aquatic > Freshwater > Lake > Hypolimnion/Profundal zone | place: USA: Wisconsin...
TACGCCGCATATTGCGGTACCGCCGAGACCATTAAAGGTGGACTATTCGTAATTGTTGCGTAGCTTGGGGCGCGCCGCGCAGTTGTTCAGCAACAGATTGGCAAGTGGCCGCAAGCCACCCCCGCCACTCCTGTCTGCAAGCAGGCTGTGTGGCAGCGCGAACCTATGCGTGTCACACTTCAGCCCACCGGAGGTGAAGCAACCAACTATGATGTTGTCGGTGCAGCCTCGCTGGTAGAGGAGAACGACTCCAGTGACGACGAGCCGTAAAGTATCCATCGAACAAATAAAATCGCCGTACTTAGCCTGCAGCTCCCGAGATATATGCGTGTAGGTGGCGAATCGTCTCCTGCTGCTCCGTGATCACCCAGTTAACCAGGTCGCCGATGGATAGTACGCCCACCACCATGCTCGCTTCCACCACCGGCAAGTGACGGATATGGCTGTCCGTGATGATACGTAGGCACTCGCCCACGGTATGCTTACGCGTGACAGAGATCACCGGGCTGGTCATTATTTCCGAAACCTGCATCTCCTTCGATGTATGCCCCTTCAGTACCACCTTGCGTGCGTAATCGCGTTCGCTGACAATTCCTACCAACTCATCGCCCAGCATCACCAGCAACGCACCTACGCCCTTTTCTGCCATTACCTCAATGGCGTGATACACAGATTCATCCGGCGTGACTGATAGGATCCCGCCTGTCTTCTGCTTCAGGATTGTGCCTACGGTAGTCGTTAGTTCGCTCATGCAGCACCTCGCGCTTGCAACCGGTCTCTTCCTGTAATCGGGTGCGCTATACAAAGCAGACCCGTCAAATATGCAGATACCAGAATTCCACATCGATATGTGGATGGTTGATGAGACCGGTTCTTGAGTATCACCTCAGCGACCCATTGCAGTCAATTGCTCTTTATCCGTCAACACACAGAGTTCCACCGCCTCGTCCAGCTTAATTCGGGTCCCGGTTGCGTGTCTTCTGGACACCGCTCACGATGCCGACACCGAAAAGAATAATGGTCAGTGCGATGATGTAATTCTGCGGGATGTGCATCAGGTGTGCGAGATATGCCACACCAACGATCAGAACGAGATAACCGGCTGCGTATAGGGCAAAGGACATGGAATTCTCCGGGTGGCAGCATTAAGAGCCGCTCCCAAGTGAGATGCCAGTTTTCATGTCGAAGCCAACGGTCTTCGCATCGGTTTGCCTCAAACTACTCGCCGCCATTGTCTGCTGCCTCTTCCTCCGGGGCGTCCAGAGTCTGAAACAGCGGCATAGTGATCTTGCGAAAAATATAGTTGATGGCCAGCCCGATCAGGCAGCCTAGAACTACGCCCACCATCCTGTAAATCGCGCCCGTCCAACTGCTGTGCGTCTCCTCGTAGATCATCACAATGATGAAACCCACCAGAGCGGTGCGACAGACCGCGACCAAATCCAGATGGAAGCAGAGAAGGATCGTCGCGATCACCCCAAGACAGATGGTCATCAGGTTCGGCGGACTATGCACTAAATACATAACCAAGCCAACCGCCGAACCGACGATGTTACCCCGCATTCTATCCACAGCCACCTTGCTGTTGTTATCGTGCGTAATCGAGAGAAGAATAGAGATCAGCAGCCAGTAATACTGTCCGTTTTGCCTTGGAAAGGTCTGCATCAGAACATATCCAATGGTCACACCCACCAGGCACTTGGCAACGTACTCATAAAACATGATCGGATTGCCCTGCGTGACCGCTTTGAAGCTCCTCATTCCACTCCCCTATGCCGCGAACGCTCTGTAAGACCCACCTTCGATTCTATGCCGGGCCCTTTCAATCGCAGGCATCTACCCTGTCGAACTTGTTCTGTTCACAGGCACAGATCCTTCTCAGTAGAGCGGTGGTTCCCCGGCGGGGCGGGTCTTCCAGCGACGGTGCATCCACAGCCATTGGCTGGGGTAGCGGCGAATGGTCCCCTCGATCTCAGCAGTAAACAGGGCTGTGTTGGTCGCGGCATCGGCCTCAGAATTGCCAGTCGATGCAAGCGCCAGCTCCGGGCCGAAGTGCAGGACATACTGGCGTTCCGACTCTTCCCATAACAGGAAGCCCGGCAACACCGTGGCACCGGTCTTTACCGCAACCCGCGCCAGACCAGATGCAGTACAGGCCTCGATCCCGAAGAAGGGGACAAATAGGCCCTGTGGAGGAGTCATGTTGGTGTCCATCAAAATACCGACAGTCTCTCCCGCGCGCATTGCTGCAATCAACCCTCGGGCGAAGTCGTCCTTGTGCAGAACACGGTTGCCATGTTGGCAGCGAATCGTATTCACCAGTGAATCCACAAGAGGGTTGTCCAGTCGGCGGATCACCATGCCCATTGGGTAGCCGGCAAGCGAGTGATAGAAACTGGAAAGCTCCCACGCGCCCAGATGACCGGTAAGCACCAGCACACCCTTGCCACGTTCCCGGGCGGCTTGATAGTGCTCCAGCCCCTCATAGCGGATGAAATGGCTGGCGTATTCATGCGTGTAGTTGGACATCTGGCAGAACTCGGCCAGCAGCCAGCCCAGGTGACGATATTCTCTGCGCAGAATGACTTCCCGCTCGGGTTTTGGCAGGGAAGGGAAGGCCATCTCCAGGTTGCGTCTGCCCACCTCCCTAAGCCGTCTGTGTAAAAGAAACGCTACCGCTGCGAGGGTTGCTCCGCAACAACGAGCCATGCGTCGCGGCAGTGCGCGCAGCATATGAATAAAAAGCCACACAACAACAAATTCCAAGACCTGGTGAAGGCTTGGACGGTTCGCCGTCTGGTCACTGGATTGGGCTTCGCGCTTCAAGGTTCCAGTCTATCGGGTCTGGACCGTAGGTTGGTCCTGGATCGTATTGTGGGATCCCCCTGCTGAATAGACGCTAGCAGTTTGGGCAGGATTACAACCATCTTGCGCATTTGTGCAGCATCTTCCGCCAAGATGTGCTCCACAAACTATCCACGGACTACTCGAAGCGAAGCCGCCAACAGAGTCTTTCTGTTGACGGCCTTGGTCTTCTAGGCGTTACGGCGTCCCGCTCTCCTGCGACGCGATGGCGCTTATGTTTCTCGATCCGTGTTATTGATTGTTCTTGGAGACAACAAAATAGCGGGCTACTGTACGGACGAAGGCAGTCGCGTTCTCAGGAACCGTCTTGTTTCCATGCAGTACCACTTCGAATGGTACGTCGGCCCCGTATTCGGTGCGGGTGTCGTCGGCGTTCTGCGAGAGCACCGTGCCGTCCAGATCAAGACCTGCAAAGAGTCCGTGACTGCGCGAGTACGTCAAAAACTCAGCGCGCATGCTCGCGTCCGTAGAGGCTTGTGCATTACGACCCACAGGCCCGGCTGAAGCTGCTGCATCCGCGCCCAGTTTGAACTTGCTCTTCAGCATGTCCTGTAGTCCGTGCTGGTTCATCGCCACCAGCACCAGGTCGGTCGACTGGCCGCCAATCTGCCATCCAAAGCTGCCACCGGTCAGTTGTACAAACACCGGGGCACTCCATCCATTGGGTGTACGGCAGGTCGCAACGCCCTGGCCATACTGCGCTCCAATAACGAATGCGCCTTTTTTGTAGCTGGGAACCACAACAACACATGCAGCACCCGCAAGAATGCTCTGCGGTATTCCCTTATCGGGCGTGGCCATCACTTCCTGCAGCACGGTTTGTGCGCTGATAAGACGATCATCGAGCTTTGCATGATCCTGTCCAACGGCTGCGAGTGTGGTGGTGGCGACTAATGTCAAGCCACATAGAATACCGGAAATTTTTTTCATAGGTTGTTACTCCTTCACTGTCTACGTTGCAGATTACATATACATAACTGCCATAGCGTGCGCTCTAATCACGATTAGAACGCAACCACTCACGCTGCATCAACTCGTACGATGCAGGGATGCGTTCGGAAAGTTGCATGCCAGGAACAGAAATGGAGAATACAGTGCAGGGCTGAGCAGCATAGAGGCCTATCAAGTCTGCCCGTGCACAGGCTTGTAGGCATGTGCGAAGTGCATGGCAGAGAAGGCAACTAAAGGTTATGTAGTAAAAAAAGGGGGCTGCAAGCGCCAGCAGCTTACGCTGCACAACCTTGTAGCCCCTCTCCCAGGTCTGTGTTGCTTCTTCATCATGGGCTATTTGTGATGGCTAAACAACGGTACGAAGGTCTAGAGACTTTCGTACTCATTTTGTGTACTAGTTGATAACTTTACCCCACATGATTACACGTCCCCTGATCGACGTAAAACGGCGTAAATTATTCCAATCAAAAGCTTTGTGTCCAAAGTCTAGACAGGCTCCCTGTTCTCCCCAATCTCTATACGAATTGGGTGGATGGATGGACAGTTAGCGCGATCCGGTTATTGACACCTACTTTGCGCAGCAGTCGTCCGATGTGTGCCTTGACGGTACTTTCATCGATGGTCAGTGCGCGTCCGATCTCGCGATTGGATCGTCCGGCACGCAGCAATTCAAGTACCTGAAGTTCCCGCGGGGTGAATTTGGGCGACGCGCTGGTAGAACTGTTGATGCCTGTTTGCCGATCCAGCAGGCGCGAGAGTACTCTGCGAGGCGCCCATACTGAGCCGTCGCGCACGATCTCAATAGCCATCGATAGCTCAGATTCGTTGGTTGACAAGGTTAGGTATCCCTTCGCGCCGCTACCGATGATGCGCTGGATATACTCCGGACCGGTGTCCGTGCCCAGCACGATCAGCTTCAACTGTGGACGTATGTGGCGGAACGTTGCAATCAGCTCGAACAGATGGCTGGTGCATTCCGCGTCGACCAGTACCAGAGAGAGTTTGACATCGTCCAGTGCTCCCGGCGCTGTCAGATGGATAACTTCAAATTTAGGCAGAATGGTCTGCAGGCCGAGCACGCGCAATGGATCCGTGGCCACAACGCCAATACGGTCTATGCGCTTTGCTATTGCTTTCTCCATCGCACTCAAGCCTCATCTCTCTGCTTGGCCTCGTTGCGCACTGGGTTCCCTTGCGGTTCCTACGGATGTCCGGCACCATTCTTCAACCAGGCACTCCGGCTGCAGAAATCTATAACTTGGGCAGGACGATGCCTTGCTGATTTTGATACTTCCCCTTGCGGTCCGCGTAACTGATCTCACACACCTCGTCGGACTGGAAGAACAGAATCTGGCACAGGCCCTCGTTGGCGTAGATACGCGCGGGAAGTGGCGTGGTGTTGGATATCTCGAGCGTCACAAAACCCTCCCACTCCGGCTCGAACGGCGTCACATTCACAATAATTCCGCAGCGCGCATAGGTGGACTTGCCGACGCAGATCGTTAGTACATCGCGTGGAATCCTGAAGTACTCGATCGATCGCGCCAGTGCGAACGAGTTGGGTGGGACTATGACGCTTGACGCCTGCACGCTGACGAATGACCGCTCGTCGAATGCTTTGGGGTCGATGATCGCTGAGTTCACGTTGGTGAAGATTTTGAACTCGTCACTGACCCGTAGATCGTACCCGTAGGAGGAAAGTCCGTAGCTGATGACGCCGGCGCTCACCTGCTTCTCGCTGAACGGCTCAATCATCTTGTGTTCCAATGCCTGCTTGCGTATCCAGCGGTCGCTCTTGATGGCCATCTCTGTCGTATTGCCTCTCGGCGGGCCTCTCCTCCTGTTTTCTCCCTGGGCAATGGAAAACATTGTGGGAAGAGGGATCGGTCCGCATCATTTTGGATAGCCAAATCTTACGGCAGCATTCGCTCGTTGACAATCCGGAGGTTAGTTCCTACCATCACACTTAGCAGCACAAGGCGGTCCTTAATTGCCCCTATGTCTGCAATTTGCGTCAGAGAGAGGCGGCCCAAGTTGATTAAACAAGACCTGATCCAGAGGGTCGTCGAGCGTACCGGACTTCCCAGAACGAAGGCGGAGCGCGCGGTCGACACCATCTTCGGTAGCATGAAGCAGACCTTGATTGCCGGCGAACGCATCGAACTCCGTGGCTTCGGCGTATTCACCGTCAAACCGCGCAAAACAGGCATCGGTCGAAACCCCAGAACTGGCGCAGAGGTCAGTATCTCGCCCGGAAAAGCAGTCCGCTTCAAGCCCGGCAAAGAGCTACACAAGATGGACGAGCCCGCCTAGACGAAGTTCTCTAACAAATCCTGCGGCTGGTTTTGTACTCTGCCAGCCGTGCAACCTCAACCATTGCCCGCAACGAAATGTTCGGGAAGCGCGGTGAAACTCCGCCACTGCCCCGCAACTGTGATCGCGCACGCCCCTCAGCCGCATCGAGAGGCGTGAATGCCGGCCAGACACCTCCCACTGAAGCCGCCAGGCAACGGGAAGGGAAGTGTCCAGTCTTTGACCGGCATGAACCCGCGTAAGTCAGGAGACCGGTTTCGCCGCGTACATCCAACCGCGCTCCCGGGGGGGAGTGTAGGAGTTCCGACATGTACATCGTATCCGGCCGCTATATGGCCCGCCTCGTCTTGCGAGCGTCTTCTGCGTTCGCCGCATTTCTCTTGCTCCCATCACTTTTTCTTCTCCCCACCCGGCCTGCCAACGCAGTGGTAGTACATGGCATAGTCACCGACGCGCTTGGACGCCCTCTTTCCGGAGCACGCGTCCAGCTTATTCAGGGCCCACGACCTGTTGCCATTGCCATCGCTGGGGTCGATGGAGCTTATGAGATTCGCTCCACTCTGTCTGGCCGCTTCGTTCTACTCACCTCCGCTGCGGCGTTCTATCCCGGCATAGGCCAGAATTTTTATGGCGGCTCAACCGACCAGATCATCCAGAACATAGTGCTGGAGGCTGCTTCTCTGCATGAAGAAATTACGGTAACTGCCACAGGACTCCCCACACCAGTCCAGCAATCTAGCTCGGCGGTGACACTCATTCCTGCGAGCGACCTAGCGATGTCAGTCGGCGTGGTGGATGCGTTGCGCCAGTCGCCCGGTGTCGCCGTTGTCCAGACTGGCCAATATGGTGGCGTTACCTCACTCTTTGTCCGCGGCGGTAACTCCACAGCCAACCAGGTGCTTCTGGACGGCATCTCCGCCGGCGATGTAGGTGGAACCTTCGATTTCGGCACCGTCTCTACCACCGGACTCGCCGGTCTGGAACTCTATCGCGGTCCCAACTCCGCGCTCTTCGGCACCGATGCCGAAGCCTCCGTGGTCAATCTCGAAACACCGCGCGGCAACGCCACCAAGCCGGTCATCAACTACTCTGGCGATGCAGGCAACTTTCACTCCTACCGCAACGAGCTCTCCCTCAGCGGAGCTCGCCAGAAGCTCGACTACTACACCGCATTCACGCGCTTCGACACATCAAATGCGCTGCCCCGCAACCAGTACCACTCAGCTACATCTGTGGCCAATCTCGGTTACAACGTCACCGCCAATACGCAACTGCGCTTCACCCTGCGAGATGCGGACTCGGCGAATGGCCTACCCAGTGCGCACGATTTTTACGCCATCTCCGCCGATGGCAAGCAGGCTGATCAGGACATCTACTCCGGGTTCACGCTGCAGACTCGCTTGGAAGATGGATGGCACAACCTCGTCCGCTACGGCATCGCTCGCAAGCGCGAGCAGGAGCGGCAATTCACCAACGTCGGTACACCAATTACCTATAACTTCGGCAGTGTGCCCTGTAGCGCTCCAACGTCGGACTGCTTTACCGAGTACTTCGGCAATGTCGTCACCATCCGCGGCGCCAACGGATACACCGCCACAGGTCAGGCATCCTTCTTTATCCCTAGCGATGATATGTCCTCCAATCGCGATGAGTTCACCTATCAGTCCGATTACAGCTTCGGTCGCTATCTCACTGCTCTCTTCGGCTTCCGTTATGGGAACGAGCGTGGTAGCTATGTCTCATTCGGCCCTTTCGGAGTATCGGAGCAGACACAGCGAACTAACTTCGATTACACCCTCCAACTTCAGGGCGAAATAAAAAGCCGAGTCTTCTACTCCGCCGGTGGTGGAATTGAAAAGAACCATCTCTACGGCATCACCGGTGCGCCACGGCTTGGCCTCTCCTACGTACCGGTTTATCCCGGCGCAAGGTGGTTCCGCGGCACGCTGTTGCGCGTCAACGTCGCCACCGGAGTGCAGGAGCCATCGCTCGGCCTTCAATTTGCCAGCCTCTACACCCAGTTGCAACAGGCTGGCGATACCGCCGATATTGCCAAATATCATGTCACTCCGGCCGGCCCGCAGCGATCCCGAACATACGATATCGGAGTCAATCAGAATATCCGCGGAGAAAAGCTGGTCCTCAAACTCGGCTACTTCCACAACTCCTTTAACCACCAGCTTGAGGGCGTTGACGCAGGAGCTCTCGAACACTTCTTCGGCTACTCGCCCAGCGTTGCTCAAAATACTTACCAGCCCTACCTTAACTCGCTCGCCTTCCGCGCCCAGGGCATCGAGACGGAGTTACTATATCGCCCGTACCCTCGCCTCACAATACATGGCGGCTACACTTACCTCGATGCCGTGGTTACCCAGTCTTTCTCCAGCGACGCCTACTTCAACGGTACATACAACAACAATCCCAACCTGCCCGGCATAGCTATTGGCGCGGAAGGCCCGCTTATCGGCGCACGCCCCTTCCGCCGCCCTCCCCATACTGGATTCTTCGCCCTGCAGTATGAGGGTGCGAGGTTCGGCGCGGCCTTTACCGGTTCGTTGGCCAGCCGCTCCGACGACTCAACTTATCTGGATGGTTTCGATTCGAACTTGAGTAACTCGCTCGTCCTGCCAAACCGCAATCTCGATTTCGGCTTCGTCAAGCTGGACGCGAATCTGACCTACGTCATCAAGCCGCGCATTACTGCCTTCACCGAACTGGATAACCTGCTCAGCCAGCAGCATATTGGGCCCATCGGTTATCCTGGCCTGCCCTTCACCATCCGCGCAGGCTTCAAGGTCCGAATCGGCGGGGACTGATCCAGTTAAATCAGTCTGATAGGCAGGGCACGGCTTCAGCCGTGCCGAAGAGCGCCCTTTTGTATCCTAGTTTGCCTTGATTGCTTAGCAATCAAGGCAAACTGGAACAGTTCACATCCGAAATTGCTAATCAAGAAAGCAACTGTTTGGAGTGAGTCTGGGTCTAATCTAACGCTATGATTAGACCGCTTACCTCCGCTCTATTCCTCACTTTCGCCCTTACGACTAGCTACTCGGCTCATGCTCAGGTGGAAGGCCCTGTCCCCACGCAGGTATTGGTGAACGTCGATGCCAAGTCCGCGCCGCCGGCCTCAGCCGTTCTAACCGTCGCGGTCAACGACCAGAAGGAGCAGCTCACCGCGTGGCAGCAGGTGCAGCCCGCCAACGCACAGGTCGCGTTGCTCATCGACGACGGACTGCGCGAGAGCGTCGGCCGTGAACTCGACAATCTGCGCAACTTCGTGCGTACCCTCTCGCCCGGTGTCGAGATAATGGTTGGATACATGCAATACGGCCATGTCGTAACTGCACAGAGCTTCACCATTGACCACGAGCGCGCCGCTGCAACACTTCATCTTCCAGATGGCATGCCCGGAATGAGTGCCAGCCCATATATCTGCATCACCGACTTCATTAAAAATTGGCCCGGATTCGCCAACTCGCAACATAAGGCGCGCTTCATCCTGACCATCACCAACGGTGTCGATCCCTACAACGGCAGCACCAGTCCCATGAACCAAGGTAGCCCGTACGTCGATAACGCCATCGAAGAGGCACAGCGTGCCGGTGTAGCCATTTACTCCATCTACTTCGCCGATGCGGGCATGATCGGTGGCATGGCGGATAACAGCGGCCAGAACTACCTCAGCCAGATCACCCAGGCCACAGGTGGCGTCAACTACTGGGAGGGGGTAGGAAACCCCGTGTCCACCGCGCCCTTCCTGCGTAACTTTCAGGCCGCTATCAACGAGACCTACATTGCTACCTTCCTCGCCCCCGCCGGCAACAATCCCTCGCGCGACCTGGTCCGAATCAAGTTCACCGCCCCCAAAGCAAAACTCCTCGCCCCCAGTAAGGTCCGCCCCGGAAACACGGAGTAGGCGGCGTTGTTACGGAATCAGTGATAAAGCTGTATCAATTGAAACAATGAAATGAACGCCGGGAACACGCAGCTTCCAGAGTTTATCGTCGTTGGTGATGAAAAGTTCCACACCATGAGCTGCCGCACATGCCAGTTGAATACCGTCGGGTTGTTTAACTCGGGTCTGGGCGCGAACACTTGCGTAGAGATCGGCAGCTCGGTCGTCAAACGGCACGATGGTCGCAGCATGTGCAATTGCAGATCTGTATTGCTGAGCGATCACTTCCTTGTCATTTCTGCGCGGACCAGTCATCACTTCGCCGAGCGTCATAGAGGAAGTGACGAGACCGATTCCTGCTGCAACCATCTTTCGGCGAAGTACTTGCACCGACGGCTGGAAGGGGGAGTTGTTGTCCCACTGGTAGATGAAGAGATTCGTGTCCCAGAAGAAATGGGTCTGGGTCATCGAGCTACTCCCACCCTTCTCGCATCTCTCGGACAAACGCATCACCATCGCCAAAGGTCCATGTGCCCGCGAGTGCGAGAAGCGGGTCAATAGTCGGCGCGGATTCTCTTCTGCGGGAACGCGTTCGGCTCCAGCTCTCGTACCACGTGAGCCAGTGGCGCAGATCCTGTGGAAGATCATCAGGCTTCGGTGTTGACTGGCCATCCTTCTTCGATGGATGAACTGGATCTCCAGCCACGTAGAGCCTGCGCAACCCATCCTCAAGCTCCGTCAACATTTTGCGAACGTTTGGGTTCTTCGGCCTATTTGCCAAAAGATGCTGAATGATGTGTTGATATACAGTTCTCTCATCCTTGTCCGTGAGCCTAGAAGCAAAGACCTCTTCGAGGATTGCCCCAGGCGAAAATCCTGCCGCTTCTGGATGGCGATGGTGGAGCGCGGCAGTTGCGACCCATACAGCGTCAGCGACAGTCTTAACGCCTGCGGTAGTACTAGGATTTCGAGGTTGGTCTACAGTCTTCATCGATTTCTCCCCTCAGCTATGTCGGCTTGTAGAAGCTAGGGTGCTGTTCGAAGGCAATTCAATTCGTAGCGGAAGCAGGCGAAACACAAGGAATGGTGTCGGTCACACTCGACGTGTGGTTCAACGTTAGTGCGCTTGAAACTGCCTAATGCAAGCTACAGGTAGCACATACGAATACAATTCTCACCAGCGCCCCTATATGGTAAAACTAAAATACATTAGTTTATTACCAAATGTCAAACTAGTTCGCTGTAAGAAACAAGGCCCCGTAAAGGGGCCTTGTTCTTGCACTTATGCTGTCAGGATCATTTCGCGGACTGTAGGACTTAGTACATGCCTTCCATGCCGCCGCCGTGACCGCCGCCTGCAGGAGCTTCCTTCTTCTCTGGAATCTCCGAGATCATGGCTTCAGTGGTCAACAGCAGGCCTGCAATCGACGCTGCATTCTGCAGTGCCGTCCGCGTCACCTTGGTTGGGTCGATCACGCCGGCTTTCACCAGGTCCTCGTACTTGTCCGTGCCGGCGTTGTAGCCGAAGTTCACGTCCTTCGAGTCGCGGATCTTGCCGATCACCACAGCACCCTCTTCGCCCGCATTGGAGACGATCAGCCGCAAAGGCTCCTCCAATGCTCGCCGAATGATGGTTGCGCCGATCTTTTCGTCGCCTTCCAGCGTCTTGATCAGAGTATCCACCTCGGTTGTGCAACGCAGCAGAGCCACGCCGCCGCCCGGGACGATACCTTCTTCGACTGCTGCGCGGGTTGCATGCATTGCATCCTCCACGCGTGCCTTTTTCTCCTTCATCTCCGTCTCGGTAGCAGCTCCAACTTTGATGACGGCAACGCCGCCAACTAGCTTGGCCAGCCGTTCCTGTAGCTTCTCCTTGTCGTAGTCGGAGGTCGACTTCTCTACCTGAGCGCGAATCTCCTTCACCCGGCCCTCAACCTCGCCGGCCTTGCCGCCGCCATCGATGATCGTGGTGTTGTCCTTGTCAATGGTGACCCGCTTCGCAGTGCCCAGGTCCTCGATCTTCACGCCCTCCAGCTTGATACCGAGATCCTCGGTGATGGCCTTGCCGCCAGTCAGGATTGCGATGTCCTGCAACATGGCCTTGCGACGATCGCCAAAGCCCGGGGCCTTCACAGCCGCCACGTTCAGCGTTCCACGCAGCTTGTTCACCACCAGGGTCGCCAGCGCCTCGCCGTCCACGTCCTCGGCAATAATTACCAGCGGCTTCGCGGTGCGTGCAATCGACTCCAGCAGCGGCAGCAGGTCCTTCATCGATGAGATCTTCTTCTCATAGATCAGGATGTACGGGTTCTCCAGCGCGGCTTCCATACGCTCCGCGTCGGTCACAAAGTACGGGCTCAGGTAGCCGCGATCGAACTGCATTCCTTCCACGACTTCCAACTGCGTCTCCATGGTGCGAGACTCTTCCACCGTGATCACACCGTCCTTGCCCACCTTCTTCATCGCCTCGGCAATGATGGTGCCGATCTGCGTGTCGGAGTTGGCGGAAATGGTGCCTACCTGCGCAATCATGTCGCCGGTCACTGGCTTCGACAGCTTGTTCAGCGCGCCGCCGGAAGATACGCCATTCTCATCCCGCTTGCCGATGATGGACTCCACAGCCTTGTCGATGCCGCGCTTCAGAGCCATCGGGTTTGCTCCCGCAGCAACGGTCTTCACGCCCTCGCGATAGATCGCCTGAGCCAGAACGGTCGCTGTCGTCGTGCCGTCGCCCGCGATGTCAGAGGTCTTCGACGCCACTTCCTTAACCAACTGCGCGCCTACGTTCTCCATCGCATTGGCCAGCTCGATCTCCTTGGCCACTGTTACGCCGTCCTTGGTTATCGTCGGCGATCCAAACTTCTTCTCGATGACAACGTTGCGTCCCTTGGGGCCAAGCGTCGCCTTCACCGCATCAGCCAGAATGTTCACCCCGCGCAGGATTGCCTGCCGCGAGTCTTCTCCATGCAGAATCTGTTTTGCCATTGTGTTGCTCCTGTACCCGGCTCATCGTCCGGTCGAATGTTATATGTTGCTGAACCAAGACGGTTCATGTTTTGCCTTCACCGCGAAGCGGTCAAAGGCGGTACGAAGTACCGAGAACGGTGCGAAGTACCTACTTCTTCACGATGCCCAGAACTTCCTCTTCACGCATGATCAGAAATTCATCGCCATCCAGCTTGATCTCGGTGCCAGAGTACTTGCCAAACAGGATCGTGTCGCCGGCCTTGACATCCAGCGGGAAGACCTTGCCCTCGTCGTTGGACTTGCCCTTGCCCACGGCAATTACTTCACCCTCTTGGGGCTTCTCTTTGGCCGTATCCGGAATGATGATGCCGCCGCGTATGCTCTCGCCCTCTTCCAGACGACGGACCAGTATCCGATCGTGCAGGGGGGTAAACTTTGTTGATGCCATTGCGTATCTCTCCTCATTGCAAAAAGTATTGGTTCATATTGATAGGATGCTGACTTCGTGGCAGCCAACCAGCCTCGGCACGGTTGCCAGACCATCGTTCCGCCGCCGGAGGAGTCTACCGTGCCCTTTAGCACTCAAACCCCTCGATTGCTAACAATAGGCCACACTACCCTACTCTGTCAACCCGGTTGCGTTAAATCTGAGTGAATCTCGCTCATATTATGTTTTGAATCGGGTCTGGTACACATTTCAAGCCCATCCGATCGGCTCTGGCGTAAAATGGGCGGATGCTGCTCCGCAATCGCTCCGATCGCACCCTTCTCCTCTGTCTTATCATACTCATGCTTACGCCCGTCCCGTTGCACGCCCGTGCTCAGGACGACTCAGCTCTCGCACCAGAGAAGCATGGCCGCAAATATAAGTCGCCACCTGATACCTCCCATGTTGAAGTCACCGTGCTCAAGGACTTCAACAAAAAGCCCATCATGAACGCCGCGGTCATCTTTCGTCCCACCAAGGATGGCATAGACGAGGGAAATCTGGAGTTGAAGACTGACCCTCAAGGAAAGGCGGCGATTGACGTGATTCCCACTGGTAGCAAGGTCACGATTCAGGTCATTGCCGATGGCTTTTCCACATTTGCCGGAGACTATCAAGTCAACGAGGCAAGCAAGGCAATCGTCATCTCCATGATTCGCCCTCGGGCACAGGTCTCCACCTACATCGATAACTCTGGCAAGCCCGCCGATCTCAAACCAGGCGTGCAGGACCCGGTTCGCCCCAAGTCGAGTTCAAAGACGACTACTCCGGCATCTACCACGATCCCTGCTAACACATCTCCTGCTACAGTGCCCAGCTCCGGCACTGCAACGAAGCCGTAAAGGCCCCCTAATGCCTAAGCCCGAGCGCAGGATGTTCCACGAATCGTCCGCCCCTCTGGCAGGTAAAGTCGCGCTGGTCACTGGCGGAGCCAAACGCATCGGCCGCTCCATCGCGCTTGCGCTTGCTGCCGGGGCAGCTAACGTCGCCATCACCTATCGCGACTCGCAGCCTGAAGCCGAACAAACTGTCCGCGATCTGGCCGCGCTCGGCGTAGACGCCTTCGCAGTATGTACAGAACTTACCGAGGCTGCAAGCATCCGCCAATCCGTTGCCGCTGTAGTCGAGAAATTCGGCCGTCTGGACATTCTGGTCAACAATGCCGGTCTCTTCGAGCAGGCAGCGCTCGAAGACATTACCGCAGAGCAGTGGGACCGGATATTCGCCACCAACACCCGCGCTCCGTTCCTCATGGGCCAGGCTGCCTACCCGCATCTGCGCGCAGCCGACGGGCGCATCATCAACATTGGTTCCTTGGGTGGAATGCATCCCTGGGCCACGCACGCCCACTACTGTACCTCCAAGGCCGCTCTGCACATGCTCTCGCAGACTATGGCCAAGGCCTGGGCACCGGCGGTCAGCGTCAACTGCGTCGTTCCAGGTATGATCGCGCAGGGTGAGGTCGATCCAGCCTACATCCGCTTCGCCGAGAAGACCCCCATGCAACGCAATGGAACCGCCGAGGACGTCGCCGCAGCGGTTCTCTTCTTCGCCACCGGCCCCCACTTCATCACCGGACAGCTCCTCGCCGTCGACGGCGGGCTTGGGCTCTAGCGCCTCTTCAGCCGCTCCGTCACACGCTGCCACAGACCCGGTATTTTGATCTTCTGCTCCAGCCCACGTGGTTCTTCTTCCACATCGAACTCCTTACCCAGATAGGCGGCCTGCGGGTTGCTGACGCACAGGCTGTATGCGTAGGCTGCGCCGTACTTCTTTGCCACCAGTTCGCGTGCCTCGCGCATGCGCGGCGGACGTGTGGTGATGTTGTGCGCATCCGTAGCCAGAAAGTGGACCCAGCGCTTCTCCAGCAGCTCCTGAGCCACCTGTTGCGCGCGTTTACCCTTGTGTCCGGTCAGCGCGTCCGCAGTTACCTGGATTAGGACGCCTGCCCTCAGCCAATCGATCAGTCGCTCAGTCTCATGCTGCAGTGTGGCATTGCGCTCTGGATGGGTAAGAATCGGTGTCAGACCGGCCAGGCGTAGCTCGAAGAACATCTCCGTCAATCCTGGCGGAAGCCCGTAGTCCGGTACCTCCACCAGAAGGTAGCCAAGTCCATTGATGCTGAAGCGCGACGGGTTGGCCAGAGCCAGCTTGGCGTTGTCGTACGACAGGTGAAAATCGCATCCCAGACCCAGTGTCAGAGGAATATTCTGCTCGGCAAGCAGCGCGCGCAGTTCGTCGGCCTTGGCAGAATTCACTGAGGGGTCAAACGCATGATAGCTGTTTGCATGCGGCGTACAGACAACGTGCGTAATCCCTTCCGCCACCGCAAGCCGCGCCATCGCGACCGAAGTCTCCAGGCTATTCGCCCCGTCGTCCAGCCCATACAGTAGATGATGATGAATATCGATCATCGCATCGCAAGAGTACCACCACGCTTGGTATTTGCGTGTGATCCGTGTTACACCGCAGCCAAACTGCGCGCCATCGCCTGAAACAGCAATAAGCCGTCCGCCGATCCCAGTAACACCTCGCTCGATCGGTCTGGATGAGGCATCATGCCCAGCACATTGCGTCCTGCACTTAAGATTCCTGCTATGTTCTCCAGCGATCCGTTGGGATTCGCCTCTGCGATGATCTCGCCCGCCGCGTTTGCATAGCGGAACGCGATGCGGTCATCGCGCTTCAGCGTTGCCAGTGTCTCCGCGTCGCAGAAGTAGTTTCCCTCCATGTGTCCGATGGGCATCTGTAACACCTGTCCACGCGCCAATCCATCCGTGAAGGGCGACGCGTTCGTCTCCACCCGCAGATGCAGATGACGGCATACATATCGTTGGCCCGCGTTGCGCATCAGCGCGCCAGGCAGAAGGCCTGCCTCACACAGGATCTGAAATCCGTTGCAGATGCCCATCACCATGCCGCCCGAGTCGGCAAATCGGCGCACGCTCTGCATGATGGGTGCAAAGCGGGCAATCGCGCCGGTGCGAAGGTAGTCGCCGTACGCGAATCCGCCCGGCACCAACACTGCGTCACATCCTTCCAGGTCGTGCGATTCGTGCCACAGGTACGTCACCGGTACGCCCGCTACAGCGCCGATTGCGTGGTGTGTGTCGTGATCGCAGTTGGAGCCGGGAAACACCAGAACGCCGAATTTCATAGGTCTAGATTAGCATTCCCGCGCGTCACAACCTTGCGCAACCACGCCGCCACAACTTCATTCAGGCGAGCTGAAACCCTACCAGCGACGGCTTATAGTCAGGCGGAATACGCCCTGATCGATGCCGGGGTTCGTATCGCCCAAACTACCATTGGAGACGTGACGATACATATATTCCATGCGTAGGGAGGCCTGCGGGCTGGTGTAGAACTGCACCCCTGGACCGAACCCGAACATGAAATTGAACTGGTCGGCGTCATCTACTGGTATATCGTGCGCAGAGAGGACCAAGCCCAGATCGATCGCGAAGCCCGGCTGTACCCGCCAGCGTGGCATCGCGCTGATCCGTATGCCCAGGGGCGATACAGCTGCCGCGTAGCTGTCCTGCCTGCCAAACGTCGCGTATAGAGGAGCATAGGTGCCTCCCGGTGTCTGCACGCTGCCCACCGGAACATGTGTGATGGCCACCAGCCGCACAGGCTTTTGCGATGAATAGAAGTTCTGCCCGCCATATGTGAACACAGTGCCTGTTAAAGTCGGGTCTGTTTCCTCGAACAGCGGTAGCAGAGATGCCTCATAGTCCAGCCGATAGTACTGTCGCGCATACAGCAGGTGTGTGTATTCGGCGCCCAGTGTCCATACCGTTCGTCCGGTTGCCTCCCCAATCAGTATGTGGCTGGAACTTTTACTGTAAGTGGTCGAGTAGCCGATGCTTTGCACGCCTCCAACACCGCCGGGTTCCTGGCCCCAAACCGGCGCGCCCCATCCAATCAGGCAGATAAGCGCGGCAAAGATCGTGACCATTGCATCCTTGTGTGTGGCGAGAACAGCCTTATGCGAAACGCATACTGCCATGTGCAATCAGAGACCTCAGGATGCAAAGGCTCCAAATCGTCCGCGCATCACTCCCAGAAGAATACCGCAAGCGGCGAAACATGGCCTATGACTCCCTGGGAAGTTGCAACGTGTAACAAGGAGCAGTGTCCGGCACTCTGAGGCCGCGCAGGGTATCATTGTAGGAAGGGTGTTGATCTTGAGGCCAAGTCTCCATACTCAGATTCAAACGCAGTACGACTCTCTCTGACAGGGGATACATCGCATGACTGAAGCGACAGCCGCCGTAACTTCCAAACGCAGAATACTGGTGGCCGACGACGAACATATCATCGCCAACACACTGGCAGTCATCCTCAACCAGGCTGGATTCGAAGCACGAGCTGTCTTTAGCGGAGAAGATGTCCTCGACGCATTGGACACCTTCCAGCCAGACATGCTCATTACGGACGTCATCATGACCGGTATTAATGGTATTGAGACTGCCATTGCCGTGCGAGCACGAAGACCCCAGTGCAAGGTTCTGCTCTTCAGCGGCCAGGCTGCCACCTCCGGCTTGCTGGAGAAGGCGCGCCACGAGGGCCACGAGTTCGAAGTCCTCGCGAAGCCCATCCATCCCACCGACCTGCTCGCCAAACTGCGCGGCTGACCGTGCTTCTGTACTCCTGCATCCTCCGCTACCAACTGTACGTGTATCCGATGCTTGCCGTGGTGTACCACGGTACCGTAACGACCTTGCTATAGCTCTCCTGGATCCAGATGGAGCTGTGGTAGCTACAGTGTAGGATTGCCCCCAGTGATGCGCCGCTGGCCAGCCTGTTCGCAATATGAGCCGTGCCGGTGTAACTCGTAACCCCAGATTGAATCCAGGTATATCCGGTCCACGCCTTGCTCTTGGGCAGCGAAAAGTTCTTCATGATCCCAAGACTCTCTGTATGCTCGCCATAATCGGTATGCAGGAAGCCATGACTCCCCGCATTTTCGTAGGTATATCCAAAGGTCAGTTCATCCCCTAACGGATCTTTCTTAAGAAACGCAAAAGTATGTCCGATTCCGATATTGTAATTTGCGCGGGGAAGTAGACCTGGCCGGTCGATGTCGGAGCCAGCCATCACAAAAAAATCGGTGCTCGTGCTTGGTTCCTGTGCTGGTGCAGATGCTGTTGGGCCCTGTGCATGGAGCGCATGCGGTGCCAGGGCAAGCATTGAGACGGCTAGGAAGACCTGCGTCAGACTGCATGCGGGGATCAGCCGACGATAGCTCCACATGCGTGACATCTCATACGACATGATGTCGTTTTTATCCTCTGCCATGTCTGGTTCCTCGCGTGCAGGCCTGAGATCGATCTCAGATTGTCTCTGGCTTCTGCGCTGCATATCTCATGAGTAACTGAAATGTCATTAGCAACTCATAAAGAATCATCAGATAGTGGGAACTAATTAATATTGGCAACCCCGGTAAGGTCGTCGTCTTTGGTCTCATGGATGCATAGAAGCCCCAGCAGTGTCACTACGGCAGCGGCGGAGAGGTAGTATCCGACGAATTCGATGCCGTAGCTCTTCGCAAGCCATGTTGCGATAGAGGGGGCCAGCGACGCACCTAGTATTCCCGCAAGACTGAATGCCAGCGAACTGCCGGTATAGCGGACCTGCGTCGGAAATAGTTCAGAGGTCAGCGTGCCGATGGGCGCGTAGGTAATTCCCATCAGCGAGAGCCCAAGAGCCATCATTGCCACAGCACCAGTGGTGCCAGCGACAAACATCGGCCCTAGAAAGATGCCGAACAGTGCAATGGCTGCACTCACCCACAACATCACCCGACGGCGTCCATGCTCCGCTAGCAGCGCCGAGATGGGAATCGTGATGGCGAACAGCGAGACGCAGAATAGTTGCATCAGAAGAAACGTGCTGCGGCTGTAGCCCAGCGCAGTGGTGCCCCATGAGAGCGCGAACACAGTCATCAAGTAAAACAGAACGAAGGTCGCCAGGCATATCGCGATCCCCGAGATCAGTGCGCGAGCGTGATGGCGCAGAACCGTGCAGATAGGCATCCTCAACCGTTCGCCGCGAGCGAGCGAGTCCTGGAAGACCGGCGTCTCTGTGATGCTGAGGCGAACGTATAAACCCAGAAAGACCAGAATCGCGCTTGCAAGGAAGGGAAGTCGCCAACCAAACGCAAAGAACTGCCGGTCTGTGAGCCAGTGCGATAGTAGCAGGAATATACCCCCTGACAGGAAAAATCCAATTGGCGCTCCCAGTTGTGGAAACATGCCATACCACGCCCGCTTGTTTGGCGGTGCATTTTCAATCGCAAGTAAAATCGCGCCGCCCCACTCCCCGCCCAAACCAATCCCCTGGCCAAAGCGGCACAGCGCCAGCAGAATCGGCGCGGCGATCCCTATGGCGTGATACGTTGGCAGCGCACCGATGGTGACCGTGGACACTCCCATGGTGGAAAGCGCAATCACCAACGTCGTCTTCCGCCCTATTCGATCGCCAAAGTGTCCGAACAGCGCTGAGCCTATGGGACGTGCCACAAACGCTATGCCGAACGTAGCCAGCGAGGCCAGTCGTGCCGTCGCAGGATTCGACGAGGGAAAGAATAGTCCGGGAAACACCAGCACGGCCGCCGTTGCGTAAATGTAGAAATCGAAAAACTCAATCGTCGTTCCAATCAGACTGGCAAACAGAACCTGTCGAGGGGTGTTTATGGGTCGATGGATGCGGATTTGGGCTGTGCACATCGCCGCTTGCGTTCTTTCACCTTTACCGCCGGTACGCCTGCATACACGCACCACGGTTCCAGGTCGCGAGTTGCCACCGAACCTAACCCAAGTACTGCGCCCTCGCCCACATTCACGCCCGGCCCCACCGAGGCCCGCGCACACACCCAGGCATACGCTCCAACCTCCATCTCGCAGGCCAGCAACGGGAAGCGCGCATCGTCATAATCGTGGGTCGCGCCGCACAGATAGGCTTCCTGCGACAGGATGGCGTGCGATCCCAGGCGTACTGGCGCCGGATTGTAGATCACAACCCCACCCCCTGCCGTCACCTGATCGGCACATACCAGGTTCCAGGGAGCCCACACCTTCGAGCTTGGGTAGAAATGGCAATTGGGTCCCATCGTCGCGCCAAAACAACGCAACAGGAATGCCCGCCAACGATTCATCAAACGTGGCGATGGTCGATACAAAATCGCCCAGCATAGGGTCCATAATTGCCGCCGCACACGATCCTTGCCTGAAAATGCAGGACGCAGATACGGATCCGTCGCTGACTCCGCTGGGATGTGCTCCGCCGCGTTATAACGCACATTCTTGGCCATCCCCGCCCCTGCTTCGCTACACATTACACAGTACTCACAACCCGCAACGATTCTTATAGCGAGGAGTTGTCTGTACTATATGCTCCACATCAGCCATCGCCCGCTTGGACGTAACGTTGAAGTCGAACAGCTCATGGAAGCACTTCTTACTGCGGAGGCGCAATTCATCCACCTCCTCTGCGCTTAACTCAGACCAGCGCTGCAGCGTGATCGTGGTTCCCTCGATTGTATCTTCCCCCACCAGCCCTGCCCAGTAGTTCATCACCTCACGCCAGATGTTCACCTTCTCCGAGAAAATTACAGGTAGACCGCAGGCTTGCGCCTCTGCCACAACAATCCCGAAGTTCTCCTGGTGAGAGGGAATCACAAATACCTCGGCCGCCGAGAAAGCCCCCCACTTCAGAGTGCCTTCCAGCATCCCCGCCCAGGTAATCCGATGGCTAATGCCAAGCTGCGCGGCCAGTGCTTCCAGTTCCTTCTGCCATCCGATCTGATCGGGGCCCGCAATCACCAGATGCCATCTGTCGTCTCTTCCCAGCGTCTTGGCATAGGCCTCGATCAGTATGTCGGTTGCCTTCTTCGGGTGGATGCGACCCAGGGCAAGTGCCAGCCGCTTGCCACGCAGTTCGGGCCACCGCGCCAGAAACTCCTCCCGGGCCTCATGCAGATCGCAATCCGGGCCAAACGTCCCATATGGAACTACTCTCTCCTTGATCTTGTACGGGGTGAACGATTGTCGAGCCAGTATCTTTTCTTCTTCGCAGGTAAACAGGACTGCGCTTGCATCGCACATGATCTTCCCCAGAAAGCATTTCCAGTAAATTACCTTCTTGATGTGTTTCAGTGAATAACGCTCCCTGAAGTATGGGTCCAGCATGCCATGAACAAAGATGGCCCAGGGTATATCCGTTCCAGCCAGGGCACGATGCGCCGCATACAAGTTGTACTGCCATACGCCATCCAGAAATACCACGTCGAAGCGCGATAGATTGGCCTTCAGCCACGGCATTACTCGGCGCGAATATCCGAAGACTCCCCATCCCGGGCCTAGTGCACTTATCTTGGCCGGGAAATCCCACCCTGCAACGCTCGCAGGCGAGTCCAGGCATGCCACCTCCACCACATGCCCGTTCATGCGATATATACTGCAACGTTGTCGCAGCCCCTCAACGGGGCCTCCCGTGGCAGGATCGATGGAGTGTATAAAGTGCAGAATTCTCAACGACGGTCCTCAACTGTTAGTGCATATCGTGACTTTAGATGCCCAGAAGAGCCGACGGAGCCAATGGATGTTAAGATGCATGGGAGTGCATCTCTATGAAGATACTATATGTCAGCCAGTTACATCCTGGAAGTTCGGCCCACATGCGCCTGCTCGCTCTCCAGAGAATGGGGCATGAAGTCATTCCCCTGGATTCAAATCGGTTTGTTCCTAACAACCCACTATTCGGCAAAATCAGCTTCCATTTCTCCGTCGGCCCCAATGTTCAACTCCTCACTCGCGAGGTCCTTTTCCTTGCTAAACTGCACAAACCCGACATCTTGTGGGCCGACAAAGTGCTACAACTCCAGCCCTCCACAGTGCTCCGCTGTAACTCTATCGGCATCCAGACCGTTTGCTACATGATCGATAACGCCTTTGGTCCGCGACGAGACTCAGGTCTGCGCCTGTATAAGAAATCCATCCCCTGCTTCCTTCTCCACTGCACCCAACGTGACGTCAGTGTCAACGACATTAAAAGACACGGAGCCACTAATATCATCAAGATACAGACCGCTTACGACCCCGTTGCACACTTTCCTCCCCCTCCCGATTGGTCCGATGCCGACCGCAACCGCGGCGTGTCGTTCATCGGCTCTCCCTACGACGACCGGGCTCAGTTTCTTTATCAGCTCTCGCAGGCTGGCTTGCCCGTCGTCATATCTGGCGCACAAAAAGCATGGCAGCGTGCCCTCACGTCTGCGCAATTCAAAACCCTGTATCGAGAAGGCGAGCTCCAGGGGGATGCATACCGTAACGGAATCTGGAGATCCAAAATCAATCTTAGCTTCCTGACCAAATCCAACCAGGACGAGTTTACCCACAAGAGCTTTGAGATTGCAGGCTGTGCCGGCTTCTTACTCGTTGAGCGTTCCCAGGGACATCTCAGCCGTTTCGTCGAGGACAAAGAAGCCGTCTTCTTCTCCACCCTGGATGAATGTGTGCAGAAGATCAGGCTCTACCTGACCGATGAAGCCGCTCGTACTCGTATAGGCATTGCAGGCAGGCAGCGTGCCGAACGCGATGGCTATCATAACGACCATCAACTCAGCCTCATCCTCGATCGTCTGCAAAGCCTGAAGTAGTTTTCAGATGGTAACAGTCAACTTGCATCGCCTACGCTACGAATCCTGGTGCAACGTATGCCAGTGCTCGTCTTAATCCCTGCACGTCTTCTTCGAAGCTCCACGTCTGGATGCGTTCGTAGGCGCGTTGTCCCATTGCCTCGGCTGTACCCGGTGTCTCTAGTACGCGGCGCAGCGCGTCGGCCAGTGCATCCACATCGCCCACTGGGTAGATGCACCCGTTTACTCCGTCCTCGATCAGATCTGCAGCACATCCCACATCGTCGCTAACAATGACCGCCCGTGAGGCATTCATCACCTCATTCACAATCAGTCCCCACGGCTCGTGCCGCGACGGCAGCACAAACACCGTTGCCAGATCGAAGAACCGGGGCAGCTCAGACTGGTTGCGAAAGCCGCAGAAGAAAATACTGCGAAAGCCAGTCGCAGCAGCCTGCCGCCCCAGTGCCAGCCGTTCCTCCCCGTCTCCCACAATCACTAGATACGCGTGCGGATCCTCTCCAGGAACTCGCGACAGTCGAGCATACGCCTCCATCAGATGGTCGCAATGTTTGCGTGTCTGTAGCTTCCCCGCAAACAGAATCACGGGTCGTGCCGGGTCCAGTCCCAACTCCGCCTGCAATGCAGCGCGTCCTTCTTCCGCTTCGCGAGCGCGTTGAGCAAAATAGTGATTATCCACCGCATACGGAACCGTAAACTGTGCAACGTCTTCACCGAAGTAGGTACTCCAGTACTCCGCATTTAGCGTGCCGATTGGCAGTACTGCGTCCACCATCTGCTTCAGTCCCGCGAAAAATATCTTCTTCAGTGCCAGCTTGATGTCGCTTCGCCCGCGGTCGCCCAGCCACGACTCAGCGCGCAGCAATACAGGAATGTCTAATGCCTTTGCTGCCAGAATTCCCTGCATCGCATTCACGGTCGAGTAGCCATGCACCCAGAGTGCATCGAACGCCGACGCACCACCATGACCGCGAAGCCTTCGCGCTATGCCGTAGTTCACTGGGCTCGCAAAGCTTGCATTGCCGCGGTCGCGTAACGTCGGCAGAAATTCATGCTTGTAACCGTCAACCAGGGGAACGTCCCACTTCACCCCCACCCCGAAGCCCGCATCGCGATATCCGCGTACCGAAAAATCCGAACCGAAAAAAACAGTCAGATCGATGTCCTTTTCTTCGGATATCCGACGCAGTAGGGGCGCCTGATACTGGATTGGGTGGCTCACCAAATAAGCCAGCCGTATACGCCGCCCGCTCGTTAGGTTCAATTGTTCCGGCCCGGACGTCATTCCTCGCTCCTGTCTCTCAGCCGTCTGACGACGCGGTTGTCCTCACCCTGTTGTCGCAATTTCATCAGCCATCTCTAGTAATTGTGGAGAGAGTAGAGAAGCGACACCATTCCCAGCACGCCACCAACACCCATACTCTTGATCGTTGCTTTCATCTCATCGGTAGGCAGGAAGATGATGTCGTTGGCCTGCAGCACCGGATCGGGTGCTCGTCCGTCGCGCACCTTCTTGATGTCTACCTTCACGACCTTGCGCTCACTTCCAACCGTACGGATCAGCCGCAGATCGGCGTACCTGCCCTCAAAGTTGATACCGCCGCTCAAGGCTGCCAATTGCAGTAGCGTTAGCGGCGTAGACTGATCCAGCGGAACCGCTCCCTGGCGTGGGAACGCGCCCATTACATACACCACGCTGGCGCGCGAGATCTGGATGATGTCGTGCGGCTGCACAGGGAAGTTAGCCGAGGTGCTGGACGCCAGATCAGTTCCCAACTCCACCACAATCGGGTCGGCAACCCCTGGGCGGACAATCTTCACCGTATGACTCGCAGATGCTGGCAGCCCACCAGCCACCAGTAGTACCTCCCTCAGGCTCCTCTGGCTGGAGACGGGCACAGACGCGCGTACCTCGCCGGTTACAATCACCGTGCTGTTAACTGTGTCCAGTACTTGGATCGTTACCTCAGGGTTCGCATAAAAATCTCCCATTCGCAGTCGGTCTGCAATCAGGGTCTGCGCAGCCCGTACCGTCAAGCCTTCCACATGTACGCCCCCGATGAACGGCAGTTGCACCGAGCCATCCAGTCCCACCCGCACCGTCATGTGGTACTCCGGTTGCAAAAATACTTCCACCGTAATCAGGTCGCCAGGGGCTAATTTAAAATCCTCCCCCGGATAGAGCATCGACTGGTTCGCCAATGGAATCGACGTATTTTCGGTCTGCACAGAGTTAGGCATCGTACTCGTACTCGTCGCTGTGCCTGACGCCGCGCCTGTCTGTGCGCTTACCGCACCTGCCAATGCACCGGCCCAGCAGCACACCAGCAAAGCCCATGACAGATGCCGGCGCACCATTACTAACGATCTACTCGCCATCTGCACGGTCATTGTTTGGCCTTCCCTTCAGCGCCGTTCTTCCCCGGTGCAGAGGTCTGTGTCTCCCAACTGTCGGCGTCCACGTTCCCGTACGAATATCCCGAGTAGCCGTAATAGCCGTAATAGTCGGGAGATTTCACATCCACTGCGTTCAGCACCAGGCCAGCCACAGGAGCGCCCGAGCGGGCCAGTAGGTCGCGCGCACGACGCATCACGTTCTTGCTCTCTTTGCCGTGGCGGATCACCAGAACCACCGCGTCCACACTATTTCCCAGCACAACCGCGTCCGTCACCGAGAGTACCGGCGGAGAATCGATCACAATATGCGTATAGATCTTTCCCAGCTTCTCCAACAGCTTCTGCATCGTCTCCGAACCCAGCATTTCGGTGGGGAAGGGAGGTACCGGGCCACTGGGCAATATATCCAGGTTGGGAGTCTCAGGAATATGTTGTACCGCATCCTCAAGCGTCGACGTACCTGCCAGAACCGTCGTCAGTCCAAGCTTGCCAGTGAGTCCAAACCGGTGATGTACGTTCGACCGGCGCAGATCCGCGTCCACCAGCAGTACGCGCACATCGCTCTGCGACAGAATGCATGCCAGGTTGCTCGCCATCGTCGTCTTTCCCTCCGACGGCATCGCACTGGTAAACAGAATGAACTTTGGGGGCTGCCCTGCTGTCGCCAGTAGAAGCGAGGTGCGCAGTGCACGGAAAGCCTCGGTGAACTGCGACTTGGGCTGGGTCAGCACATGGATATTGCGCTGTGCCGTCGACATCGTCGCTGTCTGCTCCGCGCTCGTCCGCTTCGATTGCGGTATGATCGCCAGCGATGGCATGCCCATCACCGTCTCGATCTCCTGTATGTTGTGCATTCCGGTATCCAGACCCTCCAGAATGAACACAATTACAATGCCGCCAAGCAGGAAAAACACTGTGTTTGACATGATGATCGACGATGGCTGTCGCATCGTAGGACCAAGAGGTGGCAGCGCCGGATCCACCACATCCACTTCCAGCGCCTCCAGGCCGGCCTGAACCTTTGCTGTTTCCAGTCGCTGCTTCAGCCCGTCATACAACGAGCGGTTCTGATCGAACTCGCGCTGCAAGATCGTTAACTGCACAAGATCGTCCCCCTGGTTGTAGGCTTCGGCCTTGCGCGCGTCCAGTTCCAACTCAATCTTGTCCTCAGCAGCCTTCGCCGCCAGGTACGACTCCTTGGCCTGTATCTCCAACCGGTTCTGCTCCGTATCGATCTCTTTGCTCAGTGTGCCGATCTCCGCCTGCAATTGCTTCGCTCGCGGATTGTTCGCCCCCACCCCTCCCTGCGCCGTCATCTCCGAGTAGCTAGCCTTCGCTGCTGCCAGTTGCGAGCGCAGTGAACCCAACTGCCCAGGCATAGTGCCGGGGGTCGTCTCAATCGAATCACTGATCGTATTCGGGTCCATGCTCGCTACCATTCGGTAACGTGATTCGGCCGTGATGCGCGCCACCTTGGCCCCTTCTTCCGCAGTCAGTAGCTCCTCCAGGGACGCTTGTAACTGATTGTGTGACGAATCGTACCCCAGTGTCCCCAACTTCCGTTGCAGCGACATTATCTGTTGCTGCGACTGCTCCACCTCTGTCTTAAGTTCTTCCAACTGACCGGAGAGCCACTGAGAAACGCGCCTGGTCGATTCCACTGGTGTCTGGTAACTGCGTTGGATATAGTCGAACACGATCCGGTTGGCGATCTTGGCAGCCATCGTAGGACTTGGGCTGTAATAGGTGATGCGCATCATCTCCGTCCGTGGCACAATCGCCACGATTACGCTGCCTTGTAGCTCCCCAACCACGCTTGCCCGTACATTTGGATCGTCCAGGGATTGATGCGGCATCGGTCCCTTGACGCCGAAGAAATCCGGATCATTCGCCAGATTCATCTCCCGCGCCACAGTCGTCATCAGATCCTCACTCTGCAGGATCGCTACTTCGGTGTTCATCTTCGTCGTTTGATCGTCCCCATCCGACGACGCATCCACCCGGTACTCGTTGGAGGCCCCATTATGCACTTGGATCGTCGTGGTCGATCCATACAGCTTGGGCTGGGTATATGCCTTATAGGTGCCGTAACTGGCCCCCAAAATGGCCGCCAGTATCAACACCCAGCGCCGCTTGCGCAGTGTCGCCACCGCCTCGGTCAACGAAGTGTCGCGTATCTCCGACCCTGTGCCAGGTTGCTGCACTTCGGCAACGCCCGCTACAGGGGGTAACTGCGTCTTTTGCGGACCCATCCCAGCTAGTCTAACCGACCTTGCTCATTTCAAGGAAGTAAATCATGTCCGGGTACCCTCCTGATTTCTTCCGGTAATCCTGCATCCAACTCCGTGGATTTCCGCTTCCGCCGGAAATCCACTAGACTGCAAGAACTGTACTGCACTATGAATCCTCGGAGTCCATGAGCAACCCTATTCAAATCGCGGTCGTTG